>Ga0163144_10026402_pt1 | contig 11291 bp, 7 predicted proteins | sample OliLak19BULKMAT1_FD_123175 | JGI IMG/M metagenome (GOLD analysis project Ga0163144, IMG submission 123175) | Freshwater microbial mat bacterial communities from Lake Vanda, McMurdo Dry Valleys, Antarctica - Oligotrophic Lake LV.19.BULKMAT1 | ecosystem: Environmental > Aquatic > Freshwater > Lake... | reverse complement strand
GATTTTTCAATCTTTGCGTCTTAGCGTCTTTGCGAGAAATAGCAGCGAAAAAGAAAGTAAGCCGTCTGCAACCTCCCTATCCCGGGTCAAAATTGACTTCCAAAGCGAACAGTTTTGTAAGTTCTGAAAATGAAGCACTGATAATACGTTAGTCATAAGAAACATTTCATCTATGACAACATTCAAATTTTCTTGTAGTTCCAATGATAAGCGTTCTTTGGAGGTTATTCAGGATTAGCAACAAGTCCAAAAATCATTAACTGCCAGAAGCATAAGAACCTGTATTTATAACTTAAATATACAATTCATAAAATAATTATAAAGGAATAATTTAGAATTAGAAATGATATAAATTGCAGGTCTATTCTTTTTAAAAAATAACTTGATAACAATTATTTCCAAATAACAAATATGAAAACATACGATACCAATGAAATTGAAAATAAACTAAGCACTCTTACTGGCTGGAACCTTATTGATGAAGCGATTGAGAAACGCTTCGTATTCAAAAATTTTAATCAGGCATTGGGCTTTATTGTTCAGGTTGGGCTTTTAGCTGAACAAGCCGATCATCATCCTGAAATTTTTAATGTTTATAATAAAGTTACCATACGTCTCAATACCCATTCAGCCAAGGGTATAACTGATTTAGACTTTGACTTGGCTGCCAAGATTAACGAGATTGCTTAGAATCTAATTAATTCTATTCTTGAACAAGAACTTCGGTTGAAATATGCATCTGCTTATTGATCTTTCGAATCATTTTTAAGCTTAACTTTCGCTTTTTGCTTAATATTTCAGAGACACGACTGCTGAATACAATGACCTCAGCCAAATCCTTTGGTTTAAAATTCATTTGTTCCATTCTAAATTTAATGGCTTCAGTGGGATTCGGTAAATCTATTGGAGAAAGTAATTTTTCATAATTATCAATCAATAAGGCTAATAAATCGAATTCATCCCCTTCACTCTTTCCAAGTTCAGAATCAAAGATAAACTCAAGTCTATAAAGTGCTTGAATATTCTTCTTCGGTTTTTATTACTTTATGCGCCATAATATAAGCTAGAATCAAAAACTGAATTGATAAGTCAAAATTCCTAAGATAGAAGCTTTCTGCAATTTTAATAAATCCAACCTTTTTTTCATCACCTCACCAAATACAGAACTCCTGTTTTCAACATATTCGCCGTTTTTTTGCCTTTGTATTTAAAGCTATAGAAATAGTAATCCATCTGACAAACCTTACTGTTATATATTCCATCCCATCCAACTTTATAGTCATTGCTATAAAAAACCCTTTCCCCCCAGCGGTTATATATTTCCATTTCGGAGGTTACAAAGGTGGCATACTCAACTTTAAAAACATCATTGAGACCATCGCCATTGGGCGAAAAGGCATTAGGCAACACAATGTCCGTTATTTCCTTTACACATACCTTTTGGATAAAACTATCGACACAATTTCCAGCATTGTAAATTTTTAACTTAACCATATAGTATTCCCGCGAACCATCATAAAGATGGGTAGGGTTGCTATTTGGGTCATAAGGAATGATGGTGCCATCACCAAAATCCCAGAACCCTGTAACGCCGCCCTGACTCAAATTAATTATCTGCAATTCAGCATTATAACTCATCATACATTGTCCATTCGGAGAATACGTAAAATAAGCTCTCAGAGGCTGATATCCTGGAATTGAAATACTGGTATCATACAAGCATCCGGTTTGGGTGTTCACAACATTTACTTTATAACTGTTACCTGCCGGTGCATAAATAGTTGGGGTATTCTGCGGTGGTGTGGTGTTCCATTTATACTGAAATGGGCCGTTGCCCGACATTTTTAGCGTAATAAATCCGGGAGAACCATAACACTGTACAGCACTTGTAATGGCGACACTACTCATTGGTGGATGAACATAAACCAATGTCTGTTTAACAACCGAATCGCTGCAGCCATCTTTTAACACCACTGTAAACAAAATGCTTTTAGCCGTTGTAACAAAGATTGACTTCACATTGGTTTGTCCATTGCTCCATAGAAGATTGAATTTACCAGACCCCCCTTCTGATTTGGTATCTAAGGTAACTGTTTTTCCTACACAGATTGAATCCTTATCACTCCAAAAAGTTAATTTTAAGGTATCGGCAACTGTCACCAGTTGTTTATCGGTATTTATACATTTACCAGTTCCAAAAACATAGTTTAATGTGTGCATTCCGCTTCCGGCAGCTTTGGGATTAAAAGCAGATCCCGCCGTTCCTGCACCACTAAGAATTCCACCAGGAGGTGACAGTGTTAAATTTACAACGGTATCTTTTAAACAATAAATCGGTTTTAAACCAATAATTTTTACAATGGGTAAGGCTTTAACCGCAATGCTTATCGTATCAACACATTTACCCGGCAATGCAAACAAAATCTTGTGAATGCCTGTGCCTGCAATGCTAGGGTTAAATAAACCAGTAATCCCATTCACAATGCCCTTTCCACTGAAATTGCCACCCTTCTCACCATTATATAGTTTATACGGATCATCCGCCACACAAAACACCGTATCCTTTTGAATTTTAGCTTTGGGGTAAATTTGAATAATGAGGGTATCTTGACAGCCATTGGCATCCCCAATAATCTTATGATAGCTGCCCGAGCCTGCTAGCTTTGGACTGAACATCTGATAATAAAGGGAAGAGCCAACAATAGCGCTGCTTCCTGAAAACATCATATTCCAAGGATCGTTTAGAACAAACTGCCAGCGCATAAAATAATTGGTATCTGTTACACAATTTTTTACTGTATCTGTATAAAAGCGTGTATAGCGCAGATACATGATTTTATCGTCTTTGCATCCGTTTGGAGAATTGTAGGTAAGAATGCTGTAAGCTCCAGTTGATTTGCCGGGAACCTGAAACGAATCGGCATCAAATATTCCCAAAGTTTTATCAAATATTCCTCTTCCTGTCCAGAAGCCGCCTGAGGGCAATCCTAATGGCAATACCCTTTGTCCTGCATCCGGACAGGCAATTTCATCCCATCGGGCATCTATCCCTTGAATATTTCTTTTTAAAGTATCTTTGCAACCATAGATGGTATAAACATATATCTGATTACCAGCTCCTGCTGCATTCGGGTTATTTATTCCTTGTAAGTTATCAGTCAAAGCGCTGCCCGTCCATCTACCGCCTTTGGGCGCAAATTTAAAGGTATCAATACTCACAGATTGGCATAATGTATCCCGCTTTTTTATGTTAATGCCACCAATATTAATAGTTTTTTTATCGGTGCAGCCGTTCCAAGAGTATGTAACTACAAATGTGCCTGCAACACTTGGTGGTGTAAATACGCCTGAAGTGGAAATATTTGTTCCACTCCAAGTACCACCTGCTGGAGAAAAATTTGAAACAATAAAAGGTGCTGAGCTAGGACAAGCAGCATTTGGAGGTCCAGCAAGAATGGCTGTTACATTTACAACCACAATATCTGAACAACTATCTAATTTATATGAAATATTAAAGCTTCCACTTTTGGAAACAGAGGGGTCGAACCTTCCTGTGTTGACATTGGTAATTCCTGTTCCCGACCATTTACCCCCCGGAGGAGAAGCCTTTAAATTAAATGCAGCACTTGATTGACAAACCGTAGTATCATTTTGCGCTTTGGGTGGGGTTTTTACAGTTATATCTACAGTATCTCTTCCTGCTACTGAAATGCCATCTGATACCTGTAAAATGTAACGCGTTTTTACAGTAGGACAAACTGTTCTAGGAGGTATTCCAGTTAATCCGCCGCTTAGCCAAGTATAGGTGTAGTTCACAGGATTTCCACCTGTAACGGTTGCAATTAATACGGCACATGCACCCAAACAAATAGAATCTTTGGTGGACTTAAGAACAACGACTATTGGACAATCAGAAATTTTGAAATTTAGTTTCGCATTAATTTTCCAAACACTGTCGCAACGGTCTTTGAAGGTGGAATTAAAATCAAGAGTATAATTTCCACTTTGATTTAAGCCTGAAACAAAGGTCACATCGAAGGTATTGGTTTCATTTTTTGAATCACACCCGATGGCTGAAACGTTGCTAATTGCAGTAGTTAAAGTGCCACTAAGTTTAAAGTTTTTCGGTTTTATCGAATCGCAGTTAAAACGTTGATCTAAAACCACGCGAATTTTCGTAGATTTACAGGTAGGATCAGATATTGGGGTAATTTTTGGCTGCGTAATTTTGGTAATTTTTGCTACCCATGACAGTTCGAAGCCTTCCCCATTCACATATTTGTCAGAATGAAAGTAAAATGTTACAGAACTGTCGGTGCTTGAAATAATGCCTGAAGGTTTATTAGCATTATCAAATTTATTAATAAGTGTGGCATTGGTATCTTTGCCATCATATATCTTCAAAAAATCAGATCCTGCTTCAATATCGAAAGCATTTATAAATTTGATTTGAATACTGCTTGCACCACTAACACTTACTGTAAAAATAAAATCCTCTGAGCTAGAATACCAGCTGCTGTATGCTTTGTTTGATTCGCTATCGGTTAGTTTTCCTCTGCAATCATAAACCTTGAGGTTTTTTATTTTATAGGTAGATTGTGCTGAGGAGAATTTGGGCAATAGGAATAGTAAACATAGAATCACTATGCTTTTAAGGTAGGCAGGTCTATATGTCCAGTTAAGGATCAAGGATAATAATTTTACTGTATTGGGATTGCGAGTATTTCTGGCGTTTTTGAGTGAAGTCCAGTCAAAATCATCAATCTATATTCTAATTCATTATTTTTCAAAATATGTTATTGTTAAATTTTTAATTTCTAATTCTTAATTCATAATTCACTTCGTTATCGTTATCACTGGCGTCACAATACTATTACTCCAATTTCCGGCTCTGTCTCTGAGGCGAAGTTCAAAGGTTGTTATCTCAGAATTGGCGGTTCCGAGCAGAAAAGTATTTTTCATCTGAACAGCAATTGTTCCTTTAATATTGATTGAGGAGCCTGGCGGAGCGAGTGGTTTTACAAAATAAAAATCTGGCTTGCTCAATCGGCTGTCTTTAATCTGCAAATCGTTTTTATCTGGATTTTCTTCACCAATATCTCCATCCCCATCTGTATATTCAAACGTAATTACCAAGCTATCTTTAAACTGAACAAGTGTTGTAGCGGATACACTTTTAAAGTTGATAAGTGGTATGGTATTAATTGGTGCAACGACTTCTTTTGTGCAGCCACCTAGGAGGCCAGTTAACAAGAAGATGCAAGAACACAGAAGCAAGTATTTCGTATTTTTTCTCATCAGTTCAGTCGCAATGCAAAATAGGTTTTGGTGTTGAAGGCGGCTGTACTAGCCGGAATATAAAATGGTGGATTCACCTTATCTGTTGTATTGGTTCTTATCCAAATTACATCTTTAGCTACCGCACCAAGTGAGCTCACCGATAAATTAATACTATGCCAATAATCCACATTTGTTCCTAATATTCCTTTGGCATTAAATGGTGATGCTTCGGTTGTCATGGTCTGTTCAGAATTTATATAGCTGTATGGATTAAGCGAAGTATTCAGCGTGGTCACTCCAAAGCCATTTACTGCGGTTTTATCATCCGTAAATGCTACCATGATTTTTATAGAACTGGTTCCCGAAGGAATATTCACTGGATTTTTTCCATCATGAGGCAACGGAGTTGTTGAACCATTTGTAAAAACAATTAATCCTCCCAACTGTGGCGGAAAATCGTTGCTTAATGCTGATTTACCAAATTGGTCTTTTGCGCCATCATTGATCCATTGGGTGATGTTTTGTATATAGAGCGTTTTTTTTGCAGGCCAATCACTTCCAGGATCTGTAGTTAAGGGCATCTGTCCTTGAGTACCTGGGATAAAGGTCAAGATTCGATGCATTATCATGCTGTTGGCAGCATCGCCAGGAACAACGCGTTTTGTTATAAGGACACTGTTAGGGTCGGGATTGGTAACCAGTCTATTAATGAGAGAATTATAGCTGCTCTCTATGGTTCTAAAATCGGGTTCAAAATTCCCATCATGACAACCACTGTTGGCGCAAGTCGGTTTGAAGATATTTTTATGCAATCCTGCAATAGAATTAGCATCCATTTTTAAATCCGTCATAACGGGGCCGCGTTCATTGGCGTTCCACGAATCATAAGGATTATCAGAGCTACTGCTGTTTTTTTGACAGTTTGAAAGAAGAAGAATTCCTACAAGCATTATTGGATAAATCAGTTTGTTTGGCTGCATACTCTAAATTCTATCAAATAAACTTTTCGCTTCAGGATCAATGATGCCGGCATTCTTCACTTCGTTTTTGTACCCAAGTATTTCTGCAATGGTTAAATTGAAATCTGTAACCTTTCCTACAGGCATTCCTTCTGAACCAACCATCAAATTTTGGGGTACATTTTGGCCGACCATTCCGCCAAAAACACGCAATGAATTGGCATCTCCATGATCAAATCCATACCATCCATTGGGGTCAATTATTGGATTGGCTTTCTCATTTCTTCCACATTCAGGCACAAAACACATTATCGTTTTACCCGACATGCCTGGAATTTGATTCTGTATGTAGTCCCATAAAAACGCCATGGCATGATCTGCCCGGTGCATGGATTGAAGATAACCAGTAAAATTACTGTGACAGCCATCAATACTGCTCATATTTACCACCAGCAATTTCGGTTTAAAAACCCGCAATACTTCGGCGGCATAACCCATTGTTGAACTATCTCCTCCGCCTACAGGAGGCATCGGAATTTGACCATTGGCTTGGCGCTGAAAAGTGCTTGCTATAAATTCCTTAATCTGGGTGCGCTCATAATCCGTATTTTTAATGCCCGGCATATCCCCTTTCTTAATATTGAAAGAATTATCCAAAAATTCCTTCATCTTATACATAGGTTCTAATTCTTCCTGAGGATGGTATATTTTAGCATTTGCAAGTGTTGCATAGCCATCACTTCCAAAGGTAATATTGGGAGCAAAAAAATTAGCACCATAGGTTAATCCAAAATCAGGATGTTTACTTGAATTGAGAAGTGGTAAAGAATTACCAATGTTGTTGCCAATAAACCAAGTATCAGTGGCTTTAAATCCTCCAAACCTTCTGGCATATTCAAACATGGTAGGATTAATTGGTCTAACTTTTAAACCCTGGCCTGCAACACCACTTCCTGTTACCAATGAATTAAGTCCTCCATAATGACCGCCTGAAATAGCGCGCATTTCGGCAAAGATTGTTCCTTGCTTTTGAATGCTTTGCGTTAGTAATTTAGGGATTGGTTGGCTACCACTTGATTGTCCTGCCGGGGTTGTTCCATAAGCAATCTTACTTGTAGGTGCCACACCTTCGAGGATATTGGTTAAAATATTTCCCTCCGAATTATATCCCTGACTATCGGCCAAATACCGTTTGAGTATTGAATCTTGCTGGCGCAATCCGCCTCCAAAAATTACAAATACAACGTGTTCGGCAAGCGGTGCATTGGTTTTTGCAAACAAACTACCTGATGGCAGCAAGTAAGGCATTACCAGACTTCCTGCGGTAAGGGCCGCTGCTTTTTTTACAAATTCTCTTCTTTTCATGCTCCTCCTTTAATTTTTAATAGAACATATATTCATCTGATGCTGCAAAAGCGGTATAAATCATTTCCGGTCTAAATTTAGGATTGGATTTGTTGGCATTAATAAAATTAACAAACCAAGTTTTTTCTGCCTCAGTTGGGCGACGAATAAAAAACCGGATATACGTTTCTACCACAAATTTCTCTGTACTGTCAACCATTCTTTGCCGTGTTGGAAGAATCACAGATGATGAATTCATGTAATTGCTAATGATTACTTCGGAGATTAACGTTTTGTCACCGCAACTTTGAATAACACGATCCGTTCTTGATAATTCATTGATGGAAGGCGGTTTTTGAAATAAATTTGTACTTAATATACTGTGAAATTCAATATTTGATTTTCCTTTATCCTTATTCAAATTATCTCCATAGCTAGGCGTTTCAACCACCTCGTATGTTGTTTTCACTTGCTCCTTGCCGCACTGAATAAGACAAAGCGATAGAATGCTAAAAAATAATATCTTAAAAATGGGCATATTCATCTGTGGTTAAAATAAGGGTTTGAACTTTTTGTAAATTTTTAGTAAGGTAATAATCCTGTATCAAATTATAGGTTTCCTGCGTGGTTGGAATTCTTCCTATGAGAGTAATATAACACCATTGAATAATGCCTTCTGAAAATTCTTTCGATTGAACCAACATTTTACAATACTCTGGTTTGTTGCTGGCATAGCCACCAAATAAACTTCCTCCTTTGCCGGATTCAATAATATCATAAGCAATGGTAAATTCATCTCTTGTTGGAAATCTAAAAAACATATTATCGAAAGAGGCATTCACAAAATTCAAGGTATTCATGTTAATCTCGTCATAAATCGGATTATCAAGCATGTAGCCATACATATCGTTGATGTTAATTTTTCCTAATTGATAATTTCTTCTTGAATCAATCACATTTTTACAACGTTCAATGGTAACCATCGCAGAGAACACGCCGATAGAATCCCCTAAGAGACGAGAAGAAATTAATGCAAAATTGGCATTGCTGATAGGTTGATAAAGTTCACCTTCCTCGGCTCCTTCCAATAAGCGCGCTTTGGCAAGATCATAAAGCCTTTGGTAATAGGCCTGCTTATAAGAAGAATCTCCCGGAACATAAATTGAATCGGTCATAAGACGAGTAATCAATAATTTTCGGGTATCGTAACTTAATTTACCAGCTCTTAGAAACAAAACATCTCTGCTTTTTTCCGTATTTAAAGGTTCTCTTCCAAGTAAATCAATATATAGGCGGTTGATGTAATTTTCAACCTTAACTGTGGGCACATTATCGTAATTTACAGGGGCATTATTTGGAATAACAATATCCTGCTTTTTAGAACATCCCGAGATGAATGCCAAAAACATCAAAAATAACATGAATTGCCTGTAGCACATCTAGCAGACAAATATAGCTAAAAAAACAATTTAGAGTGACTCATTATTTTTTTTGACCATGTTATGAAATAATTTATTTGCAACAAAAATTATATTTTTTGACTTGACTATTTAAAAAATCTCTTGCAGAATCATGATATCTTGCTCCTTAATATTCCAAAATCAATCATAAATTTGAAACTAAATATACATCCAATCCAGAAAAAATCAGACTAAATTGACGTATAACAGCTTTTAATATTTCGATAAAAAATTATCTTTTATAAAAAATTTCATGTTGGTTTGCCGATTCTATTAAAAATATGAAAAATTTCAAAGAATATCTTTTCCTTTCAATCGCTGCAACGTTGCTTTCAGTTTCTGTTTTTCTTTCATACTCCGCTACTGCGCAAGACAAAACTTTTACAATTGACGAAGCTGTGTCTAACGGTGGTGGTAAGTTAGTCCCGAAAAATGCTGACCAATTGCAATGGATTGCTAATTCATCCCTTTATTCAATAGCTGATGGCAATTCATTTATGATTAAAGAAGCGAAAAACAGTAGTTTGGTAAAAAGTGTTTCAAAAAACGAACTTGTTGTTTCCTTCAGAAAAGCTTTTCCTGATGACGATACCTTAAAAAAACTTCCACGTATCACTTGGCTTAGTGCAAGCACATTTAAATATAACCTTAACAATAAAATTTATGCTTATGATTATCAAAAAAAGGAAACCAAATTTCTGGCCAAATTCAATCCTTTGGAAATGGAAAACGCCGACATTGACCCAACTACCAATAAAGTAGCCTATACAGTAGGTAACAATATTTTTTTAGACGGCAAGCAAATCACCTTCGATACCAAAGCCGGATTTGTAAATGGCCAGGCTGTGCACCGAAGCGAATTTGGAATTACAAAGGGTTTATTTTGGAATAACGATGGCAAACAATTGGCTTTTTACCATGTGGATGAAAGTATGGTTGCTGAATACCCAATTTATGAATTAGAAAACAGACCAGCAACCGCAAGAACGATTCGTTATCCAATAGCCGGAACGCCAAGCCATCACGCCTTAGTCGGCGTGTATAATACAGAATCAGGAACGACTGTTTTTCTAAAAACCGGTGAACCTTTGGAACAATATTTAACGAATATTACTTGGAGTCCTGATAACAAATCAATTTATACTGCCATTGTAAACCGCGCCCAAAATCATTTATGGTTAAATCAATATGATGTAGCAACTGGAAACTTTGTTAAAACGCTCTTCGAAGAAACCGATACCAAATATGTAGAACCTGAACATGGCCCTCTTTTCGTAAAAAACGATCCTTCTAAATTTATCTGGTGGAGCGAAAGAGATGGTTTTAATCACCTGTATCTATATGATATAACTGGGAATATTTTAAAACAACTCACCAAAGGCAACTGGGTAGTAACAGATATTCAAGGATTTGACAAATCAGGAAATACATTGTTTTATACTTCTACTGTAAAAAGCCCTAAGGAAAGACATTTACAATCCGTAAACCTAAAATCAGATAAAACAATTTTACTGAACAATACCATCGGTACGCACACCTCAACACTTAGCCCGAACGGCGATTTTTTTATTGACCAATTACAAAACACAACAACGCCAAGAGAAATAAGAATAGTTACAGCCGATGGAAAAAAAGAGAATCTTGTTTTTAAAGCAGAAAACCCATTGCTAGATTATAGTTTAGGAGAGATAGAAATGGGTACGCTATCAGCCGAAGATGGAACACCTTTGTATTACAGAATGATTAAACCCATCAATTTCAGTGCAAATAAAAAGTATCCGGTAGTGGTTTATTTATACAATGGTCCACACCTTCAATTGGTAAATAATACCTGGATGGCTGGCAGTAATTTATGGATGCAATATATGGCACAACATGGTTACATCGTATTTTCAATTGATGGCCGTGGTTCTCTTAACCGAGGTCTGGCTTTTGAAAACGCTATATTTCGCCAAGCAGGAACCGTTGAAATGCAGGATCAACTCAAAGGGGTTGAGTATCTTAAAAGCTTGGCTTATGTTGATGGTTCACGCTTAGGAATACACGGATGGAGTTATGGTGGATTTATGACTACGAGTATGATGACACGTCAGGCTGGTGTATTTAAAGTAGGCGTTGCCGGCGGCCCTGTTATTGACTGGGGGCTTTACGAAATTATGTACACTGAGCGATATATGGATACACCTGAAGAAAATCCTGAAGGATACAAAAACGCGAATCTTTTGAACTATATTAAAAATCTGCAAGG
>Ga0163144_10026401_pt1 | contig 11291 bp, 7 predicted proteins | sample OliLak19BULKMAT1_FD_123175 | JGI IMG/M metagenome (GOLD analysis project Ga0163144, IMG submission 123175) | Freshwater microbial mat bacterial communities from Lake Vanda, McMurdo Dry Valleys, Antarctica - Oligotrophic Lake LV.19.BULKMAT1 | ecosystem: Environmental > Aquatic > Freshwater > Lake... | reverse complement strand
GCGCGGCCACAGCGGTCCGCCGCCAGTCTCAAGGATCGATGGAACCTCTGGACGTACACGTCGAACGTGAATGCCTTCGTGCGCGCCGAAGAGCTGCAGCGCAGCGTGAACGGGTCGTTGTCGTTCTCCGCCAACCGTGCGACCGAGAAGTGGAAGATCAATCTCTCGACCAGCGGCAACCTGAACAGCCAGCGCTTCACCATTCCCGCGCGGGGCACCACGCCGTCGTTCGACGTCAAGAACGATCAGCGAACCTACAATGCGAACGCACTCATCGTCCGCTCACTGTCGCAGCATTGGTCGGCTGGCCTCAAGGCAGGCGCCGGGTACTCCGACTTCCTCAATCAGGATGTCGCGCTTCGGCTGCAGCCGGCGATCGAGTACAACGTCTTCCCGTGGACCGAGCAGACGCGCCGACAGCTCACTTTTCTTTACAATGTTGGCCCGAACTACTACAACTACCAGCGCACCACCGTTTTCAACCAGGATGCTGAGGCCCGGTTCAGTCAGCAGCTGACGGCGTCCCTCGTCGCCCGGCAGCAGTGGGGCTCGAGCAACGTCTCGCTCGACTGGCTCAACTATCTCCACGACTTCAACCGGCACGCGCTCACCCTCAGCGGCAGCGTCGACCTGCGTATCGGGCGCGGGTTCTCGCTCAACGTCGGCGGATCGGCTGCCAAGATCAACGATCAGATCTACCTCCCGCGCGCCGGCAACACCGAAGAGGAAATCCTGCTCCAGCGCCAGGCGCTGCAGACCGGTTTCCGCATCACGACCAACATCGGGGTGCGCTACACCTTCGGCTCGATCTACAACACCATCGTCAACCAGCGCTTCAGCAGTCTTGGCGCCAGCGGAGGGCGGTTCTCCTTCCTGTTCTTCTGATCGGCTGAGCGGTACGGAGCGAAGCGGGGCTCCAGTCAGCGCGGGAGCCCCGCGCAGCGTGGGGAGGCGTCGCTTCCCAGGGGAATCCGCCTTCGATGACGGATCGCTCGGAACGACTCGCCAGTGTCACACCCTCCGCTCCCGCCCGAGGCCGACGAGCGCCATCTTGTGTGCCTATGCGCGCCACAGCCACTCGATTGCTCCTCGCCGGCCTGCTCGCCGCCCCGCCCCTCGCCGCCCCGCCCCTCGCGGCGCAAAGCCTCGTGGTACCGGAGCCCACGCCGGAAACGCGCCGGCATCTGGTGGCCAGGCGCGCCACGGCAAAGATCACGATCGATGGCCGTCTCGACGAGGCCGACTGGGTCAATGCCCCGGTGGCGCGCGACTTCGTCCAGAGTCGTCCCGACTACGCCCCGACGACGAAGTATCCGTCGGAAGTCCGGATTCTGTTTGATGCAGACTATCTCTATATCGGCGGATTTCATCGCGACAGCGCAGGACTCGCATCGATGCGGCTGCCCGACCTGCGCCGCGACTTCGAGCCCCCCGAGGCCGACGACTTCGCCATCACCCTCGGCCCCCTTGGCGATCATCGCACCGCCTACCAGTTCCACGTCTCGCCGCTCGGTTCGCAGGGCGACGTGCAGGCCTTTGACGGTGGTGATGCGTTCAACTTCAACTGGGACGCCATGTGGCGCACGCGAACCACACGCGCCGACTCCGGCTGGGTGGCCGAGATCGCCATTCCGTGGCGATCGCTGCGCTATGCGAGAGGACTCACCTCGTGGGACATCAACCTCCTGCGCAACACGCGTCGTGCCGCGCAGTTCAGCTCCTGGATGCCGTATCCGCGTCAGCTCACGTCGTGGCGACTGACGTACGCCGGATCGCTCGACTCGTTGCAGCCGCCACCGCCCCGCACCAACGTGCGGATCCGCCCCTATGCCCTGGGCTCCGCGCAGCGAGATCGGACACCCGGCGCCAACAACGCCAGCACTGGTGACATCGGCGGTGAAGTGATCTGGGCACCCACGGCAAACACGCTGCTCGAGGCGACGGTGAACACCGACTTCGCGCAAGCCGATGTGGACCGACAGGTGGTGAACCTCACACGATTCAGCGTGTTCTTCCCTGAGCGTCGGCAGTTCTTTCTCGAGAATGCCGATCTGCTCAGTGCTGGCGGACTCGGAGCAACATCACGCTACATCGTCCAGCCCTTTTTCACACGCCGTATCGGCCTCGGTAACGACGGCACGCTGTTGCCGATCGATGGTGGTGCACGTTTCGCATATCGCACCGGGCGAACCACTGCCGGGATTCTCGCCATGCGGCAGCGCGGGGTCGGTGCCGCAGAGGACGCGACGTTCGCCGTGGCGCGCGGCAGTCAGTTCTTCGGGCGCGCGACACGGGTCGGCGCCACGGTGGCCGTGCGTGATGCCGCCAGCGCGTCGGGCGACAACCTCGTCACCGCCGTCGACGCACTGGCGCGCATCGGCGAGCAGATCCAGTTCACGGGCACCGTCTCGACGTCGACGCGCACGCTGTCATCGACCACGCGCGACAACCGCACCGATTTCGCGAGCACCTGGCAGCTCACCCGGACCACACCGCGCAGCACCGCCGGCCTGATTGGCGCGTGGGTCACGGAGCGGTACGATCCACTGACCGGGTTCGTGTCGCGACCCAATGTGATTCTCACCAATCCGAGCGTCAACGTCACCTTCCAGCCCGCGTGGCGACCGAAGTCGATCGTCTGGTTCAAGCCCGGCATCGCCACGTTTCTGTATCACTCGCCCAAGACGTACGCGCTGCAGGAAGGGCTGGTGCAGGTCCGCGGCGAAGTGTTGTATCGCAATGGCGCCCAGCTCGTACCATTCGTCGAATCGAATCTCCAGCGCCCGACCACGGCGGTGTCGCTTTTCCCGGGCGTCAGCATCGCGCCGGGCGCGCGCGAATACACGCGGTACGGCCTCGAGATCAAAAGTGATCAGAGTGCGCGCGTCTCGACGACCGGCAACTTGAGCAGCGGCACATTCTTCGACGGGCGGCTTGATCGCGCCGCCGTCGGTGCGCGGTTCTCGCCGTCACCGTACGTCGCGCTGCGTGCCGATTATGAGGTCAATCGCCTGCAGGGCATCGGCACGCGCGACACCAGTTTCGTCACCCATCTGCTGGCACCGGAACTGCGGGTGTTCCTGAATCCGCGGGTACAGTGGAGCGCGTTCTACCAGTACAACACGCTGCAGCAACGAGGGGCATTGAACGCGCGGTTCAGCTGGGAGTTTGCGCCACTGTCATTTCTGTACGTGGTGTACAACGACCGACAGGCGATTCAGGATGGGACGACGCCGTCGGCGCGGTCGGTGATTGTGAAGCTGAGCTGGCTGAGACAGTTGTAGGGGTGGTGTGCGTAGTGCTCACCCGGCACGATTCACAGTGACCACGATCGACGCCCGCCATGACTGGGCGCTTAGGGAATTGTTGCAGGCAGCGATGCGCTGAGGACCATGTCTCAACGTACCAGACCTTTACTAACGACTCAGTACCGACATCCCGACCCCGACGAACTCGAGACGGGTCGTGGTGAAGCTGGGTGGGAAACTGCCACTCCCAGGAATCGGTACCGTCGTCCGTCGATCGAGTCCCAGTCGCCGTGACTCCGAAACGATCGTTGCCTGAGATTTTTTCGCCGGCGGAGGTGGTGCCGCCGGCGCACTGCTCGACGGCGGCCGGCGGGCTGGCAGATACACGCCGTTCAACCAGTCCGCGCCTTGCCGCGTGTTGCATGCGGCGCCATCTGAGCCACTGGCGCCGCAACCGCAGGGACAGGCGTTCGGATCCGGCACCTCGACTTCTGTGAAAAGGCGCGCGATGCCAGGAGGTACGTCGCCGCTGATGATCAACTGTGGCCGTGAGCCGGCACGTGGCATCATCGCCAGTATCCGGATGACAGACACACCATCACCAGGCCATCCCCACGACTCGCCGCGCCAACCGTCCGAATTCACGCGGAGGCCGGTCTGGAAGAGATAGCTCACACCGTCAGTCCGAGTTCCATACACATTCGCCTTGCAGATGTAGCGGGCCACCGGTGCAGTACCGGCGACGGTGCGGTGGATCGGGATGCGCACTTCGGTCTCGAGTCCTCCTCGTCGTACTGATATGAACGGCAGCCCGCCACCGCCGACGCGCTGACCGACGGAGTCCACCAGCTCGCAGCCGAAGCCGATGTTGCGGACGCCCGGATCGAGATTGATCAAGCTGACGGGAATAGCGATGAAGGCGTGCGCGGCGCACGTGGCGGTGAACAGCAAAGTTGCGGCGACAGCACTGAGATGAGCGAGCAGTCGTGACTGCATTGTCAGGCTCCTGAGAAAAATTGCAGCAATCCAGCCCGGCCCGCCTCGCTGCGTCGTGAGGAATGGAATATCCGCGCCTGCGTTTCGCCAGCTCCGTTGACGGCCCGCGGTGCGCTCGCGCTGCGTGGCATCGATGTGTCGCACCGACTCATACATTCTCCACTGCCGTGCTCGATGTTGCCGCCCTGCTACAGCTGTATCACTACGGGGTTCGCTTCCTCGATAGCGCGTCAGTAAAAACGATCACAAAGCACGCGGAACAGCGGCAAATCCCTGGCAGACACGCATCCACATGCTGGCACCGTCATTGCAGTAGTCTGCTCCGTGTACATCGTCGTGTCATCACACGTCTTGAAAGCTTACCTCACACCCGGGTCATCATGCGTCGAAGCATCATCACCTGCACGCTCGCACTGGCATCCATGGTCGCGTTGCCGTCTCGCGCAGCTGCCCAGCTGACGCGGACGACTCCCGCCTGCACTGACGGCAACTCCGTCTCCACGCTCGGAGCGACGTCTTGCAAGGGAGCGTTTGCGGGCAACAACAAGAACCAAACGGCCGGCGTCGTCGCCGAGCTTGCCTCGTTCGGCGGTCCGTGGAGCCTTCTCGGATCCTCGGATGACGCCGGTACCTTCGGTCCATTCACCTCGAATCCAGCGGGCGCCACTGGCACCCTCACGTTCGACAATTTGCTCACGGGTCCGTTCGTCCTGATCTTGAAGGCATCCAACAGCTTCAGCATGTACTACTTCGCCAACGCAGGCGCCGGCGTCACTTCCGTGAATTACACGACGGCCGGCACGGCGGTGAATGCCCAAGGCATTCCGCAGGGGCTCTCGCATGCCACGCTGTACGTCCAGACCGGCGGCTTCAACGTGGTGCCTGAGCCGTCCACCTATGCCCTGCTCGCCAGCGGCATGCTCGGGCTCGGCATTGTTGCCCGCCGCCGCCGCCGCGTCTGACCTCTCCTCTGGGTCGGAAACATTTCAGCAGCAACACTTGAACGCCCCGATCAGCCAGGTCGGGGCGTTTTTGCGCGCCTGGCGCTCGGGCCGCATCCCTAAGCCACCGGCGCTGACGCCACCGGCGCTGACGCCACCGGCGCTGACGCCACCGGCGCTGACGCCACCGGCGCCAGATCCACCCAACCAGGCTGAAGCCGGAGCTCGCCCTTCCATTTCGGGGGCCATGTTCCTGACTGAGCCCGGCGCAGTTTGACGCGTACGCACCACGTCTGAACACCAGACTGATGCATACGCGCAACAATATGCCTGAGTCCGCTGTTGATCGCTTCCGATCATCAAAGTTAACTCGTTGATAAACAAGGTCTTACGTTGCAGACTCTGCCATTGGCACAATGGCAGAGTCTGGCTTGTGTATTGCACTTCATGATCAGCGTCAAAGCGATCTCACCCTCTCTGTCTCCGGCTTCGGAGTTCTTCATGCGCCGTTCGCTGCTCACCTTTGCATTTGTCGCCGCTTCGGCAGTCCTGATGCCCAGTACGGCGTCTGCTGCTCACACCTTCGGACTCACACTGACGTCGCCAGTCTGCTCTACATTTGCCGCGTCGGTCAGCTTCAATTACACGTCGTGCCTCGGCTCGTACGCCGGCAACAACCTGAATCAGGACCTGACGGCCGCCCTGAACTCGTTTGGTGCCGGCACGCTGCTCCTCAATGGTTCGTCGAATGATGCCGGCACCTTTGGCCCGTTCACCAGCGATGAGACCGGCACCATCGGCACGCTGACGTTCGATGCCGCGATCAGTGGCCCGTTCGTTCTGGTTCTCAAGGCCGGCAATCAGTTCAGCATGTACTATTTCATGAATGCCGGCTCGACCTCGAGCGTGACGTACAGCACCATCGGCACCAACCTGAACATGCAGGGAGGACCAAACGGTCTGTCGCACGCGTCGCTGTATTCCGCCGGCAGCCTGAACGTCGTGCCGGAGCCCTCCACGTACGCCCTGATGGCGACCGGCCTGATCGGCCTCGGCGCCGCAGCCCGTCGCCGCCGCAACGCCTGAGCACGTCTGCCCGCCCGATTGAAGCAGCCTCGGCATCATCCCGAGGCTGCTTCTGCGTTTGGGGCGCCGGCGAAGCGGCAGCGCTCGCCGCGCGAAAAAACGCCCCGGTCAAGACGGACCGGTGCGCTGATGTGGACTGCAACACAACGTGGCCGGATAGACATGCTCCAGCAGTATCGGCGCATCGACCGTCTGTTTCCTTACGCCACCGCTCGCTCAGCCCCCCGTGCCGAACTGCCGCGTGAACTTCACGAACACGTTGCGCTGCTGCGGCCGACGCCAGTCAAAGAAACTTCCCGCATCTCGGCCATCGTTGAACACGACGAAAAGCCCCGTCCCCGCCGTGTTGAGCCAGCCAAAGCGTACATTGGCCGACCAGATCGACTGCTGATTGTTGTACTGCGTCAGCGTCTGCACGAAGATGCGCGGCGAGAAGAAGTAGTTGAGTCGAACCGCCTGGAGCGTCCGCGTGAAGTTGCCTTGCGGCAGCCGGACATCGTTGTGCTCCATCGTCAGAGATCCCGAGAATGTGGCCCCTCGGCGCAGCGTGAGCGTGCCGCTGCCACCGCGTCGGGTACCCGTCCAGAATTCGCCGACGTCGAAGCGACCCGTCACCCAGAGGTTCTCGCTCGGGTCGGTCTGATAGTCGAAGCCCACCGTTCCCCACGTGTACGAACCCACCGGCAGCACCACACCCGGCGCGATCGTGAACGGCGCCTGCAGTCCTTCGTGCGCGATGTTGTATTCGGGGCCGAAGCGTGCGCTGTTGGCGAACTCGATCTCGGTCACGTCGATGTGAACGAATCCCGACTGGTAGAAGCCGTCCATGCCATACGTGCTGCGATAGTTCAGGTGCGGATTCCACTGCCGGAACCAGGCCCATTCCGGCTTGCGGATCAGTCGCAACAATGACACGTCGTACTGCCGAAAACCCGCCGGCCGACTGAGGAATCCGACTTCCGGATTGAAGTCCGCGCCGACCTGCGCGACTCGCAGACTGTGATTCCACACATTCGTCTGATAGGCGATGCGCCCACTGAAGGCATTGTCGTCGCCGGCTCGTCCGGGCGTGGTGGTTTTGGCGGCCCAGAGGTCGGTGGTCCACTCCTGCCCCAGCCCGATGCGTCCATCCACGGCGAAGGTGCGATTCACATCGCCCGCATCGCGCGTGGACAATCGCTGCACGGCCATCGCGCCGATCCGCGAGCGTCGCGATACTTCCCGGATCGCACGCACCACCGAGTACGACTGTCCGTCGGTGACGTCGTCCGGCGCATCGGTCACCATCTGCAGCAGTCCGATGGTGGTTTTCCCCACGCGACCGGTGAGGCGACCACCACCGAGGATCGGCTGCGGCGTGCCGTTGTCAGCGATGCCGATGCGACGCGTGAAGAACAGGTCGATGGCCTGCGGTGTGCCTGCCGAAAAGATGCCGGCATTCTCGAGGAAGAACGGGCGTTTCTCGGGGAAGAAGATGGGGAATCGCGTCAGGTTCACGCGCTGATCGTCCACTTCCACCTGCGCGAAGTCGGTGTTGTAGGTGAGATCCAGCGTCAGTGCCGGAGTGACGCCGTACTTGATCTCACCGCCGAATTCGACGGGCGTGGTCGTGCGCGATCCTGACGTGGGAAACGTCGTCTGCGACGCGCCGAGGACGTATGGCGTGACGGTCTGGATGCGTCGCGCCGGCACCGTCAGTTTTTCGAGTGTGCCGGCGAGTGAGAGTCGATTGAGGTTGAATTGTCGCGGGATGAACGCCCAGAAGAGTTCTTCATTCTTGCGGCGGATGGAGCGCGTGATGTTGAAGCCCCAGCTCTGCTCCGTCCGTCCTGCCTGATAACGGAGTGTGGAGAATGGAATCCGGAATTCGGCCGTCCAGCCGAGCGAGTCGATCGTCGTGGCCACCGTCCAACTCGCGTCCCAGTTGACGTTGAAGCCGCCCAGGCCGCCGGCCAGCGCGCGATTCTGTCCCTGTACCGCGGCGCCACCGCCTTCGCCTTCACGGATCACCTGTCCATCGTACTCCACCCCTGCGGGCGTGGTGGCGAAGACGAAACCGTTCTGTCGATCGTGATACGTGTCGAAGATCAGCGCGATGTGATCGCTGTTGGAGAGTGTGACGTCGCGAATCTTCTCTCCCGGCACGATCAGGTTCGGCTCGCGGTCGAACATTCGGGCCGCGATGTAGAGCGACTGTCCGTCGGTGGCGAGTCGCACGTCGGTGCGTTCCGTGGCCGGCACGCCCTCATTCAGTTCACGCTGCAGGAAGTCCGTGATCGGCACCGCCTGCAGCCACATCGGCTCGTCCAGCCGGCCATCGATCTGTGGCGGCGTGGTGATCCGGAGCGCCCTCGCTTCCGGGAGCGGGCGGGCGCGGGCAGCGCGGGCAAAAGAGTCGGCGCGGGCGGCGTCGAGGCGTACCGGGGCCGGAGACGGGCTCTGCGCGTGCGCAACGGATGGCATCGCGCCGAGTGACCAGGCCGTCAGCGCCGCCAGGGCGCGGGTCAGCCAACGGCGGTGAGAGGCTACTTCGAATTTGCGTACGAGCGGCATGCGGGTGTGCAGGAGAGGACGGTTCTGGCATGCCGGAGACGGGCGGCGCACCGGCGTCGCGGAAGTATGATTGGCTATGTCCGTCGATGCTACGCAGCGGGGGGAGCAGGCGCTGCGGTTCCGCGCATCAAGATCACCGTCCCCACGCTGCACGACTCCGGCACGATCGACGTACCGATGCCCCCCACGACCTTTCGCGGAGGCTCCGTCAGGCGTGGATGTACTTCTCGAATACCAGGCTGAAATCCTTTCGCAGATGGCGCTCGAGCACAGCCTCGTTCAATTCATTCAGCAGTGAGCGGTAATGCGCCGCCACCGCCGACGGCTCAGCCGCCCCATTGAGCTTCAGCATGGAGCCCAGCACCGACGCGGCCGAGATGGCATGCGAACGGCCTACTTCATCCTTGTGCTGCAGCTTCCCGATCGTGTGCAGTGCCTTGTAGATGTCCTTCAGCTGTTCCAGATGGCCCTTGCGCACATCGATGCTGAAGGGCTTGTCACCAATGGCGAACTTGAGTTCGATGTCGAGATCGATCGTGCCTGCCGTTTCGATCGTCACGCCGGTGACAGTGTGCTGCGCGTAGTCGTACCGCTTGATCGTGCGCTTGGCCGAGATGGCGGATTCGCCATCGACGTGAATCAGAGCGAGATTCGTGAAACAGTACTCGTCTTTCTTCGATTTGATGATGAAATAGATCTTTTCCTGATCTTCGTGAAAGAGATAATCGTCGGCGTCCACCTTGTCGTAGTCTTTCTGGGCGACGATGACGCCAATGTCGCTGAGTCCAAGCGCTTCGGCCGCAAACTTCCTGAACATCTGTGTCACTCCTCACAACCGGGAAAATGGCCCGCGCCACGGCATCGGTGCCGAGGCGCGGCAGCGGGTGAATGTATGCACGGAGCATGGCGATACGCGATACAGCCGGGCTGTCGTGTCACGCTCCCTCGGCACTCGGCGGGTGCTGAAGCGCGGCCAAGCCGAGCCCCCCGCAGTGCTTGCATGCGTTGAACTCCGGCAAAGTATGACGCGTCGGGAGCTTTCTGAGCGTGTGCGTTCCGCAATGGACGTTGCCCGCTGGAAGATGGCGGTCCTCCCGAACGTCGGCGCCGGTGATCAGGACTGCCGACTCAGGGCGACCCAAGAACCGTTACAAATGAGCCGGAAACCCGAAGCGAGGATTGAGGGTTGGTCACCGGCAAACAGCCGATACGTCACTAACTCCCGGAGCTGCTCGTGCGTCTGTCACCACCGCGCTGCTCCGCGCGCTTCGCGATCGTCACCACCGCACTGCTCTCCACTGTCGCGTGCGGTGACACCCCGTCGGAAGTAGCGTTCCGTGATGGCACGAACAGTGCCACCACCTTCCGTATTACGCGCCCGGGGCTCAGCGATGCCGATGTCCGCGCTGCCGGTGGCTCGCTCCTCTCGGTCATCGAAAAGGACAACCGTGTGACTGGCGCACTGCGCATACCAGCAAGCATCGCTGGAACTGCCACCGATTTCGTGGAACAAATGAATGGAACCGTGGAAAACACCACCACTCAAGCGAAATTCAACCAGACAGCTGACACTTTCGTGCGCGACCTCGTTTGGCAGATTGGTGATCGACAGCTCAGCGTCACAAACCAGACGGCGGGCGCGGCGCAATTCACTATTGTCATCTCGCGCCAATGAGCACGGCGGCGGCCTGACTGGCAGCCTACGGCTTCCGGGTCCCCGTCGCCTCGAGTGAGTCGTCGTCCAGGCGCACCACCAAGGTCACGGGCTGACCCGCGACGCGGCGGAACGTGAACATCATGTCAGGACGCAGTACCTCGTAGATCGTGCCATCCTTATCGTACAATCCCGGCCTGAAAATATCCGGCCCGAGACGAATCAGTGCGAACGTCTTCATGTAGGGGTCGTTCGGTTCCCACCGCCCCTTGAGCGTTCCGTTTTCGTAGGTGACGATGAAGACACCCAATCCAGCCGACCCAGGTGCCGGTTTCGCCAGGCGATACTCGTAGCGGCCCATATATGGCTGCGCGTCTATCTCCGACATGGTCACCTCCAGCGACGGCGTGACACCCCTCCTGAGCGAGGCCCGTGTGGTGCCCCACTGCATCGCCAGAATGCCCCCGCTCGCGGACAGTTCCGGCATCGACCAGGTCAGTACTTCCATGAAGGGCGCCTGACTGGCTGGCGTGCTCACGCGAATCTGCGCGGCACTCGAGTCGGGCGGGTCCATGTGGAAGATGTGCCAGTTCGGATCGAGCACCGTGGTCCAGTCGCCCGTCTCGCGGAGCACCATCCATACGGAGTACTTGCCCTTCGGCACCGGGCGTCCGTTCAGCGTCACGTCCTTGTTCACTTCCAGCACCGTGGCCCAGTTCGCACCTGGCGTCCACACCTCGCCCCAGTGTTGCGCCACCGGATTGCCGAACAGTTTCGGCCGCCCACATGCTCGCGGACGCGAGTAGGTCAGGC
>Ga0163144_10026400_pt1 | contig 11291 bp, 6 predicted proteins | sample OliLak19BULKMAT1_FD_123175 | JGI IMG/M metagenome (GOLD analysis project Ga0163144, IMG submission 123175) | Freshwater microbial mat bacterial communities from Lake Vanda, McMurdo Dry Valleys, Antarctica - Oligotrophic Lake LV.19.BULKMAT1 | ecosystem: Environmental > Aquatic > Freshwater > Lake... | reverse complement strand
GCATCTTCTTTTTTACCTAGGATTGTTTTTGCTATCTGATCAGAATCTATTTTAGGTATTATATTTACGGATGAAGTTGCGCTGAAACGAAGTGTTCCGTCTTTTTCAAGTGAGGTGAAAGTAGTACGGATGTTTTTGTTTGAATCTTTAAATTCGTAACCTTCAGGTACTGCTGCTTCTGAAACAGTTGCTAATACTTGTTCGATATCGCTTTTTTTGAATGCAAAACCCTCAACGCGCATTGATGTCTCGACGGATAAAGTATTTGCCTCATCTCCTACTGATTTATTATACTTTTCTGTTACTGTTGAAATTTGCCAAGATTGATCGAGTAGAGTTTGATCACTGGAAACTTTCTCACGAAGTAGTTGCGGGATTTTCTGTTGCATATCAGACTTTAAATCTTTTGAAAGGTTTGTTTTGTCGCTGGATGAAACTATTTTTATATCCTTTTTTGATCCACCGCTTAGTTTGGACAGTGCTACCGCTTCAAAATCTTCTTTTGTGAATGAAGGGAAAGAAAAAGAAGTGTCTTTGTCAACGTTGCTGTCAGGACCAATATCTGACGCTTGGATTTTTACTGTTGATTTGCCATAAGTTTTTGTTTCTCCTGATGATGTAGTTGTTGAACTTGCTGACGCTATTGTTACGTCTTCTGAAAGTTTAAATTTTAGATTTGCTGTTCTTATTTCTGTTCCAGCGTTGAATTTTTTTTCTGATCCTGTTTTGTTTATTACCGTGACATCACCTTTTGCAACTTCACCTGTTGTTCTTTTGCCTGTTGTACTTGCTTCTTTTGTGTCTTTTAAATCAATCGTTATTCTTTGCGATGGAACACTGTCAGAAGTTACGGTTGTGTTTTTTTCTGATGCTGTTAAATTAATTTGTTTTTCTAAAATATCTGGTTTGATATAGACTGTTACTGTTGCTTGTGGAATGTTCCAGTAAGCCCAGGCAACGGCTGAGCCGCCGGTCAGAAAAAGGATCATAATGATTCCTAGAATCAAGCCAATTTGTTTGATGTTGCGCTGAGGGAAGCGAATTTTTGGCTTGAGATCTGGTTTATTGAATCCCCAGATTTCGGATTTTTTTTCTGTCTGATGTTCTGCGATTTCTGACATTTTTTGAGCCTCGATTTCTTTGATTTCGTCAAGATTATCTTGAATATCTAATTTTTCTGAACTAATTTCCAGAATATCATTTTCTACGCTTTGCTCTATTTCCTGATTAGTTTTTGCTGGAAAAGCAATGTCTTTATCCATTACGAATCCGAACGGAATTTCTGAAATTTCAGACTCGATTGCTACTGGAAGGATGTTTTCCGATACTGCTACAGCTTGTGAGTTCATCGGTGGATATTCTAAAGATTTAATATCAAGCCTTCCTTTTATTTCGTGGTGTCTAGCGTAATCTTTTCCGCCGACTAGAGCTACTGATAGTGAGTCAACATGCTCTTCAAGCACCGAGACTTTTGGAGTTATTAAAAATTTTGGTGCTTGTATGTTTGTTCCTAATCTATCGGATGAAGTCCAATTGTATGCTGCGATATCTGCTCTTGCCGATTCAAGATCTCCGTAACCATAGATAAAAATTGAATTTGGGAACTCTTTTATCGATGTAAACTGAATTAACCCTTTATCAAGATTCTTGCCAAGACTGCCGCCTGCCCAAGTGATATAGTGTTCTTCTTTAATTTTTCCTTCTTGAACATAACAGATCTGTGCGCCTTCTCTTGCGCTAGCAACCAGTAGTGCGTTGGTGGGGGTTTTGTGAAGATATTGTAGGTAATACGAAATTGCGTGAGGAATTGAAACGTAAGCGATTGCTTCAAGGTCTAGAGTACTTGCCAGCTTTTCTAATATTTCATTGTATTCTGGATAAATATCTTCGTTTTTAAACCAGCTTTGAGGTAAACCAAAAAAAGTTTTTTTGATTTCTACTTCTGCAACTTGGCAAGCTAGATCAATACTTTCTGCGGTTTTGTCAGACAATGTTCTGAAATCTAGCTCTTTTTCTCTTCCCGCTTTAGAATATGTTTTAATTCCTAGACCGATTATTTCAATTGTATGATCTTTGAGCTCCCAAATTGATGCTTTGACGACACCAGCTGAAATCGAGAGAGCGAGTATCGGCTCTGACTTGTTTGCTTTTTCTGGAATATTATTATCTTTTTGAAGAATTTTTCCAAAGAATTGTTTCATTAAGATTTACTATAGTAAATGTTTGGGAAAAGTGCAAACAAGTTTGCGATTTTGAACTAAATAGATATAATTTAAATTCAAGTTTAATATTTTTAGGAGTTGCCATGAATTTTGGTAGAGAAATACCAGATGGTGTTTGGATATCAGCTGAAAAACTGCTTTGTGAAGGATGTAGAAAAAAAAGTAATCAAGAACTTACTTTAAAAAAATCGGGCGCGGTCTACAGGCCAACTCGGCGTATTTCTGAAAATGGAAATGAAACCAAATTGCCTAGTATTACTGAAGTGGGTAAAAATGCTGTAGAGCTTTTTTTGGCGAATTCGAAAGTTTTAAAAACTTTGTCGCCTGAAGAAACACGCTCTCTTTTATATCGAATCCAAGAAAATATTGGGTCTGGCGGTGATATATCTGAAGAAATAAACCGATTAATTGAAGCTAATATGGGTTTTATTATTCATGTGGCAAAATCCTTTTATGATAGAGCGTTTGGAAAATTTAACCCTTCAAATGCGGATGACTATTTTCTGGAACTAGTATCTGAAGCATTTCTAAGTATGCAACGTAGATTGTCGCGAAGACCTGAACCTGGGTTGGAAGGAACAGTCGTAGATAGGGTTAATAATATTGTTAACAATGATTTGATGAGATTTGCTATTCAAAAACAATGGGGGGAATTTGCCAGAATACCTGTTCACTATTCAGCACTATATTCGAGATTAATTAGAGTAAGAAATATGCTTACTCAAAAACTAGAGCGAGACCCCACTGAAAATGAATTAATTGACGCAGTGATGTGTAAAGCGTGCAATTATGATCAAGCTATCAGAACAATCCGCTATATTGAACCATTAGCTCAATCAATGTTGTATATAGAAACTAGACCTACGAATAGTCCATCTAGTGAATTAAGCATTATTGATACCTTATATAATCCTGATGATTTGGCCGAATTGAGTGCTCTGGAAAAGGATTTGATTTTAAGCATTGATCAAGCGATGAGCACCTTACCCGAAAGACAGAGACAGATATTATATAAAAGATATGGCTTTAAAGATAATGTATTTCGTACATTAGAAGAAGTAGGGAATGAATTGGGATTGACTCGCGAAAGAGTTAGGCAATTAGAAGCATTGTCTTTTAGGAAAATGCGTCATCCGTCAAGCAGCAAAGGTTTATATCAATTTTTGCAAGCTTAATTAATAAAATACTCAATACTTGGTTTTTGTTTTTTAAAGCTTGGAATTGTGTTATTATTTTTTTATGGACGGTTCTAATTCTTTGAGCGATTTTGTGGTTTCTGCGTCAAGACAAGGCCAAACTGTGAATCAAATTAAAAACGAGTTGCTTTCTGTCGGGTGGGACGAAAATACTATTAATACTGCGATCGCTCCACTTTTGCAGATTCAACCGCCGGCCGCTGTTTTGGCTCCTGAATCGAATAAATATATTTCCGATCCACATTTAAATCAGTCTTCTCATTCAATGCACAAGAAAGTTAGCACTAAACTAGTTGTCTCTGGATTACTTTTCTTATTATTTGCTAGTAGCGTTTCAGTTTTTTACTTTATAAATCAGAAAAATAATCAGGAGGCATCGATCTTAACTGAACCGACATTAACTAAATCTGCGCAAAATAGTGAGTCGGGAGCCGGATTCACTACTTTTTCAAACACTGAGTATAAGTTTTTCTTTCATATGCCTGATACTTGGAGTAGTAAGGAATTTTCAAAAGGAGCCTACGGATCTGAAAAAAGGATTGCTTTCGGAGAAATTAACGAGTTGCCGACTGAGTTTTTTAAACACGGAAACTATGCGTGGATTCGGATTTATCCAATTTCCGATTCCAACCAATATTCAGAGTTTCAGCTTCTGAAAAGTCAAATTGGGCAAGGTACTATTAAAGCAGGTTCTTTGGGCGGGAAGGATGGCGTCGATACTGGAACTAGTATTGCTGTTGAAAAAGACAAGTATGTGTATGAAATGAATTTAATTGCCGAGCAGGATTCGAATTTGAATTGGCAATATACGAATATATCTAACGAGATTATCGCTTCGTTTACGTTTACGCCTTAAAGCCCTAGTATTACTTTGATGGTAAGATGAATGATCTTCGACTCTCTAATAACGCCGTAAGCTGTCTAATAGCTTCTTTTCGCAGATTTTCATATCGTGTCTGTTTATCGAAGCCCTGAGTTATGAGCATAGAATTTATACTTTCTAGATTGGCAAGCACAGTTAATTGTTCGAGGCTAGCATAATCACGAATATTACCAGACTTAGCCAACTCCCCGTTTTTATCTTTCCATTCTTTTGCTGTGACACCAAATAATGCCAGATTTATTATATCTGCCTCTGCAGCATATAAAATTCCTTGTTTGCCAATAGGTAATGTTGATATAGGAACTAATATTTGCTGTATGGTACTTGTTTGTATATACCAATTTACTTTTGTTAGAAACCGACGATAGTCCCATTGTCCTTGCTCGTTTTCTGCTTCTTTTAAACGCTGAAACTCTTTAATTAAGTAGAGTTTAAACTCTGCACTTAACCAACTGCCAAACTCAAAAGCAATATCTTTATGTGCAAACGTACCTCCACCATATCTTCCGGCCTTGGAGACTAAACCTATAGCATCGGTGTTATCTATCCATTTTCTAGGAGTTAGATGAAAGCTGTTTAATCCTACCTGTTTTCTAAAGGTCTCGAATCCGCTACCTTTAAATTGCGGGTTATTTAAAAGTTCCCAAACGCCTAAAAATTCTACCGTGTTGCGATTCCGAAGCCAACTATAGATCGCAATATCACCTCCATACTTCTTTACCATATCTGTCAAACAGATATAATCCTGATCAAGATGTTTGATTACTCGAATAGTTACTTCACTTACGGTAATTTCTGATGATTTAGTTTTCATATTTAAACCTTTCTAATTTAAATATTACAATATTAAAGGTTTATAAATCAACGACCTATTTGTGCTATTCAATTGATATTTGTGGAGTGTTGTTTGTTTTTAAAGTATTTTCTGAAGATTCAAATATTGCAAAGTCACCTAGGTCGGTTTTTCCTAATGATTCAATAGTAAAGTGGATTCTAAATTGGATGTTGGTTTTGGCTTGAGCTATCGCATCGTTTAAAATTTGTGTTATATCAACCGATTTCCATTCTGAGTTTGTATTATCGCTTAGAGTTGCAAAGCTTGGGATATTTGAAGATATGGAATAATCAGAGCTGTCAAATGTATTGCCGTAATTTAATGTATCAATTTTGATTTGGCCGCCTTGTGTATATGGATTTCCCTCAACTTTAGCTTGGAATAGTTTAAAAGTAGCTTTTTTGACTTGAATTTTTTGTGAAGTTAAGTCAAACGATATGAATCCACGAGTTGTTTTAGTTTTTGTTGCGCCAATCCGAATATCTGCCGTGCTAATTACATCCCCAACACTGGATTGGTATCCATCAAGTGATGAAGTTGCACTTATAGTTTTGGTTTGTGGTGACGGTGTGGGCGTCGGGGTTGTTGCGCTTGAAGATTTTGTTGGTATGGCGGTCGGTAAAGGAGTAGGAGAATTCGTTGGTGATGGTTGTGCTGAAGCAAGCGAAGTTGGAGATGCTGTCGGGGATGGTGTTGGGTTTGATGATGTCGTAGGAGTGGTGGTTACTGATAATACTTCTGATATTTGTGTGGGTGTTGGGCTTTCTTGGATTGTTTTTGCTTGTGTTGATTTTGATTTGTTTTTTATAATAATGAATCCGACAGCACCGAAAAATATAATTGCGATAACAGATAGTGTAATAACTGTTTTTACTACAAGGCTTTTTACTGCTCCTGAGAACGGATCGTTTGATTGATTTTTGGGTTTGTTCATTTAGTTTGATCATAGTCAGTTGAGGTGGAAGTGTCAAATTTCAAATTTATATAAAACCTCTTTGACAAGTTTTGAATATAGTTCAAAACCTTCCTTGTATACTTTTTTCTTAACTCCCCGCTTCGCTCCTGATACGCAATTCATGCGTATCAAGTCGTACGAAAAAAGTATATCGCGGCGGTTTTGATGATATAATCTGATTATACCCTTACAACTTGAAAAAGTTTAGAAAGTTGTGGGCATACTACGATATTTTTATTGTTTGCTTTGCAAACCTGAGTTATATGAGTATATATGATGCATCAAAATGAAATTGAAAATTTTAAACAAAAGTTTGATTTATTAATTGCGGATAAAAAATCAATAATGATAGTTGCGCACAAAGGGCCTGATGATGATTCGGTTGGGTCTATGTTGTCAGTTTATCGATATTTGAAACGTTTGTATCCTGAGAAAAATGTTGAGGTTTTTACTTTTTCTATTCCAGAGGTTAAATGGGAATCGTTTGAGGATTTTAAGATTATTAAATTTGTGACCGATGAAGTATATGATTTTTCTCGATTTGATTTTTTGATTGGGGTGGACGCGAGTCAATTTTCCAGATTTCATCCAAACCCAGAGTTTTTTAATTCATTTAAAGGTGAGTCTGTTTGTATTGATCATCACAAAAATGCTACCGATAGTTTTACAGAATCTTTGGTGCTGGGAGATTATACATCTAACTCAGAGTTGATACACAATATTTTTTACTTTGACGGGATAATTGATCCGATTAGTGCTGAGCTGATGCTACTTGGGATACTTGGCGATACTGGCAACTTTCGGTTTGTTAACTATACACAGTCTGATGTGTTTTTGGTTGCTAAACGTCTAGTTGATGCTGCTAAATTAAATATTCAAGCATTTATGGCCAGATATGGGACTTATCCGGAGCGCACTTTTTTGACGATTCAAGAAGTTGTGAAGAATGCAAAAATTGTTGAGATTGAAGGGTGGCCTAGGATGGTGCTTTCATATATTGACCGCAAATTGATTGCTGAAAAATCTTTTGATGATGGAGAGATTAGCGCTGCAACACATATTTTTATTGCTCAGTACGGACTTTCATTGACTGAGTGCTCATGGGCGATGGTTTTTTCTCCTCGCGATGATGGGAGTGTTAGTGTTTCTATGAGATCGAGAGTCGGCAGTGTAAACGTTAGAATGATCGGTCAGCAAACAGGAAAAGGTGGGGGCCATGACCGCGCTAGTGGTTTGAGGTTTATTGAAGAAGGAAAGATTTTTGATTCTCAGGAATGTATCGATTGGGTTAAGATTTGGATGAAAGAGAATAAGCCAGTATTGGAATAGTTTAAAAATTGCTACTATTATAAATATGTACGAATCAGAAACAGTTATTGCAACATTTACTTTTTATAATCTTGAGGTTGATAGTGATATTTGCCGCGCTGAACTCGCACTTAAAACAATTAAAGATGCAACGGAGCTTGGATATTTGGTTTTGTGTGTTGATGGTGGATCTCCTGAGGAGCTAAGGCGAGAATTTGCTAGGAATGGCGCTACGGTTACGGAACAAGCAAAATCTGGAATGGGCCATGCGATAAGGCAAGTGATTAAAGCTGCAACTGAAACTGATCGAAGTATTATTGCTCTTAGTGATCCAGAAAAACATAGTTATATTCCTGAAATTGTAAAAACTGTTGCGCCTATTGTTCACGGGACTACTGAGCTTGTGATTCCAACACGTACAACTATGAAGCACTACCCTATTGCGCAGCAGTGCACTGAGCCGTTTATAAATTCGTTTTGGGAAAAATTGACAGGAACGACTTTTGATATCACTTTTGGGCCTTTGACATTCAAAAAAGAACTGGCTAAATATTTCTTGGATTATCACGGAGAATATGGTGATAAATGGGACGCGAAAATTATACCTTTTATGGATATTTTACATAAAGGTCACGCAGTAAAAGAGGTCGAGGTGGACTACGAGCATGCACGCGACCAGACCACGGTTGAGGAGCATGATTTGGGATTCTATTGGAAAAGATTGCATCAGGCTGAAAATCTACTAGGCGCTTTGGAGAGGCATTGGAAGAAGCTGGAACATTAAACTTTTAATGACGTATTATGCAAAAAAGAGACCGTTAATTAAACGGTCTCTTTTTATTTATTCGTAAATATATTCTTACTTAAATTCAAACCAATCGATATCAGCGACTCCGTATGCATCGCGAGCGACTAAGTGAATAGTATGGGAACCGCTTAAACCACTAATTAGCGGCACCGTTTGTAGTCCAAAGGATGAGCGTATAATACTACCAGTATATATTTTTCCTATTATTTGACCTGACGTACTGTCTTGCCTTACTTCAATATATCCTGGATGGATTCGACTCATATAATTGAAAGTTACTGAGGTTTTGCCAGATAAGTTTAGCGCTTGATAGCTGACGGTGTCTCCTAAATCAAACCTTGCGATGTATGACCCTCTATTCTCTACTCCATTGAACCCCGAGATATTATCTCCTGTTGTCTGAACATAATTTTCAGCTTGTATTATAGTTGGATCTGTTGGACCAATCGGTGTTGAGGCATATTGGAAATATCCGTTGCAGTGTAGCCAAACTGATGATTTGTATCCTGAAGCACATCCTGTTGATGATGTCCAGCTGCCTGTTGAGTATGTTGCTTGAGCATCCGATCTATAGGTTATACCTTTGAATGAGACTGAGTCTACTCTCAAATCTCTATCTACATATGTTCCGTTTGCATTACTTGAATAGTCATTTGTGAAGACTACTTTAAAATCGCCTATTGTCGCGGTCGTTGGAACATTAAAGTTGTATGTTGCCATATAGCCTGTAGTTCTTGTTGGAGACCCTACTATAGTATCTTTGTATCTTAATTCAAATATTGGCAATTCTAATCCTGCAGTTGCACCTCCAGCTGCAAGAACTGTAAAATTAGTTGTTGTGCCAATTGGAGTAGGTACCGCTGTGGCTGTTGGAGTTGGAACTATTGTTGCAGAATTTTGAACAGTAACTGTTTTTGGTGAGCCAGTCAGCTCAATTTCTTGTCCAGTCTGTGCATCTGTGGCCGTAACTTTGATTGTATGAATCCCAGAGGTTCTGTTTACTAGTGTTGTGTTTAGATTTAAAGTTGTAATTGTTTGAGTAAGGACCGAATTGTCGTAGATTTTTAGCACTATCGGGTTGGCAGTGTCTGGATCGCTTGCAGTTGCTTGAACTTGAATAATGTTGGAATCTGGACTAGTCACGTTATTTAAAACACCTACTGGAAGTCTATTGACTGTACAATTGACTCCTAAATTTATAGCACTACTATTACCTGCTGAGTTTGAGGCGTGTACCCAGACATTGTATGGAGTGTTGGGATTGGTAATGAGAGTGAAATTTGTTGGAATGATATTTGAAGTGCATTGATCGCCACCGTTTGGTGTATTGATTGGGCAAACTCCTGACCATCCGTCAGTTTGTCTATCAGCTCTAAATAAGTAACTTGTTGCACCTGTGGATTGGTTCCAAGAAATTTGAGCCGCGGTTCCGGATGCATTGCAAGTAGCTTGAAGTGAAGTTACTGGCTTTGGGACAATTACTATAGATTGGTCTGTCACCGTTACGGTTTTTGGTGAGCCAAAAATTTCAGTTTCTACTAAAGTCTTGTCATCAAGTGCTACCACTTTGATTGTGTGAACACCAGCAGATCTATTTGTTATGGTTCTGTTGAATGTTGGCCCTGTAGTTGTATCAACAAGTGCTCCATTGTCGAATATTTTTACACCAATTGCAGCTGTTGTGTTTGGATCGCTTGCTGTTCCTTGGATATTTATTGTATTGTATGCTGGACTGGTAACACTGTTTAGTGATCCTGTTGGAGGATTATTTACACTACAGTTGACTGCTAAATTAGTTGGAGCACTGTTGCCTGCTGAGTTTGATGCGTGTACCCATATGTTATACGGTGTGTTCGGGTTGGTAACTAGTAAATATGATGTTGTGGTTAATGGACCTGTGCAAACATCTCCTCCTCCTGACACTACACTCGGGCAGGATTGAAACATCGGGTCTGTTTGCCTGTCTGCTCGGAAGAGGTAGGATGTTGCGCCTGCAGATGAATTCCAAGAGATTTGAGCTGTAGTCCCTGTTGCATTGCAAGTAGATTGAAGACCTGTGACTGGAGCAGGAGGCGGAGGCAATACTGTGACTGATTGTGGTGAATACGGTAGAGTATATCCTATTTCATTGTTATCTATCAGTTTTAGCATTTTTAGATCTACGATATGTGTTCCAGGTTCGATTTGAATGATTTTATCAAAGCCATGATTGCCTGTCAGTCCTATAGAGCTATATGCATCGTTTATGTCTTGTCTTAGTATATTTGTTGGTAATGTTCCTTTGTAAACACCATCAATATACAAGCTTAGATTTGTATTCCAGGTAACTAGATCTGGATCAAATGCCCATCCTGATATTCTAATTCCTCCAGCTACGGCGGTTGCTGCATCAAAGTTTCCTAGTAGTGCTTGGTAGGGTAGTGTGTCAGCTACTGTGACTGAAAAATCGTTTGACCATGGAGCGTTGTAATTATTTAACAATTGCTCGTTATCAAAAACATCGTTTGGTGCCCATACTCTAACTTGACCAATATATTTTCTTCGAACTATGCTTGTTGGTAGGTCGACTCTGGCTTGACCATTAGCTACCCAAATCCATTTGGCTATACTGTTTGATTCTTTAACTTCAAGATATCCTGTATAGTTTGATGATACTTTCACATAGTATCCAAGTGTCGGGGTAGTTGTGATATCGTTTGAGAATCCTGTTGATGAGTCTCTACTTACCTGGATGTTAAATGTTGTTGAAGCTGGTGTGTACTGCTTTAGAGTGACTCTTGTAAACGGTTGATCTATAGTGTCATTCATGCAATCCGAGTCTTTGCTACAACTGTTGATTAAGCCAACACCACTAACTCCATTTTCGTTGTACATCACTCCGTTAAATAGCTTGGTTCTTACTTCTACTAAACCTACACCTCTAGCGAAGTACCAGCTCTCTCTAAGAAAATTGTCAGAGTCGGTAAATGGAGAAGTGCCTGGTTTTAGCGGATTTGTACTTTCAAAATAATCGACACGAGCTACATCTGAGAATGTGCCTGCTGGTGTTGTAACTGAATCTTTTTCTGCGCGGTACATCCAGCT
>Ga0163144_10026399_pt1 | contig 11292 bp, 10 predicted proteins | sample OliLak19BULKMAT1_FD_123175 | JGI IMG/M metagenome (GOLD analysis project Ga0163144, IMG submission 123175) | Freshwater microbial mat bacterial communities from Lake Vanda, McMurdo Dry Valleys, Antarctica - Oligotrophic Lake LV.19.BULKMAT1 | ecosystem: Environmental > Aquatic > Freshwater >... | reverse complement strand
CCGCCATGTGATCGAACACGGTAAAGCCAAGGCCGACCGCACCGGCACGGGAACGTATTCGGTTTTCGGCGCGCAGGAACGGTTCGACTTGCGGGAATCTTTTCCGCTGTTGACCACGAAGAAACTGCATCTGCGCTCGATTATTTTCGAGTTGCTCTGGTTTTTGAAGGGAGACACCAACGTGGGGTATTTGCAGGAAAACAAGGTGAGCATCTGGAACGAGTGGGCGGATGCGAACGGCGACCTGGGCCGGGTTTATGGTGCACAATGGCGCGACTGGCGTAAACCCGGCGGCGGACAGGTGGACCAGATTGCCCAAGTCATCGCCGACATTAAAAGCAACCCCGACAGCCGCCGTCTCATTGTGTGTGCGTGGAATCCCGGCGAAATCGAGCTCATGGCCCTCGCGCCCTGTCATGCGCTTTTTCAGTTTTACGTTCAGGATGGCGAGTTGAGCTGTCAGCTTTACCAGCGCAGCGCGGATCTCTTTCTCGGGGTGCCCTTCAACATTGCATCCTATGCCCTGCTCACCTTGATGATCGCGCAGGTCTGCGGGCTAAAACCGGGCGAGTTTGTCCATACCTTTGGCGATCTGCATTTGTATTCCAATCATCTCGAACAAGCGCGGGAACAATTGACCCGCGCATGCCGCCCGTTGCCGACGATGCGGCTGAATCCCTCGGTGCAAAACATCGAGGACTTCCAGATCGGGGATTTCACCCTGGAAGGCTACGACCCGCACCCGGCGATCAAGGCTCCCATTTCCGTGTGAAGGAGGTTGATGGTTGAGGGTTGAACGTTGATAGTCAGAAAACGGAGTGCGGTGTGACGATCCATCAACCATCAACCATCAACCATCAATCCGCATGAAGGCCATCGCTGCGATGTCGCTCAATCGTGTGATCGGGGCGGACGGAAAAATCCCCTGGCACCTGTCCGAGGATTTGAAGTTTTTCAAGCGCACGACCATCGGCCACATCGTTTTGATGGGACGCAAAACCTATGACTCTTTGGGCAAGCCGCTGCCCGGCCGGGAAAATTGGGTTCTGACGCGGGGCGGGGATCTTCCCGGCGTGCGGGTGATCCGCGATGTCGCGGAAATTTCGGAGCCGAACGACGGTCGGGAACTCTTTGTGATCGGGGGTGCGCAGCTTTATGAGATCTTGCTTCCGCATTGCGCGGAAGTGTGGCTCACGCTGGTCAAACGCGAGGTGGACGGAGATGTTTTCCTTCCGCCGTTCGAGGAAGACTTTACCTTTGCAGAAGTCGTCTTTGAAGCGCCGGAGATGGAAGTGCGCCGGTATGTGCGCGGGTGAAGCGGACTAACTGAAGGTCAGATTTTTCACCCCGGCGGCAGCCGCAGAATTAAGCACGTCAATGATACGCTCATGCTTGGTCTGAGGGTCGGGCCGGATGATGACGGGGTCTTTGTCACCGAACTTTTCAATATTAGCCTTGAGCTTGTCCCGCAGGGAGGGGAGGTCGCGACTGGTCGGCGTGTCGTAAACCTGGCCACTCGAAGAGACCGCACCCTGGGGCGAAATATCAATGATGAAGGGGGTGACCGGTGGCTTGTTGGGATTGTTGACTGCCTCACCGCTGGGAAGGTTGATGGAGAGTTCCTTGGGAATCACCTGCGAACCCGCCGAAGCCATGAAAAAGAGCAGGAGAACGAAAACCACGTCCACCATGGGTGCAATTTGAAAGCCTACGTCGCCGTCTTCATTTGTGCCGCCGCCTGCCATCTTAGGAGTTAAAAGTCATGGGTTGAAATGTGAAAAAATCAGGAGGGTTTTTTCGATGGGTCTTCCTTGTCCACCACGGAGAATGTGACCGTGCTTACGCCCGACTTGCCGATGTTTTCCAAGAGGGTGCGCATGAACTCGTAGCGGATCTCGCGGTCGGCCCGGACCAGAACGCGGATTTGGGGATTCAACGCGACTTGGGACTGGAGTTTCATGAGGATTTCCGCAGGGGGGAGCTGCTGCTGGTTCATCTCCACGACGGTGGCATTGTTGAGCTTGTTATAAAGAACATTGATGATGACCTGGCCGGGGTTGCTACTCGGTTTATCCTTGGCCTCTTTGGCGACAGGGAGATCAACGTCCTGGTTGGATTGCAGCACCTCGGTGGAGCTGATGGACATGAAGAACACCAGCAGCACGAGGAGAATATCAATCATCGGGGCAATTTGAAACTCCGGATCGGTCTCGGGTTCCGGCTTGCGGACGTGCTTGCCTTTCTTTCTGTGCACACCTTCAGACATCTTGAAAAATCAAGCCCACTCGAGGGTGGCGCCGCAGTGTGGGCAAGGGTTGTGTCCGGGCGTGATGGCCCCGTTGCAGACCGGGCAGTTCGTGGTCAGGGCCATGGAGACCTTGCGGGACTGTCCCGCCGCGCTGGAAGGTGCACCGGCTCCGGCTTCGAAATGTTCGCCGATTTTGATGCCCGTGACTTCTTCGAAGGGGATGTCTTCAACCAAGCGGTTGAGTTTGTCGTCGACCGTGACGATGACGATGGTGGCCTTGTTGCGGAAGTAATAATAAAAAATAAAGGCCGGGATGGCGATAAACAGACCGCTCGCTGTGGCCATGAGCACTTCACCGATTCGCAAGGCCAGGCCGCGGGGGTCGGTCACACCAGATGATCCCAGAACGGCGAAGGCGCCCATCATGCCGATGACGGTTCCGAGCAGACCAATCATCGGGGCGACAACTCCAATGACCGAGAGGTAACTGTTTTTTGTTTTCAGTTCCTGAGCTTCGCGAATGCCGTGCTCGATCAACGCGTTCTCGACGGCGTCCTTGCCACGACCGAGACGTTCCAACCCGCCGCAGAGCACTTTGGCGATGTAGGCTTTATTGGCGCGGCAGATTTCCCAGGCTTCCTGATAATTTCCGGCTGCGATGGTGGCGCTGAGGGATTCTTCCAAAGCCTTGGGAGCGAGTTGTTCGACCCGCATGGTCAGGAAAAGCTGAATGATGAAGGTGACCATGATGACAGACGTGGCGAGAATGGCCACCCAGATCATAATGATGAGCGGTCCACCATGGAGGATCAGCTCGAGAATACTCTGGGTCTCCTCATTCGGGGCTCCGGCCTCTGCGGCGAAGATGGCGGAGGCCGAGGCCAGGAGCAGCAGGCAGGTTGCGAGGCGGGCGAGGAGGGTACGGTGGGATTTCTTCATGGTTTAAGGTTGGAAAGAATGATCAGGGGACGATGACTTGCTTTTCGTTGGTGAGGAAATCGGCGCGTTCCTGTGCTTTGGCCACAACCGCCTTATCCTCGTAGAAAACTGTGACAGTGGTGAGGTAATTCTGCAAGGCTTCAGGATAGGCTCCCTCGGATTCGCGAACAACTCCCATCAAATAAAAAGCCTGTCCGTAGGTCGCGCTTTTTCCGACTTCGGCCATTTTGACCTTGCCCGCCTCGGTGACGATGGGCTCCAGCTTGGCCTTCGCGGTGGGAAAATCTTTTTTGGCGACGGCGAGACGGGCGAGCCCGATGTCGGAAAGCGACGCGGCGCCCGGATAGGCTTTCTGGAAAGCGGCAAACGACGCTTCGGCATCGGGAAGCTGGTTGAGGGACAAATAGATCTCACCGATCAGGGCCGAGGCGCGTTCCGCCCATGGGGTGGGCAGGCCGCGGAAAGTGTCCACCACAGGCTTGAGCGTGGTGAGGGTTTTGGCGGCATCGCCTTTCTGCCATTCCGCCAGGGCACTTTCGTAAGCGGCGGGCGGAGCCTTGATCACGGAAGCCACCAGATCCATCGCGATGCTTGTTTCGGCCGGGCCAACTTTGAATTTCAATTTTCCATCAGCCAGGCCGAGAATCTGCCCCTCGCGCCGCTGATTATCCTTCTGCACGACCACGTCCTGAGCGGGCAACTGGAACATGGTGCCGACCAGGGCCGTGAGGGCAATTATCAGGATGCGGGGGGACACGCTTGCTTTCATCTTTTAACTGCTTTAATCACATCAGCCCCGTAAATCAACAGTTTCGCAGCCACTTTTTTTCATGATCCATATTTTTCGCAAAAATCAGCGCGTGATGATGTTTGTCGTCGCCGTCCTCACCATCATCGCTTTCATCTGGCTTTATAACCCGGATACCAAGACCGGGAATGCCGGCCCGAACTCCGTGGGGGAGATCTACGGGCGGAATTTGACCCAGGCGGACATCGACCGGGAAATCAAAAACTACCAACTGGCTTTGGCGTTGCAACAGTTCGACCTCATCGGCGACCTGGGCGGGATGGCGGAGAATGAAAATGCGGCTTTGACCGAATTCATCTTCAATCTTTTGGTGCTCAAGCACCAGGCGAAGGAACTCGGAGTCAAGCCCACCGATTTGCAGATTGCTGATCGCATCAAGACGCTTTCGGTTTTTCAAACCGGAGAACAGTTCGATCCCCGCAAATACGCGGAATTCACCGAACGCCAGTTGGGACCGCGCGGGCTGACCGAGCGGCAGTTGGAAGAAGTGATGAGCGATGCGTTGCGTCTCGACCGGATCAAGAACATCGTGGGTGCGCCCATGGCCGTAAGCGAGGGGGAATTGCTTGAGGCCGCCCGCGCTTTTCAAAAAGTAAACGTTCAGGTGGTCCGTTTCCCGCTGACAGGCGTGCCGTCGGCGATTCCTGTCACGGAGGAGGAAATTCAGGCGTTTTATTCGCGCTACCGGCCCAATCTTATCGCGCCGGAAACCCGTTCCGTCGCCTACGTCGAATTTGCGCCCCCTGCCGGCCAGCTACCAGCCGAGGGCAAGGCGAAGGTTGAGGCCCTGCAAAAACTGGCCGACGCCGCAACCGCCTTTGCCGAACAGGCCGCCGGATCGTCTTTTGAGAAAGCGGCCGCCGCCAGCGGATTGACGGTGCAGACCACTGCGGACCTTGACCGCACCGGCACCGTGCAGACCGGCGACATAAAGCCCCAGCCCAAAGAGAATGCGGAAACTCTTAAAAACCTCGCCGCCGCCGCCTTCCTCCTCAGCGAGGAGAATCCGCTGAGCGATGCCCTCCAGTCGGGTGAAAAGTTTTTTGTGGTCAGCCTGGCCAAAGTGAGCCCGCAGCGTCCATTGACCGTTGACGAAGTACGGCCCGACGCAGAAATCCAGATCAGGGCCATGAAAACAGAGCGCCTCGTTCAAGAAAATGCCGCGGCCTCGCTGGCAAAAATCCGCGATGCTTTGGGCGGTGGAAAAACCTTCGCCGATGCCGTCACTGCCTCGGGCCTTAAGGCCGAGTCGTTTAAGGATCTCGCCTTGTCCGGCGGCACGCTTTCGCCGGAACAGTCGGCGTTTGCGCAGGCCACATTTCTGATGGAGCCGGGACAGGTTTCCGGTTTCCTGCCTGGGGCTGATGGCGGCTTTGCGGTTTACCTCGATGCCAGGGCACCGCTGGATCCGGCCGAACTGGACCGTCAGAAAACCGAGATCGAACCGGGCATCCTCGCAGGCAAGAAACGCATGCTTTTTCTTTCCTGGCTGGCCTCAGCCCGCGAGGCTGCGAAAATCTCCATGGCCCCGCGCGGGCGCTAGCATGTCTTCTTCCGACCATGCGGTGGAAGTGTTCGAGGATGCGACGGGAGATATCGCCCTTGGCGACTTGGAGGCCGCCATCGGCAAATACCGCGAATGCGTCGCGCTCGATCAGGACTACTTCGATGCCTGGCACGCTCTGGGCATGGCTTTGATGAAGGCCGGCCATTTTCCCGAAGCCATCGAAGCCGGGTTGAAAGCCGTGGCCCTCAACCCCAATGATCAACTCGCCTGGTCGAGCCTCTCGATGTTTTATGTTCGCAACAACCAGATCCCTGAAGCCGAAGCCGCCGGAGCCAAAGCCAAGGTGATTTCCTGGGGCGGAAAAATCAGAAAAGATTCATGACCAGCCACAAGCCGTTTTTTATCACGACCGCCATTGATTACACCAATGGCGCGCCCCACATCGGCCATGCTTACGAGAAAGTGCTGGCGGATGTTCTGGCGCGTTATCACCGGGGGATGGGCGACGAAGTTTTCTTTCTCACCGGGGTTGATCAGCACGGACAAAAGGTGCAGCAATCGGCCGAGAAGCAGGGCGTGGCTCCGCAACAATTCGTGGACGATGTCACGGCGAAGTTTATCGCGCTCTGGAAGAAACTCGACGTCCGGTATGACGCCTGGGCCGCCACCACCGCACCGCTGCACAAGGAATGCGTGCAGAAAATTCTGACGCGTCTCAATGCCGAGGGACAAATCTACAAGGCCAAGCGCGGGGGTTACTACAGCGTCCGGCAGGAACAGTTCCTGACCGACAAGGAGCGCAACGAGGCTGGCGAATTCGGCCTGGAGTGGGGCGAGGTCGAGTTTCGCGAAGAGGAGAATTATTACTTCAAGCTGGCTGAGCACAAGCCGTGGCTGCTTGCCCTCATTGACAAGCGGAGCGCCGCCGGAAAGCCGCTCGTCATTCCCGATTTCCGGGTGTCCGAACTCCGCAACGCGGTGGAAAAACTCGAAGGCGACCTCTGCATCTCGCGCCCCAAGGCCCGTCTCGCCTGGGGCATTGAGTTTCCCTTTGATCCCGATTTTGTCACCTACGTTTGGTTCGATGCCTTGGTGAACTATATCAGCTTTGCCCCCGGCTACGATCCTGCGCCGGACGCGGACTTGACCGAATTTAAACGCTGGTGGCCGGCTTTTCATGTCATCGGGAAGGACATTATGATTCCTGCCCACGGCGTTTACTGGCCGGTCATGCTCAAGGCGCTTGGGTTTGCCGACGACGAGATTCCGCCGCTGCTTGTGCATGGCTGGTGGAATATGGCCGGGTCCAAGATGAGCAAAAGCCTCGGCAACAGTGTTGATCCCGATGCCCTGGCTGACAAATACGGTGCGGAAACGGTGCGCTATTATTTGATGAGCGATATTGCGACGGGTCGTGACTCGGATTTTTCCGAAGAGAGGCTTGTGCAGAAATACAATGCCGACCTCGCAAACAGCCTTGGCAATCTGCTCAACCGTTCGCTCAGCATGTCCTGGAAGTATCGGGAGGGAAAACTGAAATGCCCCAATGGTGATGAGCCTCAGATTGGCGGATCCACAGAAAACGTCCTGACTTCCCTGGCGATCTACCAGGCCTGCATGGAGGGTGCTTCCATCAACGGAGCCTTGGCTCGTGTCGCACTGATCGCGACGGATTTAAACGGCTACATCGAAAATCGTGCTCCTTGGAAATTGGCCAAAGACGAATCAAAGAATGAGGAGTTAGATGGTTTGCTTTATTCCCTGGCCGATTGGTTGCGCATTATTGCCATCCTCATTTCGCCCGTTCTTCCCCAAGCCGCGGCGGGCATCTTTGCCCAATTGAATTGGACCGGCCCGATGACTTTGAGCGAGGCGACATGGGGGAAACTCCCCGATGGCCACCAACTCGGCAAACCCACCCCGCTTTTCCCGCGCATCGAAACCAAAGCCACGGACGGCTAGGGGCAGCCGCCCCTACCATTTTTTCAGGAATGGCGGTTGCTGATTTCACTCCCACTCTGCGTCAACGGCTGGAATACCTTGGGCTTTCCACCCTCGTCTGGTTGGTCTGCCTGCTGCCGTTTTCTTCGCTTCGGCATATCGCAAACTTTATTGGTTCGATCGTCTGTCTCTTCGACCGGCGCGGCCGCGAGGTGGCCCGGGCCAACCTCGACGCGGCTTTCGGCGACACCTTCACGCCCGCGCGGAAAAAGCAGATCGCCCGCGCCAGTTATCAGAATTTTGCCCGCACCATGATCGAGCTTTTTTGGTCGCCCAATCTCACGCCCGAGTTTGCCGCGTTCGCGGTGGACCCGGTCGGACTGGACAATCATCCGTGCCACCAGGACCCCAACCAGTCTGTGATCTACCTTTGTCTGCATTATTCCAATTTTGAATGGCTCAGCCAGTTCGCGTCTTTCTACGTCAATCCCGGTCCGGTGGTGACCCAGCGGTTCAAAAATCCCCTCATCAGCGACATTTTCAACCGCCTGCGCAGCAGCACCGGGCATTCCATCCTGCCACAGGAGCGTGCGATGATCCGTATGCTCAAGCATCTGAAAGGCGGGGGAAAGTTCAACATGCTGGTGGATCTCAATCTCGACCCCAGCGAACCCAGCGTGATCATCGAGGAATTCGGAGGTTTGAAAACCTGTGTCACGCAAATGCACACGGCGCTGGCCAAACGCACCGGAGCCCTCCTTGTTCCCGCCGAATGCCGTCCGCTGCCGGATGGCCGCTACCGCATGGTCCTGCACAAGCCGCTGGAGTTTTCTGCCGGAGCGACCCCTTCGCAGATTGCGCAGCAGTGCTGGGATGCGCTGGAGCCCTCCATTCGCGAACAGCCCGAATGCTGGCTCTGGCCTTACAAACATTGGCGTTTCCGTCCTGCGGGCGACACCTCCGGGCGCTACCCCTTCTACTCGAACGTGGCCAAACGTTTCGACAAGCTCCTCAAAAAAACTGTCTGATGGTCCAGCCACTCCGCCCTGTATTCTCTGGCCCACGCTCGAAGACCTGGTCGTTGTTGCGGGGAGGCCCCGCTCTCGCTAAGGCTTGGGCGTGGCCTCGCCTTCCTGGACCGGTGTGGGGGCGGGAGCGGGCGCGGCTACGGGAGTTTGCGGAACCACTGCTTTGGTCTGATTGGGCGGCTCGACGGTTTCCAGATAAGTGAATTTTCCATCCTCCACACGAATGACGATGCCCGGTTTGGTGGGATTGCGTTCCTGATCCAGGGAAATTTTTCCCGTCACGCCCGGGAATTCCGTCGTGGCCGCGAGAGCATCGCGCAAGGAGGCCGCTTCCGTGTTGCCCGAACGTTTCAGCGCATCCGTGGCCAGGGAAACCGCATCATACGTGAGGGCGGCGAGGGGAGGCGGGGCCGAACCGTACTTGGCGGTGTAGGCCTCGACAAAGCGTTTGACCTCGTTGGATTTGCTTTCGACCGCGAAGTGCGAGGAAAAATAGCAATTGTTCACCGCCTCGCCCCCGACCTTGAGGAACTCGGGCGAATCCCAGCCATCCGTCCCGAGAAAGGGCACATCGAGTCCGGCCTGGCGCGCCTGCCGGATGATCAGAGCCGCTTCGCCGTAATAGCTGGGAAGGAAAACAATTTCCGGCAGCCGTGCCTTGATGGAGTTGAGCTGGGTGGCGAAATTCTTGTCGCCGGCCTGATAGAATTCCTCCGTCACAATCGTTCCGCCGTGGGCCAGGAAATCTTTTTTGAAGATTTCCGCCAGACCGGAGCTGTACGGATTGGCGGGATCGAAAAGAATGGCGGCCTTGGTCGCATTAATGGATCGCGCGAATTTCGCCATGACTGCGGCTTGGAAAGAATCCGTAAAGCAGGCGCGAAAAATGTAATCCCCCGTGGCGGTGACTTTTTCGTTGGTTGAGCCGGGCGTGATCATGGGCACGCCTTTGGCTTGGGCGATGGGGGCGGCGACCAGCGAGCGGTCGGTGGCGATCTCGCCGATGAGCACGGCGACTTTTTCTTCCGTAATGAGTTGGTTCACCGCGATGCTGGTTTCGTCAATCCGCGACTGGGTGTCCTTGACCATCAGTTGAACCGGGTGACCGAGCACGCCTCCGGCCTCATTGATTTGTTCCACCGCCAGGCGGGCGCCGTTGATGGCGTCGTTTCCGAAGGAGGCCTGCGGTCCGGACATGGAGGCAAAAAATCCAAGGCGCGTGGTGAGAGGATCCTCAGGGGGAGGCGTCGGCTTTGCCACGACCGGTGCTTTTTTATCGCACCCGGACAGCATGAAGCCCGCCAGCAAGAGGGCCGTGAATGAAGGGAAAAGCTTCACGTGGCGCAGTGTAGGGATGGGATGGCCGGGCGCAACCGCCCAGTTCGACAATCGCCGTTGTTGCCCGAAGCGGGAAAATGCGGCAGAAAGCAGTCGATATGGCCACGGGATTTGATCAGCAAGTGAGCAAGAAGGCGTTCCAGATCAATATGGAGCCCCGGATCTATGGGGCCTTCGCCGAGATCGGGGCCGGGCAGGAGGTGGCACGACGGTTTTTTTCGGTGGGTGGCGCGGCGGGGACGGTGGCCAAGACGATTTCCGCCTACGACATGGCTTTCAGCGATGCCATCTATGGCGCGGGTGAGCGCTATGTCAGCCGGGAGCGGCTCTCCAGCATGCTCGAGCATGAGTTCGACCTGGTGGTCGAGAGGCTGGATCAAAAAGTGGGGGCGGAGCGCACATTTTTTGTCTTTGCGGATACGGTGTCGGCGCGAAGTTTTCGGCGTCATGAGGAATCGCACGGCTGGATGGGGATTCGTTTTCAGACCTCGCCCCGGGGTCCGACAAACGAGATCATCATCCACGTGCGGATGCTCGATACGCACAACCTGCAACAGCAGGAAGCGCTGGGGATGGTCGGGGTGAATTTGATTCACGGCGCGTTTTATCACACGGAGAAGCCGGAGATGCTGATTGCCGCGCTGCTGGATGATTTGGAGGACGGACGGATCGAGGTGGACATGATTCGCTTTAGCGGACCGGATTTCATCGCGGTGGATAACCGCCTCATGGCCTTGCAGCTTGTCTCGCAGGGACTGACCAAGGCCGCGCTGTTCCGTTCCGATGGCGAGGTGGTGAACGCGGCGGATGCCTTTTACAAAAAGCCCCTCCTGGTGGAACGCGGCAGTTTTCGCCCGGTGACGCTGGTGACAAATGACATGCTGGATTGCGGGCGGGCCATGTTTCTCCGGGAAGAATTGGGCAGTGAAGAGCCGGAAATTCTGATGGAGATCACGATGAAAAACCTGCTGGCCCACGGGGAACTGGATTTGCGGGATTTTCTTGATCGCGTGGACATGCTCGGCACGATTGGACGCACGGTTCTCATCTCCAACTACGGCGAGTACTACAAGTTGGTGAATTACCTCACGCGCTACACCGATCAAATGATCGGGCTGCCGCTGGGCGTTCCAGCCATGGTGGGGATTTTCGACGAGCAGTATTATCAGGATTTGGAAGGAGGCATTCTTGAGGGGCTGGGGCGGTTGTTCAAAAAAGGGGTGAAACTCTATGTCTATCCCTTCCTGCGTCCCGATGGCGAACTGGTCACGGCGGATAATTTCCGCGTGGCTCCGAAGATTGCCCACCTCTACAAGCATCTGCTCGAAAACGGCTTCATCGAAGCGATGCAAGGTTACCATTCCGACTATCTCTCGATCAAAGCCCCGCAGGTGCTGGCCAAAATCCGCGCCGGGGATGCCGGCTGGGAGAAACAGGTCTCTCCTGAAGTGGCAGGGATTATCAAGGAACGCCGGCTCTTCGG
>Ga0163144_10026398_pt1 | contig 11292 bp, 10 predicted proteins | sample OliLak19BULKMAT1_FD_123175 | JGI IMG/M metagenome (GOLD analysis project Ga0163144, IMG submission 123175) | Freshwater microbial mat bacterial communities from Lake Vanda, McMurdo Dry Valleys, Antarctica - Oligotrophic Lake LV.19.BULKMAT1 | ecosystem: Environmental > Aquatic > Freshwater >... | reverse complement strand
GTCATGAACGGAGGTGGTCAGTTGCACGGTGATCGTGCCGCCTGTTGGCGAATAGCGGATCGCATTAGAAAGCAGATTATCGAGCACCTGGCGCAGGCGTTGGCCATCGGCGGCAAACTCAACTGCATCCGCGAGCGTCTGGAGAACAATGGTATGCTGTGTTGTCATTCCCTGGACGCTTTCCACCTCTTCCTGGAGCAATGTGATCAGATCGACTGGTGCGATGAACAACCGGAATTTCCCATCATCGACATTATTAATATCCACCATGTCATTGACGAGTTGCAGCGCCTGGGCGGCTTTGGCAACCACAACCGAAAGCGCCTTCTGGCTGTAGGTCGTATCGCCGCGTGCCGATTTGCGAAGCGCCAGGTGGCTCGTGCCAGATATTGCGGTCAGCGCATTTTTGAGATCATGGGCAACAATGCCAATAAAGCTATTGCGGGTATCCTGGTGAATGCGTGCCTGTTCCGTAGATGCAAGCTCATCGGTTAGTTTATCGTGATGCAGGGCATAGCCAAGCCGCACACTAATAAAGGTCAGAAAGCTCAGGTCATCCTCGGTGAATGCATTGGCCTGCGTGCTGGCGATCATCACAACGCCCTGGCTGGCTTGCTCAATACGTAGCGGCACGATCAGCACCGATTGGAGGTTGGCCAGGCTGATCAGCGGCAGTGTAGCAAGCGCCGTTTGATCATTCAGCAATAGTGGTGTGCCATGTTGTAACACCTGCAAGAGTGGGCCGCTGGTGGCAAGTGGAATATGATCAAGCCCATGCGCCTGCTGTAAACGCCCGAGTGGTGTATCACTGCTGCCAAAGGCGATCAGTTCATCGGTTGCGGCGCTATGCAGCAGAATAGTGGCGATCTCGGCACGCATCATGGTACAGAGTTGATCAGTAATCGTCTGCGCTAGCTCCTCGGTTGACTCACTCACCGGAATTGCTGCGATGGTATGCAGCAATCGAATGAGCTGGGTACGCCGTTCTTGGCGCTGCAGAATATCGCGGTTCTCAAGCGCCAGCCCAACTAGATCGGCAAGCACCGCCAGAAATGGCAGCAGATCAGTAATCGATGCCGTGCCAAGTGGGTGATCAGATGATGCGCTCTCTTCCGGTTGCATGCTATCGATCACTGAAAGCACGCCGACAATACTTGTGCCACTACGTACCGGCACTGCGGCGATGGCAAGTATGGCATCCTGCGCCAGTTCATCGCCCCATAGATGGATAGGCGTGAAGCGTGTATCGGCGCTTGGGTTGACAATGGCGATTGGCCGCCCGCGGCGTATCACCCAACCCTCGATGCCACTCGTTGGTGCGATCAGGATCGGCTCAGCCGGACGTTCTGTACTTGCTGCGGCAAGGCGTAGGCGCTGCCCTGCTTCCTCTGCAAGAAACAACCTACTCTGTTGAACCTCGAGTAAATCGCATATGCGCTCCATGATCAGATCAAGCGCTAGCTCAAGCGATTCGCTGCTGGTGATCGCGGCATTGATATGTTCGAATGCATCATCGCTGAATGAGGTTCCAGGGGATCGAGCCATGCATAATTCCTTGCCGCGGATCTGCGGAATCTCGTGATGCTACGAGGTGCAGCATGAGCCAAAAGTATACCACCAATATTGGCAATATTGGGGAGAATGCACTTGAAGGCATATGATCCTTCCTAACGCCCTGGATCATCGCAGATAGAGTATTATGATTTGTCCGCAGATTTCGCAGATTTCGCAGATTGTTGGTACCGATGCGCGCCTGTGGAGGCCAATACAGTACGGTTTTCGCCAAGCAGTATAAACGGCTGTGTGCGCTCATTCTTTCATTCAACACGCTTGACTCTTCTTTCGATTGTGATACAACTTGCATATAAAGACTATTTGCTTTCTTGATTGTACGGGCGCGATATATCGCGCCCAAGGCTACATACATGTTAGCAATCAGCGAAGGCTGCTCTATGGATCTCACAGAAGGCAAAAACATGGGCACGAAACCCCGCATCATTATTATTGCTGGCGGCACTGGGTACCTTGGCCGCGCATTGGCGGCATCGTTTGTTGCGTGCGGCGATAGAGTGATGATCCTTACGCGCACCCCGCAACCTGCTCAACAGTCGATCACGTTCTTGCCATGGGATGGGCAATCGCGTGGTGCATGGTGCGATGCACTCAATGGTGCCACAGCCATTATCAATCTTGCTGGTCGCAGTGTGAATTGCCGATATAGCGCAAGCAATCGTCAAGCTATCTATGATTCACGCCTTAACTCAACGCGTATTCTTGGCGAGGCGATTCTTGCCTGTGATCAGCCGCCGCCAGTGTGGTTGAATGCCAGCTCGGCAACGATCTACCGGCATGCCCTTGATCGACCAATGGATGAACTCACTGGCGATCTCGGTACCGGCTTTTCCGTTGATGTGTGTCAGCGCTGGGAAGCAGCCTTTTTTACGAGCCAGACGCCACAGATGCGTAAAGTTGCTCTTCGGGCTGCGATGGTCTTTGGCCCAGGCTCTGGCGGCGTCATGGATGCCTTTCGCAATATGGTACGATGTGGCCTTGGTGGTACGATGGGCAATGGTCAACAATTTGTTAGCTGGATTCATTTGGATGATTTTGTGAGTAGCATTGATTGGCTGATTGAGCACGAAACGATGGAAGGGCCAGTCAATCTTGCTGCTCCCAACCCGCGCACCAATGCAGATTTCATGCAGATTCTGCGCCTCGTCTGCCAACAACCGCTTGGGCTGCCAGCCACACGCTGGATGCTTGAAGTTGGTGCATTCTTCCTCCGCACCGAAACCGAGCTTCTGCTAAAAAGCCGCCGCGTCATCCCAACGCGATTGCTCGAAGCTGGTTTTCAGTTCCGCTACCCGGATTGGTATCACGCTGCCGAGAGCATTATGCAGGCGTAATCTGTATCGCAATGCAATAGAGCAAACGCGGCGGCTCAAGCCGAATATTCCACTGATCGGGATGGGCGGTATTCCGCTTCGCGATGAGATAGAATTGGAACGAGTACTTGCTCCCAAGGAGTAGTGGTATACTCTAAACTGATCGCATGATGCGTAGCGTCTGTACGGATGCGCTGGCATCGAGATTCAGCATGCGATCAGTAGAGCAATCTGTAATTGAATCAAGGTGTGCTGATGCACGGAGAATATAAAATCCCTGGTGGTAAACTGGTTGTGGTTGATCTCGCGCTGCATAATAATCGGCTCCATCATGTGATGCTGAGTGGCGATTTTTTTCTTGCGCCGGATGAGGCGCTGGAATGGATGACAGCTGCGCTCGAAGGGTTGCCAGCCGATACGCCAGAAGCCCTGTTGACTGAGCATGTTCAAGCGGCAACTGCCACAGCAGAATTATTGGGTATTACACCGGCTGGGGTTGCGATTGCCATTCGGCGGGCACTTAGCGGAGGTGCTGCATGAGTGCTGATCCACAATCACTTCCACAATCCCTCTGGCAGCGCTATGATTGGCAGCTTCTTCGTGATCAGGCAACCATGCCACTGCTGCATATGGCTCTTGATCAAGTGCTGCTTGATGCAGTTGCGGCGGGGCGGCGTCTGCCAACGCTGCGGATCTGGGAATGGGCAGCCAATGCGGTCGTGCTTGGGCGCTTTCAGTCGCTGCGCAATGAAGTCGATCTGGCAGGTACCCGACGCCATGACGTGCAGGTGGTGCGGCGGATCACCGGCGGCGGCGCGATGTTCATTGAGCCAGGCAATACGATTACCTACTCGATCTATGCTCCGGCTGAATTGGTGGCAGGGATGAGCGCCATCGATTCATATGCCTTCTTCGATCAATGGGTGCTTGATGCATTAGCCTCGCTTGGCGTCCAGGCCTGGTATCAGCCAATCAACGATATCACATCGGCAGCCGGGAAGATTGGTGGCGCGGCCCAAACCCGCCGCGCTGGTGCGGTGTTGCATCATGTGACGATGGCCTATGATATTGATAGCGCGAAAATGCTTGAGGTGCTGCGAATTGGCCGCGAAAAGCTGAGCGATAAGGGCACCGCCAGCGCTGCCAAACGGGTTGATCCACTACGCAGCCAGACGGGCCTGGCCCGCGAGGCAATCATCGACCGCATGATCGCAACATTCCGCGAGCAGTATGGCCTGAACGATTCACAGCTATTGCCAGAAGAACAGGCCGCCGCGCAGGATCTGGTTGAGCGTAAGTTTGGCACCGATGCCTGGCTACGCACGTTGCCCTGATAGAGCCGATACCTCATATGGTATTCCTATTTGAGTTGTAAAGGCGCGTAGCGCAAAGCGGGGTTCAGGGCCGGGTACCCTCTGGGTGTCCTGAAAGAAATCCCCCGCCCTTTTTTGCAAATTCGGTAAGATTGCTATAGTCGATAGATCGAGCGAACAAAAGAACAAGGGCAACCACGCATTCTTGTTCCTTTTCCTCTCATTCCTTGTATTCGTGCTCTCTTGATATCAAGGATCTATTCATGAACGTGCTGATCATCGGCGGTACTGGAACAATAAGCCGTGCGATTGTCCAGGCATTACTCAGGCGTGGACATAGCGTAACACTCTATAATCGCGGTCTGCGAGCAGACCCGCCGCCTGCCGAGGTGCGGGTGATCATTGGTGATCGGCGGGATCGCCCGGCCTTCGAGGCTGCCCTGCAACACGAGTCATTCGATGCAGTGATCGATATGATCTCATACACTGCCGATGATGCTGCTTCGGCGTTGAGCGCGCTACGTGGGCGAGTTGGCCATTTCATTCAGACCTCAACTGTCATGACCTATGGGCCGCCCTTTACAGGGCTGTATCAGGATGAGACGGCGCCATTGTATGGACGCAACGATGGTGGGTATGGTGAGAATAAGGTTGCCGCCGATGAACTATTGATGCGTGCTTTCGTGGAAGAACAGTTCCCGGTGACGATTGTGAAGCCATCGTTCACCTATGGGCCAGGCCATCCACTTTGGCGTCAGACCGATTGGCACACGGATTGGATTGATCGGCTCCGCAAACACAAGCCGCTGTTGGTGGTTGGTGATGGGCTAAACTATTTCCAATTCCTACCCGCCCCGGATGCAGCTGAAGCCTTTGCTGGCCTGCTTGGGCATCCACAGGCATTGGGCAAGATTGTCAATTTGGCCAATCCACAGCCGATCACATGGATCGAATGGCATCAGGCAGGTGCGGCTGCATTGGGTATCGAAGCCGAACTCGTTGGCGCACCAGCAGAACTCTTGATCGCAACCAATCCCGAGCGATACGGCAGCCTGCGGGCCAACTTTGCCCATAGCCAAATATTCCGGAATGCGGAGTTGGAGCGATTATTGCCCGCGTGGCAACCTACAACTGATCGCCACACACATCTTCAGGCAACAATCGAATGGATGGATCGGCATAATCGGGTGGCCAACAGCGATGATGATACGCTGGAAGATCGTATCATTGCGGCATTACGTGAATTGCCAGAACGGGTGCGATTTCAGCCAGCATAACGCACTATCGCTGAGCATGTCGGAGTCACACCCTGCAAGATCTGTTTTTGCTTTCTTGCAGGGCGTGGCTTCAAGCACCTATAGCTACTCCTGCTCCTGGAAGCTTTCGAGCATTGCGCGGCCAATTGGCGCAACCTTGGCAAACTGATCCTCTGGTGCATGGAAAAGCAGCGCATAGGTATATGGCGAGCCTTCATTATGAATGAAGCGTACGAGCGCATGGGTTGGCTGTTGCGATGCGGCGTCGGTATAGGTCCATTCCGCCTCAATATTGCCGTTATCGTCGCTGGTTTCCTTGACGGTCGTGCGCTCAATTGATTCATTGAATTGAATGGCCACATAGGCACCCATCACATCGCCACGGCCAGGCTCCTTGTAGTCGTAGTAGCGTACTACCAGGCTTGCGTTTGCCTCCGAGCTGCGGATCTCCAGCGATTGTTTGGGCAATCCAACGTGATCATCAGCCCGGCGAGCACCAAAATCAGCGACTGTCCAGTCGCTTGGGTGCTCAAGCCGCACCGGGATCTTGGAGGCGCTGGTGAACACAATTGAGCTTGGTGCAGCAGTTGGTTCAACAGTCGGTGCTGGCAGTGGCGTCGATGTTGGTGCAGTGGTTGGCACAGCCGTCGGCGCTGGCAATGGCGTCGATGTCGGTAGGACAAGCTGGCCTTCGGGTAGCTCAACTTCGTTGAGGATGGCACTGATATCGATCAAGATATCATCTGGCGTTCCAACAAATAAACCAACCGATGTGAGGATCATGACTTTTCCGAGGGTTGTGAGCATTGGCATGTACCTGTGAACAAGAGAATAAGTATTCAGAAGTCAGGAGTCAGAATACGAAACCAGGAACCACAGAACTGCGGAACCAAGAACCGTAAAGACGCGAGGCCTCGCGTCTGGAACAATCTGCGTCATCTGCGCAATCTGCGGATAATACGAACCAAGAGCATCTATGCAGAAAAAAGCCTTTCGGCAATCTGTAGATCCTCGGCGGTATCGATCTCATACCAGCACATTCCATCGACGATAATGGCTTTGATTGGGGCAAGTTGTTGGCTAACTATCCGCCCAAACACCTCTTCATAATAGACGTGTAGGCCAACGCTTGCTAGGTGTTCGTGGAGCTGCAGCAGAAAGCATTGGCGGCTAAATGTGCAGCTTAACTTATAAATATTAACTGTTTTATAGTAATGCGCCACCTGTGAAGGAGCAAATTCGTGTTTGGGCACGAAACGCTGCACATAGCCACCCGAATCAAACACAGTCACCTGCCATCCATCCATGGCCGATAGATTGCGACCGCCGCAACGGCTGGGCAGGGTCGTTGGCGCATGCCTGCAGAATAGCGGGATCGACGATCAGATCGCTCTCGATCAATGGCTGTACGGACGCGATCTATCGCGCCCCTGCGGATTGCCGCTATATCTGTATAATAGGCTATTGCGGTAATTACTACTGTTTTATATATTGACGTTCTCTGCCTACTGGGCTACCATAGCACTACATTGCACGTACCAGGAGGCGCATCCATGCTGAACCTGCGAAAACTGATTATCGACCACTTCGTTGATGTGCTGACGATGACATACCGCCGGACATATGGCGACATGGAGCCGGTGTATAGCAGCGTGATTGCTTGGTCGGGGCGGCTGGCGCTCGAAAATATCGCAAATTCGGATGCACTCTATCATGATGTAGAACATACAATCCTGGTGACATCCGTCGGCCAGGCGATTCTTGAAGGAAAACACCTGTGTGAGGGTGGCGTCACGCCGCGTGATTGGATGCATGTAACGATTGCCTTGCTCTGCCATGATATCGGGTATGTTCGGGGTGTCTGCCGACACGATAGTGATGGCGTGATTGCGACGGGCGTTGGTGATGAACTGGTTGCAGTATCCAACAATGGCACCGATGCGGCGCTGGCTCCCTATCATATTGATCGCAGCAAGCTGTTTGTGCAGGAACGCTTTGGGCGCGATATGCTTGAGGGTGCCCAGGTGGATGCGGATCTGATTGCCTCCTATATCGAGATGACGCGCTATCCCGTGCCGAATGACTCAACGCATCAGGATGCACGTGGCTATGCTGGCTTGGTACGCGCTGCCGATTATATTGGGCAGTTGGGCGATCCCGATTATTTGCGGAAGGGTCCGGCACTCTTCTATGAGTTTGAGGAAATTGGCGCAAATAAGAGATATGGCTACCAGGAGCCAGGCGATGTGCGTTCCATGTTTGCCGGGTTCTATTGGGGCGTCGTGAATCCCTATATTCAGGATGCCCTGCGCTACCTACATCAGACACAGGAGGGCAAGGAATGGATCGCCAATGTCTATGCGCTTGTGTTTGCTGCCGAACATAGTATCAGGCGTTGAAATGTGATATTAGGTGTCATACCATGATCGGCTTCAGGATAAGATAGTGCCTGGCTCGATATTATTGCCCCGCCAGCGCCCGTTCATAGACATCATAACGCTCGCCCTCGGCCTCATTTGGGTCCACAAACTTATAGAACAATGCATGATCCGGGTGTAGGCCAGCCAGCTTGCGGCGGCTGACGTTGATTGTGCCAGTTGGATCATGCCAGAGTACCTTGCCATCCTGAAGGAGGATATATTCACCAGCGTAGCGCTCAAACAGCTGCGGGTTATCGCGGTAGAAGAGCGCCTGCTCACACATGGTACGCCGCCAGCTGCGGGTCGTCTCTGGTGAATCAGTCATCAGCGCATAGAAACTGCCTGCTGGCTGTGGCGCAACCTCGGATGTATAATCGATCTCGCTCAGGTCAACGGTGCCAAAACCACCCTCTGCTGCCACCAACATCGGGTTGCGGTCGCGGTGGAATGGTGGCACTGGCCAGTCGGCGCGCGGGTCGTGGCCCATCAGGTGCATCATGGCTGCATCAGTAGCAATCACATGGTCTCCGGCAATCAGCGCATTCACAATGCGGCCATCGGGCGGGCCGTGGGCGCTCCACTCCTGGCCAGCCTGGCCGACAAGCGCATCCACGATGTTAAGTGCTGGGTCAAGAATCCGACCGATATCTGCGAGCATGCCTGGCATACGCACCAGATGATGGTAATAGTGCCGCGGGCGGCCATGCGGCTCACCTGGCATCAGTCCGAACAGGTTCTTGAGGCAGCCAGTCACACCCATGAATGCATGGTTTTTGATCGTTGCCACTGAGACAACCGCATCTGCATCAAGCAGTTCTTCCATCATGGTATAGTGCCCAAACATCAGGCCACCAGCGTGGGTCTGTGCCGTTCGATAGGGCGGCTGTGTGCCATCGACATACCGTACCCCAAACTCGCGCAAGATCGGGGCGATTGTGCATGTATTGGCCAGCGTTTCGCCTTCGTAGATCACATAGAAGCTGACATCAACACAGATAATCTCTGCTGATGTGCGCTCACGTAGCAGGCGCAGCGTCGCACGCACGATGCTGTCGCTCACGAGTTGCTGACGCTGCCCCGCAAGGAGAACAACACTCTGGCTGGCTTTATCCTGGTTGAACTTGATGGCAATGCGCTTGGCATACCCAAGCCGCGACCAAGCTCGCTCCAATGGGTCGGTGGCACGGCGTAGCGCCTGATATACCTGTTCATCAGTGGCACGGTGGTCACAATCAACGGTGCGAACCTGGTAGGCTGGTGCTGTTGGCATATGTTTTCCTTATCGCGATATGTTGAAACAGATGTGCAGGGACGCGATATATCGCGTCCGTACACGCAGGCTCCCTATTACATAAAGATGGATGATGAAGTAGGTTGACGATTCAAAATAATGTGAGTTATGATTCCCGCATAATAGTGTACAACATCCCGTATCCCATAGAGGCGTAACATCTTGCGTCTGAAGATATTACCCCTCAGCAGAAAGAAGGTCAAACATGGCACAGAAACGGCGTCGTCAGCGCCATGCCCGGCCCGGCGTTCCACAACCGGAGCAGCCCGTATCACACAACCCACGGCTCACCGAAGCCATCCTGGAAATCGTCGACACACAGCTGCGCGATGGGACGCCGCCGGAGACGATGCAGACGCTTGATCGATTGGTGATGGCTGGCTACACACCTGAAGGAGCGCGGCAGCTGATTGCAAATGTGGTCGTTGCCGAAATCTTTGAGGTTATGGCACGCGGTGAGCCATACAAGCAGGAACGTTTCATTGCCGCGCTCCATCGGCTGCCGATTCTTCCATGGGAGTGAACCTGAAGAATGACTCCAATCCATTTGCTTATCTGATTTGGTATTCGCGAAGGCCTGTCCGGTCTTGTGCTTGTAGCGTATCACACCACGGACTCTGTAACATTCTGCTGTTGTGTTCGTATCATAGAATAATAGTTCATGCAACAAGTGCGAGTATGCGCAGTCAGGCGATCTGATGATTCGGATCTGAGTGTAGGCCGATTCTATCAGACGTCAAGGGGTAGATGCCATGTCAACCGCACAGGTATTCGATGGCCTGGTGCATATCCAGCTCCCAGATGGATGGTCATTGACAGCACTAGACGGCCAGCCTCCTGAGCAGTTCTACTGCAGCTATGATCTCCCCGATCAGCAGGGCGTGTTTGCACTATTGCTTCAGCCTGCCCCAGGGCAGAGTCCTATCGAGTTGCTCCGGTTTGAACAGAGCATGCAGGCGACTGTCACGATCATACACCAGACAACTGAGGAACTGCGCTATCGCTCGCACCGGCTTGTTCCATCTCATACTGATCAGAATCCGAGTAGCGGGCGTACTGAGCATCGCGAGCAGATCAGTGAAGAACTGATTACCGCCCGATTCTGGATCGGCAGCACGCGCACGCTCCGCGCAAGCTATCGTGTTGTGCTGGATGCACCAGCCAAGCTGATCGCGCTGCTCGATACAACCATTGCGAGCGTTGAGCTACAGGGGGAATTATGAGCCGTGAACGAATTGCACGAGTACTCCCCAAACCCCAGTTACAGAGCGACCAAACCACACCGCATCCTGATGTCGAGCAGCGCTTTGGCACACTGGACATGCAAGCATTGCAGCGAACTGTCGGCAATCAGCAGGCACAACGCACACTGCGGCGCATGCATAGCACAACGATTCAGCGTGTCAGCACACCGCCGACACAGGCCGATCAGGAGGCCGAGGCTGCCCAGACACAGACGCTGCTACAGGCAGCGCATCGCGAGATGCTGAGCCATAGCGACCAGACGGTTCGCAATACTGCAAAACTCTTCCAGAGCAATGGCACCGTCCCGCAACGTATGGCCTATAGCCCGATGACGCTGCGCTCGGATAGCGCTGCGCTGGTTGCTGCTGGCACACTCTCAGCTGCCAGCGCTGCATTCTTCTTCTATGGAAACACGCAGAATAATCAGCATCAATTTGGCCCATTCACCGGAGGCACGATCGACCGAACTGGCGCGTTGGAAACAATTCTTGTACGTGGTCGCCTGGCAGATGGTACCTGGCAGACCCACGAGCAGATCATTGGTACATTCGTTCACGAGGCGAGTCACCTGCTAGTTGCCTCATATGGACAGCATCCCGGCACTACCACCGATGCATCGAGCTTTGATCGCTATAAGGACGAGTTTCGATCCTACTGGGTCGAACCATATGGCCATGCATGGAACAATGAGAAGGATGGCGATAAGAAGGCGCGTGCGATCCGCACCTTTATGATCGCGAACTACCCGGATCTCCAGACTCCATATAATAACAATGCCGCCTTCAAAGCACAGGTCGATACTCACATGCGGCCGGATGGCTACAACCTGAGTAACAACCCGAACCTCGATTTGCTGTTCACCCTGATTGGTGGTGGCGTTGC
>Ga0163144_10026391_pt1 | contig 11293 bp, 10 predicted proteins | sample OliLak19BULKMAT1_FD_123175 | JGI IMG/M metagenome (GOLD analysis project Ga0163144, IMG submission 123175) | Freshwater microbial mat bacterial communities from Lake Vanda, McMurdo Dry Valleys, Antarctica - Oligotrophic Lake LV.19.BULKMAT1 | ecosystem: Environmental > Aquatic > Freshwater >... | reverse complement strand
GTTTTTATCGAGAAAAGAATAGGAGATGTTCAATTCTTTACATGCTGTAACGAGGCACTCTACGTTCGAAATCATATATTATTTGGTAGTGTATACTAACGTAAACGTAATGACCAATAATAAATATCAAATTCCAAAAGCAGTTCTTCTTTTGACATTTGACATTTGATATTGGAAATTTGAAATTATGAAATGCAATTTCGTTGATATTCATGCACATCTTAACTTCTCTGCATTCGATACTGATAGGGATGAGGTGGTGAAGCGCGCGCTTGATGTGGGTGTCTTTGTGATAAATGTAGGAACTCAACAGGAGACTTCAAAATCTGCCGTAGAGCTTGCAGAAAAATATGAAAAAGGAATCTATGCCGCTATCGGGCTTCATCCAGTGCATACAGGTAAGTCGTATCACGATGAAGCTGAGCTCGGAGAGGGTGGCAAGGCGTTTACGTCACGTGGGGAAATATTTGATCCGTTCTTTTACGAAGAATTAGCGAAAAAAGAAAAGGTGGTGGCGATAGGAGAATGCGGACTCGACTACTTCAGACTTGAGGAAGGAACCAAAGAAGTTCAGAAAAAAGCTTTCATTGCTCAGATAGAGCTTGCAAACAAAGTAGGGAAGCCGCTTATTCTGCACATTAGAAACGCTTACCAAGATGCATACGAAATCCTCAAGGCTCATTCTAAGGTGCCTGCTGATGTGCATTTCTTTGCTGGAACAGTAGATGAAGCCAAGCTTTTCTTGGATCTAGGATACTCTCTGTCATTTACCGGCGTTATTACGTTCGCAAAGCAATATGAGGAGCTCGTGCGTTTTGTGCCGCTTGATCGAATAATGTCAGAAACCGACTGTCCGTATGTGACGCCAGTACCGTATCGGGGCAAAAGGAATGAATCTTTGTATGTACAGGAGGTTGTGAAGAAAATAGCTGAGATAAAAGGTGAAGACTTCGAAAAAGTGTGCTCAATACTTGTCCAAAACGCACAGAAATTCTTCAATTTAAAATAAGGATTATAAGTAAGGTCCGACCTTACTTATTTAAAATATAGATACAAAAAGACCGGAGTTGCAAGCTAAAATCATATATGATAAGCTCTCTCAAATGGAAAAAGTTGTAGAAAATAATGACATAGCAGAAGAAGGTGACGCAGAATTAGCCGCATCTCGTGTGTATGAGGTGGGCTTCAACATTCTCCCAACTATTGCTTCTGATGATGTTTCTCGTGAATTTGGAAATATAAAAGCTCTCATTGAAAAGCGTGGGGGTGTTTTCATCTCTGAAGAACTGCCAAAGCTTCGCCCTCTTGCTTACTCAATCTCTAAGGTAATCGGCATCAAGAAAGAGAAGTTCAATGAAGCTTACTTCGGCTGGGTTAAATTTGAAGCTGATGCACAAGCTGTTATTGAAATAAAGAAAGACCTTGGTGCATATGAAAATATTCTCCGATTTCTTATATTAAAGACTGTTCGAGAAAGCACTCTTGCTCAAGGACGAGCTACAAATCGAAGAGGTGATGGAGAAAATAAAGCTGATGGTACAGAAGAAACTGTAGCTCCTGCTTCAGCAGAAACTATTGACGCAAGTATTGAAAAACTTGTGATAGAATAAAAGGATGTATCTCAATAAAGCCATAGTTATAGGTAATCTTACGCGCGATCCAGAGCTTAAAGCACTGCCTTCTGGTGCTCAAGTAACAAGCTTTAGTCTTGCTACAAACCGAGTATGGAAGGATAAAAACGGTGCAAAGCAGGAAAGCGTTGATTATCACAATATTGTTGTCTTTGGTAAGCAGGCAGAAACAGCCGCTCAGTACCTCAAAAAGGGTGCCTCAGCTCTTGTAGAAGGCCGAATGCAGACACGAAGCTGGGATGGTGCGGATGGTAAGAAAAACTACCGTACAGAGATTGTCGCAGATCGTGTGCAGTTTGGTCCTCGAACTTCAGGTGCTAGTGCTGGCGGTGCCGCAGGCGCTCCTGCAAGTGGTGGCGGTGGAAAGAAGGCAAGTGCCGCTCCAGAGCCTCAGGATGCTCCGGTTGAGTATCCAGAAGAGGAGATTAACCCAGACGATATACCATTTTAGTTCTAAAACAAGCACTTCGTCGTTGCAAGCTCCACCTGCTTCCGTGCAGTAGGTTTACTACAGCTCGGTCGCAATACTCGCTTGCTCCTCGAATTGTTTAAACTTTCCTAGCTAAAACAAATCGATACTAGTTGCAAAATAAAGCTAAATTTGATATAAATTCGGAATGATAAAAAAGCAGTGTTACTTCACCCAGAACGGTATTAAGTTCATAGACTATAAGGACACAGAGATCCTTAAGAAGTTTTTGAATCCTCATGCCCGTATAATGTCTCGAAAGCGCACAGGTGTGTGCTCAAAGAACCAGCGTAAACTTGCTATGGCAATAAAGCGCGCTCGCTTTATGGGACTTCTACCTTTCGTTTCAAGATAATAAAAAAACACCCGATCGGGTGTTTTTTTGTTTTGTATTCTAAAGTCGATCAGTATATTCTCCAGTATCAGTATTGATGCGTACTGTATCGCCTTCTTTTACGAAAAGGGGAGCATTGATAGTTGCACCAGTTTCAAGAGTAATAACCTTATTTCCTCCTTTGGCCGTGTCGCCTTTAACTGCTGGAGGGGCCTCGGTTACCTTGAGATCTACTTTAACAGGAAGTTTAACTCCAATGACCTGTTCGTTAAAAATAAGGGCTTCAACGAGTGAGTTTGGCTTAAGGAATCGTACAGCAGGGCCAATGAGTTCTTCTGTTAGTTTGAAACGCTTTGAAGGATCTTTTTCTTCGCAGAACCAAATTTCTCCACGGCTTGTGTAGAGGTACTTTATATCTTTCTTTGAAATATCAGCTTCTTTAGCTTTGTCAGACGAGCGAAAAGTAAAGTCTGCGAGCTTGCCAGTGATTAAGTTTTTTGCCTTTACTTGGTTTGTTGGCTTTCTTTGTTGAGTTCTAGCAACATGAGAAGTTAAAATTTCGTATGGTTGTCCATCTAAAACCACATATTTTCGTTCTGTTATTTCGTTATATTCCAACATAAGCTGCTCTTAGGTAGTAACTGCTAGTTATTGATAATGAGAGAAATATAGCGAAAATGGCACAGAAAGTCTACAGGTTTCTGTTTCTGTAACTAATCTGTCTAAAAACTACCTGCCCGCCATTAGCTTTCAGTCGCAGGCTTGGGCAGGCGGTAAACCTGACACCTAAAAGCTCTCTACTGTTCTTTAAGTTTTGCTCTAATCTGCTTCAAAATCTCGTTTGCGATTTTTGAGTTCTCTTTGAGGAATTGGCGAGAAGCATCATATCCACGGCCGAGTTTAATTTCGCCATAGGCGTATGATGTGCCGGACTTTTGTAAAACAGTAAACTTTTCTCCAAGCGCCATGATTTCACCTTCACGTGAAATTCCTTCGTTGTACATAAGATCGAACTCTGTTTGTTTGAATGGGGCAGCAACCTTGTTCTTGACCACTTTGACGCGTACACGGCCTCCCATAACCTCTTCTCCCTTCTTTATTTGAGCGATGCGGCGAATATCTAGGCGAACTGAAGTGTAGAACTTGAGCGCTTTTCCTCCAGGGGTTGTTTCTGGGTTTCCAAACATAACACCGATCTGCATACGGATCTGGTTTATAAAAATAACAACAGTCTTTGATTTGGCGACAATTGCGGTGAGTTTGCGGAGTGCTTGTGACATGAGGCGAGCTTGTTTACCCACATGGTGTGCGCCCATATCACCCTCGATCTCGTCTTTTGGAGTTAATGCTGCGACTGAGTCGATAACGATAACATCGAGTTTTCCTGAACGCACAAGGCTCTCGACAATTTCAAGTCCTTGTTCGCCTGATTCTGGCTGAGATATTAAAAGCTCATCAATCTTTACTCCAATCTTTTTTGCGTACTCTGGATCCATTGCGTGTTCTGCGTCGATGTATGCACAAATACCACCGAGCTTTTGAGCTTCGGCGACAATGTGAAGGGCGAGTGTGGTTTTGCCTGATGACTCAGGGCCAAAGATTTCTATGATACGTCCACGTGGCATACCGCCCACACCAAGAGCAATATCGAGTCCGATTGATCCGGTTGAAATAGCATTAACATCAACTCTGGGTTTTTCACCCAATTTCATGATTGAATCTTCTCCGAATTTTGTTTTTATCTCTCGAAGAGTGTCTTCGATGTGCTGACTTCCTTTTTTTGTCTCTTTAACCCCTTCTTTTTCTTCTAGAATTATTTCCGTTACTTCTTGTTTCTTCTCTAAGTCTTTTTTTGCCATATAGTTTGTTTTTAGGAGTTTGTGTATTCGTTACATTTCTTTGTTGCTGCGTTCGTTTGCTCCCGCACAGTAGATTTACTATAGCTTGGTTGCAATCCTTGCTTGCACCTCGAGCTGTATACGAATACCTAAGTCCTTTTAATTTCTGGTAAGTGTATCTCCGTCTCCCTCTGTCTCCTTAAAGAACAAACCAATTGTTTTTTCTACTTCTTTTCCAAATTTATCTGTGGCTTTAAATGTGAGTGCGTTGTAGCCAGGCGACAGAAGTACTTTCTCTTTGAAAGCACCTTCCTCGTTTACGAAAATTTGTCGTCCATCAAGACTGATGTAAGAAATATTTTTTGCTTCACCTTTTATTTCAAGAACTGACTGAAGGACTGCAGACCCATCTGTTGGATCCCATACAGAAAGTTCTGGACCTTTAAGTAAGAAGCGCGACTGGTAGAATCCGTAGCTCGCAATAAGAACTACTATCATGAAGATTGATCCTGTTCGCACAAGTCTCTTGATGTCGCTTCTCATAGCATGAAGTATATCAGACATTTTTGCTATCCCCCTGACCGATAGCTGTGGATTCCGAAGGGTTGTCACTGTCTTTAATCAGAATCTCTCGTGGGCGTGCGCCATCAGCAGGTCCTATCACTCCTCGTTCTTCCAATATGTCCATAAGACGTGCAGCGCGAGCATAGCCGATGCGGAGTTTGCGTTGAATGTAAGATGTCGAAGCTTTACCTGCTTCCATGACAACTTGGCGTGCTTCTTCATACATGTCGTCTTCATCTTCAGAGCTTGCCATATCGTCGAGAGTTGCCTCGAAAAGATTATTTTTACTTGTGGCAGTCGTCATGTCGATTTCGCCTGGAAGTTCGTCCTGATACGCCTCAGAAAGATATTTCACAACTTTCTTTACTTCTGTTTCAGAAACAAAAGCAGACTGGATACGTCGAGGTTGAGACATTTCTCCTGACATATAAAGCATGTCTCCAGCACCGAGAAGTTTTTCAGCTCCGGCCATGTCGAGAATGGTACGTGAGTCGATCTGTGAAGCAACCTGAAGCGCAATACGTGACGGAATGTTTGCTTTGATGAGACCGGTAATAACGTTTACCGAAGGTCTCTGGGTTGAAAGCATAAGATGGATTCCTACGGCACGACTCATTTGTGCGAGACGTACGATCGAAGCTTCGAGTTCACGAGGGAATGTCTGCATAATGTCGGCAAGTTCGTCGATAATGACAACAATATAAGGCATTGACTCAGGTAGTGCAGCAGACTCTTCAGGATCTCTTTTTTCATTCCTAAACTTTAAAAGAGCAGGTTCAAGAATGTTTTCGTGATACGACTGAATGTCGCGCACAGAATGACTTTCAAGAATATCGTATCGGCGATCCATTTCTTTTCCAGCCCACTTGAGGGAGAGGATAGCTTTTTTAGCATCAGTAATAACAGGAGTGAGGAGGTGTGGAATTTTGTTGTAGAGGGTAAGTTCGACGCGCTTAGGGTCGATCATAATAAACTTCAAATGCTCGGGAGAATTGCGATAGAGAAGAGAGGTAATAAGCGCATGAATCGTTACTGATTTTCCAGAGCCAGTAGCACCCGCAATAAGTAGGTGAGGCATCTTTGCGATATTTACAAGATTTGATTCGCCAGAGATACCTTTGCCAAGCGCAACCAAAAGAGGTTTGTTTGAATTTTGATAATCAGTTGATGAAAGGAGTGTGCCAAGTCCCACTGTTGTCTTGGTGCTGTTTGGCATTTCAATACCAACAAGAGATTTGCCGGGAATTGGTGCTTCGATACGGAGTGGATGTGCGGCAAGAGCTAAAGAGAGGTCATTTTGAAGACCAACAATACGTGAGAGTTTTACTCCTTCTGCAGGCTTGAGTGCGTAACGTGTAACAGAAGGTCCGATTGAAACTTCGTCCATCTCAACTGTGATGCCAAAGTTCTGCAAAGTTCTTTTGATGATGTTTGCATTTGCTTTGATGTCGCCAACGACTGGCTTTCCTTTGTCTCGTTCAAGAAGTGAAAGGGGAGGTGGAACGTACTCTTTGTATATACCAAATCGATGATTGTTATTGACCGCAAATTCTGCCGCAGTCTCTTCAGGTGGTTTTTTGATTTTTGGAGCACCTTGTGAAGTTTCTTTCTTGAGGTCAATGACTTCAAGAATCTCTGGCTCAGTTTCTTCAGGATGATCTTCTTCGCTATCTGTGTCTCCCTCGAGATCTTCCTCCTCGTTTTTTCGCCAAAAGAGGAGACCTCTAGGATTGAGGCTTACGTCAAACATAATCAAAAGCGAAATCACGACAAGCGCACCGAGGATAACAACGCTTGTGTATACGTCAAAAAGTTTAAGGAAGGGGAGTGCAATGTAATAACCGAGTTTACCGCCTTGTAATGTTTCCGGTGTTGATATAAGGATATGTATGAGTCCAAGACCTGAGAGAAAGAGGATGAAACTGCTTACTGCCTGAGTGCGTGCAATTTGTTTTTTAAGAGAGCTAATAAATGAAACACCAAGAGCAATTAAAACAATAGGGAGAAGATAGAAACCGACTCCAAATAAGAATGAAAAGAATGTGTAGATTTGGTCTCCTACAAAACCTGCTTTATTGAGCGAGGCAAGGATTAAGAGAATTGCGCATACAAAGCATAGGATTGCTATAACTGACTGAACAGTTTCTGTGCGTAAGTTTCTGAATGAACTCTGTTTTTCTATCTTTTTTTTCCTGCCCATAATTATATTGATGTGAATATCTCCTTATGATACCACGCGATTGTGGTCTCGAATAAATCACAAAAGTCTTTCTCGTTACGGTCTTGTGAGCGATCTTAGATTTCAGATCCTATGCATCTTTAAAAGAACTGCATCTCAAGGTTTATCTAGAGGTCTGTCTTGTATAGACCATTGATTTTTATCTATGTCCGATATATTATGGACATAAATCAATAAAGGACGTATAATAAAGGTCATGTAAAGGACGTCTAAAAGTTCTCATGGACAATAAAAAAGACACAAAAGAAATAGAAAATAGGGCCTCCGTTGAGGTGTTTTTAGGACAAGACAATCTTTCTGTCTTTTTATTTAAAAAGACAGAAAGACTTGTTGGCGCCTTATTTATGCTTGCTCGAATTCTCCCAGAAAAGGATCCTTTGTCAGAGACTGTTAAAAAACTAGGTCTACATTTGATGTCTTATATAAGTCGCGCGGCTGCGTCGCAAGCTGGATGGACTTCAGCTGTAAGGCAAGAAGTGAAAGAAACAACAATAGAGATTGTTTCAGTTTTAGGAGTTGCTCATGTTGCTGGATTTATATCAACCATGAACTACAATGTAATTGTTGCTGAGTTGAATAATTTACTCCTTCTTATAGCCAAAGAGAATAATTTTGGAGGGATATCTTTACCTAAAAATCTTTTCGATGTTGGAATTCTTGCTCCAGCATCTTCTGTGAGTGCTGAACGAAAGGAAACGCAAGCAGATTCGTTTAAAGGACATATAAGACATGTGTCCTTTAAAAAAGAACAGTCTTTGATGCAAATAAAAGTTGAATCAAAAGAAAAAAGACAAGACCGAAAGAACGTAATAACCGATGTCTTTAAGAAACAGGGTAGACCTCTTACAATCAAAGATCTGACTCTCTATGTTAAAGACTGTAGTGAAAAAACAATCCAAAGGGAGCTTGTTTCTATGGTTCTGGAAGGAGTTCTTAAAAAAGAAGGTGAAAGACGCTGGAGTAGATATTCACTAAATTAAACCGTGTAGAAGTTATTAAATGTCCTTAAGAAAAATTGAGCTCTGTGGGACATTAAAGTAAGAGCTGAGCTCGTTTAGCGTAGAATGGCAAATTCATTGACTTTTTGACCTCTTTTTTATATCATTTGTCGGGATAGCTCGAGGTGTCTCTGTTCCTAAAAAACAGTGATAAATCAAGGGTTATCCACACTCCGGGTTTTGAAGTGTTATTTCTCAACCTTTATAATGTCTATATGTGTAAACAAAACCGCCCATAATGGGCGAGTCCATTGTTTGCATATGAGCGTTTGAACGGATTGAAAGAAATGATCTGGCTGTGCGTCTAAAACAGGTAAGGTCTTTGAAAATTTAATACAAAAGAATGTTCATCAATGAACATGATTACTGCAATTCTTTTTTCCTCCATGTCTGAAACTCAGAAAGTCTTTAAACACATGTCACTAATCTCTTTGCTTTGTGTCGATTTACATGCCGTGGCGCGTTGGGTTGGCGGTCTATCCAACTCATCGCGCTCCGGCAAGTGTTTGCTCGTCGATAGGGCAAATAAGGCAAGGGGAATAGTAAAAAAATAAAATCGATACAGACGGTTCGCAAGAACAAAAAAATTAATACTGTCACGGAGTCACGATGTGCTTATTTCAAGTCGAGTAAGTATTCGTGCGTATCAGTTTGTGCCGCTACACATTTAAAAATAATCGCGGCAAAAAAATTGGTAGCTTATTATAATATTATGAATATTCAATTCAAGAAATCTAAAGTTGCTCGCGCAGCTTCAGGTTTTGTAGGATTCGCAATGGCAATGAGCCTTGTGCTAGGTGGCGCAGTTGCCCCTGTACAAGCTCAGAGCATTACTGATCTTACAGCGCAGATCAACAGTTTGCTTTCAACAATCGCAGCGTTGCAAGCACAGCTTAATTCAATGCAAGGAGGAAGTACTCCTTCAACAGGTACAGGTTATGTGTTCAACACAAACCTTACTGTAGGAGCTAAGAGTACTGATGTTATGAATCTCCAAAAGGTTCTTAACATGAGTGCAGATACTCGCGTATCAACATCTGGAGCAGGTTCAGCAGGAAACGAAACTTCAACTTTCGGTCCAGCAACTAAAGCTGCAGTAGTTAAGTTTCAACTTAAGTACGGCATCAGCCCAGCAGTAGGTTACGTAGGTCCTGTAACTCGCGCTAAGCTCAACTCAATGGGTGGAAGTGTTGTAACAAATCCACCAATTGTAGGAGTTGCAGGAGCACTTACAGTGTCTCCAGCAGCACAGCCTACAGCTACTCTCGTACCACAAAATGCGGCACGAGTTCCTTTCACTCGCATAACTCTTACAGCGGGAGGAAACGATGTAACTGTAAACAGCATCACAGTTGAGAGAACAGGTCTCGCAGATGACGCAGCTTTTGACGGAGTGGTTCTTTTGGACCAAAACGGCATGCAGCTCGGAGTTGCAAAGACTTTGAACTCAAACGGTCAGGCTGCTATTGGTGAATCATTTGTTATTCCAGCAGGAACTTCAAAAATCATGACAGTTGCTGCAAACATGGAAACTTCACTTACTTCATACAATGGTCAGGTTGCTTCATTCACAGTTGTTGGAGTTAATACTTCTGCAACAGTAGTTGGATCACTTCCAATCACTGGCGCATCACACACAATCAACTCAACACTTGCTATCGGAGCTATCACAAATGCTCGTGGCCCACTTGATCCAAACGGCCCTCAATCAAAGCCAGTTGGAACAACAGGTTACACATTCTCAGCTATCAAGGTTACAGCTGGTTCAGCAGAACAAGTAAGACTCCACTCTATCCGATGGAATCAATCAGGTTCAGCATCAGCAAATGACCTTACAAACGTTAAAGTTATTGTAGACGGAACATCATACGATACAGTTGTATCAGCTGATGGTAAGTACTACACAGCTTCGTTTGGTTCAGGTATCCTCGTTGATAAAGGTCTTTCAAAAGAGATCTCAATCAAGGGAGATATCATTAGTGGAACAAATCGAACTGTTGCTTTCGACCTTTACCGAACTACAGATCTTAATGTAAGCGGTGAATTGTTCGGATACGGTATCGTACCTCCTACTTCTGGAACAGGTTTCGCATCAACTAACCCTTGGTACGATGCTTCAGTAGTTACAGTTACAGCCGGAACAGCTAACACAATTTCAAAGTCAAACACAGTTGCTGCTCAGAACATCGCTGTTCTCGCTTCAAATCAGCCATTGGCTGCATTCGAGGTTGAAATCAAAGGTGAGCCAATCACTGTTGGACAATTTGTCTTTAACATCTTGGCGAGTGGAGATGAGGCAGAAAACATCACTAACATCAGCTTGGTCAACCAAAATGGTGCCGTAATTGCTGGTCCAGTAGATGGTGTAAGTACAGCTTCAAACTCAGCTCACGGAACAGTTACTTTCACAGACAACGTGACTTTCCCAGTTGGAAAGACAATCCTTACAATGAGAGGTCAGCTTGGATCAGCATTCGTATCAGGTGATACAGTGCAGGCTTCAACTACACCTTCATCACAATGGACAGAAGTTCAGGGTGCAAACACAGGGGATACAGTATCTCTTGCAGGATTCAGTTCAGTTATCACAGCTAACTTGATGACAGTTCGAGCTGGAGCGCTCTCAATCAGCGTTTCATCTCAGCCTACAGCACGTACTATTATTGCAGGAGCACAAGGATTTGAATTTGCTCGATACATCTTCGATGCAGGTCAGTCTGGTGAAGATGTGAAGCTTTCAAGCTTCCCAGCCCTTCTTGCTCTTACAACAATTACAGCTTCACAATTAGGAAATTGTAACTTGTCTGATGGTGCTACAAACGTAACAAATGAAACTAACCTAACACTTGCAGCTGGTGATAATACATTCACATTCAACAGTGGAGGAGTTACTGTTCCAAAGGGAACACAAAAGACTCTCTCTATGAAATGTGACGTTTCAACAGGTGCAACATCAGGTACAGCTAAGTGGGGCTTAACTAACAATGCTGTAACCTTCACAGGTGCAACATCTATTGGTTCAGGTCAGACAGTAACAGAGACTATGACAGCTTCAGCTGGTCAGACAATGACAGCAGCTACAAGTGGTTCATACACCGTTACAAACGATACATCCCTTCTTTACAAGACAGCTCAGGCTGGAACAACTGGAGTTGTACTTGCTAACCTCAGATTTACAGCTGGAGGATCAGAAGCTATTGATTTGAAGCAAATTGCACTT
>Ga0163144_10026390_pt1 | contig 11293 bp, 7 predicted proteins | sample OliLak19BULKMAT1_FD_123175 | JGI IMG/M metagenome (GOLD analysis project Ga0163144, IMG submission 123175) | Freshwater microbial mat bacterial communities from Lake Vanda, McMurdo Dry Valleys, Antarctica - Oligotrophic Lake LV.19.BULKMAT1 | ecosystem: Environmental > Aquatic > Freshwater > Lake... | reverse complement strand
TGGCTCAGGTGAAAGATCCACCAGTTGTCCTGGGTGACTGGACATTGACTTGGCTGTCCGTCTTCGGCCTGATGGTGGCACTGGTAGCCATTGCGTATGGCACGCGGATCGGCGTCATCGCGCGAGCCACGACCAAGGAGGCGATCCGTCAGCCGCTGTTTCTCCTGTTGCTGGCCGTTTCCAGCCTGATTCTGATCCTGAATTCCGTCATGCCGTTCTTCACGCTCGAAGACGACGTGAAGATGCTGAACGAATGCGGATTGGCGACACTTCTGATCGCCGGGGCTTTGCTGGCGGTCTGGACGGCGGGCACGAGCATCACGAGCGAGATCGAAGGCAAGACAGCGATGACGCTGCTCAGCAAGCCGATCGACCGCCGTCAGTTCATCCTCGGAAAATACCTCGGAATTGTGCAGGCAGTCATTTGGATGTTTGCCATTCTGACGCTGCTCTTCTCGATGCTGATCTTCCTGAAAGTCGGCTACGACCAGCGGGAACGTTCCGAAGACATCACTCCAAAATGGCAGTGGTACAAAGTGGCTGAAGTGGAAATTCCGGTCCCGCATCCGGATCGTGTCCGCGTAATTGCTCAACTGCTTCCCGGTGTTGCTCTGGCGTTTCTGCAAGTCTGCGTCCTGGGAGCGATCAGCGTCACTGTGGCGACGCGGATGCCGATGGTAATGAACCTGGTGATCTGTTTCGCTGTGTTCGTGATCGGGAACCTGACCGAAGTCATTGTGAATCGCACCGTGGCGGGTGAGGCCAATGAATCGGTGACATTCACGGCGCGCCTGATATCAATGGTCGTGCCGTCTCTGTCGACGTTCAACGTGTCTTCGGCCGTGGCGACCGGTCGCGTCGTCCCGCAGGACTATCTGGGACTGAGCTTTGTGTACGCGGTGACCTACATCGGAGCGATGCTCTTGCTGGGCTTTATCTTGTTTGAAGACCGCGACCTGGCGTAAGCAGACTCCCCGGAAATTGCGAACGCAAAGTCGTTGTTCGCTCCGAGGCTGCGAGTTGTTTTTCACCCCACCGGGCTTACCCAGGTGATTCAACAGCTTCTTGAGCTATTCAGGGCGTGTCAATCGTGGCCGACGCAGCTTGCGTCGGATCGTGTCAATCGTGGTCGACGCAGTTTGCGTCGGATCGGACGCTGGCAGCGTCCGCCACGGCAAACAATTTCGTTCGCGGAGTTGGGGCTGAACATGACCCTGGCAACGATTGAGAGGGCTCCGGAACGCCACTTCCGGGCATTGGCGGCGGAATGCCGGTTGTGATGCGTGCTGTTTCTGATTACGTTGACACTTGGAATTTGTCTGTCATCGTTCGACGGAGAAGCTCGCCGTGTCTGAGTCCACTTCGCCCGAGTTTCAGCGGATCGTATCGGCCCGCACACTCTTTCAGCCAAGGCTGTTGCCGGCACTGGCTGCCGGATTGCTGTCCAGTCTGCTGCTGGTGCTTGCGCTGGTTTGTATTGGCGGCGTTGCCTGGCTGCTGATCGAAGCCCCGCACAGAAACTCGCCGGGGCAGGATTCAGGTCTGACTCCGCTGCTGGAGCAGTGGCAGTCGGCTGCCGTCGGCTCGAGATTCGCCACGGCCTTGCAGTCCCTCCGATGGTTGCAGTCGTCGGGTTCGGCTGCCGCGCTGATGCTCACCATCGCCGCGCTGGCGCTGATCGGGCGCTGGAGTCTGCGTTCTCTGGCCGAGTCCTGGCTCGAACGGCACGTCGCGAAATTAATCCTGCGTCTGCGACAGCACATTCATCGCAAGTCCATCCGTCTGGAACCGGCCGACGTGACTGGTGAGCAGACTCGCTCGGCCGACCGATTGTTTCAGGACAGCACGCGCATGCTCGAATCTGTCGCCACGCGCTGGGGCAAGCTTGGTCTGACCGTCGTTCCCGACTTGATGGTTGTGACCATGACTGCTCTCGCAGCCGACTGGCGAATCGCGTTGCAGACGATGGTTCCGGTCGTACTCGGTCGGATGGCACTGCGATTTGAGGGCCAACGAGGAGATTCGTCACTGCGGCTGCTCACCGACCAGGTGGAACGCGGACTGGGTCGCATCGCGGAGAGTCTGAAGAAGACCAGGATTGTCACCAGCTTCGGCATGGAACAGGCAGAGCAGCAGCAGTTTGAACGTCATCTTCAAAGCTATCGGGATCGGTGCCGGCAACTGCAACAGCAGCAGGCACTCGGCCGCGGAATCCGGAACGTGATTCTGCTGGCTCTGATCCTGATTCCGGCCGGATTACTGGTCGCTCATGGACTTCGAACCGACCATCCGGCGCTCGCTGTGCTGATCAGTGGTTGTCTGATCATTCTGTATCGCGGGCTTGAACATCTGGACGGTGTTCGAGGAATGACCAGAGAAGGCAGTGAACGTGCCGACGAGATCGCGGGATACATCAACCGGGTGCCGTCGGTCAGTCAGGTGCCTGGCGCCGGGTTCCTGGAACCGATGTCGAAAACGCTCACGTTCAATCAGATTTCCTGGCAGACACCGCAACTGCCTGGTCTGATCCGGGGGCTGGATCTTCGCATCGGATTCGGAGAACGAGTCGCCCTGCTCTCCCTGCAGCCAACGCCGGCCTTTGCGCTGGCCAGCATGATACCGAGGTTCATTGATCCGGATCTTGGTCAGGTGCTGATCGACGGCCGCGACATCCGGCAATCGACGCTGGAATCTCTGCGGGCCGAAGCAATCTTCGTCGGCGGTCAGGACCCGGTGTTCAATGCGTCGGTCCTTGAAAACATCACCTGCGGTCAGACGGATATCACTCGCCAGCAGGCTCATGAAGCCGCCAAGCTGGTTCACGCCGATCACTTCATCCGGACTCTGCCCAAGAGCTACGAAACACTGCTGGGCGAGCACGGTGCGGCTCTGGACCCCGGCCAGTCCTTCCGGCTGAGCCTCGCACGCGCCATTGTTCGCGAACCAGCACTGCTCGTGATTGAAGAACCTACGGTGCCCCTGGATGCCGAAACAAAGGCGATGCTGGATGACGCCTACCAGCGAATCGCCAGCGATCGCACGCTGATCTTTCTTCCTTCACGGCTGTCGACGGTTAAAAAATGCACACGCATCGTGTTGATCCACGAAGGCAAGGTCGCTGTCGACGGAGTGCATGAACAACTCGTCCGCAGTAACGAACTCTACCGCCACTGGGAGTACATCCGGTTCAATCCGTATCGGGATGAGGCGGAGTAACGGGCGTTTCAGAGGATTCTCAGCCTCAATAGTTATAACTCGGATTGTCCGTGTCGAAGTCGCGGTCGGTGAGGCGCACTTCGGGCTTGATCGCAGAGAACGTGTAATCTTCGATTACCGGCGGTTTTGCATCTTTCTTCTTCGGGAAGCCGAACTGCTGGACGCGGACGGCAAGGCCGGTTTTCTCTTCGATCCACAGACGAGTCATGTGGAATCTGAATTGCTTACGGGGCTGCGGATGAGTGCTCTCGATGACGCGGCACTTGCTGTCGCCGACCTTCGCGTCTTCGAAATACTTCACTTCCGTTTCACCATATTTCGTTTCTTCTTCCCACTGCCCGATGACGGCTTCCACCAACTTCACCAGACCGGCTTTGGTGACCGGGTAGCGATTCTCGGCCATCACCTGACTGCTGTCCGGAGCAAGTTCCAGAGTTCCGATGAGTGACGCAAATCCGGACTCATGAACAAGCAGGTTGCCGTTGTTTTTTCCGTCTACAAAGATGACCTCGCGGCCTTCGTTGGGATCCTGGAACAGCATGTAGACACTAAACGGCTCATGCCGAACCTTCATTTTCATGGTCTGCGAAATCATCTCAGTGCCGACAACTTCCTTCTTGGCGAACTGGCATTCATAGCCCTTCATCGCCTTGGCTTTTTCGAGACACGACTTCGCGTGCTGGAGTGCCGGCGTCAACGGGTGCTCCGAGGTAACGGCAGTCTTTTCATCCGCCACGACCAGCCCCGAGATAACTCGTCCGGAGGTCACCGACGCACTCGCCAGAGCGATCATCGCCGAAAATCCGCGGCGGGAGATTCGTGGACCTGACGCTGTAGAGAAACCTGACATAATCTTCCTCCTGATCCTGATTCTGTCCCTCTTGAGGACAGGACTCCGGCACTTCCGCCGCCGTCTGACGTTCACGCTTGACGCCCGCCTGCCGGCGAACCTGCTCCTGAATCGAAATCGACTCCATCGACTACCTTTCATCGCGGTTTGAACCCCGACGACATCAGTCAAAGTCGCAGTCCGCATCTTAGGCAAAACAGATCGTCTCGACGAGGCATAAGGTATCAATGGCGCATCCGCACCAGTTCGAACGCCCTCGCCGCGAGTCCCGCCACAGACCTCCCAGACTTCCCTGTCTGATGATGCTCAGTCGCGATTCGGCGCCTGAAACTGGAATTGTGACAATTTGAGGATTTCCGTAAACTCCGGCAGAATTTGCCCGACGGAGCGGCAGTCCTCCTTACCAATGGATGGGAATGCGGGAATGGATTCCTCTCGCAGCGGCCTACTTTCGACGCTGTTGATGACGCTGCCACTGATCGTGGTGCCGGCAATCGCGTTGTTGCGCCCACCCGGTTCGTTGAACGGTGTTTCGACCGCTGCGCTGAATGCTTCGGATTCGGAAGAGGATGACTTTCTGAACAACGAGCTGGATGAGCTCACCCGCAACTTCGGCGGCCCCAAAGAATCCGGCGACAAACCGGATCGCAAAGACAGCTCGGATGATATCGACCAGCTGTTTGGAGAAGAGTTTCCCGACTCATCGGAATCTGGTCACAAACCGGATGGCGAGCCTTCCTCGGGCCGGGCAAAGTCCAGGTCGATTTCGCCAGACCCGTTTATGCCTTCGATCAGCGAACAGAACGGCCGGGCTGGTTCCGAATCGACGCCGGCCGACGCTGAAGAGGACCCTTCCGGCTCTGCCGAAATGATTGTGGAACAGCTCAATGCGCAGGGAGCATTAAGAACCATGTGGTTCGAAGCCGATGCAGAGTCGCCTGTCGGCTTTGCCGCGTTCTTCCGAGGGCAGACCGAATTGGTGAGAATGCGTTTCGAAGCCGTCGGACAGACACGCGACGAATGCGCCCGCAGTGTTCTGCGTCAGGTCACACACTGGCAGGCTGCACAGGATGCGCGGCAAAACTAAACATGGCAGCGTTGCAGGTACGATCGCCTTCCAGGGGCCGTCGAGCAATGAGTCGACGGCCTTTGCACGCGAGCGTATCACACTGAGGTCACTTGAGTCTTTACGCCAATTGCCAACATTGCACCATGCCGATTCGCGCCGACAACACCAGTTCTTTCTGCCCGACGCGGATGCAGCTCGCGCCGCAACCGGCAACTGCCACTCAGCGGGAAAGCCTGCAGTGGCTGTCGCGCGAATTTCGTACCCGGCGGTCATTGCGAAACAGCCTGCAGATTCTTCCCGACGGCGGACTGATCCGTTCAACCCGCCTGGCCCGACTCGAAGCCGCCCTGCTGATCTCCGACGGAGCGATCGCTGCTCGTAAGCTGGCCCAGGTCGCCCGCCTGATTGATGCGAAAGAAGTGCAGCAGCTTGTGCAGATCCTGAATGAAAGTTACGACCGCACTCGATCGGCATTCCGCATCGAATTCACCGCGGCCGGTTACATTCTGATGACTCGGGCTTCGCTGGCTCCCTGGCTCGAACGTCTGCATAACCGCCAGGCGGAAATGAAGCTGTCTGCGCCGATGCAGGAGACTCTGACGATCATCGCCTATCTGCAGCCGGTCACGCGAGCCGATGTGGAAGCTATCCGCGGAGTCCAGTCGTCTGAAATGATCCGCCAACTGCTGGACCGCGGCCTTGTGCGCATCGGCGGCGAAGAGGACTCTCTGGGCCGCCCGTTCCTGTACGAAACGACCCGCCAGTTTCTCTCCATGTTCGGCCTGCGCCAACTGGACGACCTGCCAAACCACACAACCCTCCGCCGCCAGAGAACTCTGCCCGCGATTGCAGTGACCTCTGCGGATGAAAACGACGCCGACGTGGCATAGGAACATCTGTCATGAGTCAGTGATCAAAGACTCTGGTCACACGCTCTGATCGGATGATGACTGCCGTTTCCGCGTTCGTATCCACCACAGAGCGAGCGAAATCACCACAATGACATCAAATCCCAGCAGCGCGACTTCGAACCCGCTCACCGGACCAATCAGCGGAAGAGTCCACGGGGCGGGTTGAGACCTTACATGAGCCGGTACCGGGAACCGCCGGGACGCATGCCACCGTGACCATGCAAACCAGCCGGCCGCGGCAAGCAGCAACGTCAGAAACACGGTCCGAGGCACTGAAATCGACCGCCCCTGCCCCACCCCCGTGGCCCCGAATCCCGGCGCGCCGGGATTCGCGCAATTTTCCTTCAACGGCTCATGCGTCCCGGCGTGAACAGGCAGCCTGTCAACGCCACCTGACGCTACAGCTTGATTCGCGTCTGCCGATGGCAATCGCCCCGCGTCTTGCAGCCGCCATGCAGCTCGGATCAGGCCAATAACCGAATCCGCCGTCTGCCAGTCGCCGCCGTGCTCCGGACGCACAAGATCCGCATCCTGAAGCCGTCCGTCAGCCAGCATCTGAGCAAGCCGGTCAAACGACACTGGCTCCGCCTTATCACCATCCGATTCAAGAACCCAGCGACTGGACATGGAAGGAGGATCAGGGAATAGGGAATAGGGAATAGGGAATAGGGAATAGGGAATAGGGAATAGTTGGACAGCGCCACTTTTTCCGAAATAGTAACCCGAAGCGTAAGCGAGGGAAAGAGTTAGGTACAATCCCTCATCCCTCGCTCACGCTTCGGGTTGCAAAAACGCTCGGTTTCCGCAAAAACTGGCGCTGTCCAAATAGGGAATAGCACAACGTGAGAAATTGCAGCTCACCGTGGGCCAAGCTGCCAGCTTGCCAAATTTCCGTGGCCCGAACGCTTCTATTCGAGCAATTCTCCTTCCAACTGTCCGCTCTCAACCGCCGCCCCGGCTCTCTAATTAGGCGAGCGGCAAGTCTTGCCTTACCTGTAGCTGAACTCGCCAGAGTTCAGACCCGAAGTCTGGCGACTTCGGCTACGGGTAAGATATTTCCGGCCGTTCGCCTTACCACTTTCTTCAAAACTCATTGTCTCCCGACAAGCCACCATCCAATGGCGTCCCCGTCAGACGAAGTCCCTGAGGTGTCATAAGATTGAAGTAGACACGGCCATCGATTGATTCTGAAAGAAACATCGCTCTTCCGTCGGCGAATCCGACGCACACGCCACCCGCGTGAAAACTGTTCGGCCATGGCGACTCCCCTTCCGGCATCGCCCTGCCTGAGTTGATCGCATGGTCGGCTGCGTTGGCGAGAGTGAAATCCACATTGCCCGGCGCACAGACGTTGTTCCGGCAGATACGATGACTGAAGTAGACCTTGGTTCGGCGAGAATCGCAGGATCCCCAGTTGGTACCGGGCGAATACGGGTCAAAGCCGGTCCGCACGTTTTCCGCGATCAGAAGAGTATTCGACAGCCCGTCTGGCACACTGGCCGTCGTGTGAAAACGCTTCGTCCCCTGGTAACCAGGTGAGTTCTGAAATCCCCAGTTCTCATTAAAGAACAGGCCAAGCCGCTGAAAGATCTGACGATCTGATGGCGAACCATCGTCGACGTCCGACGCCAGGCACACCTGTCCGTTCCCGTTCAGATCGAGCACCAGATTAAACGGATCGACAATGCAGTCCTGCACGGTATTCAGGACCGTCGATTCGCCAATGCCCCCATTGACCGCATAACTCAGATCGCCGCGGCCTTCGGTGGTGTAGTCGGACGGGCAGGCCAGCACCGGCAGATGAATTTCCGCGAGCTGCTGATTGACTGGATGGGTCAGCAACTGCTGATGATCCCAGCGATCGGCGATGTCCTGTCGATCAATCCAGCCGAGAATTTCGACCACCCAGTTATGATGAGGCCCCGGATTATTCTTGTCGGGGCCACCCCAAGACGCGGCCGCGGGGAACCGTTTCTTCGCTTCGGTGACGTTCAACAGAGCCAGTGACAGGTTCTTAACATGGTTCAGACACTCAGTCCTTCGAGCCGCCTCGCGCGCACTATTCACGGCCGGCAGAATCAACGACATCAGCAACGCAATGATACTGATCGACACCAGCAGTTCGATTAACGTAAATCCCCGTCGCCCCACCCCTTCTCCCCCGCTTCGGGGGAGAAGGTGCCCGATCCCGGCGCGCCGGTAGATGCGGGGGCTGCGTCCTGCGTTTCCTTCTCCCCCGCTTCGGGGGAGAAGGTGCCCGTCAGGGCGGATGAGGGGGCTTTTGTTGATGATTGCAAACCCAAACAATCCCCGCCGACGGAGCGGCGGGACAACAGTAAAACTCCTTCGTCCATCACCCTGCGATCCATTGCCTATTGCGCCCTTGACCTTGCTCATTCCCCGCCCTCCACTTGCGACTTTCCGCCCGCGTCTTTCAAGGCCCCCGCCTCCTCCGCCAACAACTTCGCCCGCACTCTTTCGGCATCGTCCTCCGAGATGTGATAGATATAGATCGAATACCCGATCATGTCGACAGGCTCAAAGTTGTCCAGAAAATACGTAAAGTTCTCAGTCGACAATGACCATTCACCATCACCTTCGGGAACGCTGAAGTGCTGGCCCTTGAGCATACAGACGCTGATCGCGTACCAGCCAGGCTGTGGTCCCCGCAGTCCGTCGCGCCCCACAATCTCCGGTTTGCCTTTGACGAATGGTGCCGGCAATCTGAACTGCAATCCGATGTCTTTTGGATCAAACGTGGTGAACATTGCTGCTTGCAGTGGCATCGCTTCCGGATGTTTGTCCTGCCACCATTTGAGCATCAGAATATCCTGCCCCCAATCGATATTGCTGTCGACCAGCCACTTGTGCCCGTTCTTTGGGCCACCGGCAAATTCATTGAAATACGACATCCAATGCGGAGCAAACCACAGCACTGCTGCCGCCTGCCACGTCAGGCATGCAAAAGAAAACCACTTCCAGAACCGCCCCAGCGTTACCGTGCGAGCCGCGATGATGAACAAAAACGGATAGGCAGGCAGCACATATCGCATATGATGGTTGAAGCCAGTCTGAGACGACACCAACCCGAAGATCAACGCCGGCGGCAGCACGATCAGCGACCACTCCCGAAACGACTCCTTCGACCACCGTCTCCAAGTCCACAACCCATGCAGAATGCTGACATACAGCATCAACTGAAACCCAATCGGTTCTTTCACCAGAAAACCAATCAGATAGTAATACCACCAGCCGCCATGCTTCCATTCGCCCATCAGATACGAGCGAAAGCCAGCCTCGAAGTCTCGTTTCTGAATGTCGATTCCTTGTACAAAACACTGTGGAAGTGGTACAGGTACCCAAGCGATATCACTGAGCGAGAAGGCATTCTTGTTCGTTCCCATCTTGGTGATCTGTCGATTGATGTCTTCGTTGGGTGCAAAACTCTTACTGACAAACGCGATGCTGCCGACGGGGCGAAAGGATTCTGAGAACCCATATCCGGCATTAATTGTGTAGCCCGCAATCATGCCGGCGCATACTAGTTGTGCGAGTCCCTTCGAGCACGACACGATCGATCTATCGCCTGCTGTCGATCGAATAGCAAGTGCAAACAGCGTTGCAAATACAATGATTGGGACGGACGTGAACTTAATAAGCATTGATGCACCGAGAGCCAGACTGTAAACGGCGGCGAGAAACCGTGGCGGTGCCTTCCAGTGTTTTCTGGTGCGTCGCTCAATGCACGATCGATCTGTCTGTCTGCCAACGGATCCCGTGTTGCGGAATTTCCGTTTCGTTTGCAATTGTTGTTCGACATCGGGTGTCGTCGAGTCGTGTGATTCGTGAGGAGTTTGGCAAGCTGGCAGCTTGCCCCACGGTTGGGACTGACGATTATTATGTTTTGTGGAACACTGATCTGCGCTGATCGACTCTGATCAGGGCAGGTATACATCAACCCGAGTGACTTCTGTTTTGGATCAGCGAAGATGTGCGTGATGCAGAATTCCGGACGCATACTCAGTGCTGTGGTGTTGCTGTTTGCCGCGGTGTGGACATTTCAGAGAGCTCAACATCCCGAATACATCGGCATCGATTTTGTCCAGTTTTGGATCACCGGTCAGCATGTCACCCACGGTGGTGATCCTCGGATCTACTCGGACGATGTTCGAGCCCGCGTGCTGGAAACGGCATGGCAGGAGGCTCGGGCTGAAGGAACGGATTTCCGGTTTTATAGGGCGGTCGAGTTTCGGCATCAGCGGTCATGGGAGACGTATTCGTCGCCGTTTTTGTATTCGGTGTTTGGTGCGGTTGCGCGCGAGGCCCTCTCATCTCCCGGCGCGCCGGGATCGGCCACCTTCTCCCCCGAATCGGGGGAGAAGGACAAGGGAGAGGAATATGAGGTTGCGATTCGGAAGTACTGGCTGCTGTGTCTGGGGTCGACGGTGGTGGGGTTTGTCGGCTTCGGATGGGCGTTGAGGATTCCGGGATCGTCGATGCTGGTGGGTGCGCTGATACTCGCTTGGTTCAGTCCGCTGCGGATTGATCTGAACGTTGGCAATGTGAACCAGATTCAGTTTGGGATGCTGGGTGTGCTGGCGGTGATTCTCAGTGGGTGCGGAACCGCGAATTCCCGCCGGCGGAGCGGCGGGGCAACAGTAGGGGCTCTTGCTGGTTTTTGGATGGGGTTGTGTCTGGCGTTTAAGCCGAGTTTGTTGTGGTGTGGGGTGATGTTAGTGGTGTCTGCGGTGTGCGGAGGAATTAGAGACAGGGGAAACCGAATCCCGGCGCGCCGGGATTCTGGGCCACGGGAGGGGACGGAAAGGACGGGACGATGGGGGCGACGCAGGATCGTGTCGGCGACTGTCGGAGGATTCGCAGGCGGGATGGTTGCTGTGGGGTTTTCAAGTCTCTGGTTTCCACTATCGAGCTGGCTCGAATGGGTTCAGGCTGTGCGTTCGCTTCCGGATGACATCATTCGGACTCATCAGGGGAATTTTTCCCCGACATATTTTGCCGGTTCATACGGCGTGCCAGGATGGCTGTTGTCGCTGGCGGGGCCGGGAGTTGCTGTCGCTGCGGTTGCATTGACAGCAAAGGCAGAGGCTCGACACGGAGCGTCGAGGCACATTGATGAAATCCGACACGGAGCGTCGGGGCACATTGATGAAATCCGACACGGAGCGTCGGGGCACATTGATGAAATCCGACACGGAGCGTCGGGGCACATTGATGAAATCCGACACG
>Ga0163144_10026389_pt1 | contig 11294 bp, 12 predicted proteins | sample OliLak19BULKMAT1_FD_123175 | JGI IMG/M metagenome (GOLD analysis project Ga0163144, IMG submission 123175) | Freshwater microbial mat bacterial communities from Lake Vanda, McMurdo Dry Valleys, Antarctica - Oligotrophic Lake LV.19.BULKMAT1 | ecosystem: Environmental > Aquatic > Freshwater >... | reverse complement strand
CGCTTTACGTCCTGCACACGCTCTCGAAAATGCATGTGGCAAGGGTTGAGGTCACTCCAGGTGCTGAGAATCCCGATGACCGGCTTGCCGCGGTAGTCGGCTTTGGAGAATCCTGCTTGCGAGATTCGCTGACGGTGGGTATGGCCCATCCGTGTATCCGTGTCGTACCACCGTGCACTACGCAAGTCACTGGCGGTCTTCTTGGGCTTCAAGATGTCGCTCATAGGGTGTGTACCTCCTTGAGGGTCAAGCGGTCGCTGTCATCAGGTGTTGCAGCGCTGCAATTATCCAGTCGATCTCCGCAGCGTCTTGGCGGTCAGGAGGGGGTTGGCACCTCGGAAATGATCGGGTTGTACGAGGCCGCATTTCACAAGAATCCTCTTGACGGCTGATTGCCGAAACACAGATCCTATATTCAGCAGGCGTAGCGGTTGCACCAGCCGCGCGCGGGCGGATTCCACCGCACCAGATCGCATATCTGCCCAAATTGCAGCATGCGCCTCCACCATTTCGCAAGACGCCATGGACCCGCATGCGCCACGCAGGTACTCGTCGACCGAAAACCGGCCCCCGACCGCCCCCATCACGTGGCTCGCCCAAGAACTGATGCGTTTGCAGCAAGTTCAAACTCTATATCGCTCTATCACGGATTGATCCACCTCGATACCCAACCCAGGCCCATCCGGAATTGGCAATTGGCCATTTTTCAACAGATCGATTGAACCCACATCTGTGGTCGCTAGACTCTGACGCAATGGATTTTCGAAGATCATCGCCTCAAACGTCAGAAAATTTGGCAGTGCTGCAGCGAGATGAAGGCTCGCCGCGTTGCATATCGCTCCACAGAAGCCAACATGCGGGGCAAAAGGTACGCCGTGAGCGTATGCAAAGTGACCAATCCGCCGACATTCCGTAATACCGCCAGCGCGCGCAACATCTGGTTGGATCACACCGACAGAACCGGTAGCGATAAGATCCCGACACCCCCAGACCGTGTGTTCGCTCTCGCCGGCAGCGAGACGAATCGGGAGTGCGGCACGCAGACGCCGATAACCCTCGATATCCTCGGAGATCATAGGCTCTTCAAACCAAGCGTATCCGAGATCGGCAAGCCGCCGTCCGACGCGGATCGAATCGTCGAAATCGAATGCCCAGTTGCCGTCGGCGGTGAGCTCGATTCCGTCGCCGGTCAATCGCCGTACTAGCGTCGCGCGCCCAATCGCCCGGTCCACAGGCGGCCCAATCTTGATCTTAATTGACCGGAACCCAGCCCGAAGCGCGTCTTCGACTTGTTTAGTGGCAATCGAGTCATCCCCCCATGTGATGGATGACGCATAAGCCGGGACGTGGGTTCGCCCCGTACTTCCAAGAAGGTGATGGATTGGCTGCCCAGTCGACTTGCCCATGATGTCCCAAAGGGCTATGTCGCAAGCAGAGATCGCTTCGAGGAGTATTCCGCCCGCCTTACCAGTAATCGCGCGCACCATTGTTTGCCATAGGCCTTCGACATGAAATGGGTTCTTGCCAATAAGGCGCGGCGCCAGAAGATCTTCAATGAGACTTACATAGGATCGAAGGCTGTAGCGTGCAAGCGCCTCACCATAACCAACGATACCGTCGGAGGTCTCGATCTCGACCAACACGAGGGCTGCTTTTGCGCGCGGACCAAAAGCAGTTACTTGGGCGGTCGGATCGAGGGGCGCCTCCAGGGCAATCGCACGCACGGCCTTGATTGACAGAGTCATTGAGATATATTTTTCCAGTAATGAAAGAAGCTTGGCCACCGTCGCCGGCCTGCCAACATCATCAGCGCCTGAGATCGTTGTAGGTTTTCTCACCGAACACGATCGCGTCCTTGATCGAGAGCCGGTTCGAGATCGCCTGCTGAGCCATCTTAAGGATCGCCTCATTCAGCGCGTCGGTATTTTCCGGCCAATTGAAATTCAGGGGATTTTTGGCGACATACTCGACGGCCTCGGGCAGACGGAACTGCGCATTCCGTCCGGACGCGAAGTCGGGATCATTGGCCACCGACCGCAGCATCGGCAGATAGCCGGCACGCACGGCCTGTGCCTTTTGCACGTTTGGCGACGTCCAAAGCTCTACCAGCTTCCATGCAAGCTGAGGATTTCGTGCGCGCCGGGGGATGGCGAGAGTCCAGCCTTGCAGAGAAGCCGGTACCGGCTTGCCGGCATCCAACGCCGGGAACGGTGTGAAGGACCATTGGGCGCCAGCCGGAGAGCGCTCTTGGATCGTGGTCAGGCGGTGCGAGCCATTCGATATCATGGCCACTTGCCCACCGATGGCGAGGTTTTGGACGTCATCCGACGGTGCCAACGCGGTATCGAGCGACAGAACGCGATGCTTGTGCACGAGATCATGGAGATACTGCAGCACGCGCTCCGTGCCGACGCCGCCGAATGAAGCGGCGCCGTCCGCCGTCAGGATCTTCGAACCCTGCGCGATCATTTGCGGCATGATGAACTCGATACCTGAAGTAGAGGTTGCGGTATGCAGACTGATCCCGAGCCCTTGGAGGCCCGGCTTCTGCAGGGCGAGCGCCACACGCGCCATGTCCTCAAGTGTCGCCGGTGGTGCGAGACCGGCCGCCTTGAGCAGATCCATCCTGTATAGCAATCCGAAGACACGAAGCTCCCATGGCAGCGCGAATGTCTTGCCTTGTCGATCCTTGGCAATGGGAAGAATGACGGTGTCGTCCCGACGCTGCGGCGACCATGCCTTCATGAAGTCATCGATCGGCGTTAGGGTCCCTGCTTGAACATGGGTCGTCATGAACGGCGAATAAAGCATCACGACATCTGGAACGTTTCCTGCCTTCGCGGCGCGAAGCAACTGAGGACTGATCTCCGTCCACTGGATGATATTGGCTCGGACTGTCGCGCCCGGATTTGCCTGCTCGAACGTCGTGAATATCTCCTTCAAAAGCTCCGACCGTATACCTCGAGCGTTCGGATCCAAAAAGGTCCAAACTTCGATCGATGTGCCCGATTGCGCTTTTAAGACGGCTGGCGCCGCCAAAACGCCGGCCGCCGCCGCTGCCGCTGTCAGTAATTGCCTTCTAACTATGGACATTGCCCTTCTCCTTTGTTTACTTGGTTGGACTCACTATGAAACTGGAACTCAATCGGAACGTATGTAGTTTCCGCAAAGGAACCCGCCGTCCACATCGATCGACGCGCCAGTGATGTATTCCCCGCTCGGTGAAACCAGGAAGTTCACGGCACTCGCGACGTCATCCGGGCGGCAGTAGCGACCCAGCGGGATTGTTGCCGTAAAGCGGCGGCGTGCCTCTGGCGTGTCCTCTGTACCCGTGAAACGCGTCAGCAGGCCCGTCTCTCCAATGACGGGATTGACCGCGTTCACGCGAACGCCAAAAGGACCAAGATCGACCGCCAAAGACTGGGTCGCGATCAGTACCGCGCCCTTGCTAGCGGCATACCAGGTAAGAGCGCCACCGGGTCGGCGAGCCGCAGTCGACGCGATATTCACGATCGCACCTTGCCGCCGGCCTTTCATGAGCGGGGCCACATGCCGGATGAAAAGAAAGATCGACTTCACATTGACGTCGAAGACACGAGTGAAATCGGTCTCGGTGATATCTTCCGGCTTACCGCGGGCATGCGTGTACCCGGCATTGTTGACGAGAATATCGATAGCGCCGAATCGAGACAGGGCGATGTCTACGACGGCTCGGACATCGCTATCATGCGCGACGTCGACCTTCTGTGCGATCGCAGTATGTCCTGCCGCCCTGGCTTCGACCGCCGCCGTTTCCGCCGCGGCCTCATCGATATCGGCGAAGACGACCGACGCGCCGTTGGCGGCCAGACGTGCAGCGATCGCCTTGCCAAATCCTGACCCGGCACCCGTTACGATGGCACTCTTTCCGTGCAGTTCCATGAGTTTTAGCCCTCGGAGTTGATTCTGTCAAATTGGCCATCAGCCCTTCACCGCGCCTCCGGTCAGCCCCTGAACGAAAGCGCGCTGAAGAAGCGCGTAAAGCACAACGATCGGCACAATCGCCGCGAGGGCGGCTGCCATCAATGGGCCGTACTCGACCCCTGTTTCCGTCATGAAGTAGTAGATTCCGACTTGAATCATCCGGTTTCCGTCAGACAGCGTCAGGCTGTAGCCGATCAGGAACTCGTTCCAAACCATGACAAAGACGAGGACGCCAGCCGCGAGAAGACCCGGCTTCAGAAGTGGCACGCTGACGCGCCAGAACGCGCCGATCCGGCTGCAACCGTCGATACGCGCCGCTTCTTCGAGTTCTGCGGGAATCGCGGCAATGAATCCGCGCAAAAGCCAGACGAGAGTCGGAACCAACCACGCGCTGTAGACGATGATCAATACCCACAACGTGTCGTGTATGCCGATATCGACGCTGACCGTGTAAAGCGGAACGATCACCGCAATTCCTGGGATCATGATCGTCGCCCACATCAGGAGCAGTAGTCCCTCCCTGCCAGTGAAATTGAATCTTACGGTCGCCCATGCTGCATGCAGCGCAAGCGTCGTCGACAGGATGAGCGAGGTGAAGACCACGAAGATCGTGTTTGTCAGATATCCCAAAAACCGCGCGTCGAACACTGCAGTCGCATAGTTCTGCAGTGTCACTGTCGGCGGTAGCCAAGTAGGCGGCACACGATGGATGTCGAGCGGCATCTTCAGTGAAGTCGACAGGCCCCAGAATATTGGGAACAGGGCGAAGATCAGGACGATCGCGAGTGTGGCATAGGCACTGACCGTTTCGAGCCGCGTCAGCTGGCCGGGGCGCTTACGTCGCGTTGTCATGCGCTATGCTCGCTTTTGAGGACGCGCATATACGCGACTGTGAACAGGACGTTGATCGCAAAAATGATGACAGCCCCCGCCGACGCGATGCCCATTCGGTGCAACTTAAAGCCTTCCTCGAAGACCCTCAGCGCCATAATATCTGTTGCGTCGAGCGGTCCGCCGCCGGTCATGATCAGAACAATCGTGACGCCATTGAAGCAGTGCAGCGTTGTGAGCACGGCGGTCACCAGTGTCGTGTTTCGAATCAGCGGAAATGTGACTTTCGAAAATACTTGCCAACGACTCGCGCCATCCATCCTGGCCGCCTCGCGTACTTCTTTGGGAATCGTCTGCAACGCCGACAGCATGAAGACCATGACGAGCGGGAACGAGCCCCATGCGTTGCAAACAATCAAAGCCGGCATTGCCCACGTTTGGCTTGTCAGGACGTTGGACATGACGACACCCATGTGCGAGAGCGTTTCGGCCACCGGTCCAAATTGCGCGTTGAGCAGCCAAGCCCACAGAAGGGCCGCAACCGTATTCGATACCAGCCATGGAACAATCAGCAATGTGCGGATCAAATTTCGGCCGCGTAGCGGGAGATTGAGCAGCAGCGCAAGAGCAAATCCCAGCGGCATCGCGATCGCAATCGTCCCGGCAGTCAAAACAAACGAGTTCCAAGCGCGCAATAGCCCCGCCTCGGAGAAGAGAAACCTCTGGAAATTTGAGAAGCCGGTAAATGTCCCGAGATCCAGATAATTGGAGCGATAAAGGCTCTGGATGAGCGCATAGGCGAGCGGCCAGAACGAGACGGCGACGACCAATACGAGGGCTGGCGCAAGCCAGAAATAGGGCTGTAGCAGCTTCACCGGGCGTTTGGATATTGCGCTCATGGCAGCCCGAGCCCACCGTCGATCAAATAGTCGGCTCCAGTGATGTAGCCGCCGCACGGGCCCGCAAGAAACAGAGCGAGGGCAGCAACTTCCCTCACACTGCCCTCGCGGCGACAGGGGATCCTCTCGAGAAGCGCAGCGTAAGCGTCCGGATCCATGCGAACTTCGGCGCTACGGTCAGTTTCGATCAGGCCCGGCAGAATCGTGTTGCAGGTGATGCCGTGCGGACCTGACGTTTTTGCGAGGTTCCGCATCAGGTTCGAAAGGGCCGCCTTCATCGCTGCATAGACGGTCAGTTCCGCGTTCGGGCGAATCTGTTGAATGCTGCCGATTGCGACGATGCGGCCAAATCCCCTCGCTTGCATGCCAGGGAGAAGCTCTCGCACGATCTCGAACGACGATCCAAACCCGGTACAAACCTGAAGGGAGTAGTTTTCAGGCGTAACGTCGGCTAGCTTCTGCCGCCGCTGCTCAGCCGCGTTCAGGACAACTATGTCGACCTGTTGCCACAGGTCCAAACAACGCTTTGCGAGTAGGGTTCCAGCTCCTGGGACCGACAGATCTGCCTGGATCGTAACGCCTTTCGTGCCGGCCTTCTCAATTTCCGATACGAGGCTCTGCGCGAGGTCGTAGCGGCGGTGGAACTGGATCGCGACATCCGCACCTGCAGAGGCGAACAACGATGCAATGGCACGACCGATCCCACGACTGGCGCCCGTGACCAACACTCGGCGGCCGCGCAGCGACAACAGCTCACTCGTAAAGGTATCGGCATTCATACGACGCGCTCTCCTGTCGCAGGATTGAAAAGATGCGTCTTGCCCGAGGCGACATCAAGAGGCAGGGCCGAACCGGGCGCAGGTTCGTCGCGGCCGTTTATCAAGATGCATATCTCGGTTCCACCCACATCGGCGTAAGCCAATACTTCACGGCCAAGTTGCTCGGTGAGCGTCACACGCGCGCCTATGCCGCCAGCATCGGTGTCACGGAGAAAATTCTCAGGTCGGATCCCGATGCGCAAGGGTTGGCCCGGCTCGATCCTGGGGGTTTCGGCATCAAGCCCCAGTCTGAACCCGACCCCTTCAACGAAGGGTTTTCCGTCTGACACTTCGAACTTGCCGTCAAGAAAGTTCATTGCCGGAGACCCGATGAACTCAGCCACGAAGATGTTCGCCGGGTGGTCATAAACCTCAAGCGGCGTGCCAACCTGCTCGATTCGCCCGGCATTCATGACCACGACTCGGTCGGCCATCGTCATCGCCTCTGTCTGGTCGTGCGTCACGTAGATGGCGGTGTTTCCAAGACGCTGGTGTAAGCGGCTAATCTCGACGCGCATCTGTACACGCAACTTCGCGTCGAGATTCGAAAGCGGCTCGTCAAACAGAAAGACCGCCGGATTGCGAACAATTGCCCGGCCCATCGCAACGCGCTGTCGCTGACCACCGGAGAGTTCCCGCGGAAAGCGAAGTAGGAGTTCGTCGAGACCAAGGATCTGCGCTGCTTGCCTCACCGACTCGTCGAGATCCGCTTGTGGACGGCGGGCAAGCTTCAACGCGAATGCCATATTCTCGCGCACCGTCATGTGGGGATAGAGCGCGTAGCTCTGGAAGACCATCGCAATATCACGCTCGTTTGGTTCGAGGTCCGTCACTTCCCGATCACCGATGTCGATTCGTCCGCTATCGACATCCTCAAGGCCGGCGATCATGCGCAGAAGTGTAGATTTCCCGCAGCCAGACGGCCCCAGCAGGACGCAAAATTCACCGCTTGCAATCTCGAGATCGATGCCGCGAACGACCTCTACCTTTCCGAAGCTTTTGCGTACACCCTTCAAACCGACAGCTGCCATTCGCGTGTGCTCCTGGTCCTCATTTACTCGGATCATTAATTCTTTGGTTGACCATAATGTACCATTGATGCAAAATAGCTGTCAATGATGAACCATTTAAAGACCATTGAGATGGGAGCAGATCGGACAAACGGCGCGTCGAGCGAGTGTCTAACGGGCATTTTTCCCATCGTTACCTCGCCGTTCAAGCGAGATGGAGCGCTTGATTGCGTGTCCCTTGAGCGTTTGGTTGCCTTCATTGTTTCCAGCGGTGTTCACGGTGCCGTCTATCCCGCGATCGCGAGCGAGTTTGCGACTCTGACGCAGGAGGAGCGCCACGCCGGGGTTGAAATCGTCGCCCGCACGATCAATAGACGGATCGCATTCGTCGTTGGAATTTCCGATGAAACGGCAGAACTGTGTGCCGTGCACGCGAGGCACGCCGCTCGGGTAGGCGCAGACGCCGTGATGCTGATGGCGCCGCGATCTGCCGGTACCGCGCCCGATTCTGTCGTGTCATTCTTTGAGATGGCGCTCGGCAGCGTGTCGCTTCCAGCGATCATGCAAAATGCGCCGCCGCCGCTTGGCTCTGCTCTTTCTATCGATACTGTCCGGGAAGTTTGCAGACGGGTTCCGGCTATCCGTTACGTCAAGGAAGAAGTCGTCCCTTGTGGTCAGCGGATCACCGCCCTTCTTGAAGGCGTGTCGGGTCTGGTGGGCGTGTTCGGGGGCGCTGGTGGACGCTTCATACTCGACGAGTTGGCGCGCGGAGCGGCCGGATCGATGCCGGCTTGCGAGGTTCCAGAAATTCATGCTGCCCTTTTTAGGGCTTACAAAAACGGTCGGACCGATGAGGCTCGCCGCCTGTTCATTGCGCTGCTCCCGCTTCTCAATCTTGGCAGTGCCTACCGGACGCCGGTCACCAAGCACATTCTTGTTCAGCGTGGAATCATCGCCGACGCCCGCCATCGCGACACGAATCCGGTACTCGACGCCTTTGACATCGCAGAACTGGAAGCGGTATGGTCTGAACTGTTCCGACAGACCTCGCGCGAGTTCGAGTTGGCAAAATGAAGGAATTGAGATCCGCCCGCTGGTTCGAGGTCGATACCCGGATGGGGCATACCCATCGGCAACGGATCATGCAGGGATGGGCGGTTGCGACAAGAGATTTTTTAGAATGCCGTACCGATGCCCGAAACCGGGATCAGTTGAAATGACGTCAAGTGTGACAACCCGGCAGCTAGTGGATGTCTCGGCGCCGGTCGACGAGGCTGACCGCGTCTACGAAGCGCTGCGAATCGCGATTCGCAGCGGCGAGGTCGGCCCGGGGCAGAGGCTGGCCTCCGAACGCAAGCTCGCGAACGACCTTGACGCACCGCGAGCGTCAGTCCGGCGGGCCCTTCACCGGCTGACAGCCGAAGGCATGGTCGAGCGCGGAATTGGCCGCGCGGGAAGTCGCGTCAGGAATTCGGCACCGGGAAATGGCAATCGCGAGGCTAGAGAAGCCAGCCCGCAGGATGTCCTCGAGGCGCGCTGGGCCTTCGAACCAGGCCTCGTCGCCCTGGTCATCGCGCGCGCAACTGAAGGCGACTTTTCCGCCATGGAGCGCCAACTCGACCGCATGGCCCGGGCCGGAAGCCAGCAAGAGTTCAGGGAAGCGGGCTATACCTTCCATCTCGAGATTACCAAGGCCACACGCAATCCGCTGCTTGTCGACATTTTCGAGATGATCATCGAGGCACGGGTGCGTGCCGGTTGGGGCCGACTCGCGGCACTGAACGCGAAGCCCGAACAGCGCGCGGCGCAAATCGCGCGCAACAGGAGCGTCGTCGAGGCGTTAAGACATCGCGATTCGATCCTCGCAACAGCCTTGGTGCGTGACCATTTCGCCATCATGCTCGACGAGATCGGGCGCGGCGCGAAACCCGGCTAACTGTCTTTTTTTTCGGCCGTAAATAGGATTCTTGCAAAAAGGGATTTATACAATCACACTTTTTCCGCGATACCAATTCACCGCTTCACCCACAAGACTGTGCAGAAATAGACTGGTTTTTTCTTCGCGACAGCATCGCCAGACAGCGACTTTGGAAACCGCCAAGATTGCTGAGATAGTTTGGGCTGATAGATGTCCCAGCGACACCAAACCGGAAGCAGGAATTGCGTGGTTCATCCCGACCGCAGTTTCCATGGGTGCGAAGATTATTCGGGACGATGGAATACCCAACTCTCCCCCGCCGCCCATGGCACATCTGGTGAAGTTGATCCACGACATGGTCCACGAGGACAAGTGCTGAGCTTGGATGCCGCTCTATTGGGCGATTCCGAGGTCTAGCAATTTGCCGAAGGGGGCAGGACCGTATTCATCGCCAAGGCAACCCATGGTTTGCAGTTCATTCGCGAGAAGTCTGGCTTGGGCGACAACTACCAGATGATGGGAGTGCCGTCGCTGGATCCCAATGTGAAGGCGCCCGCTTTCTGAAGGCGCCCGCTTTCGTCAGCGGCTGGACGCTTGGGACTCCAAAGGCATCGTCGCACAAGGATGCCGCCTGGAAGTTGATCGCACATTGGACCGGGGCGGAAATGCAAATTCAGCAGGCGACCGGAGCAGGCTATTTGCCCGTTTGGCGCAGTGTTGCAAGCAATCCAGCCAGGGACAAGCAGTCCTCTATTCATTGCCCGCTGGACTACGCCGCGCAGAGCCCGTTCAAATTCAATTGGCCAGAAAAACAGGCTTCTTGAATGCAACTCTCGCCAATGCAGTGCAAGAGGTGCTGACCAACATGGCCGCCCCAGAGAACGCACTTGCGGCTACCGAGAACGCCTACATTTCCGGGCTGAAGCGTTAGCCGGAGCAAAAGTGACCTCGGGCGTCGGCATCACCACTGCCCGCCCGTCATCTTGCGATCCATGAACCCCAGATAGATGCCAGCCCGCATCACTGGCCCCGAAAAATCGTTGCCAACAATTGCGCCGATCAACTTTGGACAGGATCATCGAAGTCCCGGTGGCGGTTGCCTTGAGACATCTCTCCGTGTCGGGTCGTGGGTGTGCTGTCGCCGCAGGTCTGGCATCATCACGTCAACGCCCCTGGAACTGTCGCTGTTCAAAGCGCGCGTGATCCCAGCGGAAACAAGGCAAAAGCCGAGAGACTAGTGTGGCGTCAAGTCCCCGCGTCACGCACGAGGCCGTCAACCGGATCGAGCAGCCGTCGCGACGGAAAAACGCGGCCAGTTGCGCTTCGTCGATTCCCAGATCATCGCGACGCTTAGCGGAATACCCAACGCCACCACAATATCGCCCATCACAAAGCCAGGCCACCCGGCAGCGGCATGGAACAAGGGCCTACAGTTTGGGCGCCGCTCCCGCCCCGATGCGGGCCTTGCACGCCTCGGCCTCCAGCCCTGGGACCTTGGCGTGGGTGGCCCGCAGCGGCCCAGCCCACCTAGACCCGCACCAGCCCATCGACCGCTCGAATCCTACCCTGCGACGGAAACACGTCGCCCAGCCGTTCCTCGTCGATACCCATGTGGTCGCGCAACACCCCCATGGCGACCGCGCGCAGGTCGGTCGTGGGACGCAGGTCTCGGCCTTCGTGCAACCGCGCCGGTGCCAAACCCGTCCAGTCGGCAATCACGCGACCGCCCTGGACTGCCCCGCCGACCAGGAACGCCGCGCCGCCGACGCCGTGGTCGCTGCCCTGTGTGCCGTTGGGTGCCACGGTGCGGCCGAATTCACTCATGACCAGCACCACGGTCTCGCGCCAGAGCGGG
>Ga0163144_10026387_pt1 | contig 11294 bp, 9 predicted proteins | sample OliLak19BULKMAT1_FD_123175 | JGI IMG/M metagenome (GOLD analysis project Ga0163144, IMG submission 123175) | Freshwater microbial mat bacterial communities from Lake Vanda, McMurdo Dry Valleys, Antarctica - Oligotrophic Lake LV.19.BULKMAT1 | ecosystem: Environmental > Aquatic > Freshwater > Lake... | reverse complement strand
TAAGTCGTCTCCAGCCTCAAACCCTCCGGAGCTTCCATAACCGCGACCGCCGATTCACGCGCCATTGGTTGCAGCGCCAACGCGCCGTGACTGTGAAAGGCCGATTCGACCTGCCGGTCGGTCAATCGCGCCGCACATTTCGTGCAGCGGTGTTCGTCCTCATTGTTCCAGTGAGCGCAGCGGGAGCAAATCATGTGGTTGCCTCAGTTTCGAAGTCCGTGCTAGCGTTGCAGGGTTGAGTAAAGCATCCAAACGTTCCGGTGGGGAACCCTTGGTTCGTCACCGGGTACAGGACCAATGGGCCTTTCCGTACCCTTTTCAATACTTTACCACTAATCCTTTATTTTTCAAGCACTTTTGTCTTAAGCCTTTAGAGTCTCTTCTTCCGGCCCTACAGCGTTTATCGGGCGCAGCCTTAGTTTTCTTTATGGTACTAAGTGGGGTATTGTCGGCTCAGATTGTTCCGAGTTCTAAGCCGGTAACCCTCCGTCCAGGCGCTCCCGCAGCCGACGAAATTGTCACGTCCGCCGTCCTCCGGCAAGAGATGGAAGGCCCCATTCGTAAGCTCCGTGTCGCCGCCCGCATCGAGACGACAGAGATGCTGCTCACCGCCGACGAGATTGACTATAACGAGTTAACTGGCGATGCCGACGCCCGCGGGAACGTTAGTTTCGAAAACTTCGAAAATGGCGAAAAACTGACCGCCGTCCGTATGGAGTACAACTTGAAGGAAGAGTCTGGAAGATTCTATGAAATAAAGGGTTCCGCTCCGGCGAAGGTCGAATATCGACCTGGCCTTCTGATGACGAATAACCCATTTATTTTTCAAGGCCGTTGGGCACAGAAGATCAAGAATCGCTATATCCTCTACGACGGCTTCGTCACCAACTGCAAGATCCCCAAGCCTTGGTGGCGGCTGACGGGCCCGAAGTTCGACATTATTCCCGGGGACAGGGCGTTGGCCTACAAGTCTTACTTTAAGGTTCGACGCGTACCTATTCTATACACGCCGGTTTTCTATAAATCGCTTGAGGAGGAACCGCGCCGCAGCGGATTCCTCACACCGAACGCCGGCCGCAGCACCCGCCTTGGATGGATCGTTGGGAGCGGCTACTTTTGGGCTATAAATCGCAGCTACGATACGATGTACCGGGCTCGACTATTCACTGCCCGCGGCACTTCCCATGAGGTGGATTTTCGCGGCAAGCCCAGGGCCGGAACAGAATTCGGATTCTCGCTTTACGGTGTCAAAGACCGGGGACGCCTCCAGGACGATGGCACCCGATTTAAAGAGGGGGGCTACCAATACAATATTTCCGCGAAGTCGGAAATCGGCGGCGGTTGGAAGGGATTCGCGAACATAAACTATTTGTCTTCTTTTCTTTTCCGGCAAGCCTTCACGCAAAGCTTCAATGAGGCGATCTTTTCCGAAGTCAACTCTATAGGGTACGTTTCGAAGTCCTGGTCCTCATACTCCTTTCACGGCGTAATCTCCCGCCACCAACTTTTCCAGGGAAGCCAGGAAGTAGATCAGATCGTTATCCGCAAGCTGCCGAGCTTTGAATTCTTCGCCCGGGACCGCCAGATCAACAAGAAATTGCTGCCAATCTGGTTTTCCATGGAATCGAGTGCGGGGTTTTTCCGCCGCCGCCAACTGCTCTTTGAAACCAGATCGTTTACGGAGCGTCTTGACGCCGCACCTCGGCTATCAACATCGATTGATTACAAAGGTTTCCGGGTACTTCCTTCTATAACACTTCATGGCACGGCCTACGGTTCACGGCGAGATGCCGAGACCTTTCAAGTTTCCGGTCAAAATCTCGCTCGCTTCGCGTCTGACATTCAGTTTGATATCGTGACTCCAACACTTGAAAAGGTGTTCGACGCGCCAAAATGGATGGGAAGTAAGCTGAAGCATGTCATTGAACCGCGGCTCGCGTTCCGGCGCGTCGACGGCGTCAACCGGTTTCGGGAGACGCTCCGGTTGGACGAAGTCGACATCCTGAACAGCACTTCTGAGGGCGAGTTCGCGCTGATAAACCGCATTTTTGTCAAACGCGGCGACAAGATCGAAGAGGTTTTGACATGGCAGGTCTGGCAGCGCCGCTACTTTGACCCCACTTTTGGCGGCGCGGTGGTGGCCGGACAACGCAACGTTTTCGCCTCCACCATTGGACTCACCGGCTACGCCTTCTTCAATGGACCGCGGAACTACTCCCCCGTCGTCTCCGCGCTCCGGCTGAAACCGATCCCCAGCGCAGCCATAGAATGGCGCACCGATTACGACCCGCTCTTTCCAAGGGTGTCCAATTCTTCCGTAACCGCGGACTTCCGCTTAAAGGAGAAGTACAGCGGCGCCGTGGGGCATAATCAGGTTCGCGGCGCACCCGGCCTTTCCCCGAATGCTAATCAGTTGTTGGCTCGAGTCGGGTATGGCGTCGAGGGCAAACCCGGCTGGCGCGCCGGCTTTAACGCCGTCTACGACCATCGCGATAAGGTTTTGCAATACGCTACCACGGAGGTCAGTTATAACTCCGATTGCTGCGGCCTATCTTTCCAGCACCGGCGTTTCAGTTTCGGCACGCGCAACGAGAACCAGTATCTGGTATCGTTCTCGGTGGCGAACATTGGCAGTTTCGGGACGCTTCGGAAGCAGGAACGGCTATTTTAGTTCAAACTGAACAATAGGAGATGGAAATGCTATCGCGCAGAGGATTTGTTGGAATAATGGGTGCGGGCACGCTGGCGGCGAAGGCGGCGGACGGGAAGTATCGCGTCTACATAGGAACGTATACGCGGGGTGACAGCAAGGGGATTTATAGCTTTGTACTGGACACGGCGGCGGGGACGTTGACGCCGGAAGGCTTGGTCGGCGAGACGGAGAACCCTTCTTTCCTTGCCATCCACCCCACCGGCAACTACCTTTATTCCTGCGGCGAACTGAACAAGTTCAATGGCGAGGAAAGCGGGTCTCTAACGGCGTTCAAGATCGACACCGCCACCGGCAAGCTGGAAAAGCTCAACGATGTCCCCGCCGGAGGCACGTCGACCTGCCATGTGAACATCAGCCGCAACGGCCGTTACGCGGTGCTGGCCAATTACGGAACGGGCAGTTGCGCAGCGTTCGCGATTGGCGCCGACGGAAAGCTGGGCGAGCGAACGGCGTATCATCAGCACGCGGGAACCAGCATAGATCCCGGACGACAGAAGGGTCCGCACGCTCACTCGGTGAACTTCGATAAGCAGAATAGGCACGTCATTGTCGCCGACCTCGGCTTGGATCAGGTGAAGGTCTACCGCTTCAACGCGGCCACAGGCGCCATGACTCCTAACGACCCAGCGTTCGCCACCGTCAAGCCCGGGTCCGGCCCGCGCCATTTCAGCTTCCATCCGTCGGGCAAGTTCGCCTACGTTATCAATGAAATGACCTGCACCGTGACGGCTTTCAACTGGAACGCGAAGAAGGGGACGCTCACCGAGATCGAGACTGTCACCACGCTGCCGGAGCCGGTGAAGCGCGGTTTCTCGACGGCCGAAGTGGTCGCCCATCCGAACGGCAGGTTCGTTTATGGATCTAACCGCGGTCACAATACGATCGCGGTTTTCCAGGTTGACGCGGCGACAGGCAAGCTGAAGTCCGTTGAGCATAAATCGACCCAAGGCGAAGTCCCTCGCAATTTCGCGATTGATCCGACCGGCCAGTTCCTGATCGCGGCTAACCAGGATTCGCACACTATCGTGTTGTTCCGGATCAACCAGACTTCAGGGGCGCTGGAGCAGGTTGGCGCTCCGGTGAAGGCGCCGTCTCCGGTTTGCGTGCGTTACGTTAAAATGCGGCGAGCGTAGCCGCTCTAAGTCGCCGCCCGGTGCAACGATCGCCACGAACGCTGTAGCACCTCATTAATCTGCCGCCAATCCACATCCATCAACTCGGTCACGGATCACCCTTGCTTCCGCTCGCAGGGCGGCGTGATCACGGAGATTCTCCGCCGGGGCGGCGATAGTGACCCCATTTCATGCGGGTCGCGCGGCTTCCATGTTTCAATCCGTGCACAGCCGGGCAGAGTACGAAAAGGCTTTGCCGGACTTAGTCGTTTACTACCGGCACTTGCTGCCGCCGGGCGGTGATTTGAAGGGTGTCTCGCGGCAGGAACATGAGTGGCGGATACTGCATCGGGCGCGCCGCAACTGCTTCCTGATCGAACTTTCGTAGATCGCCGGATGGTCCGATTCCGGTTATCCACCAAAAGACGATTCCAATCCCAATCGTCGCTCTAAGCCACCGCCGCATAGCAGCCAATACGCAAACTGGCCCGCGTCGGATTTCCAGCTATTTGACGGCCCTCGGCGCGCGAAATAGTTCATTCGGCGAAATAGGGAGGGGAAGCAGGAAATCGACGAAACAGACAACCATTTCTTCGCGGCTCTGCTCGCCCCAGCGAACGGTGGCGCCCGGATCTGGATTGCGCCGATTGGCGGCCGAATTGTCGAAAACAGCGTCGATTAACAGCCGCGTTCCTCGCGGAATCGGGACTGGCCTGGCGGGCCGATAGACAAGTTGCCAGCTGAAGTCGTAGTGCGGCACATCGAGCAGCACGCGCTCGGTTTCGTCCGGTTCCACGGCCCGCACTCGCATCGATTTCCCGCGCAAATGCATGTGGGGCGCCAGGGCGTAAATTTCGGTATGGGTGTTGACCAGGAACGCCGCTTGCACCGGATGGGCGGCGGCATTTGGCGGGATAGCGAAATCGCCCTGCGCGATGGAAAGTGAGTAGTGGCGGACGCGCGGACGCTCCTTGGCGAAGACCAGGCCCACCCTTGTTTGATCCGCTGCGGCGCGTCCGTTGGTGGTGTAATGCATCTGAAAGATCAGGTCGCTGCCCGCGGGAATCAGCTTCGCGTGGCCGGCCGGCAGTGCGTGCGGTTCGGCGCCCGGAAGATAGACCGCAATCACCTCGTCCAAAGTCGACAGACCTCGTAGCGCCTGCCCCTTCGCCGCGAACAGTTCGCCCGCCGGGTGCTCGCGGAGCCACACCGAACGCGGAGGGCGCACGAAGACTACGGCGTGATGCACATGGGCGCGGCTTTCGGGCCGGACCTCAATTGCCGTCACCCACTGATCCTGCGTGAAACCCGTCGGGACAATGACATGCTGATAGTCGACCTCGCCCTTCGCCGGCACCGCGAAGGGTACGGTCATCATGAGAATTGCCTCCGGCGTGCCGATCCGCCAGCCTTCGGTCCACTGACGAGATACGACGACCCTCCCAGCCGGGGCGCCGCCCTCCGCCCACTGGCGCAACGTTGATATCTCCGCCGCGGTAAGCCGCGGATCGTTGACGAAGACGCCGGGAGCGGCGTCGGCAAACCAGGGCGGCATCGTGCGCCGGAGGACTGAGTCGCGAATGGCGCGGGCGTAGGGCCGGGCTTGTTCGAATGTCTGGAGCGCCATTGGCGCGGCTTCGCCGGCACGGTGGCACGATTGGCAGTGTTTTTCCAGAATCGGCAGGACATCCTGATAGAACAGGGGCACTGCGGCGAGCATCGCCAAGGGCCGTCCGCGCATAGCTCCAGCGTAACTGCAAATTAACATCGAACTCTAGTAAAATAAATTGAGAGCTCGTTCCTCCTCGTTACCCCGTTGTGAGTCGATTTTCTCAGCCCATTCAGGAGTGACCGTTACCTATGACAAGAAAGAAAACGAACGAAGCTACTATTGCACCTCCCCCGGTTAGCGATGCTAGCGTCAAGAAAACCTCCAAGCCGGCTGCCCCTCGCCGGAAAGCGGCTCCCAAAACAATTGTGGAGACGACCAACACTTCCATCGCGCATTTGGCCGACGCGGTGGAGTTCCCCTCCGCTGTCGATGCACGTGAAATTGAAGAGCGTGCGTACCAATCCTGGATCGAGCGCGGCTGCCCGATGGGTTCGCCCGAAGAAGACTGGTATCGTGCCGAGCGGGATCTGATCGCCCGGTTCGCCACCGATTCCAGATAGCGATTCGCGGGGCGTCGAAAGCGGCGCCCCGCGTACCTTGCGGCGTTGATATGATAGTTGCAACATGCGCATTGCCACTTCATTCCTGCTGGCCGCGGCAGCGTACGCGCAACCGCCGGTCGACGTCGAATTCTTTGACAAGGAAGTGCGTCCGTTGTTGCGGTCCAGTTGTCAGGGCTGCCACTCCGTAAACGTGTCGAACAGTGGCCTGGCGCTGGATTCCCGCGAAGCGCTCTTTAAGGGCGGCAATCGCGGACCCGCCGCGGTTAAGGGCGACGCGGCGAGCTTGATTTTGCAGGTTGTTCGGCATGAAGGCGCGCTGAAAATGCCGCCCGGAAAGAAGCTGGCGCCGGAGCAGATCGCCACGCTCGAAGAGTGGGTGAAGCGCGGACTGCCAGCGACGCCGGAGTTCGCGGCAGCCAAGCGCCGCAAGTCGACACACTGGGCTTTTCAACCGGTGAAGCGGCCGCAAGCCGCTGGTATCGATGAGTTGATCCAGGCGAAGTTGAAGGAAAAGAATTTGGCTCCGTCACCGGAAGCTGACCGCGCCACACTGATTCGCCGCGTAAGTCTGGACCTGATTGGATTGCCTCCAACGCCGGAGGAAGTGAAAGCTTTCGTCGCCGATAAGAGCGCCGACTCGTATGAGCGATTGGTAGACAAGCTGCTCGCTTCTCCGCACTACGGCGAGCGGCAAGCCCGGCACTGGCTGGACCTCGCCCGCTTTGCCGATTCGGACGGATACACCATTGATGCGCCTCGCGACATTTTCCCATACCGCGATTGGGTTATTCGCGCCTTAAACGACGACATGCCGTTCGACCGCTTCACCATCGAACAGTTTGCCGGCGACCTGCAGCCGAACGCGACCAACGACCAGATCACGGCCACCGGATTCCATCGCAATACGCCATCGAATTTTGAGGGCGGCATCGATTTCGAACAGTACCGGGTGGAGGCCGTTGCCGATCGCGTGCAGACCACCAGCGGCGTCTGGCTGGGCCTCACGATTGGCTGCGCGCGTTGCCATGACCATAAGTACGACCCGATCTCGCAGCGGGAACACTATCAAATGTTCGCTTTTCTAAACAACGCCGACGAGGTGGACAAGGAAGCGGATCGCAAATTCTTCAACAAGCCATTCCTCTCGATGGGGACGCCGGAAGAGGTGGCCGAATTATCTAAGTGGGACGATGACGTGGTGGATGTGGAGCAGCGCATACGCAAGCAGCAGGAGTCATTGCCGCAGGACGCCGACAAGGATCCGGGGCTGATCGCGCTGCGCAAAGAGTTGGTGGAATTGCGCAGGAAAAAGCCGCAAGTGCAGCGGACGCTGGTGATGCGCGACCGGGCCACGCCGCGTGAACACTACATTCACTTGGGCGGCGATTTTACGGCCAAAGGCAGCGCGGTGCAGCCGGGCGTGCCAGGCGTGTTCCCGCCGATGAAGAACCCGAATACCGTTCCGAACCGGCTGGACCTGGCAAAATGGCTGGTGGATCCGGACAACCCGCTCACGGCGCGCGTCACGATGAACCGCCTGTGGCAGCAGTATTTCGGCAAAGGCATCGTGGAAACGGAGAACGATTTCGGCTTAGCCGGAGACCGGCCCACGCATCCGGAAGCGCTGGATTGGATGGCTTCGGAATTCATGGCAGGCGGGTGGAAAATGAAGCGCATGCATCGCACGCTGGTCATGACCGCCACTTACCGGCAGACGTCGTCAGCCCGCGCCGACGCCGCGGCAATCGACCCCTACAACAAGCTGCTGGCGCGCCAGAACCGTCTGCGGCTCGACGCCGAAATCATTCGCGATTCCGCGCTGTCGGTCACCGGCCTGTTGGGCCGTAAAGTGGGCGGTCCGAGTGTTTACCCGCCCATCCCAAAAGGCGCGAACGACGTAACCCAGGTGAAGCGCGAATGGAAGGTTTCCGAAGGCGAGGACAAGTATCGGCGCGCGATGTACACATACTTCCAGCGCTCGGCCGCGCATCCGGGGCTGATCACCTTCGACGCGCCCGACGGCACCGTTTCCTGCACGCGCCGCGTTCGTTCCAACACGCCTCTTCAGGCGCTGATTCTACTGAACGACGACACCTATTTCGAATTCGCCGAAGTGCTGGCGAAGCGGATTTTGGCCGACGGCGCGGGCCTGGATGACCGGGGCAAGTTGTCGTTGGCGTTCGACCGTACGCTGCAACGCGGCTTGAAGGCTGCGGAAGGCCAGCGCCTGCTGGCGTTCCTGGCGGCGCAGCGCGACGCGCAAAAAGAGAAGAGCGAGCCAGCCGCCTGGACCGCTGTGGCGCGCGTGCTTCTTAACCTTGATGAGTTCATGACGCGGGAGTAACATCATGTCATTGGAAGATAAGTTCTTATTGAAGCGGACGCGCCGCCATTTGTTTCGCGAATGTGGATTCGGCATTGGCAAAGCGGCGTTGACGAGCCTGATGGCGGATAAATTGATTGCGCAGGTGAACGCGCGCCATCATGCGCCGAAAGTCGACCGCGTTATTTTTCTCTTTATGGCCGGCGCGCCCACGCAATTGGAACTCTTCGACTACAAGCCCGAACTTGTCAAATGGGATAGCAAAGTGACGCCGGAATCGTTCCTGAAGGGCAAGCGTTTTGCCTTCATGGATACGTTTTCGAAGGAGCCGCCGAAGTTGCTCGGCACGCGCCGCACGTTCAAGCAAGCGGGCAGTAACGGGATGTGGTTTTCGGATTTGGTCCCGCATCTTTCCACGGTCGCCGACGACATCGCGATGATTCACGGCGTATCCACGGAAAACTTCAATCACGGCCCGGCGAAGTTGTTTGCGAACACCGGTTCGGTGCGCACGGGACGGCCCTCCATCGGTTCGTGGGTGACGTACGGGATTGGCAGTGAGTCACAGAATCTGCCCGGATATGTGGTGCTGCAATCGGGTCCGCGAGGGCCCCGCGGCGGCGCGGCTTTGTGGGGCAGCGGTTTCATTCCTTCGTCGTATCAGGGCGTGCCATTCCGCTCCGCCGGCGATCCGATTCTAGATCTTTCGAACCCGCCGGGCGTCGATTCCGAGCAACAACGGCGGACCATTGAAGCGATTCGCGACTTGAATAAGATGGAATTGGAAGAGACGGGCGACAGCGAAATTTCGACGCGCATCGCGCAGTACGAAATGGCGTATCGCATGCAGACCAGCGGGCCGGAGTTGATTGATTTTAAGTCGGAGTCGAAAGAAACGCTGGAGATGTATGGGGCCGAACCGGGTAAGTCGTCGTATGCGAATAACTGCTTACTGGCACGGCGATTAGTCGAACGCGGCGTTCGTTTCGTACAGTTATATCATACCGATTGGGATCATCACGACGACCTTACCAAACCGCTTGATCGTGTGTGCGGTGAAGTGGATAGGCCGACAGCGGCGTTGATCAAGGATTTGAAGCAGCGGGGATTATTGGACCGGACGCTGGTGATTTGGAGCGGCGAGTTCGGCCGCACGCCGATGGGCGAAGTGCGCGAAAAGGGGAAAATCGGGCGTAATCATCACATTGACGCGTTTAGCTTGTTCATGGCCGGCGGCGGGATTAAGGCCGGAACCGTGGTGGGCGGGACTGATGAATTCGGATTCTCACCGACGCAGGGGAAGATCGATGTGCATGATATTCAGGCGACGATTCTGCATCTGTTGGGCATCGATCATTTGAAGCTGACTTACCGGTTCCAGGGCCGGGATTTCCGGCTCACCGATGTGAATGGGCATGTGGTGAAACCGCTGCTGACTTAGGCCGATTTTTCGAAGTATTTCACGCTGGGCAGGCCTTTGAAATGCTTGTCCTGCGTCCAGAGTGCGGCGTCGTATTCCAACGCGGTGGCGTAGATCAGGCTATCGGCGGTCGCGAGCTTGTGCCGGAGCGAAACTTCCACTGCGCCTGCGACAATTTCTCTCGATACCTCGACATATATACCCTTTCCCAGCATCACCGCTACGTTCTTGGCGTATTCCGCGCCTTGCCAGAGAAATGCTTGTTTGCTGACTTCATAAAGAACCAAGGCCGGGACAATGACCGCCTCTATCTCTTTAATGACGGGCGTGAAGTACCGGGCGTTGGGACCTAGCGACATTGCTTCCAGCCAGCCCGAGGAATCGACGACGATCAAACGTGATCCTTGTCGTCGCGATAGCCGCTCCAGTCATACCCCTTCATCGTGCCAACCATCTCGTCTATCGTTGGTACTCGCACGAGACTCTTACTCTTCTTCGGACCCACCCACGCGACTTGGTCACCAGGCTTGAGTCCCATCTGTTCCCGAATATCTTTGGGAATTACAATCTGAAATTTGGAGGACACCGTAATCGGCATGGTTTTACCATATCATGTTTTCGGGACACTGTAAAGCCACTCCCGCCGAGCGCAATCTACTTTTCCGTCAACGCCGCCACACCAGGCAATTCCAGGCCCGATAAAAACTCGAGCGAAGCCCCGCCGCCCGTCGAAACATGGGTAATCTTATCGGAAACACCCGCCGATTTGATGGCCTTCTCCGAATCGCCGCCGCCCACCACGCTCACCGCGCCGGAGTTGGCGACAGCCATTGCCACCGCCACGGTACCCGTATCAAATGGCTTCAATTCGAAAACTCCCATTGGCCCGTTCCAAATGATAGTCTTTGATTCCTTGATCACCGCTTCAAACGCCGCGATGGTCGCCGGTCCAATATCCAGCGCCATCTTTCCGTCTGGAATCTCGGTCACGATTTCGTTGTCCGCCCCAGCCTTGAATTCGACCGCAACCACATGATCCGTTGGCAGCATCAGTTTATCGCCCAGCGAACTCATCAACTCAACCGCTAGCGAGATTTTGTCGTCCTCCACCAGCGACTTACCAGTCGCCTCGCCGCGCGCCTTCAGAAACGTGTAAGCCATCGCGCCGCCAATCAACAAGCGATCGACAACTTTGGCCAGATTCTGAATGACTTCGATCTTATCGGAGACCTTAGCGCCGCCCAGAATCGCGATGCACGGCCGGTCCGGATTCTGCGTGGCTTTGCCCAGCCACTGCAATTCCTTGTCCATCAACAAGCCCGCCGCGGCCTGCGGAACGAATGAAATTATGCCCACAGTAGAGGCGTGCGCGCGGTGCGCGGCGCCGAAGGCATCGTTGACGAAGACATCGCAAAGTGCCGCCAATTGTTGTGAGAACGCCGGGTCGTTCGACTCTTCCTCAGGATGAAAACGCAGGTTCTCCAGCAACAGAATAGAACCCGGCGCCGGCTTCATCGCCACCACTTCCGCGCCAATGCAATCTGGCGCCAT
>Ga0163144_10026386_pt1 | contig 11294 bp, 12 predicted proteins | sample OliLak19BULKMAT1_FD_123175 | JGI IMG/M metagenome (GOLD analysis project Ga0163144, IMG submission 123175) | Freshwater microbial mat bacterial communities from Lake Vanda, McMurdo Dry Valleys, Antarctica - Oligotrophic Lake LV.19.BULKMAT1 | ecosystem: Environmental > Aquatic > Freshwater >... | reverse complement strand
CGCACGCGCATCATTCATCAATCTTTCCTTAAAAAATACACGCGCTGATATGATTCGCGCAGTGTTTGAAGGTGTGGCAAACAACAACCGCTGGTTGATGATGTATGCCGAAAAAATGATTGGTAAACCCTTTGAAGCTTTGCGCTTTATTGGCGGTGGTGCCAACTCAGAGTTATGGTGTCAAATCATGGCAGATACTCTAAACAGAGAAATTTTGCAGGTAGAAGACCCTATCTCTGCCAACTCCAAAGGCGCAGCATTGCTGGCTTTAACAGCTACTGGAAAAATGAACATAGACGATATCGGCAATTTTGTTCCGGTGAGAAAGGCATTCGCCCCAAATCAAAATAATCGCGCTATGTATGATGAACGTTTTGACATTTATCAATCCATTTACAAAAAACAGAAAGGGCTATTTGCGAGGTTGAATAAATAGAAAAAAGAAAACGCGTTGCAGCTCTACGAGAAAATTAAAACAATATGAAACAACAAATAATAGGCATTACCGATTGTGGCAAATACCAAAACTATCACGAATGGATTGCTGCCGCTTCACCCGAAATTGAAATTGTAAAACTTAGTTACCGCAACAACAATTTTGACGATATTAAAAAATGCACTGGCATTATACTTACCGGAGGCGAAGATGTGCATCCACGTTTTTACAATCTGCCAGAATATTTACCCTATTGCCTGCCAACAGATATGGATGAACAGCGCGATGAATTTGAATGGAAAGTGTTGGAATATACTCAGCAAAACAACCTGCCTATGTTGGGTATTTGCCGTGGCTTGCAAATTGCTAATGTTTATTTTGGAGGAACTTTAATTCCAGATTTGCCTTCGTTTGGCAAATACAATCATTCAAAATTTTATGAAGGAAAAGACCGCTACCACAATGTATCTGTTGACCCATATTCGTTGCTACATACCATTACACAAAAATCAAAAGGTGTTATCAACAGCGCGCATCACCAAAGCGCAGGGATGATTGGTAAAGACCTTGTTGTAAGCAGTTTTTCAGAGGACGGTGTGGTAGAAAGTATTGAACGCAAAAAACCTTCGGATGGAAGTTGGTTACTTTTAGTGCAGTGGCATCCTGAAAGAATGCGAGATAAAAACGTGAATGAATTTTCGGTAAATATTCGCAAGGCTTTTTTAGCGGATTGTTAGATTAATTGTACGATTTATTTCTAAACAAGATTAGCAATAAACGCTACCGGACTTATAATTTCAGTTTGTTTGAAATTTTTAAGTATTAATAAATCCTTATCTCCTGTTATCAAATAATTTGCGCTTACCGACTCGCAAAGTTGCAGAATGTAATTATCGTCCATGTCTCTACAAATATTTGGACGCTTTGTATGTGGGTTTCTCTTTTCTACAACAGATAGTATACTCTTAATTAAGTTTCTGGTTGATACTTTTGGGTAATCGAACTTCAAATATAGTTTTTCACTCAATTCACCCATTATAAAATCTGAAGTGAAAACGTCAGAAGTTTCTATGCAGTAATCATAAACTTCTCTTGCTTTACCTTTGAAAACTAAGGAAGAAATATAGACATTGGTATCTAATACAACTCTCATGTGAGCTACGAGATATCGTTGAAAATATCTTGTTCGGTTTGATACCCTTTTTTCGTTGCCACACCTTTAAACTCTTTACGAATCAGTGCTATTTCTTGAATGTGTAAAAACCGTTTGATAGCTTTAACTATCAAATCATTTTCTTCTAAATTCAACTGTAAAGAAACCTCTTTCACTTTTTCAGCTAAAGTCTTGTTTATGGTTAAATCAAAATTCATGGTACTGCATTTATTATTCAAATATAATGATTTCAAAAACGAATTTTTTTCATTCAATTGGTATCAGAAGATGTTGATATATTTTAGTTCTCCCTCAACCACTCCTCCGCTATTTTCAACACAGCATCACTGTGCCATATTTCGTGAATGTTTTCGATTTGCATAATTTCATCCAAAAGGTTGCCTTGCTTTTTGCCACGCGCTTGCGCTTCGCTGTAGGGCGTTTGGTTGAACGTAACCATGCTATATAATGTTTGAAACTTGGTAGGAAAAGCCTCGGCAATTCGTTTTTCTATTTTCAAGCGCAATTGAAAATCATCGCGTCCGCTGAGATCGCGCATTTCGATGAAATTGTACAAAGCCAAATCAGCAATAGCATCAGCATCTGGCTTGCGCGAATGTTGAAACGCATCTAAGGTTTTATCCCAATCGTTTTGGTTGGCATCTAAAAGCTCATCTAGTACGCGCACATCTTCAAAACCACAGTTCATCCCTTGCCCATAAAATGGCACAATGGCATGCGCTGCATCGCCAATCAAACAAACATTATTTACCTTCCACGGAAAGCAACGCACCGTAACCAATGAACCCGTTGGATGCTCAAAAAAATCTTCGGTTAAGGATGGCATCAAGGCAATGGCGTCTGGAAAATTTTTGTTGAAATATGCTGCTACATCGTCTTTAGTTTTTAGTTTATCAAAACCATTTTCTCCGTGATAAGGCGCAAACAAAGTGCAAGTAAAAGAACCGTCTAAATTTGGCAGCGCAATCATCATAAAACTCTCGCGAGGCCAGATATGCAAAGCATTATTGGCGATTTGATGTTTGCCGTCTTTTGCAGGAATGGTCAATTCTTTGTAGCCATACAACTCATGCTGCTGGTTTAAATTAAAATTGTGTGTGCGCTGCATTTGAAAGCGCACTTCGCTGTAAGCACCTTCGGTAGCCAACAGAAAATTGGGTTCACTCGTGGTGTGTTCTTTTGTTTCTATGTTTTCAAAAACAGCTTTTGTGTTTTTAAAATCTACATCAACGCATTGTTCATTAAAATAAAAATCAACTCCCAATGTTTCGGCTTCTGTCATTAGTGTTTCATTCAATATTCCGCGGCTGACGCTGTAAATTGCCTGCCCATCTTTTCCATAAGGTTGAAACAATGTTTCACCATTCAAATGATGAATAATTCTGCCTTGCATAGGCAAGCCGATGGCTTCTATTTTTTCTTTTAAACCAATTTTTTCTAAAGCCGCCCAACCGCGATTGCTGAGTGCAAGATTGATGGAGCGACCGCCAGTGTAGCCCACTTTGCGTGTATCCAGTCTGCGTTCATAAACTGTTATTTTATTTCCGCGCTTTGCTAAATAGCAGGCTAGTAAACTACCAACTAAACCCGCGCCCGATATGGTGATGTTTTGCATATTCAATATTGATGTGGCGAACCTAAAAGGAAAATTGTTTTCTGGGTTACGATTGTACTTAGTTTATGTTTTAATGGGTGTTGGCTAGGTTTTTGATGTGTGTAGAATATAGGAATAACAACAAAAATATTGTGCAATGTTTATACAGCATTAATTGCATCAACACTGCTTATGATAAATACATTTGCAAGAGGTGGTTACTGAGTTTCGTTTTGTGGGTTTAAAAGCATTGAAAACAGTATTGTTTTGCATGTTGCTAGGCTTAATTCCATTTAGTGTTTATCTTTTGGTTTGGCAATCGTTTAACCTGTATCAAGAACTGCACTACAACTCGCTTTTTGCAAAATTAATTCCAATTACCATTCTACTTACCATAGGTTTTATGGCAATAGGTTTTTATGCATCATTAAGTTTTGTTCAGATAAATTTTTCGGAGCAGGATTGCAAAATGAAGTTCATCAGCCCTTTGCGTTTTTTCATTCCAAAATATGAAATATATAGATGGGATGAAGTAATGCACTATGATTTAGTAAATGATATCGGCAAGGTTTCGCTTACAATTTACTTGACCGGTAACCGAGAAATTTCAACTTCGCATTCTCTTTTATTAAAAGGGGAAGACGACTTTCGGGCATTTGTTAGTGCCATTAACCAAAATACAGGGCTTTAATTTTTATCATTATCTATGGATTATTCTTTTAGTGTTTTTGCGCATCCCGATGCTTGGATTAGTTTGGTAACCTTAACCTTTCTCGAAATTGTGCTGGGGGTTGATAACATCATTTTCATTTCTATTGTTACCAACAAACTACCTGCTGATAAACAACGCAAAACAAGAAATTTAGGCTTGTTGCTTGCTTTAGTTTTTCGTATTGGTTTGCTACTTGCTATCGCTTGGATTATTGGTTTGACGACACCAATTTTTACTATTTTTGATAACGCTTTTTCGGGGCGCGATTTGATACTGATTGGCGGTGGTTTTTTCTTGATTGCAAAAGCAACTTCCGAAATTCACGAGAAGGTTGCCAATAAGGAAACTGAGAAAAAAGTGAGTGGTGCAGCTACTGTGGGCAGTGTCATTCTTCAAATCATACTACTTGATATTATTTTCTCTTTCGATTCTATTCTTACAGCGGTGGGTTTAACACCGCATGTTATGGTGATGATTATTGCCGTAGTTATTGCCATGGTTGTGATGATGTTTTTTGCAGGCAGTATCAGCAAAATCATCAATAAATATCCTACGCTTCAAATGCTAGCACTTTCGTTTTTAATCATGATTGGCTTAACCTTAATTCTTGAAGGATTTGAGGTGCATGTAAACAAGGCATTTGTATATGTAGCTGTATTGTTTTCGCTTACGGTTGAATTGCTGAATATTCGCCTACGCAGGAATTTTGATTAATGCACATTGTCAATTTTCTCATCTAGTATTTTACGCTTTTTTGCATAACCATCATGCAGCATCCAGATGCTGCCAAGCAAAGCAGGAGTTGCTAAGTTCAACATCCAAATTATAATAGTGCTTACAACAATTGCAATGGTGTTTTGGCTAATCATTGCAAAAACAAACAAGGCAATGCCGCTGCGCACGGCAATATCCAACAATGGCAAGGCAGGCGCAATAGATTGTAACAAAAGCGAAACGCATACCGCAGCAATTAAGGCAAGCCAACTATCGCTTACACCCAACATGTTGGCTATCAAAACCCACTGCAAAGTATAAATGCCATAGCGCAAACCCGAAATCAACAACACTATAAAAAGCGTTGAAAGCTGAGGGTGTTTTGCGCTGCTGTAGTCCTTTAGGTATTTACTTACTACTGGTAATCGCGGCAACCATAGCGATACACTATCAAAATGAAAATACGCCACCAACAAGGCTATGCTGATGCCCACACAAACCCCCGCAACAAATGGCGATGGTAAAAATGCCGGCAGAAAAGCCAAACCAACCGAAGCCGTTACAAATGCCTGCGCCATGCCGCCCAACATCGAAAAGTAGAAACTGTGCAGGTATAATTTTTCGTCAATAGAAAACAGCCTGCCGATGAACTCTCCACTGCGCCACGGTGTGGCAACGCCCGCAGCTACGCCCATCAAAGTGCTTTGAATGCTTTGAAAAAATGTAACCTGCGATACATTGCGCATCATCACCCACCATTTCAAAGCTTCTAAAAGCCAATTCAGTGGCATTAAAAAAACTACTACCAAAAACCAAAGTGATTTTTGGGAAATACTTTTTTGAATCAAGTCCTTTTGTTCGTGAATATTGCTGACAGCACGTAATTGGTCTATCACCACATAACAGCAGGCAAAAATCACCGCTGTTTTTATTAGGCTCTCCCACCAACTTCCGGCAAACCATGCTCGCAAAAAACTCATGACCGCAAATTAAGAATGGTTTGTGAAATAGAGATCCCGATTTTATGGAATACTTTTTACTTGTTGCCCAATCGCTCCAACAATTTCTTTACGGCAGCTTCGGTACTTGCATAATCAGGAATTATTTTGCCTCTATACATTAGGCAAATTGCATACTGCACGTTCTTTTGGTGTAGTTTTTCATAAAGATTAAATTTTTCTTTCCGCCAACATTCGCGCATTAAACGTTTGATGCGGTTGCGGTCGTGAGCATGTTTAAAATTGCGTTTGGCAACGGCAAAAGTTACTTGTGCTGGAAAAGGTGTTCTTAGCTGTTGAGGGAAATACAAAAGGGCAAAGCTGCCAATGTTGACAGCTTTGCCCTCTGAAAATATTTTATCAATAACAGTTACGTTCGTCAACCGCTCATCTTTCGAAAAGGTGTTTTTACCTTTTAAACGCGCAGCATCAAACGAATTGTTTGAATTATTTAAGGCGTTTTTCGTCAGAAACAGTAAGTTTTTTTCTGCCTCTTGCTCTTCTGCGGGCAAGTAATGATCTGCCATTTTTTGTACTCATTTTATCACGAAAACCATGTTTGTTCACACGCTTTTTTCTGCTGGGCTGAAATGTCTGTTTCATTGCTTTTCTCTTTTACTTTTTTTTAAAAAAGGACGGCAAAGATATAATTTATCCACACTTTTCAATATCAATTTATACTTCCGATAAAATACCAATGCAAATTATAATGTTTGTGTCCTTCAAACAACAACATGGCGAAACAACAAGCAGCAGCAAAACCAACTAAAACTACTATTGTTTTCAAGGCATTGGAACCTTTTTTGCCAAATGATATTGCAAAGAAAATTTTTATTGGTCTGGCATTGGTTATTGGTGTCACCATGTGGTTTGTAAGTAAAGATTATGGCATCACAGGCGATGAAAACTTTCACCGCGAATACGGTCACCATGTTAAAAACTTTTACCTCACGCTTGGAAAAGATACTACTGCCATCACTCAATACGGTGCTATAGATTCATTGATGCGCTTGTATGGAGGATTTTATGACGGCTCGGCTGCGTTGATTGCAACCAAAGTATTTCCCAAAAGCGATGAATGGCGCGTTCGCCACGGTTGGAATTCTATTTTAGGTTGGACGGCAATGGTTTTTGCAGGCTTGGTAGTTGCCGAAATTGCAGGCTGGCAAGCAGCAATTATTGCGCTGCTGCTGATGGTTTGCTCCCCACGGTTTTTTGGGGAAAGCATGAACAACCCCAAAGATATTCCGCTGGCAATGGGCTACATGATTTCCTACTTTTTTATGCTGCGGTTTTTGAAGAATATTGATAAACCAAGCTGGAAGTTTGCTGTGGGCTTGGGTTTGGCTATAGGTGTAGCTATGGGTATTCGTATCGGGGGTTTGTTGCTCATTCCTTATTTTCTACTTTTCTATGGTTTCTACTTTTTGCAATTCCACAAGTTGGGTCAATTGCTTTCGCCTGATGGTTTCAAGCGTATTGTGTGGCCAAGTTTTAAGTGGGTATTGCTGGTGATTCCTTTAGCTTATTTCAGCTCCTTGTTGTTTTGGCCATTTGGTATGGTGAAGCCTTTTGAGAATCCAATGTTTACGTTGGATTACATGAGCAAGTTCCCAGTGAACATTCGCATTTTGTTTGAAGGGAAATACTTGGGCAGCACCGAAGTGCCGTGGTATTACATCCCTAAATGGTTTATGATTAGCACGCCTATTGTGGTGTTGATTGGTTTGCTGGCTTCTTTTGCCGTTGTGCGCTATTACCAAAGAGCAGGCAAGCTACTTTTTATAGGCTTCCTGTTTTTTACATTAGTGTTTCCTGTTGTTTATGTTATTTATAAAAAGAGCGCTTTGTATGACACTATGCGTCACTTCTTTTTCGTGTATCCGAGCATGGTGATGCTGGCGGCTATTGCCATAGATTATTTCATCAATAGCCTGCCGAAAGTGGGCAAGTATGTGGTGATTGGCGCAACGGCTGTGTTGTTGCTGTTGCCGATTCGCTTTATGGTGGCAAATCATCCTAATCAATATGTGTATTTCAATGAGTTGATTGGCGGCATAAAAGGTGCTTATGGCAATTATGAGTTGGACTACTACATGAACTCGGTGAAGCAATGTGCCGATTGGATAAAAACACAGGACTACAAAGGCAAAGACGGCAAAAAGACTACCATTTTGACCAATGCTGGTGTGCCAACCTATTTCTACTTTATTCACGATACACCTTGGGTGGCTACCAACTACACGCGCTACGGTGAGCGCACTGAAAAAGAAACCGATTACTACATTTTCTATAACCGATTTATTGATAGAAATTTATTGTTAAGCGAGGCATATCCTCCCGAGCAATCGGTGTTTGTGACAAAGGTGGACGGCTATCCTATTTCCTGCGTGGTAAAGCGTGATGACAAAGATGATTTGAACGGAGTACGCGCTTTGCAACAAAATAATTTTGATGAGGCAATTACCTTGCTGGGAAGGTATGCGGCTAAGTACCCAAAGAATGAAAATGTGCTTACCAACTTGGGCATCGCTTATTTGCAAAAGGGCAATTATGATGAAGCTGCCCGAAACCTTGGCACAGCGCTAAAGTTGTATCCTGATAATACCAATGCCTTATATTATCTCGGCTTGAGCTATTTCTACAAAGGTGATGTTACTAGCGCGGCAACGGTGCTCACCAATTTGATAACCACACAACCATATTTTGCGCAGGCATACCAAGTGCTAGCTGCCTGCTACGATAAAATGGGCAACCGCAACCAAGCAGAATACTATATGAATATTTATAAGCAGTTAGGAGGAAGGTAGAGACTGATTTGATAGAAGCTACACCCCAAAGGGCTTATTTCTTTGCAAATCATTATTCAGCTATATATTGTTTTGCTGCAATTTTTTTTAGTAATAATGCTGTTGCATTTGGGAGTTTGGAGGCTTCTTTCCAATGCTTTATTGCATCTTTTTCTTTGCCTAATTTGAAAAGTATATCTCCATACGTTTCTACATAACTTGATAGTTTATTGCCGCCTTTTTGTAATGCCTTTTTTTGCCATTCTTCTGCTAAGGGATATGCTTGTTCTAAAAAAAGTATGTGCGCATAAGTATCCATTGTATAAAAATTATCTGGGTCTAATCGAAGCGACTCTGCTGTCATTAATTTTGCCTCAAAAAGATTTTTATTTTGCAAAAAACAAACCCAAGCATAGTTGTTCATTGCATCGGGTAATTTTTGGTCTGCTGCTTTTTTGTACCACTCGGATGCTATTGGGAGATTTGCCTCCACACCTCGTCCATATTGATACATAAACCCCATAAAATTTTGACTCCATTCATCGTTTTGTTTTGCTGCCTGCAAATAATACTCAAGTGCCTTTTCATTATTTTTTTCTACACCAAGCCCCTTTTCGTACAATTGACCAAGCCACCTGCAGCCGCGAGGAAGTTCTTGTTTTGCTGCTGCTTCATACCATCTAAAAGCTTGTCTATAATCTTGCAGAACACCTGAGCCTAATTCGTAGAACTTGCCAAGGTTGCATTGTGCGTCTGCATTGCCTTGTATAGCTGCTGCTAAATACCACTCGGCAGCTTTTTTAATATCCTTTTCTACACCATTGCCTTGATCGTAAGCATAGCCAAGATTGCATTGCGCCATCGCTAAACCATTTTCTGCAGCTTTTGTGTACCAATAAACAGCTTTCTTACTGTCTTTAGGAGTGCCGGTTCCGCTGTTATATAATAAGGCTAAATTAGCTTGTGCATTTTTGTCGCCCTGCAATGCTGCTTTCTCATACCAATAAACAGCTTTTGTATCATCGCGCTTAACGCCAATACCATTTGCATACTTTAGTGCAATATTATGCTGTGCTACATCATTTCCCTGTTGTGCAGATAGAAGAGAAAAATGTGCCGCGATGCTATCATTTTTCTCTACACCATATCCGTTTGAATACATATAGCCAATCATATTTTGTGCGCTTTGATTGTTTTGTAATACAGATAACTGCAACCATCGCAAAGCTTCTTTGTAGTCGATGCCGGTACCTAACCCGTTTAGATAGATATAGCCAATACTTGCTTGCCCATCTGAATAGCCATTCTCGCTAGATTTTTTATACCACAATAATGCTTCTGCTAAATCTTTCTTTACTCCTTCGCCTTGTTGATACAAATAGCCAACAAAGTACTTGGCTTTGCTATTATTCAGCTTGGAGGCTTTTTCAAAATAATTTAATGCGTTGCTAAAATCCTTTTTACCGTAATAGATTATACCTGTATCAACAAAGGCGGCAGATAGAACAGTGTCGAAGGCTATTTGCTGAGAATATAATTTTTGAAAAAATAGAATGTTGCAGCTTGTTACTAAAGCAAAAACTAAGGGTAAACGATAGTTCATATAAGATATGGTTTGTGATCAAAATTGGTTGTTGATTTAATATTGATGTAAACTTCTTTAGAAATTTAATTTTTTTGATTTTCCGCAGAAATCCAATGTAATCATAGTAGTAAAGTATTACAATCTAAAATTTTGGTGAATTACCTATTTTAAAGACAAAAGAGAAGAATTTGGTAAGTAGCACGGACTCACAATTATTGTAAAAACTATATGTTCAGATATTACAAATGGCATTTACTTAGATATTACTTTTGTTTTATACAAATCAATATGAAAAGCTACAAAAAGTTTGTGTGTGTGATAATAATGCAGGTGGTGCTTTATACCTCAGCTAATGCGCAGTTTAAAAAAGATTCGCTTCAAACTTTTAGCGATACTTCGGCAATTAGCCCTGCCGATACTATGCAGGTATATTACTTGAAGGAGGTGGATATTGTGAACTTTAAAAGTACGGATGAATGGCGAGAGTATTACCAAACCTTGAGCCGCGTGAAGAAGGTGATGCCGTACGTAAAAATCGCAAAGCAGTTGTATGTGGAATTGCAGGAAAAAGAAGGCGATAGCAAGCGCAAAGAATATCGCCACTACAGAAAGGATGTGGAGAAAGAAATGCGCCAAAAGTTTGAGAAGGAGCTGAAGAATTTATCTATCAATCAGGGTAAAATGCTGGTGAAGTTGATTAATCGCGAAACGGGCAATAACTGTTACAAAATTATCAAAGATGTGAAGGGCGGTTTCAATGCATTTGTGTGGCAGATTGTGGCAAGGCAATACGACTATAACCTGAAAGAAAACTACGACCCCGAACAGGAAAAGATGGTGGAGTTGGTGATTAAGCAATTGGGGAAAGAGTATCGGGTAAATTAGAAAGATTTCAAGGTTTACAGGGTTGAGCTACTTGGTCTAACCTTGGTCTGACTTGTATTGTAAAAATAGTTACAACAAGAAGTTTGGTCAGATTAAATTGTATCATCACCATAATATGAAAATTGTAAAACTGATACTGTGTTTGGCTTTGCCGCTGATTGTGGGCGGGCTTTCGGGTGTTGCGACAGCCGAGGGTGTTTCGGGTTGGTATCAAACTGTTTTAAAGCCGCCTTTCAACCCACCCAATTATTTGTTTGGCCCGGTGTGGACGGTGCTATACTTGCTGATGGGCGTATCGCTTTTTCTTTTACTTAACCAACCTGCAAGCGAATGGAAAACGAGGGCGTTGATTTTTTTCGGCATTCAGATTTCGCTTAATTTTTTGTGGAGCTTTTTGTTTTTTAAGT
>Ga0163144_10026384_pt1 | contig 11296 bp, 10 predicted proteins | sample OliLak19BULKMAT1_FD_123175 | JGI IMG/M metagenome (GOLD analysis project Ga0163144, IMG submission 123175) | Freshwater microbial mat bacterial communities from Lake Vanda, McMurdo Dry Valleys, Antarctica - Oligotrophic Lake LV.19.BULKMAT1 | ecosystem: Environmental > Aquatic > Freshwater >... | reverse complement strand
GAACAGCCTGCGCTCCCCGTCGCAGGTTGATTCACTCTTGTGGTGAAGACCTACGGCATCCCTTTACTGATTCTAATAACCTTAGCTGACTCGAATCGGCTCAACTGCGAAAGTCGGGCTAGCCCTCTTGCTGACTGCGGTCATGCTGATCGCGGGCTGTCTTCCCGCCAACTCCACCATCGCGCAAGCCGCCTCCGGGCGCACCGCAAGCAGCGCCCAAACCAGACTCCGGTCCAGCCTGACCGTGCTTCAATTTGCAGTCACCTTGGCCCTCCTGGGCGGGGCGTCGCTCATGCTGCTGTCCCTGCGATCTCTACTGACTGAACCCACCGGATTGCACACCAAGCAAACCCTCTACTTCTCGCCCGACCTCGTCAACGCGAAAGTGCCCGTGGAGCGCATACCCCAAATTCATTCGATCATCCTCGACCAAATTCGCCAGCACCCTGGTGTCAAATCCGCCGCTTGGACCATGAACGTACCCCTCGCCGGAAGCCTGCAAATGAATTCCATCGAGCTACCCAACCATCCCAACCTCACTCCCTCACAATCCATGACCGCCATCCACATGGTCACCGACGGCTACTTCGACGCCATGGGTATCCCGCTGGTAGCGGGCAATGATTTTCCAAGCGGCAAGACCAATCAACCACAAGCTTGCGATCGTGACAGAGAACTTCGCCCGGCGATACTTCAACACCCCTCAGGGCGCGCTCAACTAGCGCATCCGTATTACAAATCGAGACTGGCTCACCATTACCGGCGTCGCGGCCGACGCCAAGTACACCCACATCCGCGAACAAGGCCCGCCAACTTTATATACCAGCCACTGGGACAGCCCCAACAGCCTGGGCCTCTCCCTGATAGTCCATTTTGCCGGGCCCGCCGCCCCAATCCGCCAAGCCGTCCACTCAATGTTTGAGCACCAAATCGGCAGACGCCCCTTCTTGAAAAACAGCAGTCCTGAAGAGATACTCAGATCCCTCCTCGCCACAGACCGCGCGGTCGCTATCCTCCTCACCAGCTTTGCAGGTTTCGCCTTGATCATATCGGCTACCGGCATTGCGGGTCTCCTGGGTTACACGGTACAAATGAGGCGTAAAGAGATTGGCATTCGCCTCGCACTCGGTGCAACCCCCGGCAGGATCCAGCGCCAATTCCTGCGCTTCGCTCTCAGCCTCGCTGTTCCAGGTATCGCTCTTGGTGCGCTGCTCAGCTACTTCCTCCGCAACGGCATCAACGTCTTCCTATTCCAGGTACAACCGGAAAACCCATACATCTGGATCGCGGCCAGCCTCGTTCTGCTCTCGGCCGCCCTGCTGGCGGCCGCAATCCCCTCCGCTCGCGCAGCGGCTACTGATCCCCAAATTGTTTTGCGAACAGACTAGACGCCCCCCATCGCCCTCCAGGCGTCATACCCGCCAATCAAATTCGCAATATCCACTATTCCCGCACGTCGCAACAAACTCGTCGCAATCGAACTCCGATACCCGCCCTTGCAATGCACCACCACCAGATGGCTCCTGTCCACTTCTCCCACCCGCTTCTCCAACTCACCAAGCGGAATCCACTGCGACCCTTCAATCAAGCCACCCTCGCGCTCTCCCGCTTCCCGCACATCCAGGACGCTCACTGGCTCCGATTCGCGTAGCGCCTTGAACTCTTGCACACCCAGTTGCGGAATGTACTCCAACGCTTTACCCTCGCGAATCCAGCCCACTACGCCATCCTTCAAATAACCCGCCACATTCTCGACACCCACGCGCGCCAGCCTCAACTGAGACTCCCTCACATGCTCCTCATCCTCACCCGATAGAATCAGCTTCCGGTCCAGACCCAATATCCGCGCCGCCCAAGACGCATACTGCCCGGTCAATGCGATATGGACCGAGCCCGGCACATGCGCCACCGCAAACTCCATCGCCGGCCTGGTATCCACCACCACTGCTCCTTGTTGCTGCAATTCCAATACTTGCTCCGCGCTAAAGGCCTCAAGCTCAGGCAACTCAGAAAGCGGCGCCGCGCCCCGGCGGTTCAGATCCACATCACGTGCAAAATACTCTGGTCTCGCCGGCATATCCTCAGTCAACAACGCCACAAACTCTTCCTTGCTCTTCGCCAGCAACGCGTAGTTCGTCTGCTTCTGTCTCCCGATCGTCGATGAGCTCTCAGCACTCAACTGCCGTCCACACAATGACCCGGCCCCATGCGCCGGAAAAATCTCCGTATCGTCCGGCAACACCAGCACCTTCTCGTGAAGGCTGTCGTACAGGATCCCGGCAAGCTCCTGAGGCGTATGATTGGGCGACAAATCCGGCCTTCCCACATCTCCGGCAAACAACGTATCCCCGGTAAACAACACAGCGGGCTTCGACGGCTCGCTCAAGTCCTTCATCAGCACGCAGACGCTCTCCAGCGTGTGCCCCGGCGTCTCGAGAAAACGCATCTCGCAATCCCCAAACCGCAACGCATCCCCGTCCTTCACCGCCGTGTGCTCAAACAATACGTCCGCTTGAACTCCAATATAAATCCTGGCTCCAGTTCGTTCGGCCAACTCTCGATGCCCCGATACAAAATCCGCATGAAGGTGCGTCTCGATCACGTATTCAATCTTCCAACCGAGCCGCTCTGCCGCCTCCACATACAGGTCCACATCGCGCTGCGGATCAATCACCGCAGCCACCCCCTCCGACCCAACCATGTAAGAAGCATGGGCCAGACATCCCAGATAAAATCTCTCGATTTTCACTCTGCTCATGCCTGGCCCCATTCCCTACTTAGGCTGCGCAACGACCCGCAGATAAGGCTTCACAGTCTTGAAGCCATCCGGGTAGGTCGCCTTCGCCTCATCATCCGAAACCGAGGGCACAATGATCACGTCCTCGCCGTTCTTCCAGTTCACCGGCGTCGCCACCTTGAACTTGGCCGTCAGTTGCATCGAATCCACCACACGCAAAATCTCATCGAAGTTGCGCCCGGTCGTCATCGGGTAGCTCAACATCAGCTTGATCTTTCTGTCCGGCCCGATCACAAACACGGTTCGCACGGTTGCATTGGTAGCAGCTGTTCGTCCCTCCGAAGTATCTCCCGCATCCTCAGGCAGCATGTTGTAAAGCTTCGCGACCTTCAGCTCAGGGTCGCCGATCATCGGATAATTCACCTTCGCCCCTTGCGTTTCTTCTATGTCGGCTGCCCATGCGCCATGGCGATCCACCGGGTCTACACTCAAACCGATGAGCTTGCAATTCCGCTTGGCAAAATCAGGCTCCAGCTTCGCCATATAACCCAGCTCGGTAGTGCAGACTGGCGTAAAATCCTTCGGGTGCGAAAACAAAATCGCCCACCCATCCCCAATCCACTGGTGAAAATCAATCTCGCCTTTTGTGGTCTGCGCGATAAAATTCGGCGCTTCGCTATTGATGCGTAAAGACATCTTTGAATCCTCCTGGAAACTGCTAATCCTCATTAGTAAAACGCTCCTCCATCTCCATGTCAATCTGGAATCATCACAACCGTGTATTTATGGCGTATGCCTCCATATTTACACGGTATCGCCATCACTCATTCCCCAACCGTGTAATAATGGCGTCAGGATCCAGATTTACACGCATGTTTCACAGAAACTTGGCCCAACATCTTCAATACCTGCTCGCCAACTCGCCGGCAGTGGTGTTGCTTGGGCCCCGCCAGGTTGGCAAGACTACCCTTGCCCTTGATTTCGCTGACCTCCAGCCTTCGATCTATCTCGACCTCGAAGACGACCGCGACCGTGCCAAGCTCAGCCAACCCGCCAGTTACCTCGCCGAACATGAGAACAAACTGGTGATTCTCGATGAAGTCCACCGCGTTCCAGAGCTGTTCCAATCCCTGCGCGGCATCATTGACAAAGGCCGTCGAAAGGGTAAGGGCACGAACCGGTTCCTCCTCCTCGGATCCGCCTCAATGGATCTCCTACGGCAAAGCGGCGAAAGCCTGGCCGGTCGCATCTCGTATATCGAATTGAGTCCCTTCCACCCTCTTGAAATCGACCCCAAGTCGATCGACCCACTCTGGATCCGCGGCGGCTTCCCGCGCAGCTTCCTGGCCACAACTGAGAAGCTAAGCCTCCAGTGGCGACGCGACTTTATCCGAACCTATCTCGAACGCGACATCCCCCAATTCGCACCCCGCATGGCTTCGGAAACACTCCGCCGCTTTTGGATCATGCTCGCCCACAACCAGGCGCAAATTCTGAACGCCGCCAATATAGCCACTGGCCTCGGTGTCGATGGCAAGACTGTCGCCCGCTATCTCGATCTCCTCGTCGACCTTCTCCTGGTTCGACGCCTTCCTGCCTGGCACGATAACGCAGGCAAGCGCCTGGTGAAATCACCCAAAGTCTATGTCCGGGATAGCGGCATCGCACATGCCCTGCTCAACATTCGGGATAAGGAAGATCTCCTCAGCCATCCGGTAGTCGGCCAAACCTGGGAAAGCTTCGTGATCGAGTCTTTAATTCAGGCCGCGCCAGATGGAACGGAAGCCAGCTACTACCGCACCTCCCACGGTGCGGAAATTGACCTCGTGCTCGCCATGCCAGGCGGCAAGCTCTGGGTGATTGAGATCAAACGCAGTACTGCGCCCAAGGTAAGCAAAGGCTTTCATTTTGCCTGCGAAGACCTCAAGCCCGCCAAGCGCTTCATAGTCTACCCCGGCGTCGATCGCTTCTACATCGACAAACAAACCGAAGCCATCGGCCTGGCAGAACTCTCGAAGCAGCTTGAGTCCACTCAAGCCGCAAGATCCGCCTAACCCTTCGGCCGCTGCTTATGCCAGTTGCTCCTGGCTTGAAACTCTTTGCCCACCGCAAGCAAGGCATTCTCGGTGAACACCCTACCCATCAGGCTGATCCCGACAGGCAACCCGTTCACCAATCCACAAGGCAAATTCAATGCCGGCAACCCCGCCAGATTCCCTGCCGGAACATGCGCAGCAAGCCCGCGCTTCCGCTCCGCAGGCGCCTGCGCACGAGGCGCATCGAGAGGCGTCTCAATCCGGTTCGCAACGCTAAACCGCGTCGGCGACACAATCATGTCCGTCCCGTAGAAAAACTCCCGGAATGCCGCCTGAATCATGCTTCTGACTCGCATTGCCTTCAGATAGTCCCGCGCAGTCAACTCCCCGGCCGCCTTCAACCCGGCAATCTGCTTCGCGTCCGCCAATTCATCCACTTTCCCGCTCGAAATCAATTCCTCGAAAATACTGGCGGACTCGCCCTGGATGATCGTCGAAACCAGCGGCCCATACGGAAAATCGGGCAGCTCCACTTCCTTCATTTGTACGCCCAGCGACTTCACAACACCCAGCGCTTCATTGAACACTGCGCGTGTCTCAGGCTCGGCCCACTCTTCCCAGTCCACCTTCGCATATCCAACCGTGTAATCCTTCATCGCCCGCGCAAACTGCGGTGCGTAAAAGAACCTCTTCCCCGAACTCATCGGGTCCAGCGGATCACCACCGGCAATCGCCTCCAGAATCACACCGCAATCTTCAGCCGTCCGGCCAAACGGGCCGATCTTGTCTAGGGTCCAGCTCAACGCCATCGCCCCTGCACGGCTCACCAACCCATAAGTCGGCCGTAGCGCGGTCACTCCGCAAAACGCCGCCGGCGTCAGAATACTGCCATTCGTCTCGCTACCCAGCGCAAACCCAACCATGCCATCAGCCATCGCCGCGCCGGTCCCGCTCGAAGATCCGCCAGACCAATGCGCCTTGTTCCAGGGGTTCAATCCCGGCCCAGTCAACGACGCCTTCGCATATCGATACCCGCCCCCGCCCGCCAGCTCAACCATGGCCAGCTTCCCAATCAGCACTGCACCATCGGCATCCAGCTTTTTGAGAACCGTTGCGGCCTCATCGAACACTTGCGTTGCATATGGCTTCGCGCCCCAGGTAGTTGGGCTCTTCGGCCACGCCAACAAATCCTTGGCCCCAAACGGAACCGCCTGCAACCTCCCGCGAAACCGCTCCCGCTTCCTCTCACCGTCCACATCCTTGGCCTTCTTCAATGCCTCTTTGCGCAAAGAAATCGCCAGCGCATTATGCTCGGGCCCACGTTTCTCCAAACGGTCAAGAAAAGACTTCGTCAATTCCTCGCACGAATACTCACCCTTCTTCCAACCCGCATTCAGCTCGACGGCCGAAGCAAAAAACAGATCCTCGCCCCCGATTGCCATAAACCCTAAGCCTTGAATGCGAACGCAGGCTCCACCGCCATCGGCAGCTTCACCTTGTCGATCGCATCCCGATTGGATTTCATAGTCCGCCGCGCCAGCTCCGTCAATTCCCCAGGCGAGGTCTCCAATTCCTGCGCCCCCGCCTTCATCCCACCTGCCGCTAAAGCGGCAACCAGCATTTCCCGGCGTTTCAACTTCATTTCAATGCCTCCAATGCCGCCTTCTCCATCACACCTGCCGGCGCACTCTCACCGGTCCAGATCTCAAACTGCTGCGCCGCCTGCGCCAGAAACATCTCCAGGCCCGGAATTACTTCGCTACCCTGCGCACGCGCCCTCTTGATCAGCTCCGTCTCAAGTGGATTGTAGACCATATCGAAGACAACATCGGCAGGAAGTTTTCCATCGAAAAAGCACTCGTTCACATGAGGAAACATCCCGATCGGCGTCGCATGAACCAGCGCATCGAACTTCTTGCCATTCAACTGCTCTCGCATGATCGGCTCCGCCCCGCACATCTTGGCAAACGCCCTCACCCGGTCCGCATTGCGCCCCGTGATCATTACCTTCGCCCCCGCATCAGCAAGCGCAAACGCAGCCCCACGCGCAGCTCCACCATTGCCCACCAGCAAAATTGTGCTCCGGTTCAACTTCACCCGTTTGCCCAGCGGCTTGGTCACCGCCCCAGCATCCGTATTCGTCCCACGCCACTTGCCGGCCTTCTTCCACACTGTATTCACCGCGCCGATCCGGCGCGCCAGCGGGTCGATCACATCCAGATACCGCATGATCTTCTGCTTGTGCGGAATCGTCACGCTAAAACCCTGCACCGGCAGGCTCTCGCAAAACCCGAGAAAGTCTTTCAAATGCGCCGGCTTCACAAGGAATGGCAAATAGACTGAGTCCAGCCGCCGCGCCTGAAACGCCCGGTTGTGCACGCATGGCGAAAGCGAATGCCGCACCGGGTCTGCCACCACCCCATAAACCTTCGCGCCCTTGGTCAGCTTGTCAATCCGATACAACTGCTTTAATACCCGCGCACTCACCTGCCCCGCCGCCGTACCCTCCACCGCGTTCGGCGCCGCATAGGTATAAACGCTGCCTTGCGCATTGCACAACACCCGCGTCGCAAACCCCACCTCGCCCATCGCCAGCAGAATCATCGGCACCTTCGGGTGCGCCTTCTGCAGCGCCAACACCTTCGACGCGTCACTCGGCTTCTTCGCTGTCGTCACCAGCTTGTAGGCATCCGCCGGCACCTTCATCATCCGCCTCAACACCGGCTCAAGCGGAGGCGTCCCCTCGTAGTTGTGCCAGCTCACGATCAGGTGCGCTTTCGCCCGCATGTGCTCCAGCTTGCCCATCGTCTTCTCGGCAGTCTCGATCTCGACATCGATCGCATGGGCCCCCGCATCAATCGCCGCATCCAATATGCGGATCTGGTCGTCGATGACGCCGTTATATTTGCCGTGGTTTTGATGACGCCGGCAAGTTACCAGCAAAGAAACATCGGGATGCTTGTGAAGAAACGCAGTTACTGCTTTCAACCCCGACTCAGGCCTGCCCAGATAGTCGAGCCTGAACTCCAGAAAATGTTCCCCCGCGGCAACTTCTTTATCTGCCTGTTCCAGCAATTTTTCGACTGTGGGTAAACCCAATGCGATGCAAACCTTGGGCAATGCCGCGCGCGTTGACATAGTAGTTAGAAACGTCCCTTAGCTTATCATCGCCGGGGGGGTCTGCTCTTCCTCCTTCAGGGCCTCCAGATGCAATTTCCACGCATCCAGCAATGGCCCAGGGTGCCTCACTCCAAACCGCGCGACACCCTTGTCCTTCAACGCCAGCACCTCTTCGAGGCTCTTGCCATCCACCATCAGTTTCAACCCCACATGCGGCGCAAGCTTCTTCAACATGGGCTCAACCTGCTCGGCTCTGTATTCGCTCGCACTCAACATAGACACCCCGCTACGCTTGGCCATTTTCATCAAAACCAGCAAGCGCTCCTCGTCGAGCACACTCGCATCGCAGCTTACCGTCAGCGTGGCCCCACCCTCCTCGCAAGTCTTCAGCAACTGCATCAGCTCGATCTCGACATATTGAAACTGCCTGCTCATCATCTTCGGCAGATTCACTTTCGCCTCAACATCCACCGCCCCACGCCGCAACATGTCCCTCACCTCAAATTGCTTCACGGCGGTAGTCGCATCCCCTGGCGCCGCGCTCGTCCGGCTCGACAGCCGAACCGGCGCCGACACCCATTCTTTTGCCAGATCCAGGTCGCACGGCCGCACCACAACGCTGCGCACTTCATAGGCCTGCCCGCGCATACACCCATCATGAACCTGCTCTTCCGTCATCAGCGGGCTCGACAAATGATAATCAACCCGACCAGACAAATCTCGATATTCCATCCCTTTAGTTATATAAGGGAATCATGCTTCGTCTTTCTCTCGTCGTTCTGCTCGCAACCATTTCGCTCTACGCAGCCAAGCCAATCACCCACGAATCCATGTGGCTGCTCAAGCGCGTTGGCGCTCCCGTCCCCTCTCCCGATGGCAAATGGGTCGTCTTCCCAGTAGTCGAGCCCGCCTACGATCCAAAGGATCAAACCACCGATCTCTGGCTCGTCCCCGGCGATGGCTCGGCGCCTCCCCGCAAGCTAACTCATACGCGCCCAGCCGAATCCAGCCCCACCTGGTCTCCCGACGGCAAGCGCCTCGCCTTCACAGCAAACCGCGACGGCGACACCGATCCGCAAATCTACATCATCGACATCCAGAACGGCGGCGAAGCCCAACGCTACACCTCGCTCCCCGGCGGCGCAAGCGACCCTCGATGGTCTCCTGACGGCAAGCGCATCCTCTTTACCTCGATGGTCCAATCCGGCCAGGCGCCGAAAACAAAATCCAACGCCCGCGTCTTTGAATCCTTCCCTATCCGCTACTGGGACCACTGGCTCGACCAGAAACACGCTCACATCTTCGTCATGGACGACGCCCCCGGCGCAATACCCAAAGACATCCTTGCCAACACCAAATGGTCGACGACTCCAGGCATGGCCGGTCCCCTTGCCACCTCCGGCGAAGACTTGAGCCCGGTCTGGACTCCCGACTCAAAATCCATCGTCTTCCAGTCCGACATCAACCGCCACGAAGCCGCCCACGCCCAGGTCCGCACAAAGATCTTCCTCATCTCCGCCGACGGTGGCGAGCCACAACCCCTCACTTCTGGCGCATATTCTTACTCCACACCCAAGTTCCGCCCCGACGGCAAGGCGCTCTACGTCACCGAAAGCCGCGAGGGCATCGACAACATTACTTACGGCATCAATCGCCTCGCCATGATGCCCTGGCCACAAGGCGGCGTCCCCAAAACCATCACCGAAAACATCGACCGTTCGATCGACAGTTTCCTCATCACGCCGGATTCCAAGTCCATCTTCTTCACCTCAGAAGCAAATGGGCTTGGCAAACTCTTCATGATCCCCGCCGCCGGCGGCAACCCCAATGAACACCCCCAAAAGACCGGCAATTACGCCAACATCGCCTGGGGTGGAACCACCCTGTTCGCAAACTTCGATTCGGCAACCCAGCCCGCCGAACTCCAGGCCCTCGACGCCTCCAAAGGCACTCTCAAGACCATCACTCATTTCAACGACGCCGCCATCGCGGACTTGGACCTCTCGCCGTTGAAACACTTCTTCTTCACCTCCAAAAAAGGCCGTTCCATCCACAACCTCCTGGTCACTCCGCCCAACTTCGACCCCGCCAGGAAGTACCCGCTTCTAGTCCTGATCCACGGTGGTCCGCATTCGATGTGGAAAGACCAGTTCTTCCTTCGCTGGAACTATCACCTGATCGCCTCGCCCGGCTACGTCCTGCTGCTCACCAACTACACCGGCTCGACTGGCTTCGGCGAAAAGTTCGCCCGCAACATCCAGCTCGACCCCCTGGCCACCCCGGGCGATGAACTGAATGAAGCCGCCGACGAGGCCATCCGCCTCTTTTCATTCATCGACCCGGCCAGACAAGCCGCCGGCGGCGCCAGCTATGGCGGCCATCTCGCCAATTGGCTGCAAGCCACAACAACGCGCTACAAATGTCTCGTCTCCCACGCCGGGCTGATCAACCTCGAGTCCCAGTGGGGCACCAGCGACGTGATCTATTCCCGCGAACTCTCGAGTGGCGGACCCGTCTGGCAGCAAGGCGAGATCTGGCGCAAGCAGAACCCCATCCGCTACGCCGCCAGCTTCAAAACCCCCACGCTCGTCACGGTCGGCGAACGCGACTTCCGAGTCCCGATGAACAACTCCATCGAATACTGGTCAGTCCTGCAACGCCTCCGCATACCCTCGAAGCTAATCGTCTTCCCCGACGCCAACCACTGGATCCAGAAGCCCGAAGATTCCCGCTTCTTCTACGCCCAGTTGGCCGACTGGCTCGCCCGCTGGCTCAAGCCATAGCATGCCATCAGTTCTTATCAGTTGAGCGCCTGAAGTCTGCCACCCGATGAAACGTCAAATAGTTCGCATCATGGGCCCGATGGGCTCCACCCGTCTCATCATCAAACGCAGTCCGCGACGCCACAATCAAATCTTTGCCCTCAAACTGCCAGTCCACATATTGGAATGCGTGCTTCTCTACATCCGGATGCTCGAGCACGATTCTTCGGACCGTCCAGTTCCGCAAATCAGGCGAGCTCATCAGCGCCAGCGTGTTGCGAACTGAGGCCGGATTTTCCTTCGATAGTGGATACTTCTCAAGCGCCGGGTTCGACAGCGTCCAGTAAAGTTTCGTTTTGCGATCAAAGCGAATCGTAAACTTCTTGGCCCCACCGGGAAACTCGACAAACTCAGCCTTCCCATCCCGCAACAGCGCTGCATATTCGCGGTTCGCAACTCGCAGCACATTCACCAACTTCCCGTCGGGTGCAACGATCAGGTTTCCTTCGAGCCAATGGTCGCCCACCGGCGCAGTCTCTTTCGGAAACTTCACCCGCGGTTCAAACCGCCAGCTTGCGGGGCGCATCAGGTCGGCGCCCACCGGCGCACTCACCGCGAATGCTTCAAAGAACCCCCACTTG
>Ga0163144_10026383_pt1 | contig 11296 bp, 11 predicted proteins | sample OliLak19BULKMAT1_FD_123175 | JGI IMG/M metagenome (GOLD analysis project Ga0163144, IMG submission 123175) | Freshwater microbial mat bacterial communities from Lake Vanda, McMurdo Dry Valleys, Antarctica - Oligotrophic Lake LV.19.BULKMAT1 | ecosystem: Environmental > Aquatic > Freshwater >... | reverse complement strand
GATGCCCACGCCGCCACGAACCTTGCGCAGCATCGCGAAGGCGGCGTTGTAGAGGTCGTCCACCACGCGCCCGCGCACCATGATGTGCGCCATCAGCATGAACAGCGGGATGGCGACCAGCAGATAGCCGTCGAGCTTGCCGATCACCATCTCGCCCAGCGCCGGCACCGCGCCCTCGGTGTAGAACAATACCCCGAGCGGCAGCAGGAACAGCGCCGCGAACATCGGCAGGCCGAGATAGAGCAGGCCGATCAGCGCGGCGAGCAGGATCGCGAAGGTCATCGGGTGGCTACTCGCCGCGCGCCAGCGTGTCGCGCGGCAGCTCGTCCTCGCCACTCGGCAGATGCTCGGGCGCACCACCCAACGCCAGCACCAGCGCCTGGCAGAGCGAGACCAGCAGCAGCAAGGCCGCGCCGATCGGCAGCAGCGCCTGCACCCACCATTCGGGGATGCTGCCCAATTCGCTGACGATGCCGATCATCCGGCTGAAGGCCACGGTCTCCAGCCCAGCCTGAAGCAGCAGTGCCGCCACCGCCGCCACCGAGAGCGCGCCCAGCAGATGCGCCGCGCGCGCGAGCCGCGGGCCGAGCCTGGCCACCGCGACATCGACGCCGATATGCTCGAAGCGCCGCTGCGCCTCGGGCGCCGCGAGCATCACCAGCGCCACCACCAGCCAGCCCGCCACCTTGTCCACCCAGGGCTGCGGTTGGCCGAAGCCGTAGCGCATCGCCACCCCGTAGCCGACCAGCAGCAGGCAGAGGACCGTGGCGAGCGAGCCGAGCGCAACCGCCAGGCGCGAGACAACCCCGACGGCGCGCTGGAGCGAAATCACGCCGCCGGAATGCCGCGCAGCAGTTCCAGGATGCGGTTGCCGCCATCAGGGGCGATGCGCAGGAAAGCATCGATCACCGGCTGCTGCATTGCCGCGCGCCAGGTGGCGGTCTCGGCCGGGGTCTGTTCGTGGATGGTCATGCCTTTCGACCGCAGCTCACCCACCGCGGCGGCGGCCGTGGCCTCGGTGATGTCCATCTGGTCGATCTCGGCCTTGCGCGCGGCGGCGTCCAGCGCGGTGCGCAGCGGCGCGGCCAAGCCGGCGTACCAGCGCGGATTCACATAGACATGGCTGATCACCGAAAAATAGGGCGCGACGGTGCCGAATTTCTGGATTTCGTAGTAGCGGCGCGATACGGCGGCCGAGACGTCAGTCAGCCCTGCATCGAGCACGCCCGACTGCAAGGCGGGCGAAACCTCCGGCCCCGGCATGGCGGAGGGCGCGGCACCCACGGCGCTCAGCGCATTGTCGGTCAGCGCGTTGAGGCCGCGGATCTTGAGGCCACGGAAATCATCGAGGTTAATGATCGGGCGGCGATTGGAGGTGAAGATGCTCTGCCGGGTCGTGTAGAGCCACATCAGGTTGCGCACGGCGCGGCGCTCGAGTTGCGCATCGAGGAACGTCGCGGCTTCGCTGGCGGGGAAGCGGCGGATGCGGGCGATGTCGGTGAACAGGTAGGGGATGGTCGGCGCGTTCATCTCCGGGATCGTGTTGCCCCATTGGAAGTTCACCGCCGCCGCGGCTTCGAAAGCGCCGCGCGCCACGCCCGGAAAATTCTCGCCGGCGCGGGCGAGCTGCTCGGCCGGAAAGACCTGGACCACGAGCTGGCCAGTGCTCCGCGCCGCCACATCCTCGGCGAAGCTCGCGATGACGCGAGCATTGTGGTGGCTGGGGGGAAACTGGTGAGACAGGCGCATGGTCACCGCCGCCTGGGCTCGCGCGATGGCGGGCAGGGCCAGGCTGGCGGCGGTGGCGATCAGCAGGCTGCGGCGTTGCATGGCTGGGTCCTCCTGGGTGTTTCATGAAGCGTTGCGACATCCGGCGAGTGGCGTCAACGTTGCCGCATGAAGACGAGGTCCGCATGGTCCAGCGCCAGCAGCTCGTCGCGATGCAGCGGTGCCAGCGTGCTGTCGGGCAGGATGCGGCCCGGCGCCAGGCCCTGGCCGAGAAGCCAGTCGGCGAAGCTCGCCACATCGGCCTGCGCGGCCATCAGGGCGGGCGACCATTCGGCCATCAGGATCAGCTCCGGCGAGCGCGCCATCAGCTTCGCGGCACCACGCAGTGCCAGCGGCTCAGACCCCTCGGCATCGATGCGCAGCAGATGGATGGCGGGCAGCTCGGCCAGCATCTCGTCCAGCACGATGGCCGGCACGGTGAGGCGCCCGGTGAAGTCCGGCGTGGTCTGGCGGGCGGCGAGGTGGAAGGCCCCGCAATGCGTCGGGTGCTCGGCGAAAGTGACCTCGCCGGCCCGGTCCAGCGCCGCCTGGGCGTGCAGGGTGATGACGGCGCCGAGCCCATTGATGGCGATTGTCGCGGCCAGCAGGCTTGCTGTGCGCGGATGCGCCTCGAAAGCGTGCAGCCTGCCGGTGGGGCCAATGGCAGCGGCCATGACGAGGGTGTGGTAGCCCATGTTCGCGCCGATCTCGACCGCGCTTTGGCCGGTCCGCAACAGGCGCCGCAGCAGGCGCTCGACGCTCGGCTCCCACATCCCGGTCAGCGCTATATGCGGCGTGATGCCAAGGTCGCCAGCGTCGAGGAAGATGCGCTGCCCGCCCTGGGTCAGCGCCAACACCCGCTCACCCAGCGGCACCACGCGCTCGGCGAGCGACTCGAGTCGCACCAGCGCGGCTTCCAGTGCGGTGAGCCGGGAATCAAGGCCGCCTGCTCGAACTTCGGGCACGATTGCCGCGATCTCCGCAGCCAATCGCGCCAAGGCAGGGCCGAGAAGCGCCGAATTCCGCAGTGGAAAACCGGCATCATCGGCCATTGCAAGCATCCGGGAGAAAATGGTGGGCACAACAGGGATCGAACCTGTGACCCCTACCGTGTCAAGGTAGTGCTCTACCGCTGAGCTATGCGCCCGCCCGCATTGGAGGCGGTGACTAAGCGTTTCGCTTGACAGACGCAAGAGGGGGCGCACACCGCGGCGCAGTACAAAGGTGCCTTGCACGGCGGAACAGGGTGGCATGCGGCGGCGCGCTGTGGCTTGATCGGGGGTAATGGATCTGCCCCTCCCCACCCTTCCCGCCCCCACCCTTACCATCGAGGCCGCGCCGCCGCCTTTCGAGGTGATGCGGCCCAAAGGGCAACGGATTCCCCTGGTTTTTGCCTCAGGCCACAGTGGCGCGCATTACAGCCCGGATTTCCTGGCCGAGGCGCGACTCGATGCGCTGGCGCTGCGCCGCAGCGAAGACAGCTTCGTCGATGAGCTTTTCGCCGACGCTCCCTTGCATGGTGCGCCGCTGCTGCGCGCCACCTTCCCGCGCGTGTTCTGCGATGCGAACCGCGAGCCCTGGGAGCTCGACCCGGGGATGTTCGAAGGCCCTTTGCCCTCCTGGGTCAATACCGCAAGTCCGCGCGTCGGCGCCGGGCTCGGCACCATCGCGCGCGTGGTGGCGAGCGGCGAGCCGGTGTACCGGCGCAAGCTGGCCTTCGCCGAGGCCGAGGCGCGGGTGCGGCAGTACTGGCAGCCCTATCACGCGGCGCTGGCCGGTTTGATCGGCGAAACCCGTGGTTTTTCCGGCGCCTGTCTGCTGCTGGACTGCCATTCGATGCCAGCGCATCCCGGCCATGGCGGGCAGCCCGCGGATTTCGTGCTGGGCGACGCGCATGGCACGGCCTGCGCACCCCGCGCGACGCGACTGGTGGAGGAGGCGCTGAGCGGTATGGGCTACCGCGTGCGCCGCAACGACCCCTATGCCGGCGGCTACGTCACCCGCCATTACGGCCGGCCGCGGGAGGGGGTGCACGCGCTGCAGATCGAGATCGCGCGCGGGCTTTACATGCACGAGGCGCGGGTGGAACGCGGGCCGGGCATGGCGGCGCTCACCCGAGATCTGAACCGGCTGATGGACACGCTGGCCGGGACGGACTGGTCCTTCCTCCGCTAAGCCTACGGCTAAGCCTTTGTAGCGAAACGCAAAAAAATGGCGATGCCTTGCGGCACCGCCAAGTTAAGGGAGGAAACGTCCAAGAAAACAGACAAAGCGACGAGGCCGCCTTGCTGCGATGCACAAAATAGGATGCCGGGCCGATCGCCGCAAGCGTTTTTTTGCAGTGCAACATAGATATGCGCTTAGCGCACGCAGCGCGGCATCAAAGGGCGAATTCGGCGCGTATCGATGCGTTGTGCTCGCCGAGGGCCGGCACCGGGCCGTAACGGCGCGGCTCGCCCGACAGCCGGGCCGGCGGAGCCGCAACAGCGACCGGGCCTTTCGGCGTCGCGACGGTGATACGCCGCAGCGCGGGGTGACGCGCCAGGTCGGCGACCTCGTTGACGAAGCCGTAAGCGATCCCGGCGCGGCTCAGCAGCGCCGCCGCCTCAATGCGCATGTGTGTGGCAAAGACGCTGCCGATAAGCAAGTCCACCGCAGCGCGGTTCGCAACACGCTCATTGTTGTTCCGCCAGCCCTCCTGCTGCGGCAGGCCAGGCTCGCCCAGGAAGCCGGCGCAAAGGGCGGCCCATTCGCGCTCGTTCTGGATCGAGATCAGCACCAGGGCGCCATCGGCACAGGCAAAGGCGCCGTAGGGGCAGATGGAAGGATGCGCGAGGCCGACCCGCTTCGGCGCTTGTCCCGTGCCCTCGAAATACAACAGCGGCACATTCATCCAATCCGCCATGCCATCGAACAGGGATACCGCAATGCCGGTGCCCTGCCCGGTCAGGCTGCGCGAGATCAGCGCCTCCAGCACTGCCGCATGGGCGTTCATGCCGCAGGCGATGTCGGCGACCGAGACGCCCACACGCCCCGGTCCGGCGGGATGGCCGGTGACGGCGGCGAGCCCGCTTTCGGCCTGGACCAGCAGGTCATAGGCTTTCATCGCGGCATAGTCGCCTTCCTCGCCATAGCCGGAGATATCGACCGTGATGAGGCGCGGATGCTTCGCGCGGAGCTCGGCACTGCCGAACCCGGCGCGCGCCATGGCGCCGGGGGCGAGGTTCTGGATGAACACATCGGCCCGCGCCAGCAGGCGTGCCAGGATCACCTTGTCCTCTGGCGCCTTGATGTCGAGCGTCAGGCTTTCCTTGCCGCGGTTCAGCCAGACGAAGTAGCTCGACTGCCCCGCCGCCGCGCTGTCGTAACCTCGGGCAAAGTCGCCCTCCGCGCGCTCGATCTTGATGACTCGCGCGCCGGCGTCGGCCAGCCGCACCGAGCATGTCGGTGCCGCCACCGCCTGCTCCATGGCGATAACAAGCAGACCTTCCAGCGGCTGCGACACGCTCAATAGCTCCGCGGCATGCCGAGCACATGTTCGCCGAGATAGCTGAGGATCATGTTCGTGCTGATCGGCGCCACCTGGTACAGCCGCGTCTCGCGGAACTTGCGCTCGATGTCGTATTCCTCGGCGAAGCCGAAGCCGCCATGCGTGTTCACACAGGCTTCTCCGGCGGCCCAGCTCGCCTCGGCGGCGAGCATCTTGCCCATGTTGGCTTCCTCGCCACAGGGCTCACCGCGCTCGAACTTCGCGAGACCCTTCTGAACGATCGCCTCCGCTGCGCGCATCTGGGCGTAGGCCTTCGCGATCGGGAATTGCACGCCTTGGTTCTGCCCGATCGGGCGGCCGAACAGCACGCGTTCCTTGGCATAGGCGCTGGCCTTGGCGATGAACCACTTGGCGTCGCCGATGCATTCGGCGGCGATCAGCAGGCGTTCGGCGTTCATGCCATCGAGGATGTAGCGGAAGCCGCGGCCCTCGATGCCGACCAGATTCTCGGCCGGGACTTCCATGTTGTCGAAGAACACTTCGCAGGAATTGTGGTTCATCATCGTGCGGATCGGGCGGATGGTCAGGCCCTTCGCGGTGCGCATGTCCACGATGAAGGTCGAGAGGCCCTCGGTCTTCTTCGCCACATGGTCGCGCGGCGTGGTGCGGGCGAGGAGCAGCATCAAATCCGAATGCTCGGCGCGCGAGGTCCAGATCTTCTGGCCGTTCACGACATACTTGTCGCCCTCCCGCCGCGCTGTGGTGCGCAGCGCGGTGGTGTCGGTGCCCGAGGTCGGCTCGGTGACGCCGAAAGCCTGCAGGCGCAGCTTGCCCTCGGCGATGGCCGGCAGGTAGGCCGCCTTCTGCGCTGAGCTGCCATGCCGCAGGATCGTGCCCATGATGTACATCTGCGCGTGGCAGGCGGCGCCGTTGCATCCGCTCAACTGGATTTCCTCCAGGATCGCCGCCGCACCAGAAAGGGCCAGGCCCGCGCCGCCGAATTCCTCAGGAATCAGCGCGCCGAGATAGCCGCTCTCGGTCAGCGCGGTGACGAATTCGGTGGGGTAGCCGCGCCGCGAATCGAGTTCGCGCCAGTATTCTCCGGGGAAGCGTGCACAGAGCTTGCGCACTTCTTCGCGGATTTCCGCGTGCGGGTCGGCGGCGTTGTGGTGCATGTCCATCGGGCGTCTCCTGGCCACGCCCGATTACGTCCGGCCCGCCGGCCTGTCCAGGCCGGCGAGGTTCGGAGCTCAGTAACGGCGGTTGTAGTCGCCGCGTCCGCGATTGCTCGAATAGCCCCGCGATTGCTGCGACTGGTCATAAAGATAGCCGCCGGCACCGCCCACGCCGGCGCCCAGTAGCGCGCCAAGCCCGGCATTGCCGGTGAACGAGCCGATGACGCCGCCCAGGGCGCCGCCGCCGAGCGCGCCGACCCCGGTGCGCTGCTGCGTTTCGTTCATGCCGGCGCAGGCCGATAGGCCGAGGCCAGCCAGGAGGATCGCGGCAAACCGGATGGATTTCATGTTCATGTCCTCGGGCTCAGCGGCTGTTGCGCGTGGCGGCGCGGGCGGGCGTGGCGCATGGGAAGGTGGCCTGCGCCCAGCGCAGCATCCCATCCAGCGCCGGTTCTTCGCTGCGGTTCGGGTTCGCGCGCGCCCAGCGGGCGAAGGCGAGGCCGGATTCGGCGATGCTCGGCCCCGGACTCGGCACGCAGAACAGCGGCCGCACCGGGCTGCCGGCCGGGTACATCAGCGTGTGATATTGTCCTGCGCTGGTCAGGAAGCCCTGGCAATAGGCGATGGCTTCAAGCCGTGCCACACCGCTGCGCGAAGGGTCACAGACGGCGGCGAGGTCGCTCACGCTCTGCACATGGTCGAGCGTATCGACGCGCGAAGCCGTCTGGGCCAGGGCGGCGCCAGAGGCAAAGGCGGCACCAGCCAGCAAGGCAAACGCTGCAAGATGAGTGTGTCGCAAAGCAGTGTCTCCCTCGATCTGCGTCGATCGCAGTAAAGGTTCGAACGTCCGGACGGTGCGAAAGTTGCGCAAGACTCAGCGCAGAGTTGGCACCAGGCTCAACACCAGCAGTACCGCCATGTCGATGTCGAAAACGCGCAGCTGTCCCGGCGATTGCAGCAGAGGCGCCGCCGCCGTGCCGATGCCGGCCCAGACCAGCAGGCAGGGCATGGAGATCGCCACGCAGACGCCGGCGATCAGAGCAGCCAGGCCGACGCCCACCAGCACCAGCTTGGCGCCGAACCCCACCGTGATGCCGAGCATGTGCGGCAGCGTCGCGCGGCGGCAGAGGCCGCGACCATCAGCACGTTCGGCCCTGGCGTCACCGAATATGCGATGGCGAAGCCCAGCAGCGGCAGCGGATTGCCCATGTCGCCATAATGTCAGTAATGCTTACCTGGTCAACGCAGTCCCAGTTCCACGCGTGCGGCGATGGATTGCACGGCTTCGCCATCATGGCGGATCTCGACGAGGAAGGTGGCCACCTGCCCATCCTGCCGCCGGGCGCGGAAACGGCAGAGCATCGGCTCTCCCTCCAGGGTGCCGGGGCAGGCGAAGCCCATGCGCCCGAGCTGGCTGACCACGCCACCGAGCGGCGCCGGCGCGCCATGCGCGGCGACCAGATCCTGCTGCAGGGTGATCGGCCCCTGGCGTGTGCCAAGCTTCACATAGCGCTCCATCTGGAAGGGCGCGACTTGCGTGGTGCAGCTTTGCGCCACGATCGAGAGCAGCAGCACCAGCAGCCCGGCGGCGATGATGGCGTGGAGTGCGGTGCGCTGCGGCCCATCCTCCGGAAGGCGGGGCAGGCGGAACTGGAACTGGCCCAACCAGCGCCGTACCGCGTCGCCCAAGGCCGGCATCGCGTCAAGCACGATGGCGGGTGATGAGGCGTCCTGGACGCTCGCCGGTGGCACCGCCCTGCGTGCCATGCCCGTGGCGGAAGGTGGCGACGCCATTCGCCCAGACTTCCTCGATGCCGATCGAGGGGAGTTTGGGCGTATCGAAAGTCGCGGCATCGATCACCGTGGCCGGGTCGAACAGCACGAGGTCGGCATAGGCACCTTCCCGCAGGACGCCGCGATCGACGATGCCATAGGCCTCGGCGCAGCGCCCGGTCATCTTGTGGATGGCGGTTTCCATGCTGAACAGATTGAGCCCGCGCGCGTAGTGCCCGAGCACGCGCGGGAAGGTGCCCCACAGGCGCGGATGCGGGTGGGCATCGTGCGGGATGCCGTCGGAGCCGATCATCGACAGCGGATGCGCCATGATGCGCTGCACGTCTTCCTCATCCATCTGGAAGCTGATCTGCCCGGCCGGCGTGAGCTTTTGCGCCGCGGCGATGATATCGGTATTCCAGCCGCGCGCGATGTCGGCGAGGTATTTGCCCGCCATCTCCGGATGCGGCACCGACCAGGTGATCATCACCGGTACATCCTCGCGCAGCCGATCCGGCATCAGCACGGTCGAACCGGCGGGATAGGGATAGACGTCGTAGGCAACTTCCTGCATGCGCGCATAGGCCTCGATCAGCGGCAGGGTCTGCACCGAACGCCCGTAATTCTCCGGCAGCGAGCATTTATGGTGGCTGATCTGCACCGCGACGCCGACACGCTTGCCGATCTTCATCGTCTCCTCGATCGAGGCCAGCACGCGGTCCGCCTCGTCGCGCATATGCGTGGAGTACAGGCCATCAAAGGGCTTCAGCGCCTCGGCGATGGCGATCACCTCCTCGGTCGTCGCATGCATGTTGGGCGCGTAGTAGAGGCCGGTGGAGAAGCCCGAGGCACCCTCCGCCATTGCCTGCTTCACGCGGCTATGCATGTGGTGGATTTCGCGGTCATTGGCCGGGCGCAGCACGTCGCCCTCCATCGCCTCGACGCGCAAGGTCTGGTTGCCGACCAGGGCGTAGGTGTTCACCTCGCTGCCCTGTTTGCGCAGCGCCGCGGCGTAGTCGCCGAAATCCGGGAAGCGCCACCAGCCCTCCGCGCCGATCAGGTCGAGCGGCGGCGGCGGTGCCGATTTGAACCGCGCCGGCGAGAGCGAGACGCCGCAGCAGCCGACGACCACGGTGGTGACACCCTGGCTGGTCTTGCAGGTGGTGCAGGCAGGGCCGCACAGCACGGCGCGGTCGTCATGCGTATGCGCATCGATGAAGCCGGGCGCCAGCGCCCGGCCGGTGGCGATCACCTCCCGATCCGCGCTCGCCCCGCCAAGATCGCCGATGGCGGCGATCCGGTCGCCCTTCACGCCAAGGTCGCCGACCCGGCGCGGCGCGCCGGTGCCGTCGAACAAGGTGGCATCACGGATGATGAGATCGCAGCGGAGCGCCATGCGCCATTCCCCCTCTTAACCGCGGGATCATGGCAAGGCCGCGCCCAGCTTACCAGCCGTAGCGTTTTTTCGCCTCCGCAGGGCTGACAAGCCCATCCGCGACATCGCGCGCGACCAGCGCGGGGTCGCGTTGGGCGGGGTCACCCATGCCGCCGCCGCCGGGCAGTTTCAGCAGCAGGCGCTTGCCCTTCGCAATCACCTGGAAGCCCTTGGTGCGGATGGTCTCGCCATCGGTCGTGCCGACCCAGCCGGCGGCACCGTCGCCGCCACCCTCGCGGCCCTTGGGCGCATTGGCGATGCGGTCGAAGATGGCGTTGCAGGCGAATTCGGCCTCGCCCTTCGTGCCGATCTCCATGATCTTGCCGAAGCCGCCGCGGGTGCGCCCCGCACCGGCGGAATCGGGGCGGAGCTGGTTCTGCCAGAAGATCACAGGTGCGACGTTCTCCGTCGCCTCCACCGGCATGGTGCGCACGCCAGAGGGAAAGGCCGTGCCATCCAGCCCATCCTTGGTCGGCCGCGCGCCGGTGCCCCCCGAATTGAAGGTGATGATCTCGAAATCCGGCAACGCCGCACCCGCACCGCTGACCTGCGCGCCACCGCGCAAGGGCGGGTTCCACAGCGCGGAGGAGCCCTCGGCATTCACGCGGCCGGGCACCGCCTGGTGCAGGCAGCCCATCATCAGGTCCGGCAGCAATTGCCCCACCACATGCCGCACGCTGACCGGATAGGGCCGCGGCGCGTTGAGGATGCAGCCCTCGGGGATTTCCATGCGGAAGGGCGCGAGCGAGGCCCAGTTGTTGGGAATCTCCGGCGCCACGACACATTTGATGCCGAAGCAGGAATAGGCGCGGCAATAGGCGGCGGGCACGTTGATGCCACGGCCCGACAGGCCAGAGGTGCCGGCATAATCCACCACGATGGCGTCTTCATGGACCGTCATCGCGGCCTTGAGTGTCACCGGCGCTTCATAGCCGTCGGAGCGGATTTCGGCGCGATAGGTGCCGCGGGGAATTTTGCGGATCTCCTCCAACGTCGCCTTCAGCGAAGCGTCGAAAATCGCCTCGGCCAGCGGGTCGAGGCTGTCCATGTGATATTCAGCCAGCATTTCGGCGAGGCGCTTGGCGCCGGCATCGTTGCAGGCACACAGCGAATACACATCGCCCTCAAGCTCCACAGGCGTGCGCGTGCCGGCGCGGAGGAAGTCGAAGAAGGTCTCGTTCGGGGTGCCGCGGTCGAAGCACTTCACGATGGGGATATAGAGCCCCTCCTCGAACACGCTCCGCCCCTCCGGCCCCATGCCGAGGCCGCCGACATCGATGACATGCGCGGTATTGGCGAACAGCCCGACGATCTTGCCGTCGAGGAACGCCGGCGTGACGACGGTAAGGTCGTGCAGATGCCCCGTGCCGAGCCAGGGATCATTGGTGATGTAGTGATCGCCCGGTTGCATCGTGCTCGCCGGAAACTTCGCGAGGAAGTGCCCCACGCTTTCCATCATCGAGTTCACATGCCCCGGCGTGCCGGTGACGGCCTGCGCCAGCATGCGACCCTTGAGATCGAAAACGCCAGCGGAGAGATCGCCCGCCTCGCGCACCGTGGTGCTGAAGGCGGTGCGGATCATGATCTGCGCCTGCTCCTCCACCACCGCGATCAGGCGGTTCCACTGGATCTGGCGCTGAATTTTTTCGAGGGCGT
>Ga0163144_10026382_pt1 | contig 11297 bp, 11 predicted proteins | sample OliLak19BULKMAT1_FD_123175 | JGI IMG/M metagenome (GOLD analysis project Ga0163144, IMG submission 123175) | Freshwater microbial mat bacterial communities from Lake Vanda, McMurdo Dry Valleys, Antarctica - Oligotrophic Lake LV.19.BULKMAT1 | ecosystem: Environmental > Aquatic > Freshwater >... | reverse complement strand
TTTCCTCTATAGTCTGGCGTGCCAATCGCGTCTGACCGAGGAATCTACCATTATGCTACGAGAATGGTATTTTGGCAATAGGACTATTCATATATAGCAAAACACACTTATTTTAGAATGTTCTTGTAATATACTATTCACTCACGCGTCTAAAGATTTATGCGTATATCATTTTTTCGGACTCTTATCTTTTCCATAGTTTTGTTCGTTTTTAGTCCAATAACGGTACTCGGAGCGTATGAAGATTTATCAGTAGCTGGGTGGATGCCGTATTGGCGTGATAGTGAAAGTATTAAAGATGCTTCGAAGAATATCTCCAAAATAGATACTGTGTATCCTTTTGTATTCTCTGTCACAAGTGATGGAAGTATCAAGGATCTTGCAGGTCTTGGTGATAAAGAATGGAAGTCATTTATCAAAATGGCGCGTTCTGAAGATGTGGAAGTTATTCCGACGATAATGTGGAGCGATGGTGAGAGCATACACTCCGTATTGAGTAATACAGAAACACGGAAGCGACATATTGAGGTCATAATATCGATGGTTGAAAAGGGAAACTATGATGGAGTCGACATTGATTATGAAGGCAAAAAAACTGACACTATAAACCACTTCTCCCTTTTCTTGTTAGAGCTTAAAAAAGAATTAGGAAATCGAATCCTCTCATGCACTATTGAAGCGCGTACTCCCTCTGATTCATTGTATAAAGTAATTCCGGCTGATCGAAAATTCGCAAATGATTATCGAATGATGAATGTCGCATGTGATCGTGTTGTGATAATGTCGTATGATCAACAACGTGCGGATATAAAGTTGAACGCAGAACGAATCGGCGCACCATACATGCCGGTAGCGGATGTGGATTGGGTAGAGAAGGTTATTAAACTCGCACTCGAAAGTTTCCCTAAGGAGAAGTTACTTCTTGGAATCCCCACGTATGGAAATCATTGGGCTATTACAGTAGCACCAGAATGGTATAGAGATTATCGACGAATCGGCGCTCTCAATATTCCCGATATTAAAGATGTAGCAAAAGAATATAGAGTAACTCCAACGCGCAATAGTGCAGGTGAAATGAGTTTCACCTATCTTCCAAAAAGCCTCGACTCAAAAATTATTAAGGCAGTGAAGAAAATGTCTGTCCCGAAGAATACACCAAAAGGAAACCGCATTGCTGCTCAGGCTCTTGCGTATGCGAACAAAACAGGAAATGAAGTAACGTTTAATTTTGCATCATATAGTGATGCAGGTGCTATCTTAGAGAAAGTTGAACTCGCAAGTAAGTATGGTCTCAGCGGAGTGTCAATTTTTAAGATTGATGGAGAAGAAGATCAAAAATTCTGGAAAGAAATTGATTAGATAGAAAAGTTAATACAATCGATTGCTGTGGCACGCAATGAAGCAATGTATTAACTAAGTATATTTTTGCAGGAATAATGATTCCAGGAAATCTTATTCAGTAATAAGACTGGGCAAGCATAATTTCTTCTCGTATGATAGAAGAATGATTTTAAGTATCTCACCTGACAATATTGTTTTTCTTCTTGCACTTCTGTTATCAGTATTTGCAGGACTACTCATGGGGATCGAGCGAGAATCGCGCCATAAAGACGCAGGGATTAGCACACACATTTTTGTGGTAATGGGCTCTATGCTTTTTACGTATCTTTCTATGCGTGTGGATTTTGACTCTACCTCACGCATTGCTTCACAAGTTGTTGTTGGTATTGGATTCCTTGGTGCGGGGCTTATCATAAAAGAGGGAACCAATGTCCGCAATCTAACGACCGCAGCAAGTCTTTGGTTTGCAGCCGCCGTCGGCATGTCTTTTGGATTCGGATATTACTTCATAGGTGTTGTTGCAACTATAATGGCAATGGTTATTCCACGAATACCGCATCTTAAAGATTCTGAAAATAAAACAGGATCATAAGTGTACATCAATTTTAATACTGAATACTAAAACATGAATATGAATTCATGTTTTTTTCATTACATACAAATTACTATTGCGAAGTGATACGGCTTTTCACATTAATCTAACTTAAATAGTATGAATGAAAATAACCCATTTGAAATAATAGAAGAAGATCATCGGGATGTGGAAAAGTTGTTTGAACGCTACGACTCATATGAGGAAAGTGCGTATTCAGAAAAACAAGAAACAATTAATGAAATTATTGATTTACTTGAGTTACACACACTGATGGAGGAAACATATTGCTATCCACGTTTTAAAGATGCACTTGCGACCGAAAGCACAAATTACATTGAAGAAGCGTATACAGAGCACGTAATGGCAAAGACAATTATGGAAGAACTTAAATATTTAGAAATTGAAAACCCAGAATTTGATGAGAAGGTGAAAGCGCTCCAACAAATTATTGAGACACATATAGAGGAGGAAGAAAATGAACTCCTTCCTCTTGCTGAAAAACGACTTGAGGAAGAGGAGCTTGAAATTATGGCGAATATGATGACGATGTTCAAAAGAGAACACCGCATGGTATGGAATCTTGCCTAGTAAAGAATTAATAAAAAACAGCATGTGAAGTCATGCTGTTTTTTTAGTATGCATCCCTTTACAAATTACTGTTGATCACATAACATTAATATTTATTAATGGGTCCGTACACTTGAGTGTTTACTGTTATGGTTGGTTTCATGAATGAATTTATTACTCAAAAACACGAAATTACATGAATGGCATTCATAGTATTTGTTTACTGAGGAATTGTTAATTCAACGAACCACAACTCTCCATATTTCCGGTTGAGTACCCTGTGTTAAAGGCAGCAATACGATCTGCTGACGATCCATGAGTCCAAGTTTCTGGATTGATACGCCCGCTTGTCTTTTCTTGGATTCTATCGTCGCCCACGGCTGCCGCTGCATCAACAGCTTCTTGAATTTCATTTGGTCCAAATATATTTTTGTCACGAATGGAATGTGCCCACATTCCAGCAAAGCAATCTGCTTGAAGTTCTTGCTTGATGGAAAGGGCAGCAGCATTTTCTGGTTTAGATTGCGCTTGTTCGAGAGTATCTTCGAGGATGCCTAATTCATTCTGCACGTGATGTCCGACTTCGTGTGCAATAACATATGCTTGTGATACATCCGCACTTCCGGCTCCGAATCTACTTTGCAATGCTTCAAAGAAAGTTTCGTCTAGATAAATAGTGCTATCAAGTGGGCAATAGTGCGGACCGACTTCCGAGCTCGCATTACCGCAGGAGGATTCAGTAATGTCTCGAAACAACACAAGAGTAGGCGCTGTATATACTTTATTCTCACGTGCAAAAATTTCTGACCATGCATCATTGTTTGAGCCGAGAACAGTAGAAGCAAACACTTCATATGAATCGGCACCTTCGTAGACACTCGTATCTTCGTATGAACTCGTCTGTGCAGAACTCCCGAGTTGAGAAAAAACATCGGTTATTTCTCCTCCTCCTAAATAATTTAAAAAGAGTATAACTGCAAGACCAGTAAGACTGAGTCCGCCACCACCTATTGCGAGCATGTTTCTATTGGAGCGACGATCATTCACGGATCCTCGACTCGCTATTTTATCCCAGTTTGCCATGAAAATTATTTTAAATAGTAGATTCCTTTTATAAATATGTTCACTCTAATAATAATGAACGGAAAATGAATTAATCATGAATAAAACCGCAAGCCTTGGGCTCGCGGTTTTATTCATTCGGGTTCGTGAACTAAATAGCGATTGTATCGCTTGTCGATTTCTCGAGCGCCTCGTCTTTTGGTGTCGTCATCTTGCAGTCATTCTTTGCTGTTTTCTTAAAAGTCTCCCATGCTCCCTTACGTTCTGAACGGAAGTCTGCAGTGATCTCTTTCTTATCACTTCTCCATGCTTTCCACGCCTTTGAGACAGCAAGAGAACGCTCTTTAACTGTGGTAAGCACCCATGCACTGTTAAGAGCAGTCTTACGAACCATAAGTGCAGCGAGTGTGCTTGAACTCATATCGCTCCATGCATCCATGAGTGTTTCTTCTCGTGCACTCACAGCACTTGCCATACAGGTAGCATCAAGGTTTTTCCCGATACCCTTTGTACTGGTTGCTGTTGAGGAAGCATGATTTCCTGATTTTGCTTCACTCGTAAGTGGCATCGTGGCGAATATAAATCCAAGAAAAAGGACAGCGCATACACCAATAAAACTAGTCGTAATATTTTGAATCTTCATATACGTTTTTACATCATTATTTAGTATGATTACAGTATACACTGTACGAAAGATTGAAATTTTTATACAAAAAAATAAAAGAAAACAGCTCCGGCAGGGAAGACGGACTGTCTTCACGAGCGGAGCTGCTATATTAGGTGACTCTGACTTACATTCTTTCTTATGATCTTCAGCTCATGCTGCAAAACCACTTTGTTCTGACATCAATTTGCATTCAGAAACACAGTGGCAATATGTGACCTCGAGCAAGGTCGACAGAGCTCACTTTGTTTTCACATTAAGCATGTTTTCGACAAAGAGCTGCGTGTATTTATCGATTGCTCGAGGAGCGATCGTTGCCACATAAAGTGCAAAAACCACCCCTGCCATAAAAGAGCACGTCGTCAATGCAGCAATCTTCAAAGGTTTCATCAAGAACTCCTTGTAGAACTCAAACGCCCCATGCGTTTGTTAAGGGCAAATAATACCTTTATTTATTTAAAAGTCAAGGGTCGTGAGTTCAAGTTTATTTTATAATTAAAACCGAATTTTAGAAAAGAATCTTGTTTTTCCTAGTTTCTCAATCCAAAGATTGATTTCTATCACTCATTATCAAAAAAGTTCGTTTAATACAAAAGATGACGTGGTACTATAGTCTTGACTGAGCTTTCTGTTCCTTTGCGCATTTTCAGAAACGTGCAGTTTTATATGCGATCATGCGGGTATTGACATTCGGGTGGGATTATCCGCCCTTCAAAAATGGTGGACTGGGCGTCGCGTGCCATGGGCTCACCGAAGAATTAATTGAGCTGGGACTTGATATCATTTTTGTGCTGCCACGAGCACAACCGACTCTCGGGAACCAAAAATTTATTTTTGCAGACAAGAATCCCGTGACTATTCATGTCGTTGCATCTCAGTTACTGCCGTATCAACAGGCGCAGTCATTTATTGAGTATTTTTCAAAAGACGGGAAGAGAGTTCGATTCGAAAGAAGAATTATTGATGAAGTACATCGATATGCACGCGAAGCCTACAGCATAGCGCTTCAAGAGCAATTCGACCTCATTCATGCGCATGATTGGACTTCCTATCTTGCTGGAGTGGCCGCGAAGCTCGCCACCGGGAAGCCTCTCGTCCTTCACGTTCATGCGACCTCATTCGACCAAGCGGGAGGGGAGCACTCAGATCCTGAAATATATGCCCTTGAACGTCATGCATTTAATACTGCCGACTCGGTAGTTGCCATTAGTCATTACACCAAACGAGTAATAGTGCAGAAATATGGAGTTGATGCAGAAAAAGTCACCGTTGTTCATAACGGTATAAAACCTCACTCTCCCCACCAGCTTCCCCCTGTACTCGAAGAACTTAAACGGCAAGGGAAGAAAATAGTTTTTTATAATGGACGCATCACAATTCAAAAAGGCGTTGACTATTTCATCCGTGCAGCAAGAAAAGTTATCGACCACGATCAGAACGTCGTGTTCGTAATATCTGGATGGGGAGACATGGAACAGCAAATCATTCACCTCGTGGGTTCTCTCGGTCTCTCGAAGTATGTCATTTTCACGGGAGCGCTGTGGGATGAAGAACGCGACCGCATGTACCAGGCTGCGGATCTCCTCGTAATGCCATCCGTCTCCGAACCTTTTGGACTTGTTCCCCTTGAAGCTATACAGCATGGAACCCCGGTCCTCATCACGAAGCAATCAGGGGTTGCTGAAGTTCTCACTCACGCCTTAAAGGTGGACTTCTGGGACACAGACGAGATGGCAAATAAAATATTGTGTGGTCTACGCTATAGAGTGATGAACAAACAGCTCGTGGAGGAGGGGAAAAAGGAACTTTCACGTATTACGTGGAGACATGCTGCACATAAAGTTCATGCGGTATACAAGAAATTATTAGGCTGGTTAAATGAACGCGGGTAGAATCACTCTATGCTCACCGTTTGTCCTTATTTTCATGTTCATCAACCGCATCGCATTAAACAGTATCGCGTATTTGATATTGGTCATGACGATCAGTATTTCAATGGAGGTGATGAGACAGATCTTAATAATGAGAAAGTACTCCGCAAGGTTGCAGAGAAGTCATACATTCCTGCAACCGCACTTTTAGGAGAGCTCCTTGCTCGCCATCCAGAATTCCGCTTCTCACTTTCGTTTTCGGGAACGGTACTCGATCAGTTTGAATCGCATCTTCCTGATGTGCTCAAAGCTTTTCAGGGTTTAGTGAAGACGGGACGTGTTGAGGTTCTTGCTGATACGTATTACCACTCCCTCGCATTTTTTTATTCTCGTTCCGAATTCGAGCGGCAAGTACTCCTTCATCAGAAAAAGATCCAAGATCTTTTTGGTGTGACGCCAAGAGTATTTCGGAATACCGAACTCTCTTACACCAATGATCTTGCAACATGGTGTGAAGAAAATGGGTATCTCGGCATCATGGCGGAAGGGTGGGACCCTATCCTCGGGTGGAGGAGCCCTAATTATGTGTATAGTCCGAAAGGCTGTTCCACTCTCAAGGTGCTTCTAAAGAATTATAAACTTTCGGACGATGTGGCTTTTCGCTTTGGAAATCGCGGATGGGAAAGCTGGCCATTGGACGCTGAGACATACGCGAACTGGATACACAGGCACCATGGGGACGGTCATACTATCAATCTCTTTATGGACTTTGAGACGTTCGGCGAGCATCAATGGGAGGATACGGGTATCTTCAATTTTCTTCGAGACCTCCCACGAGCGCTCCTTGCTCATCCTGATACAGGGTTTAAGACGGCAACAGAAACTATTCTTGCGTATCCGACTGTTGGCGAGTTTGATGTGCCGCACATCCTGACATGGGCGGATACGGACAGAGACCTGACTGCCTGGGTAGGGAATGACATTCAGAAAGATGCGATTTCATCCATCTATGCTATGGAGTCAGACGTGATGAAGACGAAGAATAATGCACTCATTGAGACATGGAGACGCTTGCAGACCTCTGATCATTTTTATTACATGTGCACAAAATGGTTTAACGACGGAGATGTGCATGCATACTTTAGTCCTTATGAATCCCCATATGATGCGTATATCACTTTCATGAATGCCCTAAGTGATCTACAATTACGAGTAACGAGAGCATTGGAGGAAAATGCGCATGGTAAAGTTCCAAGAAATTTATTTACGCGTATGTGGGAACGATTTTCCGCGTATTGGAAAAAAATCATGGCAAGCATCATTTATTCATGAGTGTAGAGCACTATACTCTAAACAGTTCATTAAAGTTCTTATGACAATTAAAAAAAGTTCAACAAAGACCAAGGATAAGAAGCGAAGTCTTGTGTGTGCAAATGGAATGGAGTGTTTTTGGACTTGTGATGGCAAAGTCTTAGTAAATATTGTTGAGCTTAGGGATGCGCTTTCATCTATGGCAGATGATGTGTTCAAACATCACGTTACAAAAGACAAGAATGATTTTGCAGAATGGATTGAGCACATACTCCTCGACCGAGAATTAGGAATAGCTATACGAAAAGCAAAGAAGGCATCAACGGCGAAGGCCGCCATCCTAAGTGCACTGAAGGGTTACGATCTTTAAAAACATATGTCTCGAGCGATTACTATCGGGAATGGGAACCTCCTCGTGGGAATGGACCATCGTGGACAAGTTCGTGATTTCTATTTTCCCTTTGTTGGTCACTCAAATCATTTAAGTGGCGCGAGCGGATCCTACGTACATCGCATCGGCGTGTGGGTCGATGGTAAATGCACATGGCTCTCAGACGAATCATGGAATATTGAGACCAATTACACTGAGTATTCAGGAACTACTGATATTAAAGCGGAGAACAAATCTATCGGTGTCTCACTTGCTCTATGTGATGCGGTGCATAACGAGAAGAATATTTTTATTCGAAAAATTACCGTCACGAATGATTCAGAAGACGAGCGGATGATCAAGATCTTTTTTGGACAAGAATTCCGAATTTCAGAATCGAGTCGTGGGGACACTGCATTCTACGACCCACGGGTAAACGCAATAATTCACTACAAGGGACACAATGCCTTCCTTGCGTATGCTTCTCTGGAGGATTCTGCTTTCACTGAATACAGTGTCGGACTCTTTGGTATCGAAGGAAAGCAAGGAACGTATGCAGATGCTGAGGACGGAGTCCTTTCGAAAAATCCTGTTGAGCATGGTTCTGTAGATTCTGTGATAGGAATCTATCGGACAACAAAACCTCATGACACCTACACCGTCCACTATTGGGTGACGGCAGGGAAGAGTATTGCTGAGGCGCATGACCTCCATGATTATGTAATAAAGGAAGAGCCCGAACGAATCATGCGTTCGGTCGAAAGCTACTGGAGTGCGTGGACCACTAATAAATTAGCGAATCTTTCTCCTCTCACGAAACGGATTGGCAAATTGTATACGCGCTCGCTCGCAGTAATGCGAGTCCATGCCGATAATAGGGGTGGAATTATTGCGTCTTCTGATTCGGATATGCTTAATCAAGGGCGAGACACGTATGGGTACGTGTGGCCACGCGACGCGTCTATTATCGTAAATGCTCTCGACAGAGCAGGGCACACCGATGTGTCGGAGCGCTTTTTTTCTTTCATTGCTGGATGTATGGAGCGAGACGGGTATTTAATGCATAAATATCGCGTGGACGGTGTTCTCGGCAGCTCATGGCATCCATGGATCCACGATGGAAAATCACGACTCCCAATTCAAGAGGATGAGACTGCAACCGTACTTTTCATGCTCAATGAGCATTATCGGTATGCGAGAGATACAGAGTTTATCGAGTCCCTCTATAATCCATTCATTGAACCCGCTGCGGATTTCCTCTGTCGATATATTGATTCAGAAACAGGTCTTCCACTTGAATCCTACGATCTTTGGGAAGAAAAATATGGTTCTTCAACATATACAGCGGCGTCAGTATTCGGAGCACTGCAGGCGGCTGCACAACTATCTGCGATTTTGGGAAAACGTGAAAATGCGAAGCGCTATCAGGATAAGGCAGAGTCTATCAAAAGAGCAATCATGATTCATTTGTATGACGCTCATTCTGGAACATTTATAAAATTATTACGATATGAGCATGGTTCTATTGTGCACGACAGAACCATCGATCTCAGCAGTGTCTTTGGACTTCTTATGTTCGAGGTCCTCATTCCATTTGATAAACGTATAGAAAGGGCGTTTAAGAGCACAATAGAAAAGCTTAAAGTACCAACTTCTTTCGGAGGATATATGAGGTATGAGGGTGATAATTACTATCGCGCAGGGCACGAGCTCTCACCGAACGCCTGGTGCATAACGACACTCTGGGTCGCGCGCTGCTATATTCGATTTGCAAAAAAGAAAGAAGATCTCAGGTACGCATATGAGATATTGGAATGGGTTTGCGATCGCGCAACGAAGAGTGGATTGCTTCCCGAACAGATACACCCACACACCGGAGCGCATCTCTCGACGACACCTTTGGTATGGAGTCATGCAGAGTTCGTTATCACCGTTGATGAGTATCTACGAAAAAACGCGTCGTTTTAAATTGCCCCCTTTGGTTAAGGAAGTTAGAGCTTGTCCTAGTGGATCTTAGACCAAGACGTTCCTTCATCCATACTTTTGAATATGCTATTGAGTTGATTTAAAGCGTAGACGGTAGAAGGTTCTGTTTTACTGAATGCTAGAAACAATATAGCTTTCCCTTCAAAACTTTCCGTAAGTCTTTCCCATACCTTACCTTGATTAGACGTCCTTACAAGTCCGCCTAGGATCTGAGAGAACGCCAATGCATATTCACCTGTGGGATTCACACTAAAGACACTCACTGCACCATTCTCAAGTGAGACAGAATAACTTCTCCATGTGTCACCGTAATCTTCACTCATTTGTACTCCATTTTGAGTTGGGGCGTAGACCACATTTTCTTTTTGGGGGTCAGTAGAAAGTGAATACGGTTGTATCGCACCTTTCATAAGCTGCCAAGTTTTGCCGCCATCCTTACTATGTTGCAAGCTACCAAAATAGCCGTAAACCAAATCAGGATTCAACTGGCTTATGGTCATAGAATGAAAATCTACAGGTCCATTGAGTCCGTTTGAAACTTTTGTCCATGTCTTTCCACCATCAGTACTTTTTTGAAACCCTAAATTACCACCTCGTATTGAATGACCGCTACTATAGAAGATCTCATGGTTTATTGAGTGTGTAGTGAACCCCATGAGATCATCCATATTTGTACCAATTGGAGAAATAGTTCCTTTCTTAAATTCCATTAGACCATGATGAGTTGCAATTAAAAGCCTCTCCGGATCATAAACATCGACAGCAAGACCGTGAACGTGTTCGAGTGCAGGCGCTTTAGCAGGTACTTGAGCAACATTCGAGTTCCATGGTTTAAGTATTATTGTTCCAGCGATAATTGCACCAACCGAAAGGATTAAGAGAATGAGGAAATTTTTCATTATAAAGAAGTATATCAGGTTTGAAATGCGCCTAAGGTAAAAGATAAGACCTTACAAAGCCAGGTCTTGGAGACTCCTTAGACAAACATAATTCCCACCCCGAGTAGGAAGCGTGGTGTCTTACGAGATGAGTCCGCTAAGCCATATGTGATTGGTGAATGTTCACCTGGTCATCCCAATAGTATAAGTTGTTGACGAACTAACTTCTCTGAATAAAAAAACTTCACCGAATGCTCACAGAGTTTGTGATAATTTGTAAAAATCTGAATACATACATGGTGATCTTAAAGCATCTCAATGTATAAGAACCCACTGCTTTTTTAAGCTCACATCCATACGTGATGAAAAAATTCGATGTAAGAAATGAAGAGAGGTCCCATGTGTATGGCTCCTTACTTAAAAATTTTTTTAAAAAAAATAACAAAATTAATGAATAATACGAAAAAAAAAGTTACGCTGATAAAAAAAGTATTGAGAAAAAATGAGGAAGCGATTCAAAAATCCGCCAGTTCAATTCATACAAAACTTAATGGTGCCAATCCGATACCACATAAATATATTTTAAAATATAAAAACATTCATATAAAGTTGGTTCGTGCTATTGCAAACAACCTAGATGATTTTGAAAAGG
>Ga0163144_10026381_pt1 | contig 11297 bp, 9 predicted proteins | sample OliLak19BULKMAT1_FD_123175 | JGI IMG/M metagenome (GOLD analysis project Ga0163144, IMG submission 123175) | Freshwater microbial mat bacterial communities from Lake Vanda, McMurdo Dry Valleys, Antarctica - Oligotrophic Lake LV.19.BULKMAT1 | ecosystem: Environmental > Aquatic > Freshwater > Lake... | reverse complement strand
GATGGCGATCCCTCTCGCGTTCGTCGCGATGATTCTCAAAGCCGCGCTGTCGAACCCGTACATCCTCGTTCCAGCGATGCTCGCGCTGTGGGGCGTGGGCGCCTACGCGATGCGCGGCCAGCTCGCGAGCCTGCGCTCGACCGTGGTGGGCGGCTGGCAGGCCTCGCATGATCAGAAGTACCGCGTCGACTACACGACGGGCCGCCAGAAGGACATCCGCGGGCAGAAATACGGCTCCGACCGGTACGAGGAATGGGCGCCCGGACGGGTGGGCCCTCTCGCGACCGCCCTCATCTCGACGGCCGCGGCGGCCGCGGCGGCTGCCTTCCTCCTGCTATAATCACGGCGTGGAACCGGTCCGCGTCGAAAAGACCTTCAAGCTGATGTCCTCGCCCGCCGCGCTGTGGCCGCTCGTCTCCAACACCGACCGCTTAAACCGCGCGCTCGGCCTCCCGGCGACGACCTCCTCGGGCGCAGATCCCAAGGATTACTCCCAGGAGATCAGCGCGTCGCTGTTCGGCCTGCCCCTGCGCTGGAAGGAGGCGCCGTTCGACTACGTTGACGACCGCGGCTACGAGGTGACGCGCGACTTCCACACCGGTCCTTTTACCCGCTTCCAGAGTGGCCTGCGGCTTAAGCCAGACGGCGAGGGGAGCGAGACGACTTTATACGGCGCGTTCTGGCCCCGCAAGGAATGGGGTCGCCCCTTCGTCCGGCTGTTCGCGCTGAAGGCGATGTCGGACATGCAGGGAATCTACCGCCGTATCGACGAGTCCCTCGCCAAGCTCGGCGCGTTCCCCGCGCCGCCGCGCACGGTGAGCCCGCTCGACGCCGACCAGTTCGAGTCGCGCGCCGGAACGCTGCGCGGCGCGGGCGCGGACGCGGCCTCCGCCGCGAGCCTCCTCGCGCACATCAGGAACGCGTCCGACGACGAGCTTCGCGGCATGCGCCCCTTTGAGCTCGCCGACCGCTGGGGCCAGCCCCGCACCGCCGCGCTCGGCGCCTGCCTGCACGCGACCAAGGCCGGACTGCTCGACCTTAAGTGGGACGTGCTGTGCCCCAACTGCGCCGCGCCCAAGGAGACGCTTACAAAGCTCTCCGAGCTCAAGGCCACGTCGCATTGCGGCTCGTGCGACATCGAGTACGGCGTGGACTTCGGAACCTCGGTCGAGCTCCGCTTCTCGGTGCACCCGAGCGTGCGCGAGAACAAAGGGGCCGTGTTCTGCGCCGGCAGCCCCGCCCACTCGCGCCATGCCGCAGCACAGCTGCATCTGGACGGCGTGGCCGTTCGGACCGTCGAGATCGATCTCGAATCGCGCTCCTTCGTTGTGCGCTTCCTTCAGATGAAGCGCTCCGTGCGCCTGCGGCCGGTCCACGATGGGCCGACGAGCGTGTCGATCGACCTCGCGACGGCCGCGGATGGCGACGAATTGGCCTTCCGCCCGGGCCCCGTCAAGCTGATCTTCCAGCCGACCTTGCAGCCGGCGCTCGTGCGCGTCGAGAAGGAAAGCTGGAAGGACGCCGCGGCCACGGCCGCGCTCGTCACGACGATGCAGGAGTTCCGGGACCTGTTCTCTTCGGAAGTGCTAGCGCCCGGCGTGGAGATCGGCATCAAGAACCTTGCCCTCCTGTTCACCGACCTCAAGGGCTCGACCGCGCTGTACGAGCGCGTGGGGGACGCCACCGCGTACGGCGTCGTGCGCGACCATTTCGACTGGCTGACCGCCATCGTCGCGGCGCGCGGCGGCGCGGTCGTCAAGACGATCGGCGACGCCGTGATGGCGGTGTTCCCTTCCGGCGCGGGCGCCCTCGAAGCGGCCCTCGACATGCAGGAGCGCATCGGCGAGTTGTCGGCGCGCCTCGCCCCGCGCGACCCCGTCGCGCTCAAGATCGGCGTGCACCAAGGCCCGTCGATCGCGATCAACGCGGGCGGACACCTCGATTACTTCGGGACGATGGTCAACGTCTCCGCGCGCGTGCAGAACGAGAGCGCGGGAGGCGACATCGTCATCACGCGCGCGATCGGAACCGATCCCGCGTGCAAGGCGATCCTGGAGCGCCGCGGACCCAAGGGCGAACACTTCACCATCGCCCTCAAGGGCCTCGCCGGCGAGTTCGACCTCTGGCGCCTGACCGCGCGCGTCCCTAATAAGTAGAATGACACCCGTGAAGGCCCTCCTAGTTTTCCTGCTCTGCCCCGCGTTCGCGTCCGCCGCGGAACCGAGCGTCCACGACCTGATCGACAAGGCCAACAAGGCCCTGCGCGGCGACTCGAGCCACGGGCGTCTCATCATGACGATCGAAACCCCCGAGTGGAAGCGCTCCCTCGAGATCGAGGGCTGGAACAAGGACCGGACCTTCGCGTTCATCAAAATCCTCTCGCCCGCCAAGGAGCGGGGGAACACGACGCTGCGCCGCAAGAGCGAGATGTGGGTCTGGCTCCCGAAGGTCGAGCGCGTGATCAAGATCCCGCCCACGATGATGCACTCGACGTGGCAGGGCTCCGACTTCACCTACGAGGACATCGTGAAGGCCGACTCGATCGTGAAGGACTACACGCACAAGCTCCTGAAGACGACGAAGGAGGAGGGGCGCACGGTCTACCACATCGAGGCGCTGCCCAAGCCCGACGCGCCCGTCGTCTGGGGCAAGGTGCTGACCGACGTGGCGCTTTACGAGGATGATCAATTGGTCATTCCGCTCAATGAGCGGGACTACTCCGAGCGCGGGGAATTAATCCGGACGATCACCCTCTCCGACATCAAGATCATGAGCGGCCGCCGCGTGCCCGCCCGCCTGGAATGCGTGCCCGCCAAAAAGAAGGGCCAGCGCACCGTTCTCCACTATCAGGAGCTTGAGTTCGACATCCCGCTCGGCGACGAGTTCTTCAGCTACCAGCGCCTGCAGAAGGGCGGCCGCTAGCGTGATGAGGCTCGCCTGGCGCAACGTTTGGCGCAACCGGCGCCGCAGCCTGATCAACGTGGCCGCGATGGGCTTCGGGCTGGCCGCGATCATGTTCGGCCAGAGCCTGCTCATTTCCTTGCAGGGCCAATTAATTGAAAAGGCCACAGGCTCGATCACCGGCCACGTGCGCGTCCAGCGCTCCGACGTCGACGAGTCTAAATTTCCCGATAAGTTCATGGCCGACCCGGAGCCCGCCGGGAAGCTCCTCGACGGCGACCCGAGGATCAAGGTTTGGGGCCGGCGCATCCACATGACGGGCCTCGTCTCCGCGCCCAACGCGTCCCTGGGCGCCCTGATCTGCGCCGTCGAGCCCGACAAGGAGAAGAGCATCACCGACATGTCCTCCTACATCAAGGAGGGGACCTATCTCGACCCGAACGGCAAAGGGATCGTCATGGGACGCAAGATCGCCGGCCGCCTCGACGTGCGCATGGGAGAGAAGGTCGTCATCATGGCGCAGGCGGCCGACGGCTCGATGGGCGCGGAGGCCTTCCGCGTCGTGGGCCTACACGAGACCGGCTCGGAGTCCTTCGACGGCCAGATCGTCTGGGTGCCGCTCAAGGCGATGCAGGAGATGCTCGGGCGCCCCGGCCAGGCCAACCAGCTCGCCGCGCGCGTGACCGACATCGAGCTCGCCGGCCAGGTCGCCGCCGACCTCGACGCGCGCCTGCCGGCGGGCAACATCCGCGCGATCAGCTGGAAAGCGATCGACCGCGAGATCATCGGCATTCAAGCCTTTCAGAACGGCATCCTGACGGTCGTGCTCGTCATCGTGTTCATGATCGTAGCGCTCGGCATCCTCAACACGCAGCTCATGAGCCTCTTCGAGCGCGTGCGCGAGTTCGGCGTGCTGATGGCGATCGGCGCGCGCCCGGCCTGGATCGTGCGCTTGATCCTGGCCGAGTCGCTCGTGCTCGGCGCGGTGGGCGCCTTGCTCGGCCTCGCGATCGGCGCCCTGCTGATCGGCTACTTCGGCCGCCACGGCCTTCATCTTCCCGTCGGGGAGGCGTTCTCCTATTTCCTGCCGTTCCCTTCGGTGATCTTCATGATCCCCGCCTGGCGCCTGCACTTCTTCGCATGCGTCTCGGTCTTCGTGATCACCTTGCTCGCCTCCTTGCCGCCGGCGCTGCGCGCCGGCCGCCTCAAGCCGGCGGAGGCCCTCCGGCATGTCTAATTTAGTCGAGGTCAAGGGCGTCCACAAGATCTATCCGGGCGGCTCCAAGGTCGCAGCGCTCCGGGGCGTCGATCTCAAGATCGCGCGCGGGGAGTTCTCTGCGCTCGCGGGACCCTCGGGCTCCGGCAAATCGACCCTCCTGAATCTCATCGGCACGCTGGACCGCCCGACGAAGGGCACCGTGAGCTACGACGGCCACGTCGTGTCCACGCTCGACGTGGACCCGCTCTCCGACTTCCGCCTGCGCTCGCTGGGCTTCGTATTCCAGGCGTACAACCTGATCCCCGTGCTCACCGCGGCCGAGAACGTCGAGTACCCGCTCGTGCTCCAGGGCATGGACCCCGGAGAGCGCCGCAGCCTCGCGCTCGAGGCGCTCAAATGGGTGGGCCTGACCGAGTATTCCGAGCGCCGCCCCGACCTGCTCTCCGGAGGGCAGCAGCAGCGCGTGGCCGTCGCGCGCGCGATCGTGACGCGCCCGTCCCTCGTGCTCGCCGACGAGCCCACCGCCAACCTCGACTCGAAGACCGGCGCGCAATTATTAGACCTCATGGAAGGGCTAAACCGGGATCACGGCATCACCTTTCTTTTCTCGAGCCACGACGGGGCCGTGCTCGAACGCGCCCGCCGCGTCGTGCGCCTCCAGGACGGGGAGCTCATGTCCGATGAAGCTCGTCCTCGCTAGCCTCCTTCTGCTCGCGGCGCCGGCTTCGGCCGGCGTGAAGGCGGGCGGGTATTTAAAGGATTTCTGGCAATACTCGCATTCGGCGTTCGACGGCCGCCCCTACTACCTCAACACCGCCCGCGCGCGCCTCACGCTCGACGCCGACAAGGGGCTGCTCCGGTTCCACACGTCCTACGACCACCAGGTCGCCGCCGGGTCCTTTTTCCGCACCGCCGAGTTCCGCCAGTTCGGGTTCGCGCCGCCGAAGCCCTGGCTCGACATGGAGCAGACGATCTCAACCGGAACCACGAACGGCTGGGGCCACGGCGCCTACCGCGCCTACGTCGGCCTGGAGGGCGACCGCGGGGTGCTCCGGGCGGGGCGGCAGCGCATCGCGTGGGGCAGCGGCAAGATTTGGAACCCGACCGACGTCCTAAATCCCTACGATCCCACGACCGTCGAGCGCGACGAGCGGCGCGGCGTGGATGCGCTCTACGCGCGCGCGGGCGTCGGCTCGATGGGGCAATTCGAGCTCGCGTGGGCGCCGGAGGATTCCTGGATCGAGCACTCCCTGCTCGCCCGGGGCCGCGCGAACTGGGAAGGCTGGGACGCGGCCTTGATGGGAGGCAAGGTCCCGGGCTCGACGGCGTCCTTCGTCGTGGGCGGCGATTTCGCCAAGGAGCTCTTCGAGGGCACGGCCCACGGGGAGGTCGCCTGGTTCGATCCCGGCCATCGCCCGGGGTACTGGAAGACCGGGCTCGGCTACGACTACAACTTCGCCTCGGACACGAAATGGACGTGGCTCAAGGACGCCGCCTTCGTCTTCGAGGTGTACCACGCGGGCAACGGCGCGGCCGATCCGCGCCGCTACGACGCCGCGGCCCTGCGCGCGGGCCGGGAGCAGGGCGTCGCGCGGAACTACGCGGGCGCGACCATGTCGAAGGACCTCCACACCTTGGTCAAGCTCGAGTGCGCCGCGATCGTCAACGCGGACGACAACTCGACGCTCGCTTACCCGAGCCTCGCGTGGAACGCCGTCGACGACCTCTGGCTCACCGCCGCGTGGCGCCGCTTCGGGGGGGACAAGCTCTCCGAGTACGGCCGCCAGCCCAACACGGTCCTTCTCTTCGCGCAATACTGGTTTTAAGCTAAAATCCGGTTATGCACAACGTCATTCTCGCCGCCCTGCTGGTCCTGCCGGCCGCCGCCAACGCGAAGAAAGCGCCGGAGTTCAAGATCGCGAAGGTCTTCAACGCGCCCGTGACCGAGCTCAAAAGCCTCGCGAGCCTCAAGGGCAAGGTCGTCTACCTCGAGTTCTGGGCCACCTGGTGCGCGCCCTGCGTCGCGGGCGTGCCGCGCACGAACCGCCTGCTCGACGCCCTCAAGGGCGAGCCCGTCGTTTTCCTCGCGGTGACCGACGAGCCCGCCGACATGATCGCGACGTTTCTTAAGACGCACGAGTTCAAGGCCTGGGTCGGCATCGACGTGGAACGCTCATCGCTCAAGGCCTACAAGAACAGGAGCCGGCCCGAAGGCTGGCTCATCGGCAAGGACGGGACCTTGCTCGGGCGCATCTCGCCGGACCGCCTTCAGGAAAGCGACGTGCGCGATGCGATCGCCGGAAAGTTCAAGCTCAAAGCGGAGGAAGCCGCCTTCAACGAGGCCCACGGGGATTCCGCCCCCCAAGCCGGGAAGACTTTCTTCGAGGCCGTGATTTCCTCCGCCTCGGGGAAGTCCCGGATGAGCATGAGCGAGGACGACTTCGAGGCGACCGCGATGTCCTTCGCCCTCATCGTCTCATGGATCTGGGGCGTCGAGCAGGACCAGGTCCTCGCCGAGCCTCCTCCCGTCGCGAAGTTCAGCGCCCGCCTCAAGACCCCTCCGGGCCGTTTCGAGGACGGGCGGGAGCTTATGAAGCGCGCGATCCTGTCCACCTTCGACTTGACCGTCGCGCCCGAGCCCAAGGAGACCGACGTTTATCTCCTCTCCTTATCCACCGCGCCCGGCGCTCCCCGTCCGGCCGCGGGCGACCCCGCGCTGAGGTCGGGGGTCATGGCCTCCGGCGGCGGACGCCTGCTGGGCAAGATGACCATGGCGACCGCGGCGAAAGCCCTTTGGGACGACCGGCCGGTGATCGACGCGACCGGCCTCGAGGGCGAATACTCCCTCGATCTCGAATGGGACCGCAAAAACGGCGCCGACGTTAAGCGCGCGCTCGCGGCGCAGGGCCTGACGTTGGTGCCCGCCCGGCGCCAGATCGAGTTCCTGCGCTTCTCGCCGGTCAAAAAATGAAAGCGCTGCTCCTCGTCCTGCTCGCCGCGTCGGCGTCCGCGAAAGAGGGGGGGCACGTCAAGGCGACCTTGCTCGTCTCGGGGAGCGAGTCGGCGCTGCGCCTCGTCCACGACCCGCACTGGCACACCTACTGGATCAACCCCGGCGACTCGGGGCTCGCGACGAAGCTGACGCCGGGCGTGCTCGAATTCCCGGCGCCGGAGCGCATCGTCGCGGGGCCTCTCACGAGCTTCGGCTTCTCGGGCGACGTCCTGATCCCGGCGAACCTCCCCGCGGGCGTGACAAACGCCACGGCGACCTGGCTCGAGTGCGCCGAGGTCTGCATCCCGGGCAAGGCCGAGCTGCGCGCCCAAATGGTCGCGCCCGGGGTCCTCGCGGCCGCCCGCGCGAAGATTCCGCTGCCCGACGCGTCGGCCGTGCTCGGGGCCTCGCGGCGCGGCGACCGCGTGATCATCGAGCTCGACGGCCGCCACCCGCTCGCCGAGTTCTTCCCGGCGGCCAACGGCGCCTTCGAGGGCGCGCGCGGCTCCGTGTCCGTCGCGCCCACGCGCACCGAGCTCTCGCTCCAAAAGGCTCCCGGCGCGAAGGACCTCGAGGCGCTCTCGGGCGTGCTCGTCCGTCCCGGCCTGCCGCCCGTCTGGGTCCTAGCGCCGATCGGCGCCGGCGGCGTCGCGCTGCGCAATCTGCTGCTCGCGTTCCTGGGCGGCCTCCTGCTGAACCTGATGCCCTGCGTGTTCCCGGTCCTGTCGATCAAGGTGCTCGGCCTCCTGAAGGCGAGCGGCGGTCGCCGCGCCCCTCATTTCCACGCGCTCGCCTACACTTTGGGCGTGGTGACGAGCTTCATGGCGCTTGCGGGGGGCCTGCTCGCCGCGCGCGCGGCCGGCGCGTCCCTGGGCTGGGGCTTCCAGCTCCAGTCGCCGTGGGTCGTCGGCGCGATGGCCGCGCTGTTCATCGCGATCGGCCTGAACCTGCTCGGCTATTTCGAGGTCGGCACGCGGCTCATGTCCTTGGGCGAGCACAGCGGCGGCGGCTCGTTCTCCTCGGGCGTCTTCGCGGTCGTGGTCGCGGCCCCTTGCACGGCCCCGTTCATGGGCGCAGCACTCGGCTGGGCGCTGTCGCGTCCCGCCTGGGAGGCGCTCGCCGTGTTCGCGACGCTCGGCCTCGGCACGGCGGCCCCTTACGCCGTGCTCGCATCGTGGCCGGCTTTGCTCAAGCGCCTGCCGCGGCCGGGCGCGTGGATGGAGACCTTAAAAAAGATTTTGTCGGTCCCCATGTTCGCGACGGCCCTCTGGCTTCTCTGGGTGCTGTGGCACCTGCTGGCGCCGCCCGTGGCCGTCGATCCGTTATGGAAGGTTTGGTCGCCCGCCGCCGTCACGGAGGCGCGCGCCGCCGGCAAGACCGTCTTCGTCGACTTCACCGCCGCCTGGTGCCTGTCCTGCCAGGTCAATGAGCGCGTGGTGCTCTCGCGCCGCGAGGTCGTCGCCGCGCTCGAAAAAGGCGCCGCGTTCAAGGCCGACTGGACCGACAAGGACCCGGTCATCGAGGCGGAGCTCGCCAGGCATGGACGAGCGGGCGTCCCTCTTTATATCGTCTACCCGAAGGGAGGGGAGGCCGTCATCCTCCCCGAGATTTTGACTCCGAGCCTCGTGCTCGAGACATTGGGAGAAAAACCATGAAGACCTTGCTCGCCGCCGTCCTGCTCGCGCTCGCCTCCGCCGCCCACGCCGCGCCCCAGCTCGGCAAGCCCGCCCCCGATTTCACGCTCGAGGACCAGAACGGCAAGCCCGTCAAGCTCTCCGACGCGAAGGGCAAGGTCGTCGTCCTCGAGTGGTTCAACGAGGGCTGCCCGTTCGTCAAGAAGCACTACGGCTCCAACAACATGCAGAGCCTGCAGAAGAAGTACGCGAAGAAAGACGTCGTTTGGTACTCGATCGTGACCGGGAAGAAGGGCAAGCAAGGCTACCTGACCACCGAGGAAGCCCAGGACCGGCTTAAGACCATGGGTTCAAAGGCCATCCTGCGCGACGAGAAGGGCGACGTGGGCCGCTTGTACTCCGCGAAGACCACGCCTCATATGTTCGTGATCGACAAGAAGGGCGCCTTGATCTACATGGGCGGCATCGACGACAACCCCAGCTCCGACGCGGCCGACATCAAGTCCTCGAAGAACTTCGTGGCCTCCGCGCTCGATGAGACGCTCGCCGGCAAAGCCGTGTCGACGCCCTCGGCGGCGCCGTACGGGTGCTCGGTCAAGTACTAGCCTCTAAGTCTGCTCGTTAAAAGTTATCCCCAATTTTCCACCGGTGGAAAATTGGGGATAACTTTTTATTGATTCGCGCGCAGCGCCGCCCAGGGATCTTTGCGGTCCAAGCGCTTCAGCGCCGCGAGCGTCTTCGTCCAATCGCCGCCGTTCTTTGCAAAGAACGCGTCGAACAGCGCGGGCTCGCCGCGGTAGGTCCGGTGCGCCGCCACCACGGCGTTGTTCAGCGTCTTCGGCAGCTCGACGCCCGCCTTCGCGGCGGCCGCGCGCGCCCAAGCGAACAGGGGCTCGCGGTCGCCGCCGCCTTTGGCGTAATGCTCCGCGAGGAGCTTGCCGAGCTCGTCGTACAGCGTCGCGCGCGTCTCGGCGCGCGCCGTGGCCGCCGCCCAGTCGCGCATCTCGGGAGAAGCGTCGCCGTATTTCTCGGCAAGCCAGAGCTTCGCGCCGCGCTCGCCGATCCATGACGCCATGGCCTCGTTGAAGGCTTGATCCTTCGTGTTGACCGTGCCGTGCGCGAACTCGTGTATCAGCAGCTCGGCGAGATCGCCGGGCTCGTAGCCGAGAATCGTCGACGGCAGCGGATCGGAGACAGGCAGAGGGGTGTTGTAGGCGGACGCGCCGAGCACGACCGAGTCGTAGCCTTTCTTCGTCCAGGCGGCGGCCTCCCGGTCGGCCCATTCGCGCCGGAAATGGCCCTTGTACGGGTAGCCGAAGAAGCTCACCGGCGACAGCGAATTCGTCGAGCACGCGTACACGAGCCACGTGACCGCGCCGTCGACGGGCGTCCAGTGTTTATAGTCGCGCGAAGGCGAGAGGGCAAGCCGCTCGACGGCGAAGCGGCGCGCGTCCAGGACGAGCTCGAGCTTCTGGCGACGCGCCGGATGAGTCTTGGGATCGGCGATCGTCTTCTCGACGGACCGCCGATGCCAGAGAAGCGACGTATGGCCCGCGGCGGAGCGGTAGGCGTAGAGGGGGGAGCAGCCGCTCAGCGCGGCCAGGAGAACGAGCCCTAGGGCTCGACCCATTTGCCGTGCTTCTTGATGAGGTCGACGAGCGCGTCGTCGGCCTTCGCGAACGTGATGCCCTTCTGCACGCATTCCTTGCCCACGTATAGGTTGATCGCGTCGGGCGCGCCGCCCACGTAGCCGAAGTCGGCGTCGGCCATCTCGCCGGGCCCGTTGACGATACAGCCCATGATCGCGATCTTAACGCCCTTGAGGTGGCCCGTGCGGGCCTTGATGCGCTCCGTCGTCGTCTGCAGGTCGAAGAGCGTTCGGCCGCACGACGGGCACGAGACGAACTCGGTCTTCGTGATGCGCACGCCCGCGCCCTGGAGGACGTTGTAGATCATCGACAGGCCGCGTTCAAATGGAAGATCGGCGTCGATGGAAACCGCGTCGCCCACGCCGTCGCACAGCAGGCCGCCGATGAGGGTGGAGGCGCGCATCACCTGCTCGTCGGCCGTGTTCTCTCGCGGAGCGCGGATGAGGATGGGGGACGTGCCGCCCGTCGCGGCCAGGGCACGGTATTCGCGGATGAGCTTGCCGGCGTCGGTCCCGCGCAAGGAGGTCATCGTCGGAACGGCTTTATACAGCGAAGCGGCCTCGTATTTGCGCGCGAGCTCGGCGGTGTCGGCCTCGACGAGGTTGACCATGCCGGTGTTCTTGAGCGCGTCGAGGTAGGCCGCGTACTCCTTCTCGACGGGCGTCGCCCAGCAGGTCATGTCGGCGATCTTGACCGCGTCGAGCGCGAGGGACAGGGGTCCTTCCACGCGCGCGAGATACGCGAGGCGGGAAGTCTCCGTGGAAAGCTTGACGCGGATGTCGCGGAGGCGCTCGAGAGATTCCTTGTCCGTCACGGGGAACTCGAGCACCTCGAGGTCGGCGCCGGACGCCTTGCCGAGGAGAACCTCGTGCAGGTCCAAAATCGCGTCGGCCGACATGATC
>Ga0163144_10026376_pt1 | contig 11298 bp, 9 predicted proteins | sample OliLak19BULKMAT1_FD_123175 | JGI IMG/M metagenome (GOLD analysis project Ga0163144, IMG submission 123175) | Freshwater microbial mat bacterial communities from Lake Vanda, McMurdo Dry Valleys, Antarctica - Oligotrophic Lake LV.19.BULKMAT1 | ecosystem: Environmental > Aquatic > Freshwater > Lake... | reverse complement strand
CGCTGATGAGCGATTCACCGGCGGAGATGATGCCATCGCCACCCGAGCCCGCCATTCCAATGATGAGGTCTTCCATGACTCAAACTCCGTCGTGGCCGATGGAGTCGCTCGCGCAACCGGCGATGATCTCCTCCATGAGCGCAATCTCCTCCGCCGTCTCCGGCTGCTTGCAGACGACGGAAAGGCCGCTCGCTTCGACGCGGGCGAAAAGCTGCGGGGCCATTGCCCGGCATTGGTCACAGTCGATGCAGCTCGCGTCGACGTAATAGCGTCCGGATACGTTTTCGGGCAGTCGGTCGGTGGGTGAGGCCATGCTTCACCTTAACCTCTTCCGGCGCCGTCCGCCCCGCATGGCTTGAGTTTTATTGTGCAGAATTTGAACAATCCGCGGCAAGTGCCGCAGAAATTGTGCGGCCACCACCCCTCACGCGCCGACCGTGAACGTGTCCAGCACCGGCTCCGACCGCCGCGTCACGTGCCCTTCGCGGTCGAACTCCACCCGCTCGCCCCGCCGGTAGCGCCGGCCGTCGCGTTCGAGATCGGCGTCGAGCACGCCCGACTGCAGCCGGCCATTTTCGTGCAGCGCGATCCAGCCGTTCAGCAGTCCGCCGCGACAGGTCACGCCGTCGATCACGACCGCGCGCACGGGAAAGAAAGTCTTCAGGGCCCCGCTCGCGTAGAACGCCGTCGTCACGCCCTTCGATCCGCCGGTGCCGCGGCACGCCAGACCTTGAATCACGGTCGGCTCCGGGAACGCACAAAACTGAATCGTGCCGTGCGCATCCTGCCGAAGCCACGTGCCGCTCGGCAGCAGCGCTTTGCCCAGCGCGATCGGCTGGGCGCTGGTGAAGGCCGCCGCCACGCCGTTCGGGTGCAGGTGCAGCCAGCCGGGCGCACAAGGCCGGCCGCGAACCATCGTCTCGCGCGAGAGCACGCCGAGGACGAAGCCTTCCTCCCGCACCGTCACGCGGCAGAAGGGCACGCCGTCGAGCGTCACATTGCGCTGCCACTCGGTGCAGCCGTTCATCGCGAGGCCCAGCACCATCACACCGACCAGGGTTCGTGCATTCATAGATGGAAGAAGATCCGTTGTGACCCCGCCGGACGTCACCGTGGGCCCGCCAGGGGCGCCGGTCTCCGGTCTCTGGCCAAAAAATACGCCCAGTCCGTGCGCAGTGCTGGGCGGTTCTTGGCCAATACACCTCCGATCTTGTCGTGCCCCCCCGGACCGCGCGCGCATTCGGGCAAGGCGTGCGCATGAAGCGTCAAGGCCTGCGTAGCCGAACGCCGGCCATTTCCCGCATACTCAGCCGATGAACGCATCGGTTTTTTGGATGCAGCGCGGGCCACGCGCGGCGATCGCCCTCGCCCTCACCGTCGCGGCCGTCGCGCTCGCCGCCGATGCGCCGAAGCCGGCGGCCCCGTCGCCGGCGCCCGCTGCCCCCGCGGTGGCGCCGCCGGCCGCGGGGGCCCCGGCAGCGGCCAAGCCGATCGTGACCAACCAGGAGTGCATGGAGTGTCACGAGGCGGAGTTCATCCCCAAGAAGAAGGGCCAGCCGCCCGAGTGGGTCGGCATCCGGCCGGAGCTCTTCGCCAAATCCGTTCATGCCAAAACCAACTGCGTCGAATGCCACACCGACATCAAGGAGGCGGAGCATCCTTCCAAGTTGAAGCCCGCGCAGTGCGCGTCGTGTCACGACAAAGCGGTGACACAATACGCCACCAGCATCCACGGCATGAGCCACAAGATGGGCGCCTCCGACGCCGCCTCGTGCGCGAGCTGCCATGGCACGCACTACATGGTGCCGGTGAAGCAACTGGACTCGCCCGTCTTCAAGCTGAACCTGCCGAAGACCTGCGGCACCTGCCACAACGACGGCAAGCTCGCCGAGAATTACCGCATCGGCACGAAGGAGGTCAGCGGCCACTACCTCGACAGCATCCACGGCAAGGCCCTGATCAAGATGGGCCTGATCGTGGCGCCCTCGTGCAACGACTGCCACGGCGTCCACGACATCAAGCGCAGCGTCGACAAGGATTCGCGCAGCAATCACGCCAACGTCGCCAAGGCCTGCGGCACCTGCCACCTGGGAATCGAGGAGACGTATAAGGAAAGTGTGCACGGCAAGCTCCTCACGAAGGGTGACCAGAAAGGGCCCGTGTGCATCGACTGCCACTCGGCGCACGACATCGAGAAACCCGCGACCGCGCACTTCAAGGGCCTCAGCGATCAGAGCTGCGGCAAATGCCACGAGGACCGGCTCAAGCACTACCGCGAGACCTATCACGGCAAGGCGATGGCGCTCGGCCAGCCGAACGTCGCCTCCGAGGTGGCCGCGTGTTTCGACTGCCACGGGCACCACGACGTCTTCCCCGTGAGTGACCCGCGCTCACGGCTGCACCAGGACAACATCGTCGGCACCTGCCAGCAGTGTCACCCAGGTGTGAATACAAAATTCACCCAATACCAGGCGCACGCCAACCCGCTCGACGCGGAGAACTATCCGATCCTGAACAAGGTGTTCTGGTTCATGACCACACTGCTCGTGAGCGTGTTCGCGTTCTTCGGCCTGCACACCGCGTTCTGGCTCTTCCGCTCCGTCTATCTCTATCTGCACGACTCGAAATCCTTCCGCGAGGCCGTGGTGAAGGCGAATGTCGATGACGATACGTTCACGCGCTTCACCCCGTTCGAACGCTTCCTGCACATGATGATGGTCACGAGCTTCCTCGCGCTCGTCATCACCGGCATGCCGCTGAAGTTCTACTACACGGCCTGGGCGAAGACGATGTTCCACTTCCTCGGGAGCGCCGAGGTCGCGCGCACGCTGCACCACTACGCGGCCGTCGTGACCTTCGCCTATTTCGTGCTGCACATCGGCAGCCTCATCCGCGGCTTCTGGCGGGGCCGGGCCAAGCTCCGCGACCCCGTCACCGGCAAGATCACGCTGCGCGGCCTGACGAGCATCGTGTTCCAGCCCGACTCGATGGTGCCTTCGCTGCAGGACTGGCGCGACTTCATCGCGCACCAGAAATGGTTTTTCGGCAAGGGCCCGCGCCCGCAGTTCGACCGCTGGACGTATTGGGAACGCTTCGACTACTTCGCCGTGTTCTGGGGCGTGGCCATCATCGGATTCTCCGGCCTCATCCTCTGGTTTCCGAAATTCTTCACCCTCTTCATGCCCGGGTGGGTGATCAACATCGCGATGGTGGTCCACTCCGACGAGGCGCTCCTCGCCGCCGGCTTCATCTTCTCATTCCACTTCTTCAACACGCATTTCCGGATCGAGAAGTTCCCGATGGACACGGTGATCTTCTCCGGCCGGATCTCGAAGACCGAGATGCTGCACGAGCGGCGCCGCTGGTATGACCGGCTGCTCGCGTCGGGCCGCCTCGAAGTTTACCGCGTGAAGAACGACGACTGGGAGGGCCGCAAGCACATCGCGAAAAGCTTTGGCTTTATCTTCTTCGGCACCGGCCTGCTGCTGCTCGGGCTCATCGTCTACGCGATGATCTCGCGGCTCGGTCACTGATCGCTGCGCCCGAGTCGGAGCGTCCGGTCCCCGCGCGGGGGCCGGACGCTTGGCCGCCGCTGCGGCCAATCGCCGCGCAACAATCGCCAATAATCGAGCAGCCGGCCGCCGGTCCGCGCGGTAAAGTGGCGCATGCGCTCAAAGTCGGGAGCGGCCGCCTCGCGGCCGCCCGAGGATCCGGCCGCCCCTTCCGTCTCACGCCGTGCGTTTCTCCGCGGGCTCGGCACGACCGCGGTTTCCGCGGCCGCGCTGGGCGCGCAGAGCGTCGCCGGCGAACTGGCGGCGGCCAACCCCGAGGCGCTGCGCGGCCCCCAGGCGACGGCCGTCATGCTTTCGATCAACGGCGTCCGCCGGACCTTTTCCCTCGAGCCGCGCGCCACGCTGCTCGACGCCCTCCGGCTCCACGCCGGCCTGACCGGCCCGAAGGAAGCCTGCGATCGCGGCACCTGCGGCGCCTGCACCGTCCTGCTCGCGGGCATGCCGGTCTACGCCTGCATGATGCTCGCGATCGACGCCGAGGGCCGCGAGGTCACCACGGTCGAGGGCCTCTCCCGCGACGGCCCCACCCCGCTGCAAAAAGCCATCGTCGCGGCCGACGGGCTGCAGTGCGGCTACTGCACGCCGGGCTTCGTCATGAGCCTCACGGCCCTCGCCCAAACGCAGCCGCACCCGACCGGCGCCGAGGTGCGCAAGGCGTGTTCCGGGCACCTCTGCCGCTGCGGCTCCTATCCGCGCGTGTTTGCCGCCGCGCTCGCTGCCAGCAAGACACCGTCCGCGTAATCCTCTTCCACCGTCCGATCATGCCCTGGCCCCAAACCACCAAGTATTTCGGCCGATCGTCCCCGCGCCTGGAAGGCCCCGCGAAAGCCGCCGGCCGCGCCCGCTACACCGCGGATGTCGAGCTCCCGGGCATGCTCTACGGCGCGATCATCCGCTCGACGTGGCCCGCGGCGCACATCCGCGCCGTCCGCCTCGACCAGGTGCGCGCCGCTCCCGGTATCCGCGCGGCCATCACAGCGCAGGACGGCGCCTTCGACGTGCATTTCTATGGCGCCGAGCTCGCCGCCGTCGCCGGCATCAGCCGGCAGGCGGTGCTCGATGCGCTGACCCTGGTCGAGATCGACGCGGAGCCGCGCCCGTTCCTGGTCGACGAGCTCGAAGCCTTGCGCGCGGAGGCGCCGCGCGTCGTGCCCGCGCGCGCCAACCTCACCGACGGCAAGGCCCAGGCCACCGCCGATGTCGACGCCGCGTTTGCCGCCTCGGCCGCCGTCGTCGAGGGCACATTCGAGACGCAGGTCGAGTTGCATCATCCGCTCGAACCGCACGGCCACGCGGCGTCGTGGGAGGGCGACGAACTCACCACCTGGTCGTCGACGCAGGCCGTGTTCGGTTGCCGCAGCGCCTTCGCCCAGGCGCTGCAAGTGCCGCAGAACAAGGTGCGCGTGATCTGCGAGCACATGGGCGGCGGCTTCGGCGCGAAATTCAATCCCGGCGTCGAGGGCATCCTCTGCGCGCGGCTGGCGCGCGTCGCCGGGGCGCCGGTGAAGCTCATCCTCACGCGCTTCGAGCAGGCGCTCGCGGTCGGCAACCGTCCGTCCTCCCACCAGCAAATCAAGCTCGGCGCGGACGCCACGGGCCGGCTGACGGCGTTCCAGCTCGAGTCGTTCGGGACTTCTGGATACGACGTCGGCGCGAACACCGGCGGCGGCAGCGGCTCCGCGCGTTTCCCCGCGCCCTATATCTACAAGGTGCCCGCGACCCGGGTGAAGCAGGGCACGGTCGCGATCAACGCCGGCCTCTCCTGCGCGATGCGCGCGCCCGGCCATCCCGTCGCGTCGTTCGGCATGGAGGCAATCCTCGACGATCTCGCCGTGAAGCTCGGCCGCGATCCGCTGGAGCTGCGCTTGTTGAACGATCCCTCCGAGATCCGGCAGCGCGAATACCGGCTCGGCGCGGAGAAGTTCGGTTGGAAGCAGAAATACCGGAAGCCCGGTTCGTCCGCCGGCCCGATCAAGTCGGGCATCGGTTGCGCCGGTGCGGCCTGGATGAGCGGCGGTCGCGGCACGCAGGCGGAACTCGAGATCAACCCGGACGGCACGGTGGCCGTGCGCGTCGGCACCCAGGATCTCGGCACCGGCTCGCGCACGGTCATCCAGGTCGTCGCGGCCGAGATGCTCGGCCTCGATCTGGCCGCGGTGGCCGTCGGCGTGGGCGACACGCGTTTCCCGCCGTCGGGCGCGAGCGGCGGCAGCGCCACCACGGCCTCCGTCGCCCCGGCAATCTACGATGCCTGCGAGAAGGCGCTCGCCGAGCTGGCGAAGTCCAGCGCCATCGCCGATCCGCGCGGTGCCCACTGGCTGAAGGCCTGCAAGACGCTCGGCTCGGCGCCGCTGCGCGTGCGCGGGGTGTGGCGCGAGGGCCTGTCCACCGGCGGCGCGGGCGGCGTGCAGTTTGCCGAGGTGGAGGTCGATACCGAGACGGGCTTCGTGACGATCCGGAAGATCCTCGTGGTGCAGGACTGCGGCGCCGTTGTGAACCGCCTCACCTGCGAAAGCCAGATCAACGGCGGCGTGATCATGGGCATCGGCTACGCGCTCTACGAGGAACGCGTGATGGATCGCGCCACCGGCGTTGTCCTCAATCCGAATCTGGAGACCTACAAGCTGCCGGGCGCGGCGGACATTCCTGAAATTGACATCGTGCTGCTCGACATGCCGGAACGCGGCGTGATCGGCGTGGGCGAGCCCTGCACGATCCCGACCGCGTCGGCCATCGCGAATGCGGTGGCCAACGCGCTCGGGGTGCGCGTCCCGCGGCTGCCCATCACCCCCGACCGGGTGCTCGCCGCCCTCGGCCGCGTGCCACCGCCGAGCCGCCAGGCCCGCGCGCGCGCGGCGCTCAAATCCGCCTTCGCTCGGATCGCGCAAATGCCGGAGCCGATCGGCCCCGAGGAATCGCCCGCATGAAACCCTTCACCTACGTCACCGCGCGGAGCCCCGCCTCCGCCCTCGAGCTCGTGCGCGAGCAGGGTCGTTTCCTCGCGGGCGGCATCGATCTGCTCGGCGAGATGAAAGAGTCGATCGCCACCCCCGCGCGCCTCGTGAACATCAAGGCGCTGCCCGACACGATGGCCGTGACCAACGCCAACGGCCGCTGGCGCATCGGGACCAATGTCACGCTCGCGACCCTCGCCGCCCACGCCGGAATGAAGCCCGCGCTGACCGGGCTGGTCGAAGCCGCCGCCGACGTGGGCTCGCCGCAGATCCGCCATGTCGCGACCATCGGCGGCAATCTCGCGCAGCATTCGCGCTGCTGGTATTACCGGCACCGCGATGTCAACTGCCGCAAGAAGGGCGGCCGTCTCTGCTACGCCCGCGAAGGCGAAAGCAAGTTCCACTCGCTCTTCACCGGCTGCACCTGCCTCAGCCCCCTCGGCTCCAATATCGCGATCGCCCTCGCCGCGCTGGATGCGCGCGTATTCGTCCAACGGGGACGCAAGGTCGAGTCGATGACCATGGCCGAACTCTACGCGACGGCGTGGCGCACGCCGACCGCGCACCATTCGCTGCGCGACGACGATCTGATTCTCCGCATCGAGGTGCCCGCGGCGCCGCAGGGCCGCAGCGCCTATCTCCAGGTCGCGGAGCGCAGCGACTTCGACTGGGCGCTCGTCAGTTGCGCCGCCTCCGCCCGCGTCGTCGACGGGAAGCTCCAGAATGCCCGGATCGTGCTCGGCGCAGTGGCCCCCATCCCGTGGCAGGCCGACGCGGCCAACGCGGCGCTCGAGGGCAAGCCCGTGACCACCGCGACCGCCGAGCAGGCCGCCGATTTGCTGCTGCAGGAGGCGCGGCCCTTCGGCGACAACGCCTACAAGATTCCGATCGCGCGCGCGCTCGTGCGCCGGACCCTGATGAAACTCGTCGCGTGAGCCGGGGCTGGCACCCGGGCTCACGTGGCAGCAGGCATCCCGGCCGGTCGGCCCGGACTCGGTGAGACGATCAATTCGTCACCGCCGTCCGGGTGCAAATGAAAGTGAAGTCACTTGCCCCACCAAGGCCACGTCGGTGCGGCCGACCCACCCCGCAGGTTTGTCACGTAATACGTGACAAACCGATCATTCTGTCCCAGCGGGGGCGGGCTCGTTTGTCACTTAATAAGTGACAAACCGTCGCGGCCGGACGGTGCGGCGGTGGCCGGGGGCACTGACTTCACTTTCCATTACACCACCGCCGTCCCGTCCCGCTCGAATTCGGTCGCGCGTCGAAACAGCCAGTTCTCCTGCGCGAACCGGCGGCGGATTCCGTGCAGCGGTCGCACCGCGGGATGTCCCACCACCAGCACGAGGCCCGGCTGCGCGCCGCGCGGCAGTCCGTAACGGCGCGCCACGCTGCCATCCATTCTGAGCAAATAGCCTGGAAAACCGAGGAAGCAGGTGCCGTAACCCAGCGCCTCCGCCGCCAGCATCGCCTGGGTCGCTGCGATGGTCGCATCGGCCGGTTCCGACGTCACGGAGCTGTAGAAATAGAATGCGAGGGGCGCCCCATAAAAAAACCCGTCGCGGTCCGCCGGCACATCATCGCGCCGCCCCAGGTAGGCATCGAAGGTCGGCTCGACAAAGGAGCGCAGGAACCGCCATTGCGCGCGGCTCAGGAATGGCCGCAGCAGCCACACCGCCGGCGCGCGCAGCAGCCAGCCGCGTTGCGCGATCACGCCGACCAGCGCCCGGCGAAACGCCTGCACTTCCGCGCAGCCGTGCAACACGAGCACGCCGACGCCGCTCGGCGGCACACTCATCGGCGCGGTGCGCGCCGCATCGAGGATGCGATGCGCGTCGTCGACCGAGATCGTTTCCGGCCGGAAAACCCGGCAACTGCGCCGCGCCTGCAGCAGCCCCAGCAGGGACCCGTAGTCACTGCGCCCGGAGCGCGGCGGCAGCGAAAACACATCGGCCGGCAGCAGGTCGCGACCTTCCACGCGGATCGCCTCGTGCGGGCAGACCGCCATGCACTGGCCGCAGGCGATGCATCCGAACAGCCGCGTCTGGTCCACCTCGATCCCGCGTTCGCCCTGCACGAGCGGTGCGCCGTGGCAGACCGTCACGCATTGGCCGCAACGATCACAACGCGCGTCATCGATGGTGACGTGCGCCCCACCCTCCGCCTGCGCGGTGATGATCGGCATGCCGAATCGTATCGCACCCGGGAATTCCTGCCACGCAGAGGTTGGCATTCAGCGCGCGTCCGTTGCTCCGCGCCGTTCGCGCGCCGCCGTTCCGTCCGTGGACCGCGCCCGGCCGATCAAAGGCGCATCGTGCGGCAGCATTTGCGGAAGTGATGGCCGTAGATGGCAAAGGTGACCGACAACTGGAGGAGCGACGGCCGGTGAAAAAGCGTCCACGCGAGCAGGCGCCAGTAGTGAAAGCGCTCCCGCCCCACCACACCGAGCCGCACGCTCGACCAGGCGAGCGCAAACGCGTGCCGCCAGTTGAGCGGCGCGGCGACGCGCGGGCGGCGGTATTCGCGCAGGAACGTCCGCACCCGCTGATAATAGGGCCGCGGCTCGTAAATGCGGCGCAGGATGGATCGATAACCCTCGATCAATTGCGCGACCGGCATCCGCGGCGTGAAGTTCATCGTGCCGTCGACGTTGTCGCCGCTCGACCGGCCGAGCAACCGGCCCTCCCGCCCCAGGCGCGCGTGGAGCTTGGTGTCGGGCAGCGCGTTGAGCAGACCGACCATCGCCGTGACAATCCCGCTCGCCTGGATGAACTCCACCTGCCGCTGAAAAATGGTCTTCAAGTCGCTGTCGAACCCCACGATGAATCCGCCCTGCACCTGCAGGCCCGCGCGCTGGATGCGCTTCACATCCGCGACCAGATCGCGGCGCTGGTTCTGCCGCTTGTTGCACTCCGCCAGCGCCGCGGCATCGGGCGTCTCGATGCCGACGAACACCGTGTCGAATCCCGCCTCCGCCATCAGACGCATCAACTCGTCGTCGTCCGCCAGGTTGATCGAGGCTTCGGTGAAGAACGGAAACTTCTCCCGCCGCCGGCGCTGCCACGCGATCAACGCGGGCAGCAACTCCGCCTTCAGCGTCCGCTTGTTGCCGATCAGATTGTCGTCGACGAAAAACACCGCGCCCCGCCAGCCGGCGGCATGCAACCCGTCGAGCTCCGCGATCACCTGCGCCGCCGTCTTGGTGCGCGGGAGATGGCCGAATTTCACCGTCACATCGCAGAACTCGCAGTCGAACGGGCAGCCCCGCGAGTATTGCAGCGCCATCGACCCGTAACGGTGCACGTCCGCGAGGTCCCAGCGCGGGATGGGACTGGAGCGGATGTCGGCAAACGCGCGCGTCGCGTAGACGCGCCGCGCGCCCCCCCGCGCGAAATCGCGCAGGAACTCCGGCAGCGTCAGCTCCGCCTCGTTCAGGACAAAATGATCCACGGCGGGAAACTCCGCGTGCGCGCTCGTGAAGAGCGGCCCGCCCGCGATGATCGTCTTGCCGGCGGCGCGGCAGCGCGCGATGAGCTGCTCGGCCGAGCCGCGCTGCGCGATCATCGCGCTGATACACACCACCTCCGCCCAGGCCAGGTCGCGGTCGGTGAGCGCGCGCACATTGAGATCGACCAGCCGCTGCCGCCATTCCTGCGGCAGCATCGCGGCGACGGTGAGCAGCCCCAGCGGAGGCAGCGACGCCCGCTTCCGGATGAACTTCAGCGCGTGTTTGAAACTCCAGAACGTGTCCGGGAATTCCGGATATAGCAGCAGCACATGCATCAGGGTGCCGTCGCGCCGCGGGGCGCCACGACGCGGCAAACTAGCGGGCGCGCCCGCTTTTCGCCAAAGAAAAGACGAGGCGGATCTTGTCCTTTCCCGGTCCGCATCTCTTGCGCAGACCGGCCGCCCGCCGCGCGTCAGCTCAACGCTGCGACCGGTGACTGCTGCACCGTCACCCATTGCACGACGACGTCCACGATCACCGGCAGCGGCACGCGCGCCGCATTGATCACCAGGTCGTAGGCGCCGGGATCGCTCACGTCGGCCCCGAAGTTCGCGCGCACATAGCGGCGGCGGGCCGCGTCGCGCGCGGCGTTCTCCGCCTCCGCCATTTCGAACGAGATGCCCCGCCGCCGGGAGGTGTGCGCCGCGCGCAACGCGGGAGCACCAACGAGGCGGAGGTGGACCCCGGGCGCGGCGTCGGCCGTCGCGAAGCGCGCGCCGCGCCCCAGCAGGATCACGTGGCCGCCGCGCGCGAGCTGGCGCATGAGCTCGTTGGTCTTGCGGATCAGCGCCCAGAGATTCGGGTGCAAGCCGACGATCTCACCGACCGACGCGTCGATCTCGGAGATGCGATCCTCCGGCAGAAACTGCGCGAGATGCGGCGGCAGGTTGTTCGTGCTCAGCATTTCCCCGATCAGGTTGCCGCTGTGCACGGTCCAGCGCTGCTCGTCGGTCGACAGCCGCGCCGCCAGCGCCAGGGCAAGCGCGCTGCCGCCGGTGCCGGCTTCGCGCGAGATCGTGATATACGACGCCACGGGTGGGATGTTCGCGTCCCGACCGGCGTGCGGCAGATGGGCATGCAGGTAGGCTTCCGCCTTTTCCAAAAAAGGAAGCGTATTCATGGTGGTGGCGCGGGCAGCGGGGGTTAAGCGAGGGTAACTACTCAGGTGGGGTGCTGGCTCATGTTGGTAGCATCGGGAAATTCTTTTTTTAGACAGAATGGACAGAATATACAGAATGGGTCGGGCTGATTTTGAATCATT
>Ga0163144_10026374_pt1 | contig 11299 bp, 10 predicted proteins | sample OliLak19BULKMAT1_FD_123175 | JGI IMG/M metagenome (GOLD analysis project Ga0163144, IMG submission 123175) | Freshwater microbial mat bacterial communities from Lake Vanda, McMurdo Dry Valleys, Antarctica - Oligotrophic Lake LV.19.BULKMAT1 | ecosystem: Environmental > Aquatic > Freshwater >... | reverse complement strand
TTCGCGAAGCGCATCATCCCAATCGGTATGCAGGATTTTAATTTTAGGGGAGTTGATGGCTTCAATCAATTGCAAGGTTTCATCGTCAGACTTGCCTACCGCTATTATAAATTCATCACAAACAGGCAAAATAGATGTGATAGCCTCTACTATCGGATAGTCATATTTGAGTGCATTGCGGATAAAACTAAAACCTGAAACTTTCATGTAATTGTATCAATTTTATAGGTTTGCCAATACTTCTTGAAATTTCTCCTTCAATCTTTCTATGCTGTGCAGTTGGCGATAAAACTCAAATTTTTCATGGGGAAAAGGCTCATGTTGAATTTTATGGCGCAATAGCTCCAAGCCTTGTAACGCTTGTGCTGTATTTCCTGCTTCTATGGTTACACCAAGTCCGTATTTCTCTACGTCCTCGCCTACACAAAATGTATTTTGGGCTAAGACATATTTTTTGAAAATAGCCGCTTTAGTGAGCCGATTGCTTGAGCTTGCAAAATTTTGATACACCAGAAATAGAATATCAGCAACATTTATAAAAGCGTTGAAATTCGCACCTTCTTGAATGTAGTCAAGATTAAAATAACAGTTTTCGGGACTGGTTTCGAAAAAATTTTCTACTTCTTGTGCTTTTTCAGGTGTGTAAGCAATAAGTTGTTTTGGTCCCGCGAATACAAAAAAGTACTTGGTGCTGTCTGCATTTTGAGCTAAGTCAATAAAATAATGCAAGCCATTCAACAATCCTAAAATACCTGCAATGACTACAATGGCTCTGCCATTTGCTTGCTCTTGTATAGCTTTGATGCTTTCGAGCTGCATATTGGGTGCAGTATCATCAGCAATTTCAGGAAAAAGAATAACTTTCTTGCCTATTCTTTTGCTGAATTTAGATATAATCCCTTCATCATGCACGGTTATATTTTTACAACGTTTGGACGTAAGCGCAATGTCTATTTCTGAAAAACTTGCTTTATCACGCAATCCTTCAGTATTCCAACGTAAGTGAAAAGGGTGGAAGTACAGCCCCGACCAATCATAAGGAAATACAGAATTTATTAAAACAGGGTGTAAATAGTTTTCCAAATAAGAATCTAACCAACTAAAATACACAAAATCCACTGCAATTTCGTGTTGTTTAGCAGCCATTTTTATGGTTTTTGCCAAATGTTTCCATTTTTTGCGCGTAGCTACAGCGTTATTAAAACGCCCCCAATTTTTAACTTTATACTTAGCCTCTTCGTATGGATAATAGTAATAATTGCCTTCTTTTTCAGGGTTTTTCTCTATCACCCAGTCGTGTATAGGTGTATTTTCGGGAAAGAGTATCAACACATTGTACTCTAATTTGAGCAATGAGTCTGCGAACAAGCGCATGAAAGCAATGTGATGCCCAAGCGTACTAACACCTATAAGTGCAATAGTTTTTTGCATATTTCTTTTAAAATATAAGTTTGAAAACTACTTACCAATAACATGCTCCTTCGACATTTTCAGCACCTTTAGGTTTTTCTTCTTCAGAAGGGCGAATCCAATAATCATTTTTTAATTTTTTAATGTTCGGGACATTTTCCCAACGATTGCCCCATATTCCAAATAATATTTGGGTAGCTCCCGCCATGTGTATGGCTTGCTTGCCTATTGATTTGACGAAAGAAGCCAATGGCAAACCATACGCGCCTGCACCTATAATGGCTATATCAAAATCTTTTTTACTTATTTCTTTACACATATAATCCAATGCTTCAAACCAAGTTTTAAAAGGTAATTTTTTTTTGTTGTCTGCTAAAGATTGCACGGCTTGTATAGTTTCAAGAGAAAACACAGGCAATACCCCTTTATCTGCAAATAAAAACTCGCGATTTTGAGTATATTGTTTTTGGATAGATTGCGCAAAAGGGTGTACTACCAATACTTTTTTATTTTCCAGTATTCTACTCCAAGGATTTGCATGATAATACGGTTCAATAGATTCCAAACGTATAAGTTGAGCTTGAGAACAATATTTTTCTGATATTATATCTTCCACTTCATTGAACCATACACCTAAAGCGTCTATGTGAGTAATATTTTCAGAAAATACTTCAGAAAATTTAGTAACACTTTGGCTATCTGCAGGAAAAAAACCCGAATTATTTTCTAATGCTTTTATATTTTGTGGATTCCATTTATTTTTTTTATTGTTTTGTATTTGCAAATAATTATATACAATGCTTAATTCTGTACTTCCAAACCGTGATATTATACATGGTTCATTTTTTGATAATAATTGAAAAATATAATCATTACCCTCTTGGATACCTAATATCTTTCTATCACCATAAAATGCTACAATTTTAGGTTTATCAATATAGTTTTTAGGTTTATATAAGCTTGTTTTTATAAGCATTGCCTTTATAAATTGCTTAATCATTTTGTAATTTATCATACTCTTGCTTTCATTTCGTTAAACATTTCAGTAAGCGTAGTTTCGAGGTCATATTGCCATGTCCATGTAGGATAATGCATTTTGAATTTTGAAACATCAGAAATCCACCAAATATGGTCGCCTATACGGTTTGTTTCTGCATAGCTATAATTCATTTTGTTACCCGTAATTTTTTCACAAACAGACATAGCTTCTTGCATAGAACAGTTGGCAAATCGTCCCCCCCCTGCATTATAAACTTCGCCTTGTTTCGGGTTTTGATAAAAATGCCAAAACATATTCACCAAATCCCAACTGTGAATATTATCGCGTACTTGTTTACCTTTATAGCCAAAAATAGTATAATGATCGCCTGTAATGGCACACTTCATCAGGTAGGCAAGGAAACCATGCAACTGTGTACCCGAATGTTTGGGTCCAGTAAGACAGCCGCCTCGAAAAACGCCCGTATTCATTTCAAAATAACGCCCATATTCTTGTACCAATATATCTGCTGCAACTTTTGATGCACCAAACAAAGAGTGTTTGGTTTGGTCAATGCTCATCAATTCATCAATCCCATGTGTATAATAGGCATGAGATTCAGCAATTTCCCACCGATTTTCTAATTCTACCAAAGGTAAATGATTAGGTGTTTCGCCATAGACTTTATTGGTAGAAGTAAAAATAAATACTGCTTTAGGACAGTGCAAACGTGTAAGTTCGAGCAAGTTAAGTGTGCCATTGGCATTCACTGTAAAGTCTGTAAGTGGCTCTTTAGCCGCCCAATCGTGGCTCGGTTGCGCGGCAGTATGCACTATGAGATGTATATCTTGAGCATATTCTTGAAAAACCTTTTCAAGGTCAGTATAATTACGAATATCTGCTTTATAATGCTTATAGTTAGGCGTTTCGCGTTCTATGCGTTGTCTATTCCATTCTACGGAAGCACTTTCGCCAAAAAAATAAGCGCGGTAATTATTATCAATACCAATAATAAGGTCAAATTTATCAGTAAAAAAATCAACGGCTTGGCTGCCAATCAGTCCTGCCGAGCCTGTTATAAGAGCAATTTTCATAAATTCAGAATAGGTTTAAGGGCATCTGCGTTTTTTTCTATCCACACAAATATATCCTCCATGATACGTTGCACGCTCATTTCTGGTTTCCACCCTGCAAAGGTAGTAATTTTTTTGTTATCTGTAAGGTAAATACGCAAATCGGCTACACGATTTTCTACTACTTTATCAAAGTGCAAGTTATTTCCTGTTATATTTTGGCAAACTTGCGTAAGCTCTTGCAAAGATGTGCTGACTTCGCGTCCGCCACCCACATTGAAAAGCCCACCATTGAACCGCTCTATTTCGTGAATTTGCTGGTCTATCAAACGAAATAAGTCGTCTATATGCAAGATATCCCTTACCTGCTTGCCTTCCCCACCATAACCAAAATACCCTAACTTTCCTTTCCAAAAATGCCTTGCCGCCCATAAAACAATCACGCCTTGATCGACCTTGCCCATTTGCCATGCACCTGTAAGCACGCCACAACGATTGATAACCGTTTTCATACCCGAAAGTGCATTATACTCTTCTATTAAAAGTTCGGAGGCAAGTTTGGTAGTGCCATAAAAAGAACGTGATCCCTCTAAGCTAAATTTTTCGCTAATGCCTCGCGATGAAACACCCAATAAAGTCTGTTGGTCTGTCCATTCAAAACGGCTTTCTTTTTCTATAAAATCTACACTTTCCAAGGTCTTTATTGGATAAACTCGGCTGGTAGAAAGGAATATAAAACTTGCTTGATGTTTTTTGGCAAGTTCTAAACAATTGACTGTTCCTATTAAATTATTATTCACTACTTGAGCAACAGGCGAAGTAATACCTGCCAAAACTGAAGGTTCTGCTGAAGCATCTATAAGACAATCAAAACCTTTAATTTCCGAAAAATCTTCGGGGTTGCGAATATCAGCATGCAAAAAATGTATACCTTGTTCTTGCAACCTTGATAAATTCAGTTCAGAACCTCTGCGTTTGAGATTATCTAAGCAAGTAATTTCGTAAGAAGGATATTTTTGTTTGAAATAAATAGCAAGATTTGAGCCTGCAAAGCCCGCCCCGCCTGTGATGAGTAAGTGCATTTTTTTAGTTTGATTTAATTTTTCTGTATTTACTCAGATATATTTATAATGATTTAATATGCTGGTAAAGTTTATCAATTATTTGCACGTATTGTTTGCGTATTTTCCACATTTCTTGTAAACGCCCATACGCATATTCATAGTTACAAAAATAGACTTCGCCCTCTATATCTTTGTATAAAAATCTAAATAAGCGTTTTGGAGAACGACAAAGAAATTTTAGGTTTGTCCAAAAAATTTTATGCCACATTTTTTGTGGTCCTATTTTTTCATCCCTTTCGATACACAAAAGAACGTATTGATACATATCCAAATAAGTAAGAGATTGCCCTATACCTCTTTGAAGTTTTCGGCAATATGCCCAACTCAAACGGGAAGAAGCCATGAAATGTTGGAGTGTCAGCCTTGATGAGTAATGAATTTCATAACCTAAAATCTTTGCATACCAACACAGTTCCGTATCTCCTCCTGTGCTTAAATTTTTACCTTTTCTGTCCGACAAAAGTGTTTGAAAATTGGCAGCTTTTATAGCTTGCCAAAAACTACGACTCAATACCATTCCTGCCCCAAAAACTCTTCCGCGCGTATGTGTTACGTCTCCATCAGAAAAGTTTGTTTCACCTACAGCGTAAGTAGTTTCCATCATTTTATACCAAAAAGGTGCTTCAGTTTCAAAAGATGCTGTATTTTTGCCACCCAAAATACCTATTTTGTTATTTGTAGCTATTAAATCAAAAGCATGTTGAACATAATTTTCGTCAAGCCAATTATCATCATCACAAAAGATGAAATAATCACATTCAGATGTTTCTACCCCTTTTTGCCTTGCATAGCTCAAACCTGCTCTCGGTTCATCTATAATTTGAAAAGGCGTATTACATGCTGTTTCTTGCCATATTTTTTGAGCTACTTCTTTAGTATCATCAGTAGAGTTATTATTAACAATAATGATATCCCAAAGGCATGTAGTTTGTTGTAATGCTAAATATTTAAAAGTGTCAGGAAGTAATTTTTTGCTATTATAGCAACAAATGATGACTGAAATACCAAACATATAATTACCTTAGTCCTCCTTTAAGTTTAGGTATCTTAATTTTAAAACCTATTATATTTAATAATAAACTCCAAAATAACTTTGTTTTAATGTCTGATTTTAAATAATACAAATTTTTGAATAAAAAAACAATACTTTTGCATCTATTTTTATTCAAATGATATAACACTTTGGAATAATAATAATAACGTAATGCGTGGTACAATCTATTTTTATCTATATTAATAATAGAAGTATTTAGTCTTCTAAAATAGGCATCTTTTATAGCTTTGATATGATATAAATGCGCTTTTTCAAAATTCCCATGTTGTGAGATTCCATTGCTATTATTTCTATAATAATATAGTGGTTGATCAACAAATTTCACTTCACCAACTTCTTCTAACTTTAACCATAGATCTTGGTCTAATGCTCTTTTAAATTTGGGCGAAAAGCCTGTGGTAAGGTCATAAGAAGTTCGTTTGAAAGTAGAAAAGCTATCTCCTGTCATTGCATTTATCAAACTCTCCTGTGCAGGCAAAGGCTTACTTCTGATAGATTGAATGTTCATATCTTGATCACACAAATAAATTGCGGTATAAATAAAACTTGCCTTCGCATTTGTGATATGTGCATCAATCATTACACGTAGTGCATCAGGTGGTAAAGCATCATCAGCCCCCAACATGCCTATTATATCACCTGTAGAATTATCCATAGCTGTTTTAAATGTGGTGCCTGCCCCTTGATTTTTAGTATGTTGTATAAGTTTTATTTGAGGGTTTTTTAGATGAGGTTGTAATATGTCAATAGAATTATCAGTCGAACAATCATCTGCAATAATTAACTCCCAATTTGTATAAGTTTGCTTTTCTACACTTGCAATAAGTTCAGGCAAATATTTGCCATTATTATAGTTTGCTACAATTATTGAAAATTTCATTGCAATACAATATTTTTAATATATATTATTTGTTCTGCTGTCAATTCAGCATACATCGGCAAAGATAGGGTTTCTTTTTGAAACTGCCAAGAAACAGGAAAATCTTTTTCTGTGAAGCCAAGTTGCGCATAACATGGCAGGAAAGGAAGTGCGCTAGGATAATGAATAGCCGTTTGAACGCCTTTTTCTTGTAATTTCTTTTGCAGTGCATCGCGGTTTTGTGTTCGGATAACGTACAAATGAAAAACATGTTTGCTATTCATTCGTGTTTTAGGAGTATGGATTTCTGTATTCTCTAATGCTTGTGTGTAGGCAAGTGCGTTTTGAATACGCCTTTCTGTCCATGCAGGCAAGTAGGTAAGTTTAGTAGAAAGTGCTGCGGCTTGTATGCTATCCATACGGCTATTACGCCCTTCTATAGTATGGTCATGCTTACCAAGTTGCCCATGATTAGCTATTCTACGTGCTTTTTCGGCTATAGCATCATTATCAGTAGCCATACCGCCTGCATCACCATACGCACCTAAATTTTTACTTGGATAAAAACTAAAACTCGCACAATCACCCCAAGTACTTACTTGTTTGCCTGCTATTTCTGCCCCATGTGCTTGTGCGCAATCCTCTAAGACCTGTAGCTGATGTTTTGTTGCGATTTGCATAATGGCAGGCATATCGGCAGGTTGTCCATAAAAATGTACAGGTATAATCGCCTTTGTTTTATCCGTTATTTTCTCCTCTATTAGTTTAGGATTGATGCAATAATAATCCTCTTCGATATCAACAAAAACAGGTTTTGCGCCTACATTGCTTACAGCCTCTGAAGTAGAAATCCACGAATAGGCAGGCACAATTACCTCATCACCTGCTCCAATACCCATAGCTTGGAGGAGTATTTCAATGGAATCTGTCCCATTCGCGCAAGCAATAAAATGCTTTACACCTAAAAAATGAGCAAATTCTTGTTCAAAATTTTTTGGGTACTTGCCTCCAATGAATGCTGTTTCTTGTATAACTGTTTGAATCACTGTATCTATTTCTCGTTTGATACTTTGATACTGTGCTTGTAAATCAACGAAAGGAATATTCATACACTACTAAAAAATAATTTTGACCACTTTCCCATTATTTAATCCATACTTTTCGCCACTTTCGGGACAGGTAGCCACATTATTACCATCAAATTTAAGTTTATGACCATATTCAGACATCCAACCCACTTGTTTGGCAGGGTTGCCTATCACTAAAGCATAGGCAGGAACGTTTTTTGTTACCACCGCACCTGCGCCAATAAAAGCGAATTCGCCTATATCATGCCCACAAACGATAGTCGCATTAGCACCGATAGTCGCGCCTCGCTTTACAACAGTTTTACTATATTGATTTTTGCGATTGACAGCACTTCTTGGATTTGTAACATTGGTAAAAACCATAGAAGGTCCTAAAAAAACATCATCTTCGCAAATAACGCCTGTATAAATAGATACATTATTTTGTACTTTTACATTATTTCCCAAAATTACTTCAGGCGAAATAACGACATTTTGTCCAATATTACAATTTTCACCTAAAGTACAGTTGGACATGATATGCGAAAAATGCCATATCTTCGTTCCTTCCGCTATCTCGCATGGCTCATCTATGATGGCAGTTTCATGCACAAAATATTTTTTTTCCATGTGTTAGGCTATCCTTTTAGCAAAGTTTTCAATTTGTAAATATTCTCAATAATCTCAACCACTTTTAATCCTTCAAAAGCGTTTGTGGTAGCTATATTTCTACCACGTAATGTATCTATCACATTATCAATGATATAGTGGTGATTGGCGGCACTCCCTTTGTATGCACCATAATCGTTAGGTGGGTTTGAAGGAGCAAGTTCGGGCATTTCGTATCCCTTTATATGGCAATATTCTACTTTATCCATATATTGTCCACCCACCTTGATAGAACCATTTTCAGAAATAATAGTAATACTGCTTTCAAGATTTTTATCCCAAACAGAAGTCGAAAAGTTGATACTACCCATTCCACCTTTTTTGAAATCGAAACTTACGAAGCCTGAATCCTCAAAATCAGTAAGATTTTGGTGATTAAAATCATTGAATTTAGCTTGTATATTATGGATATCACCAAATAACCAAAACATAATATCAATAAAATGACTGAACTGTGTAAATAGCGTCCCGCCATCTTGCTCTATCAAGCCTTTCCAACCACCTTTTTTGTAATAGCGTTCATCTCTATTCCAATAACAATTTACTTGCACCATAAATATTTTGCCCATTATCCCACTGCTTACAACTTCTTTGAGCCAAGCTGAAGGGGGGGAATAACGGTTTTGCATCACACAAAAGGCTAATTTTTGTGCTTGAAGGGCTTTAAAAAGGACTTCTTCTGCATCTGCTTTGTGCAATGCCATAGGCTTTTCGCATACTATATGGCAACCGTTTTCCAAAGCTAAAATAGATTGGGAGGCGTGTAAATAGTTAGGCGTAGCAATGTTAATCACGTCTGTAGCTATACCCGACTGTAAGAATTCTTCAAAAGACGCAAAAAACGGCACTTTGAAAGTGCTTTCTAATTCAGAGCGCAGGCTTATATTGATGTCTATAACTGCCACCAATTCAGCCTCTTGATTTTGTTGAATCATAGCGGCATGTCGCTTGCCTATGTGTCCCGCGCCTACTACGGCAAATTTTATTTTTTCCATGTTATGATAGATATTACCTAAAAAAACTAAGCATTGATTCGCAAATGTAGGCAAGCATTTCGCTGTTCATTTCCGTATGTATGGGCAAAGATAATACTTTTTCCGACAACTTCTCAGCAGTAGGCAAGCTACTTGCCTGCCAGCCCAAATATTTATAGGCTTCTTGCAAATGTAAGGGCGAAGGATAATAAATCATAGTCGGCACGCCTTTGCTTTGCAAATATTTTTGGAGTGCATTTCTGTCTATATTTTCGGCTAAAGTGAGCGTATATTGATGAAAGACATGGGTAGAATTTGGATTGCGGACAGGTATTTTGAAATGTGGACTTTCCGCAAAAAAAGCATCATAATATTGTGCTGCTTCTTGCCTACGTTGGATGTAAGTATCTAAATATTTGAGTTTTACATCTAAAAGAGCGGCTTGTAATGTGTCTAAACGTGAATTAATGCCGACCATTTTGTAGGTATATTTCACTTCTTGTCCGTGATTAGCAATGCATCTCATTTTTTTTGCAAGTTCGTCATCGTCTGTAAATATAGCTCCACCATCTCCCATACAGCCTAAATTTTTGGAGGGAAAAAAAGAAGTAGTGCCAATATGACCAATAGTCCCTGCAGACTTTATTTGTCCATTTTTAGAAGTATATTTTGCTCCTATTGCTTGAGCAGTATCTTCTATAACATACAAATCATATTTTTGAGCGATTTCCATTATTCTATCCATATCAGCACATTGCCCAAAGAGATGCACTGCTACTATTACCTTTGTTTTTGGAGTAATTGCTTGTTCTATTTTTTCGGTATCTACGTTATAAAAACCCTCTAAACTATCTATAAAAATAGGTTTATAACCTAAAAATGCTCCAACTTCTACAGCCGCCACGTAGTTAAAGCTCGGCACGATAAACTCGGCATCAGCAGGCAAGTTTAAAGCCGAAAATGCTATTTGGAGCGCGTCTGTGCCATTGGCACAAGGTATTACGTGTTTGGTTTGCACGTATTTACCTAAATTATCCGCAAAATCTTTCACAGCGTACCCATTGATAAAAGCTGATTTCTCTATCACCTTTTGCATGGCTGCATCTATTTCTGTTTTGATATGTTGGTATTGGGTGAATAAATCCACCATTTGGATATGTTGCATTTTTAGTGTGAATTGGGGTGGCATTTCAAAATCGATCCACACACCCTCTCCAAATTGGAGAGGGCAAGGTCTTAAGAAAAGGTTTTGAAATGCACCCTATGAATGTATTTTTTGTGCAAAGATAAGCAAAAAATTATAAATATGCTTCTGCCATCAAAACAACCCACGTATAATTTTCAAAATGGCCAAAACGAGGGTTTACAATTTTCTCACTAATAAGTTTGTCCTTGCCTGCTTGTATTTTATTTTGGACACCTTGATGCAGAAGCCAACTATTTTGAGGTGGCTCATAGCCTATTTTGTCTATACGCCAAGCGATTTCGGGAGGCAAGATATCAGGAAAACTAACACGCTGAATATATTTTGTCCAACCTTCACGAATTTTGAAATGATTGGGCAAGGTAAACAAAAACTCCACCAATTCATGTGAAAGAAAAGGCAATCTTATTTCTCGCGAGTGTGCCATAGAATTGCGGTCTGCATAACGCAATAAGTCTTGTAAACCTTGCACAGCCGTATTGTGATACAATATTTCGCTCAATTTGTTAGGTGTGTGTGTGGCTACAGGAGAAGGTTTGTAAGCTTCATAAAAATCATCAGCAAAAAATTGATAGTCTGGCATTTTACTTCCTTTTATTCCCTTGTAGAGGCTGTAAAAAGGTGTTTTCTTTACTATATTTTTTATTTTTTGTGTAAAACCTATAGGCGTTTGTGTCGTGGAGGCAAGTTGTGTATAATCTTTGAAATAACCCTGCGGATAACGCTCTTGATATATCTTTGCTTCTTTATGGTACATTTTGACATCTTTCTCAAAAAGCTCTCTAAAAAAATAATCATAATAATAATGATAGCCTGCCAATATTTCATCTGCCCCTTGTCCATCAAGTAAAACCGTTACATTTTTTTCTTTAGCAAGTTTCATCAC
>Ga0163144_10026373_pt1 | contig 11299 bp, 13 predicted proteins | sample OliLak19BULKMAT1_FD_123175 | JGI IMG/M metagenome (GOLD analysis project Ga0163144, IMG submission 123175) | Freshwater microbial mat bacterial communities from Lake Vanda, McMurdo Dry Valleys, Antarctica - Oligotrophic Lake LV.19.BULKMAT1 | ecosystem: Environmental > Aquatic > Freshwater >... | reverse complement strand
TTTTCGGCCATTTCAGGCGAATCGGGTACGGAAGCCCAGGCGAATGATCACCAGCTACTCCTACGGCGCCACCAGACGCGAACAGCGGCGTGACCGGCGCAGCCTGTTGCCCCGGCTGGCCCTGCGCATTGGCGACGTCGAACTGCCGCTGCGCAACTGGTCGCTGGGCGGCGTGTCGATCGACCCGTCGGCCGAACTGCTCGCCATTGGCGATGCGGTGCGCGGCGAGATTGTGCGCATCGGCCGGCCCGACTTCGGCGCGGTGAAATTCAAGGCGACGGTGGTTCGCGTCGATCCCCAAACCGGCGTGCCCGGCCTGATGTTCGATACGATCGACGAGGCCGTGCTGGCGTTCCTCAACCGCTGCGCGACGGCGGCGTTCAGCCGTCGCTAGGCCGCGAGTTTATCCCCCGGCCGCCTCAAGCGGCCAGCTTATCGAGCTCCTTGAGCAGCAGGTCGCCCATCTGCCTGGTGCCGACCTTGGTCCGGCCCTGCTGCATGATGTCGCCGGTGCGGTACCCCGCGCCCAGCACGTTCTTGATCGCCTGCTCCACCAGGTCGGCGTCCTCGTTCAGGTCGAACGAATAGCGCAGCGCCATACCGAAACTCATCAACGCGGCGATCGGGTTGGCCACGCCCTGGCCGGCGATATCGGGCGCCGAACCGTGGATCGGCTCGTACAGCGCGAGGCGCCGGCCGGTGGCGTCGGGCGCGCCGATCGAGGCCGAGGGCAGCATGCCGAGCGATCCGGTCAGCATCGCCGCCTCGTCGGACAGCATGTCGCCGAACAGGTTGTCGGTCACCATCACGTCGAACTGCTTGGGGTTGCGGACAAGCTGCATGGCGCCGTTGTCGGCCAGCATGTGCTCGAGCTGCACGTCGGCATATTGCTCGGCATGCAGCCTGGTCACTTCCTCGCGCCACAGCACGCCTGACTCCATGACGTTGTTCTTTTCCAGCGACGTCACCTTGTTGCGGCGCTTGCGCGCCAGCTCGAAGGCGACCGCGGCCACGCGGCGGATCTCCGAGGTGGTATAAACCTGCGTGTTGACGCCGCGGCGCTCGCCATTGGGCAGCGTCTCGATACCGCGTGGGCTGCCGAAGTACACGCCGCCGGTCAGTTCGCGCACGATCATGATGTCGAGGCCGGCGACGAATTCCGGTTTCAGGCTGGATGCCTCGACCAGCGCCTCGAAGCAGACCGCCGGACGCAAATTGGCGAACAGGTCCATTTCCTTGCGCAGCCGCAGAAGGCCGCGCTCGGCGCGGCTGTCGAACGGCAGCTTGTCCCATTGCGGCCCGCCGACCGAGCCGAACAGCACGCAGCCGCAATCCAACGCGTTCTGCATCGCCTTGTCGGTCAGCGGCGTGCCGTGTTTCTCGTAGGAAATGCCGCCGACCAGGTCCTCCTTCACATCGAAGGTGACGGCGCGGCGCTTGTCCATCCAGTCGACCACGCGGCGCACCTCGCCCATCACCTCGGGGCCGATGCCGTCGCCGGACATGATCAGAACGCTTCTGTTGGCGGCCATGGTTCTGCGCTGCTCCCGTCAATTCAGTTTGTGGCTATGCACGAAAACCCGATCGACCACCTCACCGTCGTCGGCAAGCGGCAGGAACAAACGGGTCCAATGGATGTGGCGTCCTTCGTTGTCGTAACGACTGGTATGCTCCATGGGGCAGCGGGCGGCGAGACAGTCATCGAACCAGCCGAAAAGCAACGACCGGTTGCGGTGCGGCACCTCGGAGAATTTCTTGCCCGTCCATTCGCGGCCGTAGACCTCGCCCACCTTGCCGGCGTACACCCGCCAGCGATAGTCGCCGCCCGGCAACACCTCGACCAAGTGCAAACCACCGATCCAGGGCCGCAGTTCGACCGTGTCGAAGTCGCGGCGCGCGGGCATCGTGCGCCCGCCGCGCCGCGATTGCCACAGCGCGGCCAACGGCTCATGCACTGCGGACACGCGATCCAGCCAGGTCCGTTCGATGGAAGGTTTGGCGACAGTCATGATTCCCTCCGGCAACGCCAAACCGCTTATAGCCGCAGGAAATGCCGCTCACGACAGCGCGTTCGTCTGGCGATACTAGCCAAGCGTTGCGGGATTGTGACAAGGCAGGCATGTGGCCACCTATCGGCCCTGGGCATAAAGCCATGGCTCGCTCAGCTTCTGCCTGGTTTCGAACTCGTCCATCTTGGCCTTTTTCTGCATGGTCAGGCCGATGTCGTCGAGGCCGTTGAGCAGGCAGTGCTTGCGGAAGGCGTCGATCTCGAACTTGATCGTGCCGCCGTCGGGGCCGTGGATCTCCTGCTTTTCCAGGTCGATGGTCAGCGTGGCGTTGGCGCCGCGATTGGCGTCGTCCATCACCTTTTCCATGTGCTCGGGCGGCAGCTTGATCAGCAGCATGCCGTTCTTGAACGAGTTGTTGTAGAAAATGTCGGCAAAGCTTGGCGCGATGACGACGCGGATGCCGCCATCCATCAGCGCCCAGGGCGCATGCTCGCGGCTGGAGCCGCAGCCGAAGTTCTCGCCCGCCACCAGGATGCTGGCCTTCTCGTAAGCCGGCTGGTCCAGCACGAACGGGATCGGCTTGCCGTCGGGCGTCTTCCGCAGATTGTGGAACAGGCCCTTCGAGATGCCCTTGCGTTCGACCGCCTTCAGGTAGACCGCCGGGATGATCATGTCGGTATCGACATTGTTCATCGGCAGCGGCGCCGCGACGCCGGTCAGGGTGGTGAACTTGGGGATGCCGCCTTCCATGTGCCTCTCTCTTATTTCAGGAATTCGCGAACGTCGGTCAGGTGGCCGGTCAGGGCCGCCGCCGCCGCCATCGCCGGGCTGACCAAATGGGTGCGCCCGCCGGGGCCTTGGCGGCCCTCGAAGTTGCGGTTCGAGGTCGAGGCGCTGCGCTCGCCCGGCTTCAGCTCGTCGCCGTTCATGGCGAGACACATCGAGCAGCCCGGCTCGCGCCACAGGAAGCCGGCGTCGAGCAGTATCTTGTCCAGCCCCTCCTCCTCGGCCTGGTGCTTCACCAAGCCCGAACCCGGCACCACCATGGCCTGCACGCCGGCCGCGACCTTCTTGCCGGCGACGATCTTGGCCACTGCGCGGATGTCCTCGATGCGGCCGTTGGTGCACGAGCCGACGAACACCTTGTCAACCTTCAGGTCGGTCAGCTTCTGGCCTGGCGTCAGACCCATATAGTTGAGCGCCCGCTCCAGCCCCGCGCGCTTGGTGGCGTCGGCGATGCCAGCGGGATTGGGCACGACTCCGGAAATCGGCAACACGTCCTGCGGGCTGGTGCCCCAGGTCACCTGCGGTTCGATCTCGGATACATCCAAGATCACTTCCTGGTCGAACCTGGCGCCGGGATCGGTCACTAGGGTCTTCCAGTAGGCCACTGCCTGCTCATAGGCGGCGGCCTTTGGCGCGTAGGGCCGGCCCTTGACGTACTCGAAGGTCTTTTCGTCGGGCGCAATCAGGCCGGCGCGGGCGCCCGCCTCGATCGACATGTTGCAGACGGTCATGCGGCCTTCCATGGAAAGCTCGCGGATCGCCGGGCCGTCATATTCGATGACATAGCCGGTGCCACCGGCAGTGCCGATCTTGCCGATGATCGCCAGCACGATGTCCTTGGCGGTCAGGCCGACGCCCGGCTTGCCATTCACCGTGACGCGCATGTTCTTGCTGCGCTTCTGCTGCAGCGTTTGCGTGGCCAGCACATGCTCGATTTCCGAGGTGCCGATGCCGAAGGCCAGCGCGCCGAAGGCGCCATGCGTGGCGGTGTGGCTGTCGCCGCAGACGATGGTCATGCCCGGCAGGGTCAGGCCCTGCTCCGGCCCGATGATGTGGACGATGCCCTGGCGGATGTCGTTCATCGGGATGTAGTTGACGCCGAAGCCCCGGGCGTTCTTTTCCAGCGCCTCGAGCTGGATGCGGCTTTCCTCGTTGCGGACGATGCCCTGCTTGCGCTCGGGGTCGGTCGGCACGTTGTGGTCGGGCACCGCGAAGGTGGCGTCCGGCCGGTGGACCTTGCGACCGTTGAGGCGCAGGCCCGAGAACGCCACCGGGCTGGTGACCTCGTGCACGAGGTGGCGATCGACGTGGAGAATGGCGTTGCCCTGGGCGTCGATATCGACCAGGTGGCTGTCCCAGATCTTGTCGAACAGGGTGCGCGGCTGGGCCATGGCGTCTCTCCCGGAAACGAGTTTCCTTAGATTACTAAGCAATATGTAAACGGGCCGCAAGTGCGGCCCGTTTCCGTCCAGCCGTGAAGCCGAGGGTTACTTGGCTTCGGCGGCGGCGGCGGGCTCGACGTCCTTCTTGGCGGTAATTCGGGCGGCCTTGCCGGTCAGGCCACGCAGGTAATAGAGCTTGGCGCGGCGCACTTCGCCGCGGCGCAGCACCTCGATGGAATCGACGCGCGGGCTGTACAGCGGGAACACGCGCTCGACGCCCTCGCCATACGAAATCTTGCGCACGGTGAAGTTCGAGTTCACGCCGCGGTTCGAGCGGGCGATGCAGACGCCCTCGAACGCCTGGATGCGCTCGCGCTCACCCTCGACGACCTTCACGTTGATCTTGAGCGTGTCGCCCGGCGCGAAGTCCGGCACCGCGCGCACCGCGGTGAGTTTCGAGATCTGCTCCTGATCGATCTGCTGGATGATGTTCATGACGTGGCCTTTCCTACTTCTCTTGCGGTTCGCGCCGGGCCCACAGATCGGGCCGGCGCTGCCGCGTTATCTCTTCCGCCGCCGCCCGTCGCCAGGCGGCGATTTTGGCGTGGTCGCCAGACACCAGCACGGCTGGCACCTCATGGCCTTCCCACGCCTGCGGCCGGGTGTACTGGGGATATTCCAGCAGTCCGTCCGCGAAACTCTCCTCGCCCAGCGAGGCCGCATCGCCCACCACGCCGGGCAGCAGGCGTATCACCGCGTCCAGCAGCGCCAGACCGGCAATCTCGCCCCCCGACAGGACGAAGTCGCCAAGGCTGACTTCCATCAGTCCACGGGCGGCGAGTACCCGCTCGTCCACCCCCTCGAACCGGCCACAAACCAATGTGGCCCCGCCGGCGGCGGCGAATTCCCGCGCCAACGCCTGGTCCAGCCGGCGACCGCGCGGGCTGAAATACACCAGCGGCTGGGCCGCCGCAACCGGCCCGGCGCGGCCTTGCACCGCATCCACCGCCGCCGCCAGCACGTCGGGCCGCATCACCATGCCCGGCCCGCCGCCAAACGGCGTGTCGTCCACCGTCCGGTGCCGGCCCTGACCGAAATCGCGGATATCCACGACTTCAAGGGTCCAGCGCCCCTCCTCCAGTGCCCGGCCCGCCAGGCTTTGCCCCAAGGGCCCCGGGAACATGCCGGGGAACAGGGTCAAAACCCGCGCTGACCAGGCCGTCACCGCGCTGCCTCCGGGTCCGCCGGGGCGTCGGCCACGGCAAGGTCGATCACCACCCGGCCGCCGCCCACGTCCACCAGCGGCACCGCCGCCTTGGTGAAGGGTACCAGCAGCGTGTCGCCACCAGCCGCCTTCGCCACTTCCAGCACGTCGCCGGCGCCGAAATTCTGCACCGCCTGCACCGTACCCACCGTCTCGCCCGCCATCCCCTCGGCCCGGAGGCCCACGAGGTCGGCATGGTAGAACTCATCTTCCGCCGCCGTCGGCAGGGCCGAGCGGGCGACGTAGAGCCGCAAGCCCTTCAGCGCCTCGGCGGCATCGCGGTCGGCGATGCCCGCCAGGCTCGCCACCACAACGCCTTCCTTAGGCGCCCCGTGCAGGCGAAGCGTGAAGCGCCTCGTGCCGCTCTCGTCCCGCACCGGGCCATAGGCCGCCACATCCCCGGGCGTGGCGGTGAAGGAGCGAACCTTCACCTGGCCGCGCACGCCATGGGGGCCTGCGATGACACCGACGCAGACGAGCGGCTCGCCCATCGTCGGCGCCGGCATTTAGGCCGCCGGCTTGTCTTCCGCCGGCGCCGCAGCGGCGGCTTCAGCCGCCTTCAGGCGCTCCTGCGCCTTGGCCTTCGGCTTGCCCTTGTTCGGGTTCGCGCCGGCCTTCCAGGTGCCAATGCCGGCATCGGCAAGGAACCGCTGCACGCGATCCGACGGGGTGGCGCCCTTGGCCAGCCAGGCCTTGGCCTTCTCGGCGTCGATGGTCACGCGGTTCTGGCCCTTCGGCAGCATCGGGTCGTAGGTGCCGATGCGCTCGATGTAGCGGCCGTCGCGCGGGCTGCGGCTGTCGGCCACGACGATGCGGTAGAACGGGCGCTTCTTGGCGCCGGCGCGGGTCATGCGGATCTTCACGGACATCTGGTATTTCCTTCTTTCGAACTCAGAATTTCGGCATTCCCGGCATCATCCCGCCGAGACTGCGCATGAAGCCCTTCTGGCCCAGCTTGGACATGCGCTTCATCATGTCGGCCATCTGCATCTGCTGCTTCAGCAGCTTGTTCACGTCGCTGACCTCGACCCCGGAGCCGGCTGCGATGCGCTTCTTGCGCGAGGCCATGATCAGCTTGGGGTCGCGCCGCTCGCGCTTGGTCATCGACGAAATGATGGCTTCCTGGCGGGCCAGCATCTTCTCGTCGACATTCGCCTCGGCCATCTGCTGCTTTATCTTGCCGACGCCGGGCAGCATGTTCATCACGCCCGACATGCCGCCCATCTTGCGCATCTGCTGCAATTGCGAGCGCAGGTCGTTGAAATCGAACTGGCCCTTGGCCATGCGCTTGGCCAGCCGCTCGGCCTCTTCTTTCTCGATCGTCTCGGCGGCCTTCTCGACCAGCGAGACGATGTCGCCCATGCCAAGAATGCGGCCGGCGATGCGCTCGGGATGAAACGGCTCGAGCGCGTCGAGCTTTTCGCCGATGCCGAGCAGCTTGATCGGCGCGCCGGTAACGGCGCGCATCGACAGCGCCGCACCGCCGCGACCGTCGCCGTCAACCCGGGTCAGCACAATGCCGGTGACACCAACCCGGTCGTTGAACGACTGGGCTACGTTCACCGCGTCCTGCCCGGTCAGCGCATCGGCAACCAGCAGGATTTCATGCGGCGCCGAAACGTCGCGCACCGCAGCCACTTCGGCCATCAGCGCTTCATCGACATGCAGTCGGCCGGCGGTGTCCAGCAGCAGAACGTCGTAGCCGCCGAACCTGGCGGCCTGCTGCGCGCGCCGCGCGATATCGACCGGCATCTGGCCAGGCACGATGGGCAGGGTGGCCACGCCGGCCTGCTCGCCCAGGATACGGAGCTGGTCCTGCGCGGCGGGGCGCGCCACGTCCAGCGACGCCATCAGGACCTTCTTCTTGTCCTTCTGCTGCAGGCGAAGCGCGATCTTGGCGGTGGTCGTGGTTTTGCCTGAACCCTGCAGGCCGACCATGAGAATTGCCAGCGGTGCCGGGGCATTGAGATCGATATCGACGCCCTCGCCAGCGCCGCCCAGCATTTCGACAAGGTGGTCGTGCACCACCTTGATGACCATCTGGCCCGGCGTTACCGAGCGCAGCACGTCGGTGCCAATCGCCTTGACGCGGACCTGGTCGATGAACTGCTTGACGACGGGCAGGGCAACGTCGGCCTCGATCAGGGCGACGCGCACCTCGCGCAGCGCCTCAGCCACATCGGCCTCCGACAGCGCGCCGCGTTTGCGTAAGCGCTCGAAGACATCGCCAAGCTTGCCTGAAAGGCTCTCGAACATTCCGCTCAGTCACCCACGCAAAACGCAAAAAACCCAGTGCGCGACCCTCGCGGACTGGACTATGGCTTGGGGAACAGATCCCTCGTCACCGGCTCGAACCGTCAAAACAACGGAATTCGGCGCTAAAAACACCCGAAAGGGCGGAAAGTCAAGGCTATGGGCCTAGGGGGTTTTCCAAGCGAAGCCCGGGCACCCGGCGAAAATCCGCAACATTCAGGGTAACCAGTATCAGATCGTGTTCCAACGCGGTGGCGGCCACGATCATGTCAATCTCATCGTCGGGTTGCCGTTGCACCAAGCCGCCCCAGCGAAGCGCCTCAGCCAGCTTGAACGGGAGGATACGGCCAGCAAACAGGCTGGTTGTTTGGTCCCGCCAAAGCCGGAGGATTTCAGCGTATACAGCGTCCCGCTCTCGCTTTGCTGCAATGCCTTTTTCTATTTCTCCGACTGTCACCGCGCTCAAATACATATCGGTGAGCGGCCGTGAGCGTAACCACTGCTCCAATGCAGCGCTTCTATTGGGCTTTCGCAGCGCGGAGACGACGTTGGTATCCAGCAGATAGGTCAAAAATCGATCTTCCTGCCGCGCGCCTTGACCCGCACGAAAACCTCCTCGTCATCGCTTCCCCCTTGCGGGATGGAAAGAAGATGTTCGACGAAGGTCTTTTTCGGCGGCTCCAATGCCTGCCGCACCTTTTCATAGTCAGCGCGCGAGACGAGAACCGCTTCTTCCTTGCCACGCACGGTAATGACCTGCGGGCCTTGGCTCTGGCTGGCCCGCACCAGTTCGCTCAGCTTGTTCTTGGCATCCTGCAATGGCCATTGGGCCGTCATTGACGCCTCCTATTCATCTAGCTGATTAATCTAGCTTGTTCTGGTCGCGTGTCAAATGCGGGCTGCTTATGTATACAAGGCGTGGGAGGCCCGACATGGCAAACAATAGTTTCGATTGCGACGTACTGGTCATTGGCTCGGGTGCCGGCGGCATGGCGGCGGCGATCACCGCCAAGAAGCATGGCTTGGAGCCGATCATCGTCGAAACGGCGGATGTGTTCGGCGGCTCGACGGCGGTTTCGGGGGGTGCTGCCTGGGTACCGGACAATCCCCTGGCGCGCCGCGCCGGCATGACCGACAGCCTGGACGATGTCCGGGTTTACCTGAAGCAGGAAGTCGGCAACCAGTACGATTCCGCGAAGATCGACACCTACATCACCCAGGGGCCGCGCATGGTCGAGTTCCTGGAGAAGAACAGCGAGGTGCGCTTCACCCTGATGAAGACGTTCCCCGACTATCACCCGAAAACCACCGGCGCCGCCAAGGGCGGCCGGGTCATCCGCGCGACGAATTACGATGGCCGCCTGCTGGGCGCGAATTTCAGGAAGCTGCGCCGGCCGCTGAACGAGCTCACCATTTTTGGCGGCATGATGGTTGCTGGCGAGGACGTGCCGCACCTGTTGAACGTCACCAAATCGCTGAAGTCGTTCGCCTATGTCACCAAGCTGATGGCGCGTTACGCCGCTGACCGGCTGCGCCACCCGCGCGGCACGCGGCTGGTGAACGGCAATGCCCTGGCGGCACGCCTGGGCAAGACGGTTTTCGACCTTGGCATACCGCTCTGGCTGTCCTCGCCGGCGAAGAACCTGATCATCGAGAACGGCGTGGTGACGGGCGCCGTGGTCGAGCGCGACGGCAAGCCGGTGGAAGTGCGGGCGCGCAAGGGCGTGGTGCTGGCTTCCGGCGGCTTCCCGCGCGACAAGGCGCTGACCGACCGCGTCTACCCGCACGCGAAAACCCTTGGCCACTACACCGTGGTGCCTGGCGCCAGCGACGGCGACGGCATCCGCCTGGGGCAAGCCGTAGGCGGCGTCTACAACACCAACGGTCCCAGCGGCGCGGTGTGGATGCCGGTGTCGCTGCTGCCGCAGCCCGGCGGCGGCACGGTGCCGTTCCCGCACATGATCGACCGCAACAAGCCGGGCTTCATCGTCGTCAACCAGCACGGCAAACGCTTCGTCAACGAGGCGGTGTCGTACCAGGACTTCGTCGAGGCGATGCAGGCCGAAAGCGCCGGGGGCAAGGAGCTCGTCACCTGGCTGATCGCTGACCATCGCGCGGCGCGGAAATACGGCATCGGCGCGGCCGCCGCCTATCCCATGCCGCTGGGCCGGCACCTGCGCTCCGGCTACCTGAAGCGCGGGGCCACCGTGGCCGAACTGGCCGGCAAGATCGGCGTCGATCCCGCCACGCTCACCGCCACCGTCGAACGGTTCAACCAGCACGCCAAGGACGGCCGCGACCCCGACCTGCACAAGGGCGAAGACATCTACCAGAACTTCATGGGCGACTGGGCGCACAAGCCTAACGCCAATGTAGCACCGCTGGCCGAGGGCCCGTACTACGCCATCCGGCTCTATCCCGGCGATGTCGGCACCATGTACGGCCTGAACACCGACGCCCGGGCCCGGGTGCTGGACAGTACGGGCAAGCCAATTCCCGGCCTGTTCGCCGCCGGCAACGACGCCGCCTCGGTCATGGGCGGCACCTATCCCGGCGGCGGCACCACCCTGGGACCGGGCCTGACCTTCGGCTATATCGCCGGCCTGACCCTGGCCGGCAAGCCATTGGACTAGCGCCACCGGCCCGCCATATAAAGCGGGCCATGAACGCGAAGGCTCATAACCAGGCCGGCCGGCCGTTCCTGAAGATGCACGGCCTCGGCAACGATTTCGTCGTGCTGGACGCGCGCGGCGGCACCGGCCTGTCCACGGCGGCGGTGCGCGCGGTGGGCGACCGGCGCCGCGGCGTCGGATTCGACCAGCTTTTGACCATCGAGCCGTCGGCGCGGGCCGACGCCTTCATGCGCATCCACAACCCCGACGGCAGCGAGAGCGGCGCCTGCGGCAATGGCACGCGCTGCGTCGCCGCCCTGCTGATGCGGGAAAGCGGCAAGGACCGCGTGGTGATCGAAACCGCCGCCGGCCTGTTGCCCGCGCATAGAACCGGCAATGGCGAAATCACCGTCGACATGGGCGAGCCGGGCCTCGACTGGCAATCCATCCCGCTGGCCCGTGCGATGGACACGCTGCACCTGGATTATCACCGTGACGTGCTGCGCGACCCGGCGGCGGCCAACATGGGCAACCCCCACGTCGTGTTTTTCGTGCCCGATGCCGACGATGTCGATCTGCCCGCGCTGGGCCCGGTCATCGAACACGACCCGCTGTTTACCGAACGAACCAACGTCAACGTCGCCTCATTGCGTCCCGACGGGTCTTTGCGCCTGCGGGTGTGGGAACGCGGCGCCGGCATCACCCTGGCCTGCGGCTCGGGCGCCTGCGCCACCTTGGTTTCGGCGGCGCGGCGCGGCCTGACCGGCCGCAAGGCGGACCTGTACCTGAACGGCGGCAAGCTGACGATCGAATGGACCCCGGGCAACCGCGTGCTGATGACCGGCCCGGTCGCCACCAGCTTCGCCGGCACGCTCGACCCCGCATTGCTCGGCGCATGACGGGGCCGGAGGTCGTCACCTTCGGCTGCCGGCTGAACGCCTACGAGTCCGAAGCCATGCGCGAGCAGGCCCGGGCCGCCGGCCTGGGTAACGC
>Ga0163144_10026371_pt1 | contig 11299 bp, 8 predicted proteins | sample OliLak19BULKMAT1_FD_123175 | JGI IMG/M metagenome (GOLD analysis project Ga0163144, IMG submission 123175) | Freshwater microbial mat bacterial communities from Lake Vanda, McMurdo Dry Valleys, Antarctica - Oligotrophic Lake LV.19.BULKMAT1 | ecosystem: Environmental > Aquatic > Freshwater > Lake... | reverse complement strand
GCCCCAGCATTGGTGGAAGAAGCGCTCGAAGGGCGACAACATGATTTTATCCGCCCTACCCGGCGGGGTTATGTTCCACCACTGACACGGCCAACGACCGACCAAAAGGATGTCGCATATGCGACATCCTGTTGGTCGGAGGATCAAGGACGCGCACAATTCGGTCGATCAAGCAGGGCGTTAATCTGCCGATCCGAGGAAGCAAGGATTGGTGCGGAGGGTTTTCTTGTCGGAAACGCGATTGAGGTGATTCAGGCATCGAGTCGTTCCCGCGCAGTCAACTTCGATCCCGGTGTGCACCTGAGCTCATGCGAAGGCTGCGGAGCGAACGACATCTCCTTCGCGGAGCCGGGGAGGCGGAGAACCGGGAAACAACGCTCAGTCCGGCACGACCAGTTCCATGTCGCATATGCGACATGAAACTGGTCGATCCCGGAACGAGGTGCTTGGCGCCACGCGGTTGATGGCATTAGGTTTTTGTCGTCGTGAGCAACCGCGTTGAGCTGAGTATCGCCCGGATGATGGTGGCAAGGAAGGTTGTTCATTGCGAAAACGTCACCGCCGACTGCGGCAATCCACGAGGATCGCCACGTCATGGTTCTTGGGCTCCGGCACCACCCCGTGTTTAAAGCCAGGAGGCGCCAACGACGGATGATTCAGATTAACACGCTGCTGAGGAAATTGCCTCTTCTATATACAGTCTTGGGAGCAATTGAAAAACGTCTGCGTCAAACCCGGGTCGCAATGACCGGCGTGCGTGCGTCAATCAATGCGTCCCTCTTCTCATCAGCCTCGGGGGGCGAAATGTTACGCGACGTAGTCGGCTTCGCTCACGTGTTCCTGCCAAGCGGCAGTCTTCCCTTCGGCATCTGCCCGCTGCACGGCCAGGTGGACCATGATCGAGTGTGGCGCGGCGCCGTGCCAGTGGCGCTCGCCGGGCTCAAACCAGATCACGTCGCCGGGCGCCAGTTCCACAATGCCCTCGCCGGCTTTTTGGGCACGCCCAAGGCCCGACACGATTTGCAGTAGTTGCCCGTGGGGGTGGGTATGCCATGCCGTGCGCGCGCCGGGTTCGAAGGTCACGACGTTGACCCTGACGTCAGAGGCGTACGGCGCGCTGGTGACTTCATCCAGCCAAACCGATCCGGTAAAATAGTCGGCGGGTCCTCGTTTCGTGGCTGTTGCCGTGGCGCGTTTGATTATCATAGTGATGGAAACGGGTCTGAATCCGGGATGCGACTCGCGTGGTCGTCTTCGATTCTTCCGCAAGGAATCATTGGGCGCAATCCTGCATGCGAATGATGGTGGGAATATTCCAGGCGGAATCTCGGTCGAAAGGCGATGGTTGCAAACAAACGACCCCAAACGAACCGGGGTGCGACTCAACGTTTCATTTTACTGTGATGGTGGAGCCGCGTGACGCACCTTCTCCGGCCTAACAGAAGTCCGACTCTCGAAGTGGGTTTCGCCGTTCTGCGGGTGGGCGCTCAGCCGCGGCTTCCGAGCCTCGCAAAATTTTCCCATCGCCCAAAGGGCGCCGTCGTTTCCTTCCGACGCCCGTGCGTTCGCCCCGGCATTTTGATCAATTAGGGAAACTCGCCGTGATCCCCGATCTCGACGCACGGGTGACGCTCGTCGATGAAAACTACCAGACGCTGGCAAACCTGGGCGACGGATGGACGACCAAGTCGGAAGTGCGCGCGCTTCGCACCAAAACCAGTGACCATTTCGTGCCGGGTAAATTCGTTTGTCCGCATGATGCCGCTTTTGATCAAGACGGCAGTTTATTCATTGCCGAGTGGGTGGCGTACGGTCGATTGGTGAAGCTCGAAAAGATTTCATCGTGAGAGCGCACCAAGGCCTCGGAAACCGGCCGGAAGGGCTCACGGAACGGGCGTGGTTTCCCTGACGCGGTCGGTGACTGTAAGGGTGTTGAAATCGAGGACGCGCTCCAGTTGGCCGTGAGTGATGCTCAGCTTGCGACCGCCGATTTCGGCGTTGAGGTACGGCCCCTGGAAGAGTTTCCATTTGCTATAATCGATCGCGCGGCCGTCCACTTGGGGCGTCTGGCCGTACGAAAAAGCGACCTTCTTACCCCGTAGTGTCGTCATCGATACGGTAGGGGCGGGCTCGAGTTTGAACGACAAGGTGAGCGCCTTAATGGCGGCTTGGAAGGCGACGAAACTCTCAAACTCACTTGCGCTGGCAGCCTGCACGATGGTGCCGTTCTTGAGATGGGGGCTGGTGAGAATGCGCCCGCCGAGGTCGAGCCGCGCCTTCGCCCAGCCGCTGGTGTAGTGGAGGTATGGGATCCAATGATACGGCGCGAGCGGCCGATAGGCCAGATAGGCGTTGCCGCCGCGGGCAAAAATCCAGCCGGAGGAATCCTCTGTGAAATCAACGAGGTCTTTCGAAAAGAAACCATTGATGTGCGGGAAACGCGTGCCGGCCGGGATGTCGTAGAGGGAGATGACCGTGTCGAGGTCCTGGAACACCTGCTCGTACGGTGAGCTGCCGAGGACTTTGTCAGGTGAATCGTAGGATGGTTTGCCCTCGAAGGTGACGCCCTTGATCATCGGCTCGGGATAGAAGACAAACGAGGCTTGCATGATTTCGCTCGCGGAGTGCGGGTGCAGTGAAAACAGCGTATTGTGCTTTCCGCGCGGATCGGCCTCGGCCCACGTGACATCCCACACATGCGACTGCAGGGGATCGATCCGTCCGCCGCGCGTTGAGCCCAGCGCATAGTCTTTTCGTAGGTAATTGGTTTTGTGCACTGGCGGCGACGTTTCGTCACTATAACGCCAGAAGGGACGGGTCCGCGCCCGGTCGCGTTGGACAAAATCGCCGGAGCGATCCGTGGCGATGCGGTAAATCACCTCGGGCACTTCGTAGTTCTTCGCGAGCGGCGCAAAGTAAAGGCCCCAGCCGCTGTAGCCGGCGGTGGGTGGAGTATTGCCGAAGAGGAGCCAGCTGAAATAAGACGCCATGGCATTCCACCGCTCAATGACGGAGCCTTCGTCGGTGCGGGAATTGGGCCCACGCATGACGCCGTTGAGCGTCGTGGCGGCGAGCTCGGCAAAGAGCCAGTCAAGCATCATGCGGCCGCGTTGTCGCATCGCCGGGTCCTTGGACCAATTGGCCAGGAACTGGATTGGTATGACATACTCGCCAATATAATGCGTGGTATTGAATTCACCCTGGCCCACAGTGGCCGTGACATCGATCCAGTTGAGGATATAGGAGCGTGCCTCGGCCAGATTCTCCGCGGAGGACTTGCCGCTGTACCATGTTTCCGCGGGCTCATCGGGATAGAGTTCCGCCATGAGAAACAGCGAAATATAATACATCACGAAATGGTTTTCGGTGTCACCGCGCAGCTGTCGGGTGGTGCGCCACGCGGTCCGGATCGACGCCAGCGCTTCGGGCGAGAGACGATCGCGGCCGAGATAGGCAATGCAGACACTGGGAAACATCCAGAAAGGACCGGTGCCGGGCTCACGCATCATCCCGATGACGCGCTGTGAACAGCCCGGAAGGTCCTGGCCGCGGACGATCCGCGCGGCGATCATGGCGAGATTGAGGTTGGCGGGATCGTCGGTCTTGGCGTTGCCGCCGGCCGCAGCCCAGTCGATGACTTCATCGACGCGGCGGAAATAATCGTCGCGGCGCTGGCTGGCATCCTCGATTGGGGCGGCAGCAGGCGCCGCGCCTTCAAAAGAGGGTTGAGCGGCGGCCGTGAGGGCAGCGACGGTGACGAGAACAGCAGAGAGAAAAGCGCGTGGCATGGCGGAAGGATGGGCGAACCTACGGAGCGTTCCGGGGCACGAGGAGAAACTTGTTAACTTGCGCGGCGGCGATGGTGTCGGGCTGCCACGTGCGTCCAAAATCGGCGGATACAAAGAGCGTTTGTCCCGCGACACTCGCGTAAAGCCGGCCTGCGGGATCGATGCCGACGCGCCAGACATGATGGGGCGCAGGCAGGCCGGCGTTGCGGTCGGTCCAGGTCCTGCCGCCGTCTTCGCTGGTGAGGACGCCGAGACTCCAGCTACCGACCGCGAGCCGTTGTGGCTGCGTGACATCAAATGTTACATTATAGAGCGGGTTGGTAGAGGGAGCCGACGCGACTTTTTCCCAGGTGTTCCCGCCGTCGGTGGAGCGTTGGAGGCCGGCGCTGTGGGTGGCGGCGAGCCAGAGACGCGGATCGTGGGGCGACTGCTGGATGTCGTAGACGGTGTCGGTGGTGGGAAGAACACGGCGCCAGCGCTGGGCGCCGTTTTCGGTTAGGTAGATACCGGTCTCACAACCGGCAAACACGCGTCCGGCGCGGGTGCGGTCGATGTGCAGCACCTGCGTATATTTGCCGCGCGCGGGCAGGCCGTCCTCACGGCGCACGAGCGTCTGTCCTCGATCTGTAGATACTCCGATGCCATCGGGCAAAGCGAGGTAGACGTGATCCGGGGCGTTCCGATCGAGGGCGACATCGCGCGCCTCGGTCATGCTCCAGTCGTTGCAGATGCGCCAGTGATGGCCGCCGTCGAGAGTGCGCCAGAGACCGTTGAGCGCAGACGTGTACATGACGTTTCGGTCCCGTGGATCGAAAGCGACTGATGTGATGGTACCGTCGTTGTAACCGACATGCTGCCAGGTGCCGGAAGCGTCGCGCTGGTAGACGCCGTTGTTGGCGACGACCTTGGAGCCGATGGTGTAGTTGCGGTTCAGATTCGCGCAGAGGAAGAAGTCATACGCGGGCGCGGGGGCGGCAAACGCTGCGGAAGCGAGCAGCCCGACCAGCAGGAGGGCGAAACGGAGTGAAGGCATGAAACGTGGGTGCGAGTGGCGTTCGGCGGAAAGGGTGGCCGTTGGGGAGTCAACGACTGGGACCGTTGTGGCGGGCGCCGTCGAGCCTTCATTCCATCTGGCTCAAGCCATGCGCGGCATATTTCCCGGGGAATGAATTTCGAGCGGGATGATCAGGGAGGAAGGCCGAAAGTGAACAGTGGCGGGGTGGAGGCGGTGTTCACACTTCGATGCGAACGCTCCAAAATTAACGGTCTCGCCGGAAAACATCCATTACCCGCTACTCGCGCGAAACAGGAGAATCATCTGAATGCGCGCGAATCTTTTGGATGAACGGCGCGACGATTCGCGACGTTCGCGGGCGAAGAAAATTCGCTCACGACTGCGAAGACGTCCCGGGTTTGTTCGTGCGGGTTTCAGTTGGTGCCGTCGCTGGTCCAGATCTGGGCACTCTGTCGTTCAAACGCGATGCTGCGGGCGCTTTGCTCGTCGTAATAACCGTCGCTCCAGCCGCGGCAGCCGGCGCTCCCGGGTCGGAACGGGTTCTCCGTGATCGAAATGTGTTCCTTCGCGGCGTGCCGCCCCCTGGCATAACCCGAGGCATAATCGGATCCAACATGAGGGTGGGTGGTTGTCATGACCGTGTGACGATTTTTCGGGATCGGTTATTCTAAAAAATGCCGCCCGACGAATTGTTCCGCGCCGGGAGGTGCAGGAGGTCACGTACAACTCCATTTAGGCCCGCTCGGGGCGTGGAGCAATTCTCGGTGAGGTGGGGGCAGCGGCTCCGGTCCGCTTCAGTTCGCGTTGACGGAGGGTTTTTCCCTTTGCGCGGGGCACGTCTTGAGCTGATATCTTCGACGTGAGGCTGCCCCGCCTATTTTTCATCTCCGTGTTCGTGCCCGCTGCCGGCATTTTACGCGCGGCGCCGTTTGACGATCGAGTGGAGGCGTTGTTTCGGCCGCCGCTGGCCGAGACGATCACGCTTTCTCCTGACGGACAGCGCGTCGCTTATACGACGCAGGTCGGGCGGACTTTTTCCATCGTGATGATGGATCCGGATAATCCGCGGGCGAAAGAGACGGTGCTCGTGGAACCTGACCGCACGACCCCGCTTGCGGAGGGGCAGCCGGCTGTGCAACCACGTTTCCTGCGCTGGGCCACGACCTCCCGACTTGTGTTTGCGCCCACGGAGCGCGTGGTCCCGTTGCCTCCCGTGACGGATACGAATGGCCGCCCGGTGCCCAATCCCGACGGCCCTACCATCGTCTCGCCCATCATGGCGGTGGATGCCAATGGGCAGCAGCGCGGAACGTTGGTCGACGCGAATCATTTTCAAGAGACACCCGCGGAGGCACGGCGGACGCTTGCTGATCTTTTGCGGACGACCAAGGAACTCGTGGCGACGCGAAACGAGCCCGTCCGCTGGCGCATGCCTCACCTTGATATACTCGGGTTTCTGCCGCGCGATCGGGAACAGCTGATTATTCAAACGCGCGGGGCCTATAGCGTGCCGGCGCAATATTTGGTCGATATCCGCACCGGCAGCATCAGAGAGTTTGGAGGCGACTGGCCAGTGCCGCCCGGTGAGCCGCAGGTTTTTGATCCCTATCGGCTCAAGGTCGTCGGTGAGCGCAAGGACGGTGTGCATCCGACGACGATCTGGCACGATGCCGAGTTGGGTGGGGTACAGCGGGAGCTGGAGTATAAATTTCCACGTCGGGTCGTCGAGCTTCTGGAGTGGAGTGACACGCGTGGGCGGGTGCTTTTTCGGGTCACGGGCGGCAGCGATCCCGGCCGCATTTTTATATATCAACGGCCGGAGGATATCGTGTTGGAAATTCTCCGGCGCGCGCCGTGGCTGAGCAGTGAGAAACTCAACGACACCCGCTTTTTCGAATACGATGCGCCCGATGGCGCGCGGCTCAGCGGTTATCTGACCTGGCCCCGCACGCCGTCGTTCGCTCCGCCGCCACTTCTGGTGGTTTTCCCGTCGGGCTTCCCCGGGGGCGCGCAGCAGCCGTTTGATCCCGAGGCGCAAGTCTTCGCGGATCTGGGTTTTGCCGTGGTTCGTTTGAACCATCGCAGCGTCGCTGGCGTGAGGCCGGAAGATCTCGCCGCGTTGCGAACCGCGGTGGATCGCGTGGCGGTGAAGGATGCGCGAACGGCGATCGAGTGGCTGGCGGCGCGGACCCCCGATCGTCCTTTTGACCGTCGGCGCGTGGTGACACTCGGCCGGGGGTTTGGTGGCTATCTGGCCGTACGGGCCCTGCAACTCCACCCCGAAGTGTTTCGCGGTGGCATTGCGATCGATGCGCCGATGGAGCTGCGTCCGTGGCTGCGCCCGCACGAAGTCGGGGGCGTCGTATCCGCGGCGAAACCGCCGCGCGATATTCCCGCTGCGCTGATCGATCACCCGGATACGGACTGGAGAAAGTTATCGGTGCTGGATCAGGCGGAGGTGCTGACGCAACCGGTGCTGCTCCTCGTCGAGCCGACCCGCCACGCGGCGATCGATGCGTCGAACGCGACCCTGCGCGCCCGCTTGGAAGGCCTCGGACGCCCACCTGACTATAATGAAATCGATGCCGGTTTCGCGGCGGAGCAACCGGGCTCACGCGCTGTTGTGTACAGAAAGATGGAGGTATTTCTCAATCGGCATCTTCAAAATCCCGCTGTAACGACCGGGTTGACCACGGAGGAGAAATGAAACACTTCAACCGCGCGCTGTGGTTCGCACTTGTCGTGTACGCAAGTCGGCTGAGTCTGTCAGCGCAGCCGCAGGCACCGCAGTCGGACCCGGAGGCTGGTTCCGCGCCCGGTTCGACGGTCACGGCCGCTACGGTGACGCCGGTACAGACGGTGGAGTTGCCTCCGATGTTGGTTGAGGAGTCGATCTCCAACGTTCCGTGGCTCTATGTGAACGCAGGCGGCACCGAGTTTCTTTCGCGCTGTTCGGCTTCCACCACTCGCACCCTCGCGGAAGCGTGGCTGGCCAAACTGCAGCTCGTGCGGGTGCTGGTGCCGGAAGAGTTTTTGGCTCGGATGGATGTGCCGGAAGTGTTTGTCCTCTACGGCCAGGATCAGCGGCGGACGGTGAGCGCGGAAATTCAGCGCGAGTTATCAGAGGCCGGAGATCGGGTGAGCCCCGGCGAATCTCCGCGGGGAGGCGGAGTTAATATAGCGCTGAGCATGCGTCTCAGCGATCGCGATATGCACGCGTCGATCGCGTATATTGATGAATCCCTCTTCGACGCCGCCGGCCTGAGCATTTCCCCCGGCCATGTGCACTTTCTCCTTCAGGGACGGGTGCCGGAGTTACCCGCATGGCTGGTCGATGGTCTCGAACGCACTTATCGCCGGGCCGACTTCGTGATCGATCCCGTCACGCTCGGCCCGCTGGTCTGGAATAACCAAGGTGAGAGCGACGCGCTCGGGCGTGATCCGACCCGCCCGCGCGCCGTGCTTCCGGCCAGCGAGCTCTTCGCGACGAATGCCTTGCGGGCGGCAAAGAGCCGGCATCGGCGGCGCGTTGAGACCCGGGCGTCCACGCAAGAGCTGTTCGTGCGCTGGGCGATTACATCGGGCGATGCGACGCGGGAGGCGCTTTGGCGGTTTGCGGCTCGCGCAGCCGAGGGACCCGTGACGGAGGAGGTATTTGAGGCGGACTTCGGCTTTGGTTATTCCGAGCTGCGGGACCGACTCAGTGATTACCTGCCGAAGGCGGTGGAGGAGACGAAGCGGATCAACCCGGGGAGACAGCCGCCTGGGCCGCGCGTTGAGGTGGAACGCGCCACGTCCAACCAGATCGCGCGTATCCGGGGGGAGTGGGAGCGCCTCGCGATTGGGCACGTGCAGCGCCGACTGCCGGAAGTGCGGGAACCCTATATTGCGCAGGCGCGTCGCACCTTGCGGCGGGCATACGATGCGGGTGATCGGGATCCACGGCTGCTTGCGACGTTGGGACTCTGCGAAATCGACTCCGGAAATCCGGTCGATGCACTACCGTTTCTCGAGCAGGCGACTGCGCTCGGCGTGGTGCGGCCGCGGGCGTATTACGAGCTGGCGTGGCTCCGCTTTGCCGCATTGCGGGACGGCATGCCGGAGACCAAAGTGTTTTCGTATAGTGAACTCGCCCCGATCATCCGGCCATTGCAGCAGGCGTTGACGCAGGCGCCTCCGATGGCCGAAGTGTTCGAATTACTGGCGGAGGCATGGGCGCACTGCGAGCTGTCGCCCAACCCCGCGGAGTTTGCCGAGCTGGAGCGAGGCGCACGACTCTTCCCCTCGCGCCCGACGGTCGGCTATCCAGTGGCGCTCGTACTGGCGCGACACGGCAAACCCGCGGAAGCGGCGGCGGTACTCGAGGTGTGTGCGGCCTATGCGATGGATGAAGACACGCGCGCGTTGGTCACGCGCTTGCGGGCGGATCTGGCGCGTTGAGCGGAAGTGTTGCAGGCATTTCTGCCTGCACGGGTTTTACTGGCCTGACCCCCAGGCAGAACAGACAGGAATGTCTGTGTCACTTTGGGCCTCGGCTTTTAGCCGGCAGCGGCCTTTCCGGTGGAGGAGGCGACGGGGACGGGACCGTATTCACGGGCGGTGATGATGCCGGGCTGCGGGACCGGGTAGCGGCCGTTGGCCTCGAGGGGGAGCGGAGAGGGTGAGTTGTTGGTGAGGGTATCCACTCCGGGTGCGAACTCGTGGTCGCAATTCAGGATCTCGTCGAAGGTGATGATCCGCCCGGTGTGAGCGGCCATGCGGCCCATCGAGGCGACGAGGCTGGCTTCCACGCCGCGCTTTACCTCGTTGTAGGGCCGGTCCTGCCGGATCGCAGTGACCAAGTCGTCCCACTCGAGCTGATACGGACTGGGCTCCGGTTGCGGAAAAGCCCAGCGGAGATTCGGGTCAGTAAGGTCGATCTTGTCCCGCGGGGTTAGAACGCGCGGAATGTTATAACCGGAATAGATCCGCACCTGGCCGGGCGTGTGGGCGCGCGTGGTGATGACGGCGGAGCCCTTGGTGCCGTGCGCGTAGCTCGCAAATTCGTTATGCACACCAGGCATGTTGCGGCCTTCGTAGTAGAGTTTCGTGCCATCTGGATAGGTATATTGAACCGAGTAGGTGTCAAAATTCTGATCGAGCGAGTCGCCGCGATAGTGGCGGCCCCCAATCGCCATGGCCTCGACGGGCCAGGCGCCCTTCATCCAGGAGCACTCATCGATTTGATGAATATAGTAATCCGAAAACACGCCGCCGCTCGCCCAGAGGAACGCGTGGAATTTGGAAATCTGATGGAGCAGCTCGGATATATTATCAGGTTTGGGGCCGGCCGTGCCACCGCCGGAGCCCATGCGATAGGCCCGCATCGCGACAATATCGCCAATCTGCCCGTCACGGATGCGCTGCTCGAGCTCCTGCCGGCCCTGGCAATGCCGCACCATCAGGCCCACGCCCACCTTGAGGTTCTTCGCCGCGGCCTCTTCGCCGAGCGTGAACATCCGCTTGCTCGTCGGGCCGTCGACGGTGAGCGGTTTTTCCATGAACACATGGAGCTTCTTCGCGATGGCATAGCGGAAGTGTGCCCAGCGAAAGGCGGGCGGAGTGGCGAGGATGACGACGTCGCCGGGCTTCAGGACGTCCATGGCCTGCTGATACGCGTCGAAGCCGAGGAAGCGGCGGTCGGGCGGAACGTCGAGTAGGGCGGGGGAAGCCTGGAACTGTTTGGTGAGGCGATCGTGTGAGGCCTGCAGGCGGTGGTCGAAGACATCGGCCATCGCGACGAGTTTGATGGGTCCGGTCTTCGTCAACAACGCCTGGCCGGCTGCCCCGGTGCCACGGCCACCGCAGCCGATGAGAGCGACCTGGATCAGGTCGCTGCCGGCGGCATGCACGTACGGCACGGTGATGCCGGCGAGCGCGGACACCGTCGCGATGCGACCGGCGTGTTGAAGGAAATCTCGGCGGGTGAGCTCACTGTCGGTTCGGGAGTTCATAAGGAGTAAAATGCAGGGGCCCGGGAACGGAGATGAGCCTGCGCAGCGGGACGAGGAGACACAAGGAATCTCGTGGGCTCGTAAAGTGACGCAGGCATTCCTGCCTGCGGCTGGAGAATGGGTCTGGCAGGATGCCGCTGGAGCTGATTTCCCCTGCACAGATTACAGACAGGAATGTCTGTGTCACGGCGAGCCAGCCGAAGGCGCGCCTGCGTTACTTGCGGATATCGCATGCATCACTCAGCGTGATAGGCGATGAACGTTCCAAAGGCCCAGTCGGTTCGCATCGCCGTCTCCGATAATCAGAGCGTCTCGGGGCTACTGCAGGTGCCGGCGAATGCGTGGGCGGGTTATGTGTTGGCGCACGGCGCGGGGGCGGGGATGACGCATCCTTCATGGCAACAATGGCGGATGGACTGGCGGAGCGGGGCATCGCCATTTTGCGCTATCAATTCCTCTATATGGAGCAGGGCTCGAAGCGTCCGGACGCGCCGAAACTCGCT
>Ga0163144_10026370_pt1 | contig 11299 bp, 7 predicted proteins | sample OliLak19BULKMAT1_FD_123175 | JGI IMG/M metagenome (GOLD analysis project Ga0163144, IMG submission 123175) | Freshwater microbial mat bacterial communities from Lake Vanda, McMurdo Dry Valleys, Antarctica - Oligotrophic Lake LV.19.BULKMAT1 | ecosystem: Environmental > Aquatic > Freshwater > Lake... | reverse complement strand
GCCACTTGTAGCAGGTAGCCGGTGATATAGTCAATTTCTGTGCGCTGACCGTTGTGCACATCCTGCAACATGGAAGAGAGGTTGTCTGCAGTGCCCGCGATCACGCCAGCCACTGTTTGCGGCAGGGTCGCCGCGACATCCGCAAAACCCGCTGCGCTGCTGATACGGGCAACCTCCTCACACAGCGTGGCGACGTGTGCTGCCAACTCGCGGCGCTGGGCCAGTGCACCGTTCGCACAGCCGTGTACCGCGGTCAGGGGATTGATAATGCAGTTGACCGCCAGTTTCGACCACAGCGCCGTCGCGATATGCCCGTCCCAGATGCAGGGGTTAATGGCATTGGCCCATTGCCCAAACCAGGGTGGGGGTTGCTGTTGCCCCTGTCGACCGATGCGCGTTTCACCGCGACCGGCATGGCGGATGTGCTGCGCAGCGACGCGGTAGGCACCCTCGGTGCTGGTGCCACAATAAATATCCAGGTGTGGCCAGTCCACAGTTAATTGCTCCGCCAGGCCCATGCCGTTGACCAGCAGCAGCACCACGCCGTCGGGCGCCAGCAGGTGAGCAATGCCCGCCACGGCGGTGCGTACGTCGTAGGCCTTGGTAGTGACCAGCAGATGGGAGATGACTTCATGGTCACGCGGTGTGACAACACGCTGGTGTTGTACGCTGCGCGTGCCGTCGCGCTCCACGATGAGTGGCAGGGATTTTCGCTGCGTGCCGTGGCGCATGACCAGGGTGGTCTGGCAGCCGCTGCGCTGCAGCGCATGGGCGTACAGGCAGCCCATCGCGCCGGCGCCCAGTACGTGCCAGTGTGACTCTGCCACCGTCAAACTGCGTGCTGTGGGATTGAAAACTGGTCGCGGCGCATTACTATGTGACTCTGGTTCTCATCCATTAGGGGGTTACACACTATGCCATCGTTTGACGTTGTTTCGGAAGTGGATCTGCACCAGTTGACCAATGCGGTGGACCAGGCCGCCAGGATTGTCGGCAACCGGTTTGATTTCAAGGGTGTGGATGCATCCTTCGAACGGGACGAGCGCAGCGTGGTGCTCACCGCTGAGGCGGAATTCCAGGTGAACCAGATGGAAGACATGTTGCGCAGCGCGCTGATCAAGTGCGACATCGATCCCGGTGCCATGGACTGCGGTGAGTTACAGACGTCCGGCAAAGTGGTGCGCCAGACAGTGGTGTTGCGCCACGGCCTGGACAGCGCCCAGTGCAAGTCTATCGTCAAGCAGATAAAGGACGCGAAGATGAAAGTCCAGGCCCAGATCCAGGGTGATCAGGTGCGGGTGACGGGGAAAAAGCGCGACGATCTGCAGCAGGTCATGGCGCTGTTACGCCAGGAAGAGTCTGGCCCCCCCCTGCAGTTCACCAACTTTCGCGACTAGCTGTCATCTCGCCGCAGATTGTTCACTCGGGATGCGACGCAAAAATTGACGTGGCGGCACTGACATCCCCGTTCATTCCCGCTATTGGCTCCGGCTGGATCCGGACGACCGCTGTTCATTGCTACCAACGGCTCCGGCCGGGAAGGCCTTTTCACCTGCTTCCCCGATACTCGCATGCGAAAAGGCCTTCCCGCCCGGATCCTCGATTCCGGCGCGCAGGTGACATCGGTTGGTGTATTCGCACGGAGCGAGGGTTCGGGTGTCGGGTGTGCAATTCGTCAGCGAGTATCGGGGAAGCGGGCGAATTGCACACCCGGCGGCCGAACCCGCCAAAGCGCATGATCCACCTCAAATCAACCAAGCAGACGTTTCCGAGAACAACCTGGAGGGTGTACGCGATTAGCGCCTGCGCTGTGCCAGCATATTGACCAACGCCGCAGATTTTTCCGCTATCGCGTCCGGCCCCAGCACAGGCGTGTCCAGCGCCAGGTACCATAGCAATTCCAGGTAGCGGTAGATGCAACCGTATTGCTGTAGCGTGTCGCGCTCCCTGTCGTGCGGTGTCCGGCCCAGGTAGGCATTAAGCAGGACATCCGCATCAGGCTCAGGCAGTGAGTCGCCGTTTACCACCACCGCAATGTCATACCAGGGACTGGCCATGGCACAGTATTCCCAGTCCAGCGCCCACAGTTTGCCGGCGCTGTAAATACGGTTGGCGCGCAGCAGGTCGTTGTGACATAACACCGTGGCACCGGATTGTCCGTGCAGCGCATGCACCAGTCCCGCTACTTGCCCGCGAAGGTCACGCACAGCGGCGTCCGGCGCCCGGCCCCGGTGTTCCAGCTGCTTTTCGTAACGCAGAATGCGCTCCGCCAGGTCCAGGCGGTGATGCCTGGCGGGCAGTCCGTGTATGCCACGCAGCAAGCGCGCCACGTCAGTGATAGCGGGCTCCTGTGCGTGGTCGGGCACGAGGTAATCACAGACCAGGCTGCCCAGTGCGGGGTTGAAGTAGCGCGGCTGCGGGGCCAGTCCCGCCCGGTGCGCCGCCTCGAGGGTGCGCCATTCAGTCTGGCGGCTCAGCCCGTGCGCTGCTGGTTTGTGCCCGTCCAGGCGCACCACGTAGTGCTGTCCCGCTTCGACCAGTACGCTGAAATTGCTGATGCCGGGGGTCAGAATTCTTACCACGTTGGGGCCCCGGGTCAGCGCCGGGGTACAGTGCCACTGGGCCCACTGGGCGAGAGTCTGCTCCAGCTGCAGCTGGACGTTGTGCGGCAGTGTGATTGCCATGGGCATTGCCCTTCCGGATTGCATCGCAAGTATAGGACGCTTACACTCTTTAACCAATAAGAACGGGTTCGTGTCGGCGGTGCAATCGGGCACAAGACGAGTACAGTGAATGACAGATGATTTCAGCCGTGGCGGGTCACAGGGCGAAGAGATACAGGGCGCTCCTCCGGTAGTTTCCCGTGCGGAACTCAGGGCCAGCAGGCAAGCCGAATTTATCTCGGTCAACCGCTACCTGTACCAGCAGACCCAGCAACTGGAACACATGCTGCTGAATGCACCGGATCTGCAGGCCCTGTTCGAAATCCTGTTGGTTAGCATGCCGCGGCACTTTTCATTTCGCGTCTCGGAATTATGGTTGTACGACCCGGAAGACGTACTGGCGAACCTCACGGTGGGCGCGGAGCGTTACGGCCAGAACCTGCAATTGGTGAGTGATGTTTTCCTGATCCAGGAACTGTATGAACTGGAGCCAGATATCGCGCTGATAGACGCCACCGATTCGCGCATGTTCAAAGTACTCAAGTCTGAGCAAGGTATCGAATACGCCCTGCTGATGCCGCTGCTGGATTCCGGACGCATGATCGGTAGCCTGCATATGGGTCTGCAGGACGACTCGCTCGACCTGGGTGAGGCGGAAGAACATCTGTTGGCTCATCTGGCGGCCATTATCTCTGCCTGCTTCAAGGCCGCTGTGACTCACCAGCAGATCTCCCAACTGACGCTGCTGGATCCGCTTACCCAGATCAGCAACCTGCGCGGCTTTGGGCGGGACATCGCGCGGGAAATCTCCCGGGCCAGGCGTGCGGAGAAGCCTGTGACCGTGCTGTTGATGGAGATCGACGAGTTCGAGGACCTCTACAAACACTACGGTGAACGGCGCGGGCAGTTTGTCATCAGGAAGGTCGCGGAAAGAGTGTCATCGAACCTGCGCGCGACCGATTTGTTGGCACGCCTGGGCAGCGCCAAGTTCGCGGTGCTCATTCCCGGTAGCGGCGAGATGGTGGGTCAGGAGATCGCCGAACGGATGCGCAAGGATATAGAGGATTTTGCTATTGATGACGGGCGCGGTGCTGTTTTACAGGTCTGCATCAGTACCGGCATGGTCACCTGGGAGCCGCAGCAGTTCCCCGCCGTGGATATGCCGCAATTGGCCCGGCAAATGGAAGTCGTAGGGAACAAGGCACTGGATGATGCCAAGGCCCGTGGCGGCAATTGTGTGGCGCAATCCCGCCTCACTACCATGATTCTCTAAGGACCTGCGATGACCAAGCTCGATGCGCTGTTTCAAAGCAACCGGGAGTGGGCCCGCAGTATTAAAACCAGTGATCCCCTGTTTTTTGAAAAGCTGGCCGCCCAACACAGCCCGGACTATTTGTGGATAGGCTGCTCCGACAGTCGCGTGCCGGCCAACCAGATCGTCGGACTGATGCCCGGTGAAATTTTTGTGCATCGTAATGTGGCCAATATGGTGGTGCATACTGACTTCAATTGCCTGACAGTATTGCAGTACGCGGTCGATGTACTGAAGGTCAAGCACGTGATGGTGGTAGGCCATTATGGCTGCGGCGGGGTTATTGCTGCCTATGAAAACGCCAATAACGGCTTGATCGATAACTGGCTGCGCAATATCAAGGATGTACAACACCGCTACCGGACGCAGATTGATGTGCTAACGGACAAAGAAGCGCGCCTGGATCTGTTATGTGAACTGAATGTCATGACCCAGGCGTCGCATGTCTGTCACACCACCATTGTGCAGAATGCCTGGCAGCGCGGCCAGCCACTGGCGGTACACGGCTGGGTGTACAGTCTCAAGGATGGTCTGCTGAAGGATCTTGACTGTACCGTGGACCGGGCCGAGCAAATTGCAGACGCCTACCGCGTCATGCCCTGAAACCAGCAGGGTGGCACCGTTGAATTTTGAGCATCTATTATCCAGTGGGCGCATCGGCTCCCTGGAGCTGCGCAACCGCATCATCATGACGCCCATGGGCACCAACCTGTCCGAGGCGGACGGCCACTGCGGTGAGCGTATCCAGGCCTATTACGAGGCCCGCGCCCACGGTGGCGCCGGTATGCTCATTGTTGGGGTGGCGTCAATTGCCTGGCCGTCGGGTGCGTGCAATCCCAACCAGGTGGCGATCTCCTCGGATGAATTCCTGCCCGGGTTGCGCGCACTGGCCGGGCGGATCAAACAGCACGGTGCCCGCGCGGCGGTGCAGTTGCAGCACGCCGGCAAAGTGGCGGTCTGTGATATCGCTGCGGGCCGCCCCATGCTGGTGCCCTCCATTCCCCATAATTCACGCGATGAAATGAGCGCGGCGTTGACGCCTGAGGAAATGGCGGCCTTCGTCAAGTCCTACACCAAACAAGGCGCGAAGGTTGCGTACAAGGTGGCTGACCGGGACGATATTCGCGTGCTGATAGACCGCTTTGCCGAGGCCGCCGACCGCGCGCGGCGCGCCGGCTTTGATGGCGTCGAAATACATGCGGGACACGGTTATATCCTGTCTGAGTTTCTCTCGCCCCACGCGAATCACCGCGAGGACGAATACGGTGGCTGCCTTCAGAACCGCGCGCGCTTGTTGGTCGAAGTCATTGGGGCGGTCAAGGCCAGGGCCGGCCGTGACTTTCCCGTGTGGTGCCGCATCGATGCCATGGAGTACCGGACAGCAGGTGGTATCTGCCTCGCCGACGCAGTGGAGACCGCGGTGTTGGCCGAAGCCGCCGGTGCCGATGCCATCCATGTCAGCGCTTACGCCAACCCGTCCTCCGGTGCGGCCTTCACCGAGGCACCGCTGGTGCACCGCCCCGGCGGTTACCTGTCCTTTGCCGCCACCATCAAGGCGCGGCTGCGTATTCCTGTCATTGCCGTTGGGCGGATCGAGCCGGAAGTTGCCGAGCAGGTGTTGCGCCGCGGTGAAGCCGACTTTATTGCCATGGGTCGCAAACTGCTGGCTGACCCGGAACTGCCCAACAAACTGCTGCACGGGCAGCGCGAGGCCATCCGCCCCTGCATTTACTGCTATACCTGCGTCAGTCGCATCTTTGTCAACGATCACGTGCGCTGTGCGGTAAATGCCCGCACTGGTTATGAACGGGATGTGGTGATTCTGCCCGCCGCTCCACCCCGCCATATACTGGTGGTGGGTGGCGGGCCTGCCGGTATGGAGACGGCCCGGGTGGCAGCCCTGCGCGGGCATCAGGTGACGCTGGCCGAGCAGGGTACCTATCTGGGCGGCACGGTATTTTTTTCTTCCATCGTGTACCCGGAAAATGGCCAGCTAATCGCGTATCTCGCCGCGCAGATGCGACAACTGGGCGTCGACGTCCGACTGGGTACAGTTGTCGATGGCCATTGGCTGCGCGCACTCTCTCCCGATGCCGTGGTGGTGGCCACCGGTGCGCGCCGCGATGCACCACCCATCCCCGGTGTGGGACAGGCCCATGTCTTTAGCGGGGATGAGTTGCGCGCCCTGATGACCGGCAGCGACCCCGCTGCAGTCAGCGGCAAACTGCGCTGGTGGCAGGGTGTGCTGCTGCGGCTGGCGGGCTTGTTGCGAATTACACGCAACGCCCGGTGGTTGCGCCGCCTCAGCTACTGGTGGATGCCGGTCGGCAAGCGGGTGAGTATCGTCGGTGGTGGTCTCGTCGGTCTGGAGTTGGCCGAGTTCCTGGCCGAGCGAGGTCGCAAGGTCACGGTGATCGAGGAGGGCGAGAAGTTTGGGACAGAACTGGCCATTGTGCGGCGCTGGCGAGTGCTGGAAGATTTGCAGCACCTGGGCGTGGTGCTGATCAACAGGACCCGTGTGTCGAACATCACGGCCCAATCCATGGTGTTGACCTGCGACGGTGATGAGGTGGTGATAGACGCCGACACTGTTATTCTGGCCAGCGGCGCCACGGGCGATTTGTCCCTGGCCGACCTGAGCCGCGAACTGGGATTTGAAACCCATGTGGCGGGGGATTGCGCCGGGGTGTCCTACATCGAGGGCGCCATACACAGCGCGCACGCCGTGGGTAGCGCGCTGTAGGCCATATCAGAAGTTGTACCGCACGGTCACGCCGTAAGTGCGCGGCGGCTCCAGATACTCCGCCTGGGTACCCGTGAACACAATGGGGGCGGCGGTCTGTGCCGAGTACGCCTCGTCGGTGATGTTTTTCATCCACAGCGCCGCATCCCACTCCTCGTCGCGCCAGCCCAGTCTGGCATTGAAAATAGCCTTGTCCTGCTCTGTCTCCGGTGCCTGATAGGTGGCATTGGCGAAGTGATCACTCATGAAACTGTAATCGCCGCGCAGGTAGGTCATGCCATTGCCCAAGGGCAACAGCAGGGTGGCAGACAGGTTGCCGTTCCACGTGGGCGCGAACGCCACGTCGAACTGTTGCAAGTCACCTTTGGTGTACTGCGCGTCCAGATACTGCAATCCGCCGGCGAGCATCAGGTTGGCCAGCGGCATCGCCGAGAAATCCAGGTCAATGCCCTGGCTGGTGCCCTCGGCGGCGTTGCTGACAAAGAAACCCGTGCCCGTCGGATTTTGTGCAATGAACTGCAGGTCGGTGAACTCGGTGTAGAAGGCTGATGCATTTAACTGTAGCCGGTCGTCCAACCAGCGTGACTTGATACCCAACTCGTAGTTGGTGCTGTCCTCGGGCTCAAATTCCCTGATCGCGCCTTCGCCGGCGACCCCGTTGAAGCCCCCGGATTTGGTGCCGGTGGCGACCGACGAGAAAAGCATGACTTCCTGCACCGGGAAGTAACTCAAGCTGGCCAGGCCGGTGTAGCCGTCGTCGCCGCGGTTGAAGTCGTCATCCACAGGACCGTAAGCTAAGTTCACCAAAACAGGCAGGCCCAGCGCAGGATTTTGCGCGGCAAAGGAACTGGAGTAGGTGGTGACCAGGAAATCAGCATCCTTGGTCTCGTTGGTGTAACGCCCGCCCACGGTCAGCTCCCACTGTTCGGTAAAGCTGTACGTGGTCTGCCCGAACACGGCAAACGTATCCGTTTCCCAGGTGTTATCGATGGTGACGTAATCACCGGGCTGCGCGGCCAGTGCCACCTGCGGACTCACTGCCACCGTGGCGACGCTGAGAACATCCTCGCCCAGAATCGTAAACGGGCTGCCGTCTCCCCGCGTATTTTTCTCGTACGCGTAATAAAGGCCGGTCATGTACTGCAGCGGACCATCAAGCTCACTGGTCAGGCGCAGTTCCTCGGACCAGGCGTTACCGCTGTACTGGTCATTCAGCAGATTCAGCACATCCAGCTGCGAGCGATCGCCATCGGCAGTGCTGCTGTAGTCGTATTCGTTCCAGGCACTGAGCGAGGTAATGGCTGCCCATGACAGGTCGTAGTCGATTTTGAGATTGAAGGCATCCGCTGTCATATCGAAGTTGGAATCCACATCGACATTGTTTTTCCAGTCGAAGGCATCGTTTTTCGGGATGGGAAAGCCCTGCCGCGCCAACTCATCCGTGATCGCCGGGGTCTGGATGGCATCCGGCGCGCAACAGCTGGTGTTGCGATCGACATGGCTGCCCGTGAGCAGCAGGCTGAGCTCGTCGCTGGGTTCCCACAGCAGCTTGCCACGCGCGTTCCAGTCAGTGGCCGCGTTCAGGTCGTCACCGGTATCACTTTCCATCCAGCCATCTTCATCGTGCCAGCTGCCGGACAGCCGATAAGCCCACTGCTCGTTGATCGGGCCGCTGACCGAAGAAACATAGCGCTGCTCGGCATAGTTACCGAGGGTCGCCTCAACAAAACCCTCCGTCTCCTCGGTGTTGGGGTCCTTGGTGATGATGCTGACCACGCCGGCGTTGCTGTTCTTGCCGTACAGCGTACCCTGGGGGCCTTGCAGAACCTCGATACGCTCCACATCAGTGAGGTCGGACATACCCAGGCCTGAGCGCCCCATATACACACCATCGAGTATCAGCGCGACCGAAGCTTCGAGTGAGGGGTCGTTCTGCTGCGTACCAAAGCCACGGATCCTGACTCCTGCGGCAAACGGGCTGACGTTGGTATTCACGGTCAGCGAGGGCACCAACTGGGCGACATCCTCGATATTTTCGACGCCGGCTTCCTGCAGGGTCGTTTCCGACAGGGCGGTGATCGAGATAGGAACATCCTGCAGGTTCTCTGTCCGCTTGGTGGCGGTGACGATGACTTCCTCAAGTTGGGCGACGGCCTGTGTGCCGGTGGCCATGAGGGCAACAGCGAGTGCAAGCGGTGTGACACGTTTCATGGTGACTGACCTTTATTGTCTTATTATGGCATAGATTATGTCAGAATAAACAGGCGTGCAAGCGCAAGCGCATATTCGGTGCAATTAAAATGGCATAAGGTATGCTGACCAGTAGGCAATGAGCCCCGGAATTTCCCGAGACGATATGATGAACAAGCCGCTGGTGGGCGTGCGCGTACTGGACCTGACGCATATGTTGTCTGGGCCGTATGCCGGAATGATTCTGGCCGATCTGGGCGCGGAGACAATCAAGGTGGAGCCGCTGCAGGGCGAGGGTACGCGCACGCTGCTGGCCGGTGATCCACAACACTCCCTGGGCGGGATGGGCGCTTACTTCCTCACTCTCAATCGCAACAAGAAAAGCGTGGCGATGAATTTGAAATCCGCGCGCGGTATGGCCGTGTTCCAGCGTCTGGTGGAAAAATCCGATATCGTGCTGAGCAATTTTGCCGCCGGGGTGCCCGAGCGCCTGGGCCTGGATTTCGCCGCGTTGAGTCGCGTTAATCCGCGCATCATCACCTGCACAGTGACGGGCTATGGCTCCACCGGCCCGGGCGCCAATCGCCCCGCCTTCGATCAGGTGGCGCAGGCGGCCGGCGGCGGCATGTCGATCACCGGGCCGGACCGGGAGCATCCAGTACGCGCGGGGATTCCTATCGGCGACCTCGGCGGCGGCATGTTTGGCGTTATGGGTATTCTTGCCGCGCTGTATGAACGCGAGCGCAGCGGTCTGGGCCAGCACGTGGACATCGCCATGGTCGATTGCCAGATCTCCATGCTGAACTACATGGCCACCATGCACTTTCTCTCCGGAGCGGATCCCTACCCGATGGGCAACGCGCATTTTGTGCACGTGCCCTACGATACGTTTCGCTGCAGCGACGGTTTTATTGTCATCGCGGTGATCACCGATAATTTCTGGCAGAACCTGAAGCAGGTGGTGGCCTGCCCTGAGTTGGACATCCCCCGCTACGACACGCAGCCGGGGCGCTGGGCGGGGCGCGAGCACATCAACCGGTGGCTCAATGAAATTCTCGGCGCCAATAGTTGTGCCTATTGGCTGGGCCAGCTGGAAGAGCAGCGCATTCCCTGCTCGGCAGTCAACAGCTTCAGCCAGGCCTTGTCCGACCCGCAGGTACTGCACCGCAACATGGTGGTGGAATTGCGCCACCCCGACGGGCGCAGTACCAAGGGGCCGGGCAACCCGATCAAGTTATCGCGCACCAACGAGGAGAGTTTCAGTCCGGCGCCCCTGCTCGGCAATGCTACCGATAGCGTGATGTCTGAACTACTGAGTCTGACCGCTGCAGAGATCCAGGCGCTGAAGGTGCAGGGAATCATCGGCTGATGGCACAAGACAGGTTGCCTGCCGATGGCACAGATCTCGAACGTATGGCAGTTCGCCTGTGCGCTGCACTCGTGGATGCTGCGCAAGACGCGGGTGGCAGGAGTGCCAGCATCGTTGGCCTGCAGCGTCTCTCCGGCGGCGCGAATATGGAAACCTGGTCGTTCGATCTGATACAGGCAGGTCAGCCTGAACCCCTGATTTTGCGTCGTCTGCCCGGCGGTGCTGGCCCAGCGGACAATGATTCGGAGCTCGCCGGCGAACTCAGCCTGGTCAATGAAGCGGCGCTGCTCACGATCGCGGGCCGCCATGGCGTGCCTGTCCCCGGCGTGCGCCTGGTGTTGTGCGCGGAACATGCGCTGGGCCAGGGCTATATCATGAGCCGCGAACGAGGCGAGGCCCTGCCGTTTCGGTTGCTCGCGGATGAGCGCTATCGGGCCGCGCGCGACAAACTCGCCTTCCAGTGCGGCCAGACACTCGGTTGCATCCACCAGATTCCCCTGGCAGCCCTGCCGGCCGACCTGCCGGATCACAGTGGTGTGTTGTTATTCCAGCGCGCCCAGGCGTTACTCGACCGGTACGGCAATGTGTCGCCAGTGCTGCAGCTGGGCCTCAACTGGCTGCGCGACAATCCTCGCAGTGCACCGCGCCGCACGTTGGTGCACGGCGATTTTCGCAATGGCAATCTGCTGGTGGACGAGCAGGGCCTGGTCGCCGTGCTGGACTGGGAACTGGCCCATCTGGGTGATCCGGTACAGGACCTTGGCTATATCAGCGCCAATGTCTGGCGCTTTGGCGCGCCGCAACCGGTGGGGGGATTTGGCGAGTACGCCGATCTGCTGGCGGGCTATGCGTCCGTCACTGGCGCCGCTCCGCCCATGCAGGACATACACTACTGGCAAGTGCACGCGGCCCTGTCCTGGGGCATGGTGTGCCTGCTCATGCTGGACCTGTACCGCAGCGGCCGTGATGCCAGCCTGGAGCGGGCAGCAGTGGGGCGGCGCCTGTCAGAGGCCGAGATCGAT
>Ga0163144_10026368_pt1 | contig 11301 bp, 16 predicted proteins | sample OliLak19BULKMAT1_FD_123175 | JGI IMG/M metagenome (GOLD analysis project Ga0163144, IMG submission 123175) | Freshwater microbial mat bacterial communities from Lake Vanda, McMurdo Dry Valleys, Antarctica - Oligotrophic Lake LV.19.BULKMAT1 | ecosystem: Environmental > Aquatic > Freshwater >... | reverse complement strand
TTCTGTTTCCAAGTCATATACAAAACCATTGTATTCAATATCGAATATCTTTTTTATTTCTCTTTTGGATAAAGTTTTCTTTTCTGACTCTGGTTTGTTAAGAGTAATTCCTATGATATTTTTTTTATCTTCTCTACAATGTATTGAATAATCTTGATCTAAACACATATTGTTTAATACCAACAATCCAGATGCTAATATTTGACTTTTTGTTGTCCAGTGATGAAATTTCCAGCTTAATCTACAATCTTTATGGTATCCATCTCCATCGTTATATCCGTCTAAAAATGAGATTTGGATATTTTTTGGTGAATTAAATATTTCATTTGGAACTCTTTTTTCTTTATCGATAATCCACTCTGAATTTATTTTATTCCATAATGATCTGTTGCTAATGACAAGCTTGTACATCCCATTGTGCGGTCCATCAATTCTGCTGTGAACATTCAATTGTTCTTTGACTATTTTTTGTGCTTTTTCAAGTATTCCTAATTTGTTTTGAGATAAAGATATTATGTAATTTCTGTTTGTAATGAGCGGAATTGATCCTTCGGCTGCAAAAAATCCCATAAACCAAGCTAAATCTTCATTTCCTTGAAAAAACAAACCATCTTTCAATGAAAACTTTTTAAGACCAGAGAAGCTTAATTCATCGCATGTTTTTACGTCTTTTGCATCTATCAATTTACCATTCGATGATATTAAGCTGTGATTTGGAGTGACATCAACTATTCCGCCTCGCAAACAAATCCTTTTTACTAAACCGTTATAATCATGTCTTAAAACATGTATTATTTTTTGCCAATTTTTTCCATTTTGTGAATGACCATTCCAAACCAACAAATTATCCACAGTTCTGACTTCTTCTTTTTTGTTTGTAATAATAACATTGGTATTTTGAATATCAAATATTTCTTGTATTGTTAAAACAAAAATTTGTTTTGTGATTGCATTTTTGCAAATTACTGGAGACCAAGAAGGAGTTGAATCAATGACAGCAATTTTAACGCCTTCGCCCTGTGTGTACTGCCAAGTTTTTGGCAAATCAAAAGCTGTGATTCCCCATCCTGATTTTTGACTCGCATCCTGAATTGAAAGACATTCTATTCTTTCATAAGGAAGGAGTTTGCATTTGTGATTTTTGTATTTCTTTTTGGACATGAAACACCTCCAGAAAATCCATTTCCAGAGTTATATATGGTTCTTAATCTAAGAGCCTAAAATTTGTTGTATTTTCTCCATCATTTGAGCAACTGTAACTTGATTGATGCAATCCAAAAATTGTGTTTCACATGACGAAGTTACTGTACATGGTGAAAATTGACGATGATGACAACCTAAACACTTGAGATTTTTTGCAGTAACTGGCAACATTTTATCTGATAAAATTCTTGTGCTTGGGGTAACTGACCCAAAAAAACAAACTCCGGGAATATCAAATGTTTGAGCTACGTGCATTGGAAAAGAATCAATGCCAACAAACATTTTGGAGTTCTGTATGACATATGCCAATTCAGGATTTCCTGTTTTTCCTCTGAGATCAAGATCACAAGAAATTCGATTGTCATTATTTGACCCAACGCAAACAACTGTGTGTCCAGATTTCTGTAATTGAGCAGATAAAATATCAAATTTAGTTTGAGACCAATTTCTTCCAACCCAATTAGTGTTTCCTGCGTGAATCACTATGTATTTTTCTGGAAGACCTTCAACTGCATTTGTTTTCAAAAATAATTTGCAATCATCAACAGACACTCCAACAACATCGGCATATGATTTAAGAATATTTGTATTCGGCCTATATTCATATGCCATATCTAAGTTGTAGTAAAGATCAAATGATCTTTCGCTCAACTCTTGATCTGTGACAATTTTATCTATGTAAGGATTGTCTTTCAGTACATGATGGCAAATAGTGCTAAATGATATCTTGCAGTTTGGATACATTTTTTTGATTGCTGGTGCAACTGCGGCTGCAACTAAAACATCTCCATGTGCAGCTTGCCTTCTAATGACTACGTTTTTGACTTCTATTCCAGATTTTCTTTTTGATTTAACTATTTTGTCGATTCGCCCTGAATTGACCCACTTGTTCATAAAATAACTTCGATTATGTTCGTGAAATTTGTGTCCGCCTGATTTTGAATGTTGGCCTGTATGATAAATCCTTGAATTTGGTTGATATATGACTTTGTATCCCAATTCTTTTACAGACATGCAGATTTCTGAATCCTCCCAGTAGGCTATTCTGTAATTTGGATTAAAGCCGCCAATCTCTTCAAATAATTCTTTTCTGATTGCAAGGCAAGCTCCAGTTACCATTTCTCTTTCTTGTGTTTCAAATATGTCTTTGGGACAATTTGTTAGTGAAAAAGGATTGCTGATTTTGTTTCCGTCATAGCAATCTCTTCCGATGTGTAAGAATGATAAATTTTCCCAATTCCATTCAGAACCTGCACTGTCTAAAACGTCTTTTCCGTTGATGTTTTTAAGTTGCATGTTGCCGATAATTCCAATTTCTTTCTTTGGCATTAATCTTAAAATTGGTCTGATCCATCCGGGCGTCATAAGAATATCTGCATTTAAGAAAATCAGATTGTCAGAGGAAGCATATCTTGCTCCTATATTACAAGAGACTCCAAATCCTTGGTTTTCTGGACTGTAAATTATTTTGCCAACTGTGCGACCTTTAAGACTTTCTTTTCGTTCAGTCCATTTGGAGACAACCGCATCTTTAGAGCTTTGAGGGCAACAATCATCAACATAGATTATCTCAATTTTTGTTCCATCATTTATCATGTCCCAAGAATCAATTTGGTCTTTAATGACAGAGGCACTTTTATACATTGGAATTATGATTGAAACATCAGCTTTTTCTTTGCTTTCAAACCATGCTGGAACACGATAAGGAATAAACAAATGTGATGCAACTACAGGTATTTCAAGCAATAGTAGCTTTGATTTTTTGAAAGGCGATGTCAGCCTTTGAGCTTTAATTGGACGCTCTTCACGAATCGGTTTTTGCAATTTTATGTTTTGCAAAACATTTGTTGTTTTAGACGGTTTTTTATCGTAGGCTTTTCTAATTTGTTCAGGAGTCATGCCCCAACGACCATTTCTGGTAGTACGTTGTTTGATTATCTTTTTTTGATTTTCTTCCATTGAACGTTACTTTCATTTACCATTCCCAAATGTCGTCTTACTGATAATTTCCATCCCTAAATTTCCTAATCCTTTTTTAGCTTTATTGAATCGAGGAACAGGAAGCTCTGTGATTTTTGTTTGAAATTGATTGTAACGATTTTCTGATTCACCAGATCTTGTACGTTCTGTACGACCCGAGTCAGTTCTTAATTCGTTTCCAATAATCCCTGTTTGAGTTTTTGGGATGTTAGTTGGTGTAAGAGAGTAACCGAGATCTTCAACTATCCAAGTTTTAAAGGATCTCATTAAATTTCTCCAATATATGGGTCTTGATTTGTTACAACCGCTCCATTATCTCCAGTTGGAATCATCTCTGTTTCTTCCGGTTCATTTGGATTCTCAATAGTCTTTTTTTTCATTTCTTCTAAATATTCTTTGATTCTAGCAGGCCAATTGGAAACTTTATCAGGAGATACATCTAGCAATTCTGCCATTCCTTCTCTGTTTGAACAAAGAGAAATAAATTCATCCCAGAATGACGATTCGCCATCGTCATGCAGATTTTCTCCAGATCTCACAGCGGTTAAAGCTTGAGAGTCTAACCCGCTTGTCATTAGCGGGTTCTTTTCCATCTGTTCCCAGAGTGAGCTAAACGATAATCTCATGGCACCCTTTCATTAAGCAGTTGTGTATGGAGGACTGTTTGTGATCACCAAAAGTGGATTGGCGATATCTGCATACTGTGTCTTTAAATAAAGTGCTTGATTTCCGTAAGCTGTAAATGTTCCGTCATCGTTACGAACGATGTTGCTTCCACGAAGGAATCCCGGAATGTATGGTTGAAACTGATTTTCATGTTGTGCAGCATTTGTGCGACCTGAGTCTGGGCTGCTATTGTACATATCTGGATGCAACACATTGCTTGTACGTGCGTTTGTTACTGGTCCAATAGTTTCTTGAGCACGACGAGTCAGAACCATTCTGAATGTAATAATCGGGTGCAAGATGTTAGTAGAACCGATGGAAACTGCATTGTCTTCGAAATCTGTAGGAATAGTCATATTATCTCCTTAGTAGGTAATGCCTAAATCGTCATCCCGCATTGGGACCGTCTTTCTTCCTTTATCTATGATGTTCGGCTGGCTTTCTATTGCTTGTTTCTTCTGCTTTGGTGTCTGGAAACCAAACGACTTGTCAGGAGATACTGTATTTTTAGACGTATCTTCAGGGCTAACATCCATAGTCACATACTTTGATCTGACAGGCATGTTTGAATTAGTGCCAATTAAAGCAGGTATGGTTGCTCCTCCATACGCCATACTTATTCCAGATTCTTTTAACCAAGTCTTGAATTTCATATGTTATATATTCTGCTGTTCTAGCAAAAACACAACATAAATTCATAGGTTAGAACAGTTAGTAGTTCACCCAAACACATTCAACACGACGATCTTTTGCTTTAACCTGAGTTACCGGAAGAGTTTTCTTTTTGCACTTCCAATTCTTAAAAGATCTGTTGTACAAAGGACAAGAATAACCGCTGATGATCACTTTGGCCCTAGAATTTTTAGCTAAATGTATCAAATTCATATGGTCTTCTACAGAAAGTTCATAGTCTTCTAAAGAGTCTTCAACTTCTACAGAACGCAATGTTGGAGGATCTAAATAGAACAGCGTATTTTCTTCATCCCACGCTTTGATAATTTGTACAAAATTTTTACAAATAATAGTTGTATTTTTTAGTCTATCAGAGATCTCTTGAAATTTATCAGTTATAGATTCCCACGCATTAGAAGTTTCGTTTGCCAGTTTATCAGACCAAGTAAAATTCTTTTTCAATCCACTGCGACTCATCTTTCTGAGTATAAATTCATTGACTGCTTTGTCAACATAATCTTCAAATTCACTTTGAGATCTATTGAAAGCAATTTTAAAAGATCGTTCGCTGTATTTTGTGCGTTTGATTCTAGTGATAAACTCTTTTGGCTCATCTCTTATAGCTTTTAATATTGAAACAATTCCTTCATCTGAATCACATATGATTTCCGCATCAGAAGGATTTTTGTTTAAAAAGATAGTTGCTCCAGCACAGAATGGCTCAACATAAGTCATTTGTTCATAGTTTTCAGGGAAGTTGGATATGATAAATTCTCTCAATTGCCACTTTTCTCCCTTAGTTTTTATTGGTGGTTTCATCTTCATCTGATTCATAGGATTCATGTACTAGATTGCCGCAAAGACAACATTTGTAATCGAACGGGCCATAACCCTCCTTGCTGCCTTGATAAAACATCCCTGTTTCTGGCATTTTTGTATCGTGACACTCTACGCAAAGCACCGATATTTTTCGTTCCTCTAAAGGAACTTCTTCATCAACGAAAAAGTAACAGTCATTCATGATTAAATACAATAGTATAGTTTTTGATTTTTTATGGGGTGTATATGTCCAGACGAATTTCCGCTCAAGCCTGTTCTTCTTATCAGTCAATTTCAAAGAAAACTGTAAAATCAATGTTTGAACCTAACACTAGAACTAGACGTTGGTTAGATTCATTAGATGAAGATCAGTGGAGCATAACAAGTTTTGATTCAATTTCTAGGGTTGTTTGTTTTGATATCTTTAACACGATTGGCACTCCGCATCATTTGTCACTAACACTGCCAGATATGTCTTCAAAATCATGGTCTTAAAAAAAAAGGCTCCAATGTTAACATTGGAGCCTTTTGCGTAACGTATCTTAATTTCTACGTTTTTTTTCTTTCTTTTTTAATGTCTTTGTTTTGTTCCTCTTCCTCTTTTGGAGGAGTCGTTTCTATTTTTGGTTGCTTGAACATGTTTGAGTCGTTTAACCAATTATAAAAATCATCAGCATTTTTAAAGCCATTTCCTGACTTTAATTTTTCTTCATTACTATTTGTTATCACGTAAGAAGGGAGACCTGTAATTCCAAACTTTTTTGTTGTCTCTTTATCGTTATCTGTGTTTACTTCTAACAATATATAATTGATCATGATTTTTTTGACATTTTCATCTGTCATAGTTTCATCGTGCATTTTAACGCACCAATTACACCAATCTGCACTAAACAAAATCATTACAGGTATTCCTAAATCTCCAGATTTTTCTACTGCTTCAACATATGTTAAAGCAGTAATTTGAGACTTTGGAGTATTTTCTATTTCTTCTTCGTCATCTGGCATTGATTCTGGTTCAACTTTTTTATTGTTGATCCAATTATCTTTCCACTGCCAGTTATCTTTCTTGTCGTTTCCTAAAATCTTTTCAAGACGATGATTTACCAACATATCATATGTCATTAATCCACCAAAAATTGCTACGATGGATACAAGCACCAGTAGCAGTACATTTCTTTGAGACATAACACACCTCCATGGGGCTTGACTCTAAGAATATATATTCACAATTAACTAAATCGAAAATTAATCGATGTCTGATTGATATTTAATTAAACGCTAAATGATGAGCCGCATCCACAAGATTTCGTACTCTGAGGATTGTCAAATACAAATCCACGTTTGTCGATTCCGCTGTGGAAATCAACAGTAGCTCCTTCAAGATAAAGCTCGCTCTTGCGATCAACTCTGGTTTCCACTCCGAAAAATGTGTACACATTGTCGTTCAATAAATCGCCTTCACTCTTCTTTTCAAATCCCATTGAGTAGCTAAATCCACTGCATCCGCCACCAACAATTCCCACACGAAGAACATTTTCGTCTGGAGACATTTTTTGTTCTTCCATAACTTTTTTAACTTCATTCATTGCTGATTCTGTTACTGTGATTGACATAATTTTTTCCTTTGTTAATTGTTGTCTAAAAAGATAATTCCCAAGCGACCTTTAACTTCTCCATAATCAATTGTTGTGTTCCCCATATCGACGCCATTGCCTATTATTACAGTAAGATCTCCATACTGCAATGATGTTCCATGTTTGTCTCTGGAAAAACCAATTCCAACTCCACCATTTTCAAGCAAATGAAACTCAAATGCGATTTTTTTAGGATCTAATCTTCTTTTTTTCATTACATCAAGAATGGCTGCTGTGGCTGAATCTGTTAGCTTCATGATTTAATTATAGTGATAGTTCTTGAATGTAAAGGAACTAAATACATAATTCAAAATATGTTGAGTAGATATTGTATGATCTATTTTCTTGAATCCAGTGTCGAAGAACTTTATAGAAGTTCCATCAAAGCGTTTCCTAACACGACACGTAGACAACACTCCACAGATACAATTGTTATTAAAGAATTACGATGGACACCTTTTATTGGCGTCAACACATTGTTTATCAAGAGTCTGGCACAAAATGAAGATCGTGAATATGGTCCTTGCATTTTGTTTAAAGGTGTAAATTACAAAGGAAATCAGGTAAAGATTACCGCAAATGATGGACTGCAATACAATTTTAATAAATTGTCTTTGGAAAACACAGATGTTCTATTGAGATGTAATTGTCCTGATTTCAGATATAGATTTGCTTGGTACAATAAATTGGATCATAGCTTGTATGGAAGACTTCCAAAAAAATATATTGCTACAGGAAATGGACCTCCAGCTAATCCAATGGAGCTAGAGGGGATGTGCAAACATTTGATGAAAACAATGAAAGTTTTAAAAGAAGCTCAAATTTTCTTAGAATAATTATTTGGTTTTGCTATGCCACAATTCCCTTGCTTTGATGCTTGCGTCTAAATATCCATCAAAATTTTCTCCACAATCAGCCCACCAAGAATTCAACTTCCTTAAGGAAAGTTTATTCTTTTGAAGATAGTGATTGTTTACATCTGTAATTTCTAATTCGCCTCTGTCTGATGGAGTCAATTGCTTAATGAATTCCCAAACAGTGCTATCGTAAAGATACAAACCAGTGGCAATTAAATTGGATTCTGGATTCTTTGGTTTTTCTATAATCCCCGTTACAATCCCGTCAGAGTGCATTACAACGCCATAGTGCTGTGGGTTTGCAACTTCTGTACAAAATATGGTTGATCCTACAGGATTCTTTTCAAATGAATCTACAACATCCGAGAACGATTCTGCAAATATGTTGTCTGCAAGAATGACCATGATTGGTTCGCCAGCGGCCCATTCTTCAGCAAGAGACAAAGCATCGGCGATTCCTTTTGGTTCTGCCTGATATGTATAATGCAGATGTTTCAATCCAAATTCTTCGCCATTGCCAAGTATTCTAAGAAATTCTCCAGCAGCGTTTCCGCCGCATACCAACAAAATGTCTGTAACGCCAGAATTAACCAATGTTCCGATTGGATAATAGATCATTGGCTTGTTGTAAATTGGAAGCAACGCCTTGTTAGTCACCTTTGTAAGAGGGTGAAGGCGAGTGCCCATTCCACCCGCAAGACAGACACCTTTTAACATAACTTCACCATCTTTCTATAAACTTTATATTTTCTATCAAGGTGCCATTTAGAGTCTTTGTAAATCCATTCAGCAATTTTTGGAACTTGAAAACAACCGCTGTATTGCATAAGATAGTGGTTTGATTCACTATTTTGGCAATGTATTTTTGTTTTGGATAATCCAATGTAAGCAACTAATCTGTTTTGTATTTCTGTTAAAAGTTCTATAGTGCCAACTATTTGAAATCTGTATCTATTGCTCTTTGGGTATAGTAGCAAACTGCCATCGCCTTCAAAAACACCTTTTATGAATTGTCTTGCTAATTCTTCACCAACAATTTGTGTCAAAAATTTTTCATTAGATGTTTTTAAAGGATGTATTCCAAAGTTGATTAATTTTTCTTTTAATGTCTTTGATGATTAGTGTATTTTTAACTTAGTGACATCTTCTAATTTCCTCAACAATTCGTTTACATCAATTTTGTCCCATAAATCAGAAAGATAGTCTAACTCTTTTTTAAGTTCATCTTTATCAGTTGATGCCTTGTGTTTTCCATATAGTTTCCCATCTTTTGATTCAACCATTATAGGAGAAACATAAGGGTAATATTTTGATCTTAAATCAGGATCAATAGAAGAAAACAAAACTACTGTAGGAATGCTAAATGCGTCTGCAATGTGATATGTGCATGTGTCTACAGTGATGATCCCATCTACTTGTGATATGATGGCGGCAAAATGATCAAAAGATGAAGAATGATGACTAATGTTTTCGAATCTGTTATTTTGTAAATTAAGATCGCTGGTGGAAACAACAAAAAATTCCGACTTTTCAATAATTTCATTTACAATTTTTGTGGCTTTTGATTCATCAATGCTTCTGATTGGCGTAGTTGACGTATGATGAAACAAGAGAATAGGGCGACCTTCTGATTTTATAGAATCCATTACTTCTTTTATCTGATTTATTGGACCTTCAGATATTGTGTATTTCATCCTTTTTTCTTCATTTGGTACAGTTGTAGGATCAATAGACAATGCTTTGAAAAAGAAGTCTATCATGTGCTCTGTGTTGAATCCTTCTCTTAACAACAGTGTTCCAAGATCAATGAACGCATCATTCTCCATTAATTTTGATGTGCTACTTGGAAGCATGTAAAGATGATCAATTTTATCTGCTCTTTGTTTGGTAATGTCGGCTAAACTATGTGGATTAAGTTGAAAAAAAGAAATTATGACTTTGGCTTCTGGAAACATTTCACTGACTTTTTTTTGCCAATAATCAAATGCTCTCATTCCAATAAGATGGTCTCCCATTGAATTTGACATAGCATTTACTATGGCAATTTTGACCTCTGATTTCCCTTTAAATTGTTCAAGATTTTTTAATGTTTGAAAGCCAATGTTTTTTGGAAAACCAACTAAATCAGAAATCATCTTAGCATCTAATGCGAATATTAGATCATTTGTTTCTTTTTCACCAACTTGCTTTTTCAAGTTGTTTACTTGATTGTAGAAATCAGTAGGGGTGCTAAAATAAATATTTGAAACAGGAATGTTGGCTCTATCTTTAACTCCTTCAAATTGTTGATGATAGTTTATATTTTGCTCTTTGAAAGAGACTTTTAAGTCATGACTAAAATAGAAAAAACAAATCATTTCAAATTCCTTATAGCTGCAATTTGATAAATGAGTTACTTATCTGCAAATTCTAACAGCTTCTTCTGCCCAAGCATTCCTACGGTCTATGTAAATTTCAACAAGTTCAATGGCTGTTAAATATGGAATCAATTCGTTTTCGTTCCATAATCCGTTAAATGTATCAACATATAGATTGACATATGAGTTTGGGAATCTTACATCTTTGATTGCAATTTTTTCATAAACACCATTGATGGCTTTGCGTTTGCTGAAAAGAATAGATCCAATCGCATATTTGTAATATCTTAAATGTATTAGGCAGTAGTCGGAGCATCCAAATAATTTAATGCCTCCACTTGCTTCATAGGTAAAATTCATTTTTTCTCCTAGACATCAATTAAACTTGTAAATTTTCTATTTCTATAACTTCCAGCAGATTTCTTGTTTTTTTGAATTTGAGATCTACCTTCGTTTGGTGTAGCAACATATTGCGGAGCAACAGGATCTTTGATTTCTATAACTTCCAGCAGATTTCTTGTTTTTTGAATTTGAGATCTACCTTCGTTTGGTGTAGCAACATATTGCGGAGCAACAGGATCTTTGATATTAAAAATTCTGCGTTGATAACATTTAATCAAAATGTTTTCTGTTCTGTAGACAATTTTTGAAACAGATGTTCCACCAATTATACAACCGCCAGAAAATGAGTTTAATGTCAGTTTGGATTGATGTGCCGATCCAAGTAACACACATCCGCCAATAGATATTGTTGTGAAAATAAATCTAGCTTCAGATGAACCAGAAACATTTAATCCTCCAACAGAAATCAGATTTTCGATTGAATTTACATCAGCGACACCTCCTGCAAGCATTCCTCCAGATGCAAAAAGTTGATTTGTAAAACCAACAGAACCACTAACGATCGATCCGCCATAACAAATTTTGTGAACCGTGATTCCAAAATTTGTTATTCCGCCACAAACAATTCCACCAGTTGCAGTTATGCTGCTTCTAATTCCAACAATTGCAGAAGAGCCACAAACAATTCCACCAGTAGCAACAATTGCTGTGTTTTCTACATTTCCGCTAACAACAATTCCACCAGTTGCAGTTATGCTGCTTCTAATTCCA
>Ga0163144_10026367_pt1 | contig 11302 bp, 12 predicted proteins | sample OliLak19BULKMAT1_FD_123175 | JGI IMG/M metagenome (GOLD analysis project Ga0163144, IMG submission 123175) | Freshwater microbial mat bacterial communities from Lake Vanda, McMurdo Dry Valleys, Antarctica - Oligotrophic Lake LV.19.BULKMAT1 | ecosystem: Environmental > Aquatic > Freshwater >... | reverse complement strand
TGCTGAACACCCTCGATGAGCAACCGCATCAGATTGCGTTGGGTGCGATCCCAATCCACCGGTGCGAGCATCCAGCCCGGCGGCTTGTCGATCACGATCGATTCGCGGTCTTCATGGAGCACCTGCAAAATCAGGTCGTCCTTGCGGGTGCGGAGTCGGATCTCGTCGGGGGCGGTTTGGGTTCGATGCCCGGGCCCTTCGTGTCCGGCAGGATGGAGCCTCCTCTCACGTGCCACGTCCGCAGGACCCGCCGTCTCCCTACGCGGCACCCGTCCCCGCCCCGTTTGCCGCTTGCCGGGGTGCGCTTTCATGGCTGCAAGCGGTCGATGGCCCACCGGCTCTCGTCGAGCGCGTAACGGAAGCGGTCGTGCAACCTCCCCTCCCCGCCCTGCCAGAATTCAAAGCTCTCGGGAACCACCCGATAGCCCCCCCACCAATCGGGCAGCGGGATGTTGCCATCGGCGAATTTCCGGCGCATTTCCTCAAACTTCATCTCAAGCAGTTTGCGCGACGGAATGATCCGGCTTTGCTGGGACACCCAGGCCCCCAACCGGTTGCCGAACGGACGGCTCGCGAAATAGGCCAGCGACTCGGCGGTGCCGATCCGCTCCGCGCGACCGCAGATTTCCACCTGACGCTCGATCGGCAGCCACGTGAAGAGCAACGCGACATGGGCGTTCTCGCCGATCTGACGTGCCTTCCGGCTGGCGTAGTTGGTGAAGAACACGAAGCCGCGGGCATCGAATGCTTTCAGCAACACGGTGCGGGCGGTGACGCGGCCATCGCCTCCTGCCGTCGCCAGCGTCATGGCATTGGGTTCCAGGAGCCCGCCCGCAATCGACTGCTGGAACCACGCGCGGAACTGCTCCACCGGATCGGGATCGAGATCGGCACGGCGCAAGCCGTCCTTGCAGTATTCGCGCCGCAATGCGGCCAGTTGCTCGGGGTCCATTGGGCCCTAGTCTGGCCCGGCGGGCGCGCAACTCAAACCCGAACATTCGACCTCCCCCGAAGTTGTAGCGGTGGATCTGTCCCTGGGGTGGGCGTCATTTGCAGCCACCCCCAAGCTCCATGGGGTCATCTGATCCGGGCACTTGAAATTCGGTGCCATTCAGTCGAACTGGCGAAACTCGATTCGCACCCGCGCCGAATCGGCCAAGGGCAGCATCCAGCTGGCAGATCGCACCACGCAGACCGGTTGGTCCGCAACTCCCCGCGGAGTAGCGGAACCGGTAACGGCGGCGGACGATGCGAGTTTGTCCTGGCACGCCAAAACCAGCCATCGACGACCGTCACCGCTCAGCTTGGCCCGATGCGGAGCCGCGCCGACATCCCCGCTCATGTGAACATCGAACGGACCCGCCCGAACCCGCACCGACTGCTGATGCGGAGCGATCTCCCCCACGATCATATCCTCAAGCTCAAGCGCCGGGGCACTGCCCTCATCCAATGTCCCCCCGTTCGCTACGTCCCGGATTACCAGTGCGGTGTCCCATTTCGCACGTTCCAGCTCACGTGCGAAGGAACGCAGGAGTTCGCGCCGACCGTCCTTCGCCCAGTCGCTCCATCTCTCGCCGCCGGGGGCGAAATCGCCCGCCAGACGATTACCGGCCATGGCCTCCAAAGTGAGCTGCGCCAAATCACGGCCGCTCTGGGTCTTGAGGCTCGAATTCTTGAGCAACTCCGCATAGCCGCGCTCCGCGACGGCAATTACATCGGCAGACGGAAGTGCCCCCGCGCGACGCCGGGGCGATATCTTGAGTAGTTCGCGGACATCCTACAGGAAATCTTCTCCGGCGACTCTCCTGAAGTGCAGTCGCTTCTCGGACAGTTCGGTCGATCGAGCGCGTTCCCACATTCCCGCAACCTGCGGGTAAGGTGCAGCAGCCGCCGCAACTGTGGGCCAATCGAGCCTTAGCCGAGCCCCTGCATTAGGATTGGCTAGGTGGAGGAAGTAAATTGGCTCGAAGCTGGGTGACCAAAGCTACATCCCAATCGCCAGAAGCCAGCGCCCGTGATGGCCCTACCAGGTAGTTGCGCTCAATGGGCTCCTCGCCCCAGACGACGCTTGCGAGGATCACCGCCCCGAGCAACATACTTATCCAGCAGAATCGGTGGATATTTTTGAACAGGGGCATGACTTCGGCGCTCAATTTTCAGTCTGCGTACGCGGGATGTTCATCTGGCTGATTGAGGTCACCTGATCTGAGCATTTGAGTAGCTGTTCCCATTCCCGGCGGGTAGTCACATCCCGCTCGATTCTCCGGTTGCACCGATACAGTGCGTTGGAAATGCTCGCGGGTCGAAGGTGCTTGGGTCAAAGTCGATGTAGCGGTTTCGGAACTGCCTCGATGCAGTCGGGGTTGGGCCTGTTGTATTGGACTGCATTCTCCCGCCGCCACGCGTCGAGCGCGGCGCGCATGGCGGCGACGCGGTCGGGAAACTGGCCGGACAGGTCGTGCGCCTGGCCGGGGTCGCGGGAGAGATCGTAGAGCTCCGCACTGGGAACGTCATAGATTTCCACGAGCATCCACCGGCCATCCCGCATCGCGCCGCCCGGGCGACCGCCCTGGTTGGTGTAATGCGGGAAGTGCCAGAACCACGGTCGGAGATCGTTGATGCCAAGATCGTCGCAGAGCACGGAAAGTATGTTGGGGGACCCGAGTATCCCACCCGGCGACCGGTGCGGGCAAGGCGGGAACCGGCGGTCAGCCTCGAGTTGGGGCCGGCGGAGGCTTGCCGTCAAACGGCGCGCGGCAGAGGGGGACAGGGCGCGCCTTCGATCGTCCGCGGAGCGGCCGATCCACCGGGGCGCACCGGAAGTCGCGACCTCAACGGCCCACCCCATCGCCCCCCAGTCGTCGCCTGACAACGCACCGAAGTGTGCTACAGTCCGGCCATGCGGCACTCCGCTTTCCTCGTGGCCATGGTGGGTTTGCTGGCAGGCTTGTCCGCCTGCGCGCAAGACCCACCCCGCGTGACGGCCGCCTCCCCTTCCCCATTCAAACCCCGCCTTATGAAAACCGATGCCCAGTGGAAAGCCGAACTGACCCCGGAACAATATCGAGTGCTGCGAGAGAAAGGCACCGAACGCCCCTTCACCGGCGCCCTGAACAAAAATCAGGAAACGGGCGCCTACCGGTGCGCGGCTTGCGGCGAAACGCTTTTCCGGTCGGACACCAAGTTCGATTCGGGAACCGGGTGGCCCAGCTTTCACACACCGGCGAGTCCGACGGCGGTGGCGGACCTCGCCGATCCCAGCCATGGAACGGTCCGGACCGAGGTGGTTTGCGCAAACTGCGGGGGTCACCTCGGACATGTGTTCGACGACGGCCCAAAACCGACCGGGCTGCGTTATTGCATCAATTCGGTGTGCTTGAAGTTCGAGAAAGCCGAATGAACCGGCATCCGTGAGTGGGCGCGTCATCCGAACGTCGCTTCGCACGCGAGCGCGGCCCGGAGCCGGTTGAGATAGGTCCGTCGCGGGATGGAGACGGCACCGAATTGTTCGAGGTGCGGGGTGGTCCATTGGGTGTCGAGCAGCGTGAACCCCCGTCCACGCAACCGCGCGACCAGGGCATGCAGGGCGACCTTGGACGCCTCCGTTTCGCGGTGAAACATGGACTCTCCAAAGAACGCCCCAGCCAGTGACACCCCGTACAGTCCCCCCGCGAGCCCGCGTTCGCTCCATGCCTCAACCGAATGCGCGAAGCCGAGCCGGTGCAATCGCCGGTATGCGGCGAGGATCACCGGGTCGATCCAGGTCTCCCCACGCAGCGCGCACCCTTCGATGACGGCGTCGAACGCCGTATTCACGCGCACCTCGAAACGCCCGGTGCGCAACACCCGGCGCAATCCGTGCGGCACGCGAAAATCCTCGATTGGAAGGATGCCCCGCGGATCCGGCGAGAACCACCGGATCTCGCCCGGCTCGGTACACATCGGGAACCATCCCTCTGCATAGGCCGACAACAACAGATCCGGACTCAATTCAGGCACGCCATCCCTATCCCTGACGCGACCCACTCCGTCCAGCGACAAACACCCCGTCACGACCCCTCCGCGCAGCCGAAGTCGCAGGAATTTCGGGGCGCGGGACTTCCGCTGAGATGGCCCCGAGGACGAAATTCCCGGAGTGGTTCCGCAGGCAAAACTCCGATCCCGGGTGCTCCGGCTCAAGAACCGTATTGCCGAGCGCGGTTTTGATCGGTAGGCAGGGGAAGCGCGAGGCGGGGTGAAACCCCGCCCGAGCCGACCACCTTGCTCAACCGGAAATACTCGGATTACGTGACCGCGGCGACGGCTGCCGCCCGCTGATCATTGGTGACGCGGAGCCGCCCGTCGCGAAAATCCGCTCGCATCCCCCCGCCCTCGCCGCCTAGAAACGCCGTTCCGCATGTCCACACCCACCGCAACCAATGGCTCGAAGATCCTGATCCTCGATTTTGGATCGCAGTATACGCAGGTCATCGCCCGCCGGATCCGTGAGAGCCAGGTGTACTCGCAGATCATTCCCTTCCACACCTCTGCGGCGGACATCCGGAAGGAAGGAGCCCATGGACTGGTCCTGAGCGGCGGTCCATCGAGTGTCTTCTCGAAGGATGCGCCCCAGGTTGATCCTGGTATTTTCAAACTCGGTATTCCGATTCTAGGGATCTGCTACGGCCTGCAACTCATGGGGCATCATCTCGGGGGGAAGGTCGAACCCTCCGCCCGGCGCGAATACGGGGCGGGTCTGTTGCTCGCCGACACCCGGTCCCCGCTTTTCCAGGGGCTCTCCAAAACGCTCGACGTCTGGAACAGTCACGGAGATCGCCTCACGAAGCTGCCGCGCGGATTCCGCGCCATCGGGCGAACCGACGCCTCCCCGTGGGCCGCGGTCGAGGATTCGAAGCGGCGATTTTACGGACTGCAGTTCCACCCGGAAGTGGTGCACACGCCCCGCGGCAAGGACATCCTGCAGAACTTCCTGTTCAAGGTGTGCGGATGTTCCATGGATTGGACGATGGGATCGTTCATCGACACCGCCTGCGCCAAGATCCGCGAGCAGGTCGGCGATCAGAAGGTGATCCTCGGCCTCAGCGGCGGCGTCGATTCGTCGGTCGCGGCCGCGCTGCTCCACCGCGCCATCGGCGATCAATTGACCTGTATCTTCGTCAACAACGGACTGCTCCGCGCCAAGGAGGCCGAGGTGGTGCAACGGGTGTTCGTCAATAATTTCCATGTCCGGCTGAAATACATCGACGCCTCCGAGCGGTTCCTGAAGAAGCTCCGGGGCGTCACCGATCCCGAGCGGAAACGGAAATTGATCGGGGTGGAATTCGTCCGGGTCTTCGAGGAGGCGACCGTGGCCCTTCGCCGCGGGGAGAAGGGCGGCCGCAGAAGCGCCTATCGTTTTCTCGCGCAAGGCACGCTCTATCCGGACGTGATCGAGAGCGTCTCGATCTCCGGCAACCCGGCGTCGCTGATCAAGAGCCATCACAATGTCGGTGGGCTGCCCAAGCGCATGAAGTTCCAGCTCGTGGAACCGCTCCGCGAACTCTTCAAGGACGAAGTCCGCCAGGCGGGACTCCAGCTCGGTTTGCCCAAGGAAGTGGTCTATCGCCAACCGTTCCCCGGACCCGGCCTCGCCGTGCGCATTCTGGGCGCGATCACCCCCGAACGCCTCCGGATCCTCCGCGACGCCGATGGGATTGTCGTGGGCGAGATGAAGGCTTCCGAGTGGTATTACAAGGTCTGGCAATCGTTCGCCGTGCTGCTGCCGGTGCGCTCGGTGGGCGTCATGGGGGACGAGCGGACCTACGACTACACGGTCGCGATCCGCATCGTGGAGAGTCAGGACGGCATGACGGCCGACTGGGTCCGCGTCCCCTACGAACTGCTGGGCCGCATCTCGAACCGGATCATCAACGAGGTCAAAGGCGTCAATCGCGTCTGTTACGACATCTCGAGCAAGCCGCCCGCCACCATCGAGTGGGAATAGGGCCGGGCTCGGCGGACGCCTCCCGGATCGTAACCTCCAAGGGGTTAACCGCCGGTCGCCCGCCGGCGGGGAACCAACGGGGCGATGGCGGATGAAAACTCCTTGCCCCGGCGGGTGCGATGTGCGGCATTCTTTCAGGTCCACCATGCGCACCGCCCTTTATCCCGGCAGTTTCGATCCGCTGACCAACGGCCACCTCGATGTCATCGAGCGGGCCGTGCGGTTGTTCGACCGCGTCATCGTGGCCGTGGCCCACAACGATGCCAAAGTGCCGCTCTTCTCGGTCGATGAACGGATGGCCCTGGTCCGGGATGCCCTCCCTCCGGGCAGCGGCCGGATCGAGGTGGCCTCGTTCGGGGGGTTGTTGGTCGAGTTCGCCCGGGAACAGGGCGCCTCCGCGGTGATTCGCGGACTCCGGGCCATCTCCGATTTCGAGTTCGAGTTTCAGATGGCCCTGATGAACCGGAAACTTGAACCCGCCGTTGAGACCCTTTTCCTGATGCCCCGCGAGGAGTATATTTATGTCAGTTCGCGCATCGTGAAGGAAATCGCGCGACTCGGCGGGGATGTGAGCGCCTTTCTTCCCCCCGCCGTGGCCGTGGCCCTTCACAAAAAGCTCGAGCGGGATCGCCGATGAAACTTCATCTCCAACAAATTCCTGCGGAGGGCCTGCATGTCGAGGAGGCGATCCCCTCCGTTCAGCTTGAGCTCCCGCCCGAGGGGATGCGACCCGTCGGTCCGCTGCATTGCTCCCTGGATCTGGGGCTTTCGGGGGGCGGCCTGTTCGCCACCGGCTCTTTCGAGCTCGAAATGGAATTCGACTGCGTGGGGTGCCTGACCCCCTTCCGTCGCACGATCCGGGTCGACGATTTCGCGGTCCAAATGGAACTGGCAGGTCCCGAGACGGTGGACTTGACGCCCTATCTTCGGGAAGATACCTTGCTCGCCCTTCCATCCCATCCGCGATGTGATTGGGAAGGAAATAGTGCCTGCCCCGGCCCCGGGAGCGGAGCCCCCGGCGAACCGCCAGGGTCGACCGCCAGCCCGGCATGGGGCGTGTTGGATCAACTGAACCCGAAGCAGAAGGAGTGACCCCATGGGAGTCCCGAAGAGAAAGATGTCGAAAATGCGCCAGCGCACCCGCCGTGCGGCAAACCGCTGGCATGCGCCCCAACTGATCAGCTGCGCCCAGTGCGGCAGCCGGGCTCGTCCCCATACAGCCTGCCCGTCCTGCGGCTACTATCGCGGACGCCAGGTGTTGACCATCGAGGCGGCGTGAGCCGGCGCCCCCAGCCGGGCGTATCCATGCGTTTCGCGCGCCGCACCGCGGGTTCCATCCGGTCCACCGTCGGCCCCCGCGTGCTCCCACCCGGCCCATGAAGATCGCGCTGGATGCAATGGGGGGCGATTTCGCCCCGAAAGTCACCGTCGAAGGGGCCGTTCTGGCTCTGCGCGAGTATCGTGAGATCACCCGGCTCCACCTGGTGGGCGACAGCAAGCGGATCGAATCGATCCTCAACGCGGCGGGCTGCAACGACAGCCGGATCCACATCGTTCACTCGACCCAGGTCGTCGACATGGCGGACGGGGCCGTCGAATCGGTCCGTCGAAAACGCGATTCCTCCGTCAGCCGGGCCGTCGATCTGGTCAAGGCCGGTGACGCCCAGGCCGTGGTCAGCGCCGGCCACACCGGGGCTGCGGTGGCAGCCACCACCATCAAACTCCGCACGCTTCCCGGCGTGGATCGCCCGGGCATCGCGGCCCCCATCCCGACCGAAACCAACGTCTGCATCCTCATGGACGCCGGGGCCAACGTCGACGCCAAGCCCCGCCACATGCTGCAATACGCCATCATGGGCAGTGTCTATTCCAAACATGTGCTCGGGTTCCGCAACCCGAGCTGCGGGTTGATGTCCATCGGGGGCGAGGATGCCAAAGGCAGCGATCTGACCAAGGAAGTTTTCAAACTGCTCCGCGAATCGGGCCTCAACTTTCGAGGAAACATCGAGGGACACGACCTGTTCGAGAACCCGGTCGAAGTGGTCGTCACCGACGGGTTCACCGGCAATGTCGTCCTCAAAACCGCCGAGGCAACGGCGCATGCGGTATTCACATGGCTGAAGCATGAGCTGAAACGCAACCCGATCCGGCTCGGCGGCGCCATCCTCGCCAAGGGGGCGTTCCGGGCCATCCGTGACAAGATGAACTATGAAGAGACCGGGGGCAGCCCGCTTTTGGGCGTCAACGGCGTCTGCATCATCGCCCACGGATCGAGCAGTGCCCTCGCCGTGAAGAACGCCATTCGCGTCGCCGCCGAGGCGATCTCACACGAGATCAACCCCCACATCATCGAGGAGATCCAACGCCACCATGCCTGAGCAGCCGAAGCCCTCCCCGGCCCCCCTCCACCGCCCCCAGCGGACGGTCTCCGTGACAGGCACCGGAAGTTACACCCCGGAGCGGGTGCTCTCGAACCAGGATCTCGAACGAATCGTCGAGACCACGGACGAGTGGATTCTGACCCGGACCGGCATCCGCGAACGCCGGATTGCGGCGGACAACGAGTACACCAGCGACATGGCGGTTCATGCGGCGGAAGCGGCGATGAAGGACGCCGGTGTCACAGGCGGCGACCTCGACCTGATCATCGTCGCCACCGTTTCCCCGGACATGATGTTCCCCGCGACCGCCTGTTTCGTGCAGAACCGGCTGGGCGCAAAACGGGCGGCCTGTTTCGATCTCTCCGCGGCCTGCTCGGGATTTCTGTATGCCATGGAAGTGGGGCGTCAGTTCGTTGCATCGGGGAGCTTCGAGACGGTGCTCGTGATCGGGGCGGACAAACTCTCTTCGCTGGTGGACTGGACCGACCGCAACACGTGCGTCCTGTTCGGCGACGGCGCGGGCGCGGCGATCCTCCAGGCCCGCGGGGCGTCGCACGGGATCATGGCGACGCATCTCGGGGCCGATGGCTCCTTTGAATCGATCCTCTCGATGCCGGGCGGCGGGGTCCGCTGCCCCATCACCGCCGACAACGCGCACCTGCGGCTCAATACCATCAAGATGGCCGGCAAAGAGGTGTTCAAACAGGCGGTGACCGCCATGCTGGGGGCCGCGCAGAGGGCGCTGAAACAGGCCGGGCTCCGGATCGAGGACATCTCGTGTGTGATCCCGCACCAGGCGAACCAGCGGATCATCGACGCCGTCGCCGACCGTTTGCACGTCCCCATGGACCGGGTCTTCGTCAATCTGGATCGTTACGGCAACACCTCCGCCGCCGCCGTGGCCATCGCGCTCGACGAGGCCCACCGGTCCGGGCGTATCCAACGCGGCGATTTTGTTCTGCTCGTGGTGTTCGGCGGGGGGTTGACCTGGGCGAGTTCGGTGATTGAGTGGTAGATCTCATGTGGACCGATACCCATGCCCATCTGGATCACGGGGCGTTCGCCGACGACCTCGATGCCGTGCTCGATCGTGCGCGCGCAGCCGGCGTCGGGCGCATCGTGACGATCGGGACCACCGTCGAGGGATCGCGCACTGCCATCGCGCTGGCGGAACGCCATCCCGATGTGTATGCGGCCGTCGGCATCCACCCGGAGCATGCCTCGGAGGTGGCCGATAATTTCATCGAGGCGCTCGCCGACCTGGCCCGGCATCCGCGCGTCGTGGCCATCGGAGAGACCGGCCTGGATTACTTCCGCCTGCCGGGCGGGCCCGATAAAAGCTCCGACGATGTGGTCGCCGCCCTCGGCGCGTCCGACGCCCGGCTGATGGGATCCGCGCTCGAACGGCAGCGGATTATCGAGAACCAGAAAACGGTGTTCGCCGCGCAGCTTGAGCTGGCGGCGCAGTTGGGCAAGAACGTCGTGATCCATCAACGATCGAGCTGGCTCGACACCCTCGACGCGATCCGCCCGTTCACCGGGCGGCTGCGCTGCGTGTTCCATTGCTTCGGGGGGACCCTCGAGGATGCGCGCGAGGTGATCGAGCTCGGTCACCTGATCAGTTTCACCGGCATCCTGACCTTTCGCAACGGGGCCGCGTTGCGCGAGACTGCAAAAGCGATCCCGTCGGGAAGCTTCATGATCGAAACCGATTGCCCTTACCTGGCGCCTGATCCCCACCGCGGAAAGCGCTGTGAACCGGCCCAGGTGATCCACACGGCGGAAGCCCTCGCCGCCTGCCGGGGTGGCAGCCCGGGCGATCTTTCCGCCGAAATCGAAGCCACGACAGCCAGCTTCTTTGGCCTCTGATCGGGCCCGACTTCAGCGGGCCAATTCAGCGGGCTTTAAGCAATCGCTCCCGCGCCTCGGGCGTCAGCGCCTGCGAACTCGAAATCCAGACCCGAGCCGCCTCGGGACTGTAGCGGATCCAACGACGAGCCGCCTCTTCGATCTGGCGGGTCCGCCGGGCGGCTTCCGAAATCGAACCCGCCCAGGCAATCGCCGCCTCCGGATCCTCGTCACCCAGTCGACGCACCAACGTCTCGACCGCCGCATCGCGGTCCGGCGTGGCCGGTTGCGCGTTCAACCACTCGGCCGCGGCGGGGAGATCCGCGGCGGCCCATCGATCCACCAGCACCGAGAGCGGACGTTCCCGCTGGGCCATGGGAAGCCGACTCACCCACGCGGCCGCCTCCGCAGGCGAACGCTGGGCCCATACCCCCAGGGCATTGTCCACCACATCACGCCGGATGGTATCGTCGCCCACCGACTGGGCCCATCGGACCACCGCCTCGGGATCGCGAGATGCCCAGCCGCGGGCTGCGCTCGAGACTGCCGGACGCTGCTCCGCCGCAGGAAGCGCAAGCGCCGCGCGAATCGCCTCCTCCGGCAGATCATTCGCCCACGCGCCGAAGAAGGAGCTCAGGGCATTCTGGCGGGTCTCCCCCGCGGGAAGCTGGCGCACCCATTGGAAACCGGCGGCCCGATCTGCCGACTGCCCCCACTGTTGCGCGATCTGCCCGGCCAGACCGCTCGACAACGAGCCCGCTGGAATCTGCGCGAACGCAGTCGCCGCGGCAGCCGGATCATTCGACGCCCATTGCGAAAACAGATTGCGCACCGCATTCTGGAACCGATCGCCCGGCGGCATCTGCTCGATCAATGCCTGCAGCATGCGCGGCCGGTCCGGGGCGTTCCCGGCAATGTTCGCCAGTGCCTCCGACCGCTCGGGCGATTCGGGCATCGCCAGCACAAAATCAAAGGCCGCCCCAAAATCGCGCCCCGCCCAGTTCCCAATCGCGGCGGTCGTGGCACGCGTTCGAACCGACCCGGGAGCGAGCGACCGGGCCGCTTCGAGCGCCGACTGGGGATCGGTGGC
>Ga0163144_10026366_pt1 | contig 11302 bp, 8 predicted proteins | sample OliLak19BULKMAT1_FD_123175 | JGI IMG/M metagenome (GOLD analysis project Ga0163144, IMG submission 123175) | Freshwater microbial mat bacterial communities from Lake Vanda, McMurdo Dry Valleys, Antarctica - Oligotrophic Lake LV.19.BULKMAT1 | ecosystem: Environmental > Aquatic > Freshwater > Lake... | reverse complement strand
CTTCCTCTGGGGCGAGCAAAAGGCCACGGCCCCCAGCCGCTTCCTCGACGACCTGCCCGCGGAAATGGTGGAACGCCGCAGCGACGACGTGCTCTCCGCCTTCGCGTGGGCCGGCCAGGCGGGCGTGCAGAAAACACGATCGAAGGGAACACTCATGCCCTTCCGCCAGGGCGGCGACGACTTCAACCAGGACACCGGCGACGACAGCGCGCAGGGCGGTGAGATCGACGTGCAATCGCGCGTGGAACATCCCGTGTTCGGCAAAGGCACCGTCGGGGCCAAGCGCGGCGATGTCGTCGACATCCGGTTCGACAACGGGCAAAAGAAAACCTTCGCGCTCAGCATCGCGCCGTTGAAGTTACTCTGAAACCTCCGAGCACAGGAGAACGTTCCACGTAGAAGTGTAAGGGCGCTGCATGCCGCGCCCTTACAAGACTATGATCATGAGAAAGCGACTTACTCGTACTTAATGCCACGGACAATCGGCGTGTCCGAGGAGATCCACGTGTAGGTATTCGTACCGTCAGTCCACGTGATCGCTCCGGCGGAGGTCGGCGTGCCCGCTTCCTGCAGACTCACCTGAAGGAACGGGTTCGACGTGCCCGCGGAGTCGACATCCGCGACGAGGCGAATGACCTGGGAATTATCGATGGTGCCGATCGACGCGGGGATGCTCGAGCAGGTGATCGTGTTGCTCGAAACCGTGCAGGGCGACGACGTATCGGTACCAGGGATCGTGAGTTCGACGTTACTGAGCGTGACGCCCGCGGAAGCGTTCACCGTAAACACGAGCGACGTGACGCGCGGCACGTACCGACTATCGGTGGACACTGCGTCGAAGTCGAAGGACCCGAGGATCTGGTTCTGGCCGCTCTGGAAGAGCGACGTCGTCAGGCCGCCCGTAAGCGAGATCTTCGTGATAGCCGCCGGGGTCACCTGGAACGTCTGGAAGGTGGCGGTGGAATCGACGGCGTAATCATCGTTGCTTGACTCGCCCGTGCCCTCGATCGTGATGCGGTCGATACGGATGGTCTGGCCGCCCGTACCGCCGCTATCGACGTCGCGCAACATGGCGCGGACATAGATGCTCGTATCTTCGCGGCGCGGCAAAATGATGGTACCGGTCGGGATGTTGACCACGTAGACGCCAGCGGACTGACGGCTCGCCGTGCCGAGGAATCGTCCGGTGTCGGATTCGTACATGCGGAGGTTTTCGATGGCAGACGAATCATTCGTGAAGCGGACAGTTACGCGTTCGAGGTTGATGTCTTCGTTGGACGGGAACACGTTGACGGCACCGAGCACGGGGGTCGCTTGGCCAAGGAGCAGGAAATCCGAGCGCACGGAGATATCGGTATCCGGATCGCGCGCGAAGCTGCTACTGGAGCGGCTGGAAGATGACATCGACGACGTCCTACTGCTGGAACTGGATGAACGGCTCGAGCTGCTGGAGCTCGTCGTGCCGTCTTCAGCGTCGCGCAGTTCATCGAGCTGGCCTTCGCTCTCCGCGAGGAACGCGACGGTCAGGCGGGCCATTTCGCCGCGTGTGATGTGGTCACCGGGGCTAAGACCCGGGATCGTGAGGCTCATATCCTCGGCGACTTCGACGTACGGGACGTACCAGTCCATGCCCTCGGTATCGCCGACGATCGGGTAGGCGTAGACCTGAACGAGCATTTTCAAGGCTTCCTCATACTGCACCTCGCGGTTCGGCTCGAACCTCCAGAGGCTTTCTTCGACGTTCACGCGGGCGTTGCCACGGACGATGCCAAGTACTTTGGCACGGCACACGGGTTCCGCGTACCACGCGTCGGGGCTCACGTCGGGGAAGCAGTTCTTATTCACCGTCGCGGTGTCGCCCGTCAGGCGCATAATGATCTGGACGAATTCGGCCCTGTTCAAATTGCGATTCGGATTGAACGTGGGACCCTGTCCTGAGCCCGGCGAAGAATCGTTGCCACGGAGAACGCCCTCTTCCGTCAGCACGCTCACGGCGAGGTCCGTTTTCATATCATCAAACGGCGCGTCCGAGTAACGGTCGAGATCGATAGTAGCGCCGAAATCAAGACGCCCTTCACCGAACGCGGGCGTGGACGGGAGGGAAGCGGCCAAAACGACCGCGGTCAGGAACAATGCCGATGCTGTAGGGAGTGCTGAGTGTTTCATATGGAAGAAGACGAAAGGGAAGCGGCGTTCTGTCAGAGCATGATGCATCTGACAACAACGTGCATCTATACAAACGAATGAACGGAGGGAACGTATCAAAAAATCCCCGGTATCTTTACGCGGCTGCGAAAGGATGTCAGTGTCAGGGCGTGAGCACGCTCCAAGACCGCGTATCGGGCTTCTGCCGGGCAACCGGCCTGAAGTTAAACACCGACCTCGGCCAGCATTACCTGGTCGACGAATCCGCCCTCGAGGCGATCGTCGCAAGCGGGGAAATCACGCCCGGTGAACTGGTCGTGGAGATCGGCGCCGGCATCGGTGTGCTCACGGAGGAATTGCTGAAGGCAGGCGCCCGGGTGCGCGCCATCGAGTTCGACGCGCGGATCATCCCGCTGCTCACGGCGTTCGTGAAAGCCCCGACATGGGACAACAATCTCGAGATCGTCGAAGGCAACGCGCTCGACGTTCCGTTCCCCGAGGAGCCATACAAAGTCATCGCGAACATCCCGTACCACATCACCTCGCCACTGCTGCGGCACATGTTCCTCGAAAGCCCGCGTGGGCCGTCGTCGGTCTCGCTTCTCATCCAACGTGAAGTCGCCGAGCGTATTTGCGACCCCGAAGACCGCGGCCTGCTGACCGTCGTCGTCTCGCTGTTCGGAAAACCTTCGATCGTCCGCCACGTCCCGCCGGCATCGTTCATGCCCCCGCCGAAAGTGGATTCGTCGATCATGCACATTCATTGCTTCCCGCATCCGCTAGCGGATGCGAACACAATTGATAAAGTTTTATCGTTGCTGAAGCTCGGATTCGGCCAGAAACGAAAAATGATCCGCAATACGCTCGGGAGCCTGCCCGAGGGCGAAGCGTTGCTGGCCACAGTGGGCATCGACCCCACGCGCCGCCCCCAGACCCTGACGACCGAAGAATGGATCGCGCTCGCGCAGGCGCGTTCCGTGAATCCATAGAACGACGTTATAGCTCATCGCTACGCGAAAATTGCAGCATGGCATGCCATGCTGGCAACAAAGCCATGATTGGCGCGTACCGTCTTCCGCGTGCGTCTACAGCCATCCACCCTCACTCTCCTCGGCTTCCTGTCACTCGTGCTCGCTCTCGGCCTGTGGCGCACGGGGCGCGATACCGGCCCGTACCATGTGGAACGCGCAGGCACCGGAACGATCATCCTCGAGGGGCGGATCGTGAACGCGCCTGAGATCGCCGACACGTCGATCTCGTACGCGATCGGAGCACTGACACACTCAGGAACCGCGCTGGAGGGGAAGATACTCGTGCGCGACCGGCGGATGTGGCCGCGGTACGCCTACGGCGAGACCGTGCGCGTATCCGGAACACTCGAGATCGCGGAGCAGGGCGGGTACGGCGCATGGCTGCGGTCCAAAGGAATCCAGGCAACCATGTTCGGCCCGCGCATCGAGACCCTGGTCCCCGCTCCGTTTACAGCATTCGGGACACTGACGGCAGTCCGGGAAATAGTCGAAAGCACCGCGCGACGGCTCTTCCCTGAACCGCGGGCATCGCTCGCGGTGGGATTACTCACGGGTACGCGGGCGTCGTTCCCGCGAGCCCTGACGGAGGACCTTCGTACCAGCGGCCTCACCCACATCGTCGCCATCTCCGGATCCAACGTCGCGATCGTGCTCGCACTCATGGAAACCCTCTGCTTCTGGATCCCGCGCCGTCTGCGGCTCTGGCCCCTCGTCGGGGGCATCGCGATCTTCGTGCTCTTCACGGGCGCAAGCGCGTCAGTCGTGCGCGCAGGCATCATGGGCGGCCTCGGCGTCATGGCTCTACACACCGGCCGCGTGTCGCAAGCCAGGAGAACGATCCTCTGGACAGCGGGTGCGATGCTCCTGTGGAATCCCCTCCTCCTCACGCATGACCTCGGATTCCAACTCTCGTTCCTCTCGGTACTCGGTATCCTGGAGGTGTCGCCCTACCTTGAGAAACTGCTGTCGCGCGTGCCGAACGTACTGGCACTGCGCGAGAGTATCGCCCTCACCCTCTCATCGCAGGTCGCCGCCGCACCATGGATCGCCTACGCGCTCGGCAACTTCTCGCTCGTCGCGCTTCCGGCAAACCTCCTGGCCGCCCCGCTGATCCCATGGGCTATGCTCTTCGGTGCGCTCGCGGTGATGCTGTCGCCGGTCGGGCTCGGGCTCCCGGTCGCGTTCGCGGGCGACGTGCCACTGTCGCTCATCATCGCCGTGGCTGAGGGCGCAGCAGCGATGCCGTACGCATCCGTAGACGGCCTGGCCGTTCCCGCCTGGGCGGTCTGCGCGTACTACGCCTTCTTGGTCGCAATCCTCTCGGTGCTATCGCGCAGGAGCAATTCCTCGCGCACGACGAAGGCGTCGAGCATCTCCCCCACGGACCAATTGAGCGGCGTGTGCGGTGTAGGAAACGTGGCGACCATGCCATCGGGGAGAGTATCACTGATATAGCATTCGGGCATGCGCATGGCCGGAACCTTGATGACGCGCATCCGGCCGTTCTCTGTTTCTTCCAGGCTCACTTCTCCCTCGCCGGTCAACAGGCAGAGGCCGCGCCAGAACATACGATCGTGCAGCACGCGCATCGTCGGATCGCGGGTATCGAGCGCTCGCCGTCCCGCCCACGCAGCATGCTGCCACACGAAGTGCGTCCACGCCGCCATGCGCCCCTCGCGCATGATCTCCTTACGACCCAGGTAGTCGGCCATCCCCGAGGCGTCGCCACTCACAGAGCCATAGAGTGCCTTCAACTTCGCCACGGTCACATGCCGGAAGAACCCCTGCATTTGGTAAAAGTCATCCTGGAACCGGTGGATACCGCCCGTACGGGCATCAGACAAATCGTCGATATGACCGAGAAGCGTGAGCCCTTTGCGGCGCCCCCACGCCACATCCTTCTTTAAGATACGCATGACGAGCGGCACGGTGCCGAGCTGGAGCAGGTAGTGCAGTGCAGCATCAGCGGAACGGCGGCGTGGATCCTTCTTCGAATACTCGGGCATCTCATCGGGCAGAAGCCGCTCGAGCACGAGGGCGGTCTTTCTCATTTCTTTCTTCAACGCAGCGGGCAAATCGAGCGTGCGATACGCGGCCGGAAGCGTGCCGCGGAATTCTTCCCAACCCGCGCTGACGGCGTGATTCAGCGGTCCCTGCAGCGCGATCTCCAGGCGGTCGAGCACCGCGAGATTCCACGCGAGCACCGATGTCCGCAGCGCCTCGAGTTCTTCCCATGAGCCGCTGTTCGGGGTACGGGTATGGTCGACCGCTATAAGGAACGGCAGTAGGAGACCCAGAAACCGCTTATGCTTATCGGTAAAGTCTTCCGGCTTCAATTGCCCACGAGACAGGGCGTCGAACGCTAAGACGGCCACCATCTGGAAGGCATCTTGCTTGTGGGCCCACTGCTCGAGGCGAGCCGCGTTTAGATTGTCTTTAATGAGCAAGAAAATGTGCGGCCAATGGTGCGGGTTCTCCGCCATGGCGGGTGTCATCACGATAGTCTCCATGCGCAGTAGTTGCGACGTCGAAGACAACAGCGTGAGCATCGACGTCATGAGACGTTTGCCGATGCCCGCCCGGCGTCGGACCGATGCCAGCTTCGACCGCGCACCGCGCAGCAGACGATCAGCGATGAGCGCGTTATCGCGCATCCAGACGTTCGTCCCCATCGGCCACATGGGCGTCAGGGCGGCGCGTGTGAGCGTCACCATACACTCCTCGCCGTCGGCATCCCGCCAGATGCGGCGTTCGGGCGTGAGGTCGAACGCGCCGTTTTTTTCCAAAAACACTGCGAGTGCCGCGTGCTCCTCGGGCGTGGTGGGCAGCTTCCCCTTCAGCAGCTTCTTCAGCTTCGCGTTGCGGGGCCCTGCAGTCATCACATGCCGGAAAAGCTCCTTTTTCCCGCGCTTCGCAAACGTACGGAAGAGTCGTTCGTCGAGGCGCTGCAATCGGCCGATTTCGGCGTCGGGCAATATGGGAACTACGACGGAAGCTGTGATGGTCATGAGGAGGAACGGGTAACAAAAACCCCGCTCCTGTGACGGAGCGGGGCGAAAGTCCTTACGATCAGGAGCCTTTGCGCATCATCGCGTCGGCCGACAGACGTCCCGCGCCGTAACACAGGAGGACAAGCAAGCCGCCGAGGATCGAAGCGTCGAATTCCCAGGACGCTTCCACGCCCATGAACGCGCCGCCCCATACGAACTGCTTCATGTAGATGGCGCCGATCATGATCAAAGACAAGCCGAGCGCTGCCCAGCGCGTAAGCACGCCCAGGATAAGCGCCGCGCCGCCGAGGGGCTCCGCGACTGCGAGAATCATCATGACGATGTTCATGCCTTCTGCTGGTTGAGATAACGAACCGAACTTCATCATGCCGTGGCCGATGAAGATAGCGCCGAGAATAACGCGCAACGCGAGCATCGCCCACTCGCCGTATTTGGACATAAAGGAAAGGGACATGAAGGAGGGGGAAGGAAACGGCGAAAGTATACCATAAGCGGGCGACAAGCGGCTCATGCGCGACATAACCACAATAGAATCGGACGCTGACGTGATCAGGGACGCATGTCGCGACGGATATACGGACGAACGTGCGAACGAACGTACCGTTTCGCGCTCGCGAAGGTCGGCATGCGACGGGGAGATGCGACCGCCACAGGGGCTGCATCATTCTCCCATGGCCGTTCGCCGTACCCGGTCATGACGGTCTTCTGGAAGTACGCCTGCGAGAGGTAGTTGATAGCGTAGGAGGTGCCGGCCTTGAGGAATCCCTCACCCTGCAGCCTGCGCGCAGACGACAAGTTGTAGAAATTCATCGTGAATTTCACTCTGCCGACGTTACGGAGGCGACGTGCGAGATTCGTGTCGTCGCCCCAGAACGCTATGGATGTATCAAAACCGTCGACGGCCTCGAGTGCGCTGCGGCGGGCGGCGAAGTTGCCGCCGACGATTGCAAACTTGGAACGGTAATACTCCGGCACAGCGAAGGTCATCCACCACATGTATACGATGCGGTTCTTCCAATCGGGAAGATCATAAAACCTGTACGGCCCGCTGAGCGACGCCAAGCCGATGTCCGCGGCGAACGCGCTCTCAATCATGGGAAACCACTCCGCATGGATGCGCGAATCGGCATCGATGTACGCGATGATATCTCCTTTCGATTGCAAAAAACCCGTATTACGCGCGTACCCGGTCCCCTTCCGCAGTTCCTCCACGACCCTCACCGTCGGATACCGCAGTGCCACCTCGGCGGTGCGGTCGGTGCAGGCGTTGCAGACAACGATGATTTCGAGGAGATTCAACGGCGCGTGATTCAACACGCTCTCGATACAGTCTCCGATGTACTTCTCCTCGTTGTACGCAGGGATCACGACGCTGATAGTCATAGCACAGGGAGGAGGATACAGATGCTTGCACTAGCTGACGAAGCGGCCGGAGAGGACTTACGGTCAAGAAATTGCTTTGGGACCCTCAATATACATAGACAATGAACAGTCTACACCTGCAGCCATTCGAGGTGGGCATCGAGAAACTGATCGCCCGTCGAACACCAAGCGCGTCTGCATGACATGCTTTAAAAACGGTCCACAGACGGACGTAATTGCAGGCGGAGGGTTGCAACATACCCTCCCCCCGCGCGATACACGCAGGGGGAGGGAAGGGGTATTAGCGAACTACTTGGCCGCGGACCTCGCCATTCGGGTACGCAACCGTGTGGACGTTGACGTAGATGTCGCCGTCCAGAAGCAGGCTGCGCTCCTCGGATGTCAGGTCGGTCCACGTGCCCGTCGCGCGGAGCGTCGTGGCATTGAACGAGATCGGTTCGACGACAGGGCCAGACACGCCAACGTCGCCGCGGTGGAAGTGCGCTCCCGTGATCACAGAACCGCTGAGACTCCTCAGGGAGATATCGTACTGCAGGCCAGCCGATGTCAGTGTGAAGCTGCCTGTGCCCGTGGCAGACGTCGACACCGACGGTACCTCGCTGGAACCGTTGAGAATCGTCGAGAGCGAGATGTTCGCCGGGGAATACACGAACACGAAGTCGTCCGTGAAACTTTCGCTGTCGGCGTTCAAGAGGTTCGTGACCGTGATCGTGTACAGGTCCTGGCTCTTGAGCGATTCGCCGAGGATGATTTCCACGACGTTGCTGTCAATCAGGCCGACGGAACCAATGTTCACGTCGCCGTCAAAGCCACTCAAGCGGTAGCGAATTTCGTCTTCCGCGCGGGCTTCGTTGAGGTCTTCGCTGAAGGTGACTCGCAGGCGCGTAGCCGAAAGGGCGGTGACGCCCTGGATGGTCATGTCGGCTGCGATGGACGACGAGAAGGTGGCCGTGTCGTCAAAGTCTTCACCGTCTTCGGTGCGCATGCTATCGACCGAGACGCGATACGTGACGCTGGAGACGAGCGCGGCGTCGAGGTTCAGTTCGACCGTACGGACATCGACGATCGTGACGGAATCGATGTCGATGTCGGCGTCGTTGGAAGTGCGAACGACCGTGTAACGCGAGGCATCGTCGGCGAAGGACGCTTCAACGTCCGTGTTGAACATGACGCGGATCGTGTCGCTGTCGCGGACGGTCACGCTTTCGATGGCCGCGTCATCCGCGACGTTATCGGAACGGAACGTAAAGGTGCGAGAAGCGTCGAAGGTCACCCCCCTCTCGGTGCGCATGCCCTCAACAGATACGCGGTAATCTTCATTGTTCTCGAGGACCTCGCCCAGGTCGAGCTCGACCGAGCGGGCGCTGAGGACGTTGATGTCAGCGATGTCGATATCGACGCCGCCTGTTGTTTCAAGCATGTAGTAGTTCAGATCGTTGATACGGTTGCTGTCGAGATCCGTATTGAACGTAACGCGGACCATGTCGGACGACGTGGCCTGCACAGTCGAGATCGATCCGCGCATCGCCGCACCACAGTCGTCGCCGTAGCGAAGGCCCTGCGAGGCGCGATGGAACATGACGACCATCTCGGCGCGGTTCATGGACGCCGCTGGGCGGACGCGGTCCGTGCCACCATCACCCTCGAGGATGCAATGGTCGGCCGCCGTCTGGATCGGGTTGTAGTACCACTGTGACCGGTCGTTGTCGGAAAAGTCCGGCGCCAGTCCGAGGTGCGAGAGACGGAAGGCGCGCTGCATGAGCACCGCCATTTCCGCGCGGTTCACGCGGTCGCCAGGCCGTGCCGTGCACGGACGCGTTCCGGTGCCATAACAATCCTTGTCACCTTTGACCCAACCCGCGCGGGCCGATGCCTCGACATACGGGTAGTACCACACCGTACGCGAGACGTCCGTGAAACTGGGCGTCGAAGGATACACAAGATCCTCGCCGTACACGCTCACGAGGAGTTTGAGAACTTCCGCACGCGTCGCGAGATCGTTCGGACGCAGACGGACTTCGCTCTCGTCGAGCGCACGAGATTCGAGGAGCGCCGCGGCAGCTTCCTCGTACCAGACGCCCGCTTCGACGTCGGTGTAGTGCGTGTCTTGCGCGGCGACAGGGCCGATGGCGGAGACCGCGATGGCCGTACCTGCGGCCGCGGCGGCCAACCGTTGCCATGCGCGGGAATGAGATAGAGAGTTCATACGAAATGGGGGAAAGAGACATAGCAGCGGACGCGTCGCACACCCGGCTCTTACACAGCTCCCCTCTCAGAAGCAGTAGGCTGAACAATCATGCTCATCGCGCCCAACAACCCAAGCGCAGAGTTCGAAATTGGCAAAAGTGCCTTGTAGGACACTTTCACCGAAAAACGCCCCTCCCGCGTGAGCGGAAGAGGCGCTTGTCGTATTCGAAGATCGAAATTAGGCGGCCGTGACGTTCGTCGCCTTCGGGCCCTTGTCGCCCTGCTCGAGGTCAAAGCTCACGCTCGCGCCAACCTGGAGCGAGTCGAACTGGCCGTTGCAGGCACTGTTGTGGAAGAACACGTCGTCCGAACCTTCCATCTGAATAAATCCGAAACCCTTATCGGTCTTGGTCTTGATAATACCGGAAGCCATAAAACTGTAGAGAAGAATAAAAGTGGACAATACTCTACTCTGACGTCATTGCCTATTGTTTTCGGAAGATTATACGCTCGCCAAACAGCGAACAGTCCCAAAACGACTGTTTGGACCTTTCAGGGGCCCTGTAGTACGTACACAACTCGCCAAATTACGCTCCCGTTATATGTGCCGTCGACCAGTGGCATGAAGCGGTAAGGCGGTAAGGAATAGCCGCTAAAACCGTCTTTATACACAGAGAAGAGTTTTGCTTTGCTCCCCCTCCCCCATGAAATTCCTCGCGCTCGAAGCGGACCTCCGGAAACTGAAGCGCCAATTCATCGCAGAGGGCGAAGAAGAACTGCTCTCCACAACGCGCCATGCTTTCACATTCATCCTGCCGATGCTGTGGATCGTTCCCCTTACGGCGGTATTCGTGTTCGCGGCCGCCGCCGGACTCGGGATGGGTATAGACATCCTCTTCATCACGTTCTCACTTTATGCATGGTTCGCCGTCGCTTTGGTGCTCGCGATGCGTGCGTTCATCGAATGGCGATATAACTTCATCGTCGTCACCACGGAGAAGATCGTGATCGTCGACCATCGCTTCGTCTTCAGTCAATCGATCCGCCCTGTGCCGCTGGAGAACATTGCCACGACCGACGTGGGATCGCAGTACCTCGGGCTCGGCAATTGCGGCTTCGTGAACCTGCACCTGTCGGAAGTAGAAAAGGGTACAAACAAGGAATTCCGCCTCGATCGCTTGCCCAAACCCGACGTGATCGCGGGCGTGATTGAGAATGCGCGCGTGCTCAAAAACCAGCGTGGCACGACCGATAAAGGAACAGCCTCGCAGGCAGGTAAGGTCGCGGATGTACAGCAGAAAGGCGCCTACGAGATTCCCGCTACTACGGCAGGCACTCCGCTGCCGCCACAGCAACCGCCGCCTGACGCCGAGCAAAACAAGGAAGCCGAAACGGAGGCGGCACCAGTACGACGCGTGGTGATGACGGGCCAAGGCCAGTACGCACATTTGCCCAACGGCGAAGTGGTCGAAGTCGTGCAGGTGGATAACACGCCAGATACTCCTGCCACGCCCGATACGCCGGCAACGGGAAATGACAGCCCTG
>Ga0163144_10026364_pt1 | contig 11302 bp, 11 predicted proteins | sample OliLak19BULKMAT1_FD_123175 | JGI IMG/M metagenome (GOLD analysis project Ga0163144, IMG submission 123175) | Freshwater microbial mat bacterial communities from Lake Vanda, McMurdo Dry Valleys, Antarctica - Oligotrophic Lake LV.19.BULKMAT1 | ecosystem: Environmental > Aquatic > Freshwater >... | reverse complement strand
TTGCGCCCGCTCGCGCCGCGGGTAGAGCGTATGTACAGTGTTACCATCCCCGGCGAGCTGACCAGCCAGCCTGCCGAGCAGCTCGTCATGGCGGCGCGGGAAGCGGGAATCACAGCGGTTTCCGCGCCTTCCGTTGAAAATGCGTTGCAAACCATTGCCCGCCATGCCAAAACACCAGCCATTATCTGTATTTGCGGCTCACTCTATCTTGCCGGTAAAGTGCTGGCCGCCAACGAACATAAGTGAGGTACCATGCAGGCACATAAAGCAGCGAACGGTTCATTGCAGGGCATTATCGACACTGCGTGGGAAAACCGCCAGTCGATTACAACCTCCACCGGCGGCGAGGTGCGCGATGCCGTTGAAAGCACATTGGCGATGCTGGATAGCGGCGAACTGCGCGTCGCCGAAAAACATGGCAGCGAATGGCTGGTCAATCAATGGGCCAAGAAAGCGGTGCTGCTCTCCTTTCGCTTGAGTGATATGGAAGTGATCGATAGCGGTACGGTCTTCGGTGCGGGTGAGTCGCGCTGGTACGACAAGGTGCCTTCGAAATTTCTCGGCTGGGATGAAGCGCGTTTCAAGCAGGCAGGTTTCCGCGCCGTTCCGGGTGCGATTGTGCGCCGCTCCGCTTATATCGGTAAAGACGTGGTGCTGATGCCGAGCTTTGTGAATCTCGGCGCGCATGTCGGTGAGGGAACCATGGTCGATACCTGGGCGACCATCGGCAGTTGCGCGCAGATCGGCAAGCATTGCCACATCTCCGGCGGGACCGGCATTGGCGGCGTACTCGAACCGTTACAGGCCAATCCGGTCATCATTGAGGATAATTGTTTCATCGGGGCGCGCAGCGAAGTGGCCGAAGGCGTGATCGTGGGTGAAGGCTCCGTCATCTCCATGGGGGTATTCTTAGGCAGCTCCACCAAGATCGTCGACCGCGAAACCGGCGAGATCGTGTATGGCAAAGTGCCGCCTTATTCCGTAGTCGTTCCCGGTTCATTGCCCGGAAAATCACCGGAACTGCCATCACTGTATTGCGCAGTGATTATCAAGCGCGTGGACGAAAAAACCCGCTCCAAAACCGCTATCAACGATTTGCTGCGAAGCGTTTAATACTCTACCCGTACGAGGTATAATCCTTCCGGCGGCGCGGTCGGGCCTGCTTTGGTGCGGTCGGTCGCTTTCAGCGCGGCCTGCACGTCTTCGGGCGTCCATTTTTCTTTACCGGCAAGGCTTAAGCTTCCCACCATGATGCGCACCTGATGATGCAGGAACGAGCGCGCGCTGGCGGTGATACGCACTTCGTCGCCGTGACGCGCAATATCGAGTTGTTCAAGCGTTTTGAAGGGTGATTTGGCCTGGCATTCCGTATCGCGGAAGCTGGTGAAATCATGATGGCCGATAAGATACTGCGCTGCTTTTTGCATACGCTCGACATCGAGCGGTTCCACCACATGCCACGCGCGTCCCGCTTCCAGCCCGAGCCGCGAACGGCGGTTGATGATACGGTAGATATAGTGGCGTTTGGTAGCGGAGAAGCGGGCGTGAAATTCCTCGCTAACCGGCTCGGCCTTGAGGATCGCTACGCGGTTTCCGGTGCGCTGGCTGGTGTTGCCGTTTTCGTCAATATCATTAAACAGGTAGTAGTTGATGCCCTGCATGACCTTGAAGCTGTCCATTTCCTTTTGCAGATCGACATGCGCCACCTGCGCTGTGGCATGCACGCCGGCATCGGTGCGGCCCGCGCCCACCACCTCGGCAGCGGCACCGTTGAATTTCAGGACGGCGGTTTCGACAGCTTCCTGAACGCTTGGCCGATCCGGCTGTTTCTGCCAGCCGACATAGTCGGTGCCGTCATATTCGATGGTGAGTTTATAGCGCGGCATATCAGATCAGTGTCGTGCCGACGGGGATGGAGAAACCATGCAGCAATTCCGCTACCGGCATCCGCTTTTTTCCCGGCCTTTGCAGGATGGTGGGGTGGAGCACGCCGGAGCCGCAGGCAATGCCCAACATAGTGTCTGTGATAGTTCCGGCTACTTCGCTTGCCTTGGTATCGATGGTGGCATCGAAGATTTTGATGATTTCCCCGCCATAGCCAAAATGTGCGCCGGGGAAGGGGTTCAGTCCAAGGATATGGTGATAGATATGCTCGGCGGATTTGTTCCAGTCGATCTGCGTTTCTTCCTTGGTTATTTTTTTGGCATACTCCACACCGGTATCGGCCTGCTTCACCGGCGTAATGGTTTTGCTACGCAAACCTTCGAGGGTTCGGACGATCATCGGCCCGGCTTTTTCCGATAAGAATTCATGCAGCATGCCGTAGCTGCTGCCTTCGGGGAGGGGATAGGTTTCTGTCATCAGAATATCGCCGGTATCCAGCCCCGCATCCATCTGCATGATGCAGATGCCGGTTTCGCGGTCGCCGGCCATGATGCTGCGCTGAATCGGCGCTGCGCCGCGCCAGCGCGGCAGTAAGGAAGGGTGTACGTTGATGCATCCCAGCGGATAGGCACCCAGAACAGGCTTGGGTAATAGTAATCCATACGCGGCGACAATGGCGATTTCGGCATTATGGGCGGCGAATACTGCCTGCGTTTCCAGCGATTTCAGCGATTCGGGCGTATAGACCGGCAAGCCCTGCTCCAGCGCGAATTGGTGTACCGGGGTAATGGCTTCCTTCTGGCCGCGCCCGGCGGGGCGTGGCGGCTGGGTATAGACGGCGACGACATTATGCCCCGCTTCGCACAACGCTTTCAGCGTTGGTACTGCAAAGGCCGGTGTCCCCATGAATACGAGGCGCATCGTCGTAATTAGTGGTTGCAGTGCTCACCATGCACATGGTCATGATCGTGATCATGATCGTGGCTATGGTCATGACCGCAGGTAGCATGGTCATGCGGGTCGAAATATCCCTGTTTCTTGAGCTTCTTCAGCTTGCGGATAATCATATCGCGCTTGAGTGAGGAAATATGATCGACAAATACAATGCCGTTCAAATGGTCGATTTCATGCTGAATACAGGTGGCCAGCAATCCGCCGAATGCCTGTTCCTGTTGCGCTCCCTGCAAATCCAGATAGCGTACGCGCACAGCTTTCGGGCGGGTGACGTCGGCAAACTGGTCGGGGAAAGAAAGGCAACCTTCTTTGTAGACGTTCAGTTCCGTCGAATCTTCAACGATTTCGGGATTGATGAGTACGAACTGCTCTCCGGCAATATTGGCTTCTTCGCGCCAGCTGATGTCGGCGACGAGCATGCGCTTGAGTACGCCCACCTGCACCGCGGCAAGGCCGATGCCTTTCTCGTTATACATGGTGTCAAACATGTTGGCAGCGAGAGTGCGGATCGATTCATCGATTGCAGTGACGGGTTCCGATTTGGTTTTAAGTACCGGGTCCGGCGCCACGATAATGGGTAATATAGCCATAACAGTCCAATTCTAGTGATTTCTCAAATATTAACACACGTCCTTAAGGCGGCCAAGAGTTTCCTCTTTACCAAGGATTTCCATGACTTCAAAGACGCCCGGAGACACGGTTTTACCGGTCAGGGCGGCCCGCAGGGGCTGGGCGATATTCCCCAGTTTTTGCCCCACAGACTCAGCATAGGTGCGGCATACCTGCTCCAGTGCGCTATGGTTCCACTCGGAAACTGTATCCAGCAGAGGCAAAAGCGCCTTAAGCGTGTCTTTGCCGCCGTTAGTAAGTATATCGGTTGCTTTAGCATCCATTTCAAGGGGGCGATTGACCACGTAGAGCATGGCATTTTCCGCCAGTTCCACCATCGTTTTAGCGCGTTGTTTCAGGCCGTTCATGCCTTTGGTCAGGCGCGTCATGGCGTTTGTCTCGACATTGCCGATACGTTCCGCCACCAGCTTGGCAAGATACGCATCATCGGCCTCGCGCATATAATGGCCGTTCAGGCTTTCCAGCTTGGTGAAATCGAAGCGCGAGGGCGATTTGCCTACGGCATCCAGATCGAACCATTCGATAGCCTGCTTCGTGGAAATGATTTCCTCATCACCATGCGACCAGCCAAGGCGCAGCAGGTAATTGCGTACGGCTTCCGGCAGATAGCCCATCTCGCGGTAATCGCCTACGGCTTGCGCACCATGGCGCTTGGAGAGTTTGGCGCCGTCGGCACCGTGGATCAGCGGGATATGCGCGAAAGAGGGTGCTTCCCAGCCCATGGCGTTATAAATCAGTAGTTGGCGAAAGGTATTGGTGAGGTGATCGTCGCCGCGAATGATCTGGGTGACGCCCATATCGTGATCGTCCACCACGACGGCCAGCATGTAAGTCGGCGTGCCGTCGGAGCGCAGCAGCACCATATCGTCGAGTTCCTTGCAATCGACGGTAACTTCGCCCTGCACCTTGTCCTGCACGACGATGTTGCCTTCCAGCGGCGCCTTGATACGAATTACGGCCTTGGCATCTGCGGGGCGAGTGCCGCCATCTCTCCACGGGCTGCGGAATTTGGCGTTGGGATTGGTTTTACGGAATTCTTCCAGTTCTCCTTGCGTCGTATAGCAGGGGAAGGCCTTGCCGTGCTTGACCATTTCATGCGCTACTTCGGCATGGCGTGCGGCGCGGCTATACTGGTAGACCGCGTCGCCTTCCCAGTCGAGTCCCAGCCATTTCAGGCCGTCAATAATGGCGTCTATGGCTTCCTGCGTGGAGCGCTGGCGATCAGTATCCTCAATGCGCAGGTAGAACTTACCGCCATGATGCTTGGCATAGAGCCAGTTGAACAGCGCCGTGCGGGCGCCGCCGATATGCAGAAAGCCGGTAGGAGAAGGTGCGAAACGGGTAACGACAGTCATAAGTTGGGTTTTCTAAAAAGTTTGTTGGTTTTATATAGGGATTCCGTGGGGAATTGCAAAAGAAACTTCACTGAAAATCGAAGCTTTACCAATCCCCGAATCCAGATATAACGGAACAGTACGCATAACAAAGGATCTCTCATGACCGATCTGCCTAAACTTCTCAAGGAACGCCAGTTGCACAGCCGTATTTTTGTAGGGTTTGCCATACTGCTATTGCTGGTATCGCGTCCTGAACAAAGAGGGGTTTGGTTTAACCAGACATCCATATGGTTTGGGTATATGCTGGTCATTATAGGAGCGTTCGGTCGGGTCTATTGCTCAACCTTTATCGGCGGCCGTAAAAACGACGTGGTAGTGCGGGAAGGCCCATTTTCCATCGTCCGTAACCCGCTCTATGTTTTTTCATTTATAGCCGTGGTCGGCATAGGCATAGAATCCAAGATGCTCTCCATTTTGACAGCTCTGGTCGCTGTCTTTGCCCTGTATTACCCGAGAGTGGTGGCCAAGGAAGAGGCGTTTCTCAAGCATAAGTTTGGCGATACCTATGATGCCTATCTGCGCGAAGTGCCGCGCTGGTGGCCGAATTTCAGCCTATGGTCTGAACCGGAACAGGTGGATGCCAAACCGGTATTCCTGCGCAAGACGGCGATGGATGCTGCTATTTTCTTCCTGCCCCTGCCATGCTTTGTAATTATTGGTAAATTACAGGGGGCACAGATATTACCGGTATGGCTGACACTGCCCTGATTACCGAGCACTCACTGACATCTGCCCTTAATCCTGAGCAGCAGCAGGCGGTAGAGACGACTGACGGTCCTTTGCTGGTGCTGGCTGGCGCGGGAACGGGTAAAACACGCGTGCTCACCACCCGCATTGCCCATATCCTGATTACCAAAAAGGCATGGCCGGGTGAGATACTGGCGGTGACTTTCACCAACAAGGCGGCACGCGAAATGTCCGACCGCGTGACCAGCCTTACCGGCGCTTCGCAGGCAATGTGGATGGGCACGTTTCATTCCATCGGCGCGCGCATTATTCGCCGCCATGCCGAAAAGCTGGGGCTGACCTCCAGCTTCACCATTCTGGATACGGACGATCAGATTCGTTTGCTCAAGACCATTCTCGCTGAACAGAATATTGACGATAAAGCCACGCCCGCCAAGCTGTTCCTGGCCATCATCCAGAACTGGAAAGATCAGGGGCTGACGCCCGATAAGGTGACGCACGGTCAGGACATCAATCAGGCCGGTGGCCACGGATTGAAAGTATACAAGCTCTATCAGGAACGCCTGCGCCAGCTCAACGCCGCCGATTTTGGCGATTTGATCCTGCACATGCTTACCTTGTTTACGACCTATCAGGATGTTCTGGCGGAGTACGCAAAGCGCTTTAAATATATTCTGGTCGATGAATATCAGGACACCAACGTCTCGCAATATCTGTGGTTGCGGCTGCTCGCCAGCTTCCATAAAAATATCTGCGTCGTCGGCGATGACGATCAGTCGATATACAGTTGGCGCGGTGCGGAAGTCGGCAACATCCTGCGCTTTGAGCGCGACTACCCGGATGCTAAAACCGTGCGGCTTGAATGTAATTATCGCTCCACCCCGCATATTCTGGCTGCGGCCAGCGCTGTGATTGCCAATAATCGCGGACGGCTCGGCAAAACCTTATGGACGCCGGTGAAGGAAGGCGAAAAAATCCGCCTGAAATCATTGTGGGATGAAGGTGAGGAAGCCCGCTTTGTCGGAGAAGAAGTCGAACAGCACCAGCGCGCGGGAGTGAGTCTCAAAGATATGGCGATACTGGTGCGCGCCGGATTTCAGACGCGGGCATTTGAAGAGCGTTTCCTTAATCTCGGCGTGCCTTATAAAGTGATTGGCGGTTTGCGTTTTTATGAGCGCGCGGAAGTTCGCGATGCCATTGGGTATCTTCGCATACTGGCCGTTTCGCAGGATAACCTTGCTTTTGAACGCATCATCAATACGCCCAAGCGCGGTATCGGGCAGGCGACCATGCAGCAGTTGCATACAACAGCGCGGACACTGAATACCTCCCTGTATAACGCTACCATTCATCTCCTCAAATCCGGGGAGATTAAAGGCAAGCTCGGCGCAGCGCTGGATAAGTTCATCACTGATTGCGAACGCTGGCGCGCGCAGCTTGAGGTGCTTTCCCTTGCCGAAGTGGTGGAGCTGGTGCTGGACGAAAGCGGCTATCGCCAGATGTGGGTGCAGGATAAGTCCCCTGAAGCGGCGGGCCGTCTTGAAAACCTGAAAGAACTCTCCCGCGCCATGGGTGATTTTGAAAGTTTAGGCGCATTCCTTGAGCATGTGAGTTTGGTTACCGAAGCCGCGAACGCCGACAACAGCACCGACATGATAAGCCTGATGACGCTGCACGCCGCCAAAGGCCTTGAGTATGACGTTATTTTCCTGCCGGGCTGGGAAGAGGGCGTATTCCCGCACCAGCGTGCGCTGGATGAAAGCGGGATGAAGGGGCTGGAAGAAGAGCGCCGCCTTGCCTATGTGGGCATCACGCGTGCGCGCAGGGTGTTATATATTTCGCACGCTGCCAATCGCCGCATCTATAACCAGTGGCAAAGCAGCATACCCTCGCGCTTTATCGGAGAAGTTCCGGCGGAACATGTCGATAAACTTTCCGGCGGCATGTATGGCGCGCCGAGGCCTACCGAAAAAAGCTGGAAAGATGAAGTCGCGGCTATCCTTGGAACAAGCGCTACTTCCAGCACACCGGCAAAACAGGCGGAAGCGCGTTTTGCCAAAGGCGTACGTATCTTCCACCAGAAATTCGGCTATGGCCGGATTGTCTCAGTCAATGGCAATCATCTGGAAATCGAGTTCGAGAAAGCCGGACGCAAGAAGGTTCTGGCCGATTACGTCGAGCCTGTATGATAGCTGGCACTAATTTCCCTCCTGCGCGCATTGAGCAAATCAAGGGCGACCCGGAGGTGATGGGTATGGTAGGCGATCTGTCCGGTTTATCGGTGCCGGGGCCGCAGCACCGCGAATTACACGACATGGTCAAGGAAGCTGAAGCGGAAGTCGGCGCGAAGGATGTGCATCTGCTGGTGCATAGGGGCAGTATTTTAGGCACGGCGTACCTGCCGAAATATGATGTGCTGCTGGTCAATGAGCGTTTTCCGCAGGTGGTGCTGCCTATAGAATGCAAGGCGATATTGGCGCATGAAATCGATCATAAGGAAAAGCGCGGGCTTGTCACCAAGGCCGTCACGGCCGTCACCAAATTGGCCGGTGAGGACGGCGGAAGGCTTCAGGATGCGCGGGCGGTGTTATTCCGATTCCTCACATTCCTTGAATTTGCCGCGGATGCGCGTTCAGCGAAAACCTACGGTGCGGAGCATATGTATAATGGATTACAGAAAGTCATGGTGGCCTGTGCCATGGAAGATGACAGGATCAAGGCGTACCTGTTCCCGGAGAGGCGCATTGAAGAGTATCATACCCTGACAGAAGACGAGATCAGGAATCGCGTGACAGGGATTGCCGATGGCACGTTCGAACCCCTCGATAAAGGGGATGTGCTTGCCGAACGCTTCAAACGCTTACGGAACTTCGCTCCAAGCTGGGAACGTTAAAGAAAGTGGACGTCAGGCGCCTAGCAATCAACCCTGGCGGGCTTTAAAGCGCGGGTTTTTCTTGTTGATGACGTAAACGCGGCCTTTGCGGCGAACGACGCGGCAGTCCTTATCGCGTTTTTTGGCGGACTTTAAAGAGCTTAAAACTTTCATGGTCGTAACCTTATATTAAAATGAGGCGCTCTTGTACCGTGAAAAGCGGGGGGCTGTCAACCTAAATTCGGTAATAAAATCGATAGGTAGTTATGCTTGTAAGATAGCGGTGGCAAGGGTAACAATAATCATCTACACCATTTAAAAATATGCAGATTTACGATTGTCCTATAGCCGGTCTTAAGATCATCCAGCTTGATGTGATGGGCGATAAGCGGGGGTTTTTTGTTGAGCGGTTCCACGCGCAACGCTTTGCCGATGCCGGTTTACCTAATGAATTTACACAAGATAATCATTCGCGCTCGGCGCCGGGCATCCTGCGCGGCCTGCATTACCAGCACACGCCGCCGCAGGGCAAGCTGGTGGGGGTTATCCGCGGTGCGGTATGGGACGTGGCGGTCGATATTCGCCCGGATTCGCCTACCTACGGCAAGCATCATGCGGTTGAGCTAAGCGGCGATAACGGGGTGCTTTTCTGGATGCCGCCGGGCTTTGCCCACGGCTTTTGCGTACTGGGCGACGAACCGGCTGATATGCTTTATAAGGTCACAGGCCCGTATAATCCGGACGGAGAAGGCGGTATTCGCCATGACGACCCGGAGCTGGGCATACGCTGGCCGATCATCGGGGCGCAGATTTCCGAGCGTGACCGAAATTTGATGAGCTGGAGTGAGTATTCGTCTAATCCGCCACAATGGACATAAGGCCTATGCCGTTATGCAGTGTCGTTATTGTCAGCTATTACACTGGGCCATCCCTCTTTGCGACCATCAAATGCGCGCTGCGCCAGAAGCAACTGGCTGAGGTCGTCTTTGTCAATAATGAGAATCCTCCTGACATCCTCGCCCGCCTCCAGCAAATCGCGCTGACTGAACCGCGCCTGCGCATCGTGACGGGTCAGGGCAATGTCGGGTTTGCCAAATCCTGTAATATCGGCGCGAAGAAAGCGACCGGCGATTTCATAGTGCTGCTGAATCCCGCCTGCCTGCTTCCGCCCGATGCGCTGGCCGATTGCATGGAGGGATTTAATGAAGTGCCGGGTGCCATGCTGGCCGGATGCTGGTTACAAAAACCCGATGGCAGCGAACGTATTGGCGGTAGGCAACCGCTGCAAACTCCGGCGCGTTTGCTCTACGAATCGCTGGGGCTCAATTACCTGCTGCCCTTTAAACGGTTCAATCGGCATGATGCGCCGATGCCGCGCGAAACGCATGAGGTGTCTGCCATTTCCAGTGACTTCATGTGCATGAAAACGGCGGAGTATAACCGCTTCTACGGCATGGATGAGGGCTATTTCCTGCATGTGGAGGATGCCGATTTATGCATGCGCGTGCGGCATTCCGGCGGTAAAATCATCTGTGTGCCGCGTGTGAAGGTGACATACATGGTAAATCCCGACGGGAAGAAAACCACGCGCGGCGTTGAGTGGAACCGCGTGAAAGGATATTTGCGTTATTTCAATACCCATTTTCAGGGCAAGACCTTGCCCGGGCTGGTGCTGGTTGCCGATCTTGCGGTGCTGGTGCGTTTCCTGCTGCGCTGCATATGGATCGTGCTGAGCAAACCGCCGGAACTGCCTAAACCGCAGAGCCTTGCCGCAAGGCGCCTGCTTACGCTGGTGACCGGCTATGCCGAGCTTCCGGAACATAACGATCTCGCCGGTACGTCCGTGCTGGTAACGGGTGCCACCAGCCATATCGGTTTATGCGTCATGCGCAGGTTGCTTGCCTCGGGTGCAACAGTGTTGGCGATGAGCCGCAATGACGCGATTCCGTTCAGGCATGAGCGGCTGCGCTGGGTCAAAGGAAACCTGATTGAAAAACCCTGGAACCTGCATGGGCAGCCGGTCACGGTGGTGATCCATTGCGCGCCTCTTGTCCATCTTCCGCCTGCCATGGCCGTGATGGAAGGCGCGGGCGTCAAGCGTATCATCGCATTTAGTTCTACTACGATCTTTGCCAAGGCGCAGACGCGTAATGGCTACGAAGCAAAAATAGCAAGCGATCTGGCAGCGGCGGAAGCCGAGATTACCGCTATATGCGATAGTAAAAACATGGCATGGACGATTCTCCGCCCGACCATGGTGTATGGTGGGGGCCTCAGCGAAAAAATGAATATGCTGGCGAGTATTGTCCGGCGTTTCGGGGTGTTTCCGGTCTATCCGCCGGCGAAAGGCAAGCGCCAGCCCGTGCATGCCGATGATCTGGCGCAGGCGGCGATGCGCTGCATTGGCGCCGAAACCACCTATCATAAAAATTATAATATCAGCGGTGCGGAAGTGCTGACCTACCGCGACATGATAGGGCGTATCTTTCAGGCCTACGGTAAAAAGCGTCGCATTATCAAATCCACCTTTCTGCCCTTTGCACTTGACCTGGCGGGACGCCTGATGCACAAGCCCTACATTAACGGCGAGATTGCACACCGCATGAATGACGACCACGCTTTTTTCAATGACGATGCGTATCGGGATTTCGGCTATTCGCCGCGTAAATTCCTTATCGGCGGCATACGCGATATTGAAGGGTTCTAGTCATGGCAAAAATCGCATATGTCAACGGGCGCTATGTCCAGCATGATGACGCCGCAGTGCATATCGAAGATCGTGGCTATCAGTTTTCCGACGGCATCTACGAATACATAGCCTTCTATAATCGCACGCTGCTGGATAGCGAATTGCATTTCAAACGGCTTGAACGCTCCT
>Ga0163144_10026360_pt1 | contig 11303 bp, 7 predicted proteins | sample OliLak19BULKMAT1_FD_123175 | JGI IMG/M metagenome (GOLD analysis project Ga0163144, IMG submission 123175) | Freshwater microbial mat bacterial communities from Lake Vanda, McMurdo Dry Valleys, Antarctica - Oligotrophic Lake LV.19.BULKMAT1 | ecosystem: Environmental > Aquatic > Freshwater > Lake... | reverse complement strand
GCTCACAGGATGGTTGATATGTACTAGCATAGATTGTGAAAGGTGCATTAATCTCGGTTGGGGCGGGGGCTGACGGAACTTGGCAAGTGGATCTTTGATGGGGCGGGTTGCCACTTGTTATCTAAAAGGATGATGAACTATTGTCAGTGAGTGCTTGAATACAATGCACATCTAGAAAGTAATGGATATTCGCTGCTTGTACTAAAGGAGGATGTGCAGTCGACATCCGCCTTCATGAAACAAGTCTGTGACATTTCCAATGCCCGCATTGTGAGGGCCAACTGAATTAATTTGAATGTGGCTAGTATGGATTGAGTCACCATGGCACTGTACTACTAGGGTGGGTACGGAGTGCATCAAATACATCGGGTGCAGAATGTGCATGGCCTTCATACATGGGTGTACGCGTGGACTGACAAAAGCTTTTAGATCTAGCTTTTCTTCGTAACTGAATTTGCTACCTCAAAACTGAAAGAGAGTTATATTGTCCTGGAGGAGAAGAACAGGCAACACAAAACTATGAGCATACCACCAAACAATAACGATAATGTTTTACAGTTGTTGGTATTATTATCATTATCACTATATTAGATTTGTCTAAAAATCACACATACTCACACAGTCACAAATTATTGTTGAAAATGAAAATGTACAAATTTTTGGATGCACTGATGTTGTAGCAACAGCAACGATAAAGTTAGTGGCCTTCCTCAACAACAACAAAAAGGTACTAAAAGATTGAAGATCCGACACATGATTTCATGGGATGTGCCAAAACCGCCCGCTGCTCAAACCGCCGTCGCTCCTCCTCTTCGAATAGAGTTTTGCTTTTTTTCGCTTTGGTAACTTTCCGCAAAGAGGAGAGATTTGTATGGAAATATTAAAAAAGAGACTTTTATGCCCATTGTTGCTTGCTTTCTTGCACGTCACCTCCCGTCCCTAAGCTTGACCTGTTCTAGAAACTCATACTGCGGACCCTTTGTTCACCACCAGTGCTGGCATCCATGTCCATGCCATCGGAGGACGACGTTGTATTTCTATTCGTAGTATTGCCATTGTCATCGTTGTCTTGCTGCACAAACAAACTCGGCGTTTGGGCATAGGACACGTAGGGATCGATGCGACTAAAGGACAAGTTGCGTCGTAACGTCGTGCCGGTGCCACTAAACATGAGACCCGCACCCGCAGCAAGGGTGGTACCAGTCACACTGGTAAAGGTAGTAGGAATGGTGCGGGGAGGAATGTAGCTCGAGGCTCGACGCTTTTTGTGCATGCTTGACTCCTGAGCATGCTCATGATCATGATGTGAAGTGGAAGATGAATTGTCTTGGTGGCTTTGTTGTGCTGTACAAGCGTTGTTATTATTACTATAGGATGGATGGTGTAGATTATGATTGATGTTGCTGTTCGTACATGAATAGTTGTTGTGTGGTGGCCCAAGTCGCGGTTGCATCAAACTGCTAGGAAATTGTTGCTGCTGCTGCTGCGATTGCGACTCGTTGCTGTGCGTCGACGCAAGCGAGTCAATCGAATCGCGTCCCCGTTTCCCCTGTTGTGAAGCAGCATCGCCCGCACAAGAATTATGACTCGGACTCTGTAGGTTGTTGTAAGACAATGGCGTGTTGTGGTGCTGGTGATGAGGTTGTTGATACTGATGTTGTTGCTGTTGTTGAATGGGACAAAACGTGTAAGGCGAAGAAGCGCTGTCGACCGAATTCGGTGAATAAAAGGAAGGCGGCGGAGGAACCTGAGGCTGCTGTGGCTGGGGTTCTTGCTGCGATGAGGGAAAGTTCATGGCCAACATAATAGGGAACCGTAGCTAATACTCTGCAAAGATAGTTCCGCAGGCAATGAATGAGAAGGATCCAATGTGGAGTGGGGTCGAAGCGAAGCGAGTGAACGAGGATGCAATATGGCTTGACTTCTTTGATCGAGTCTTTTTAGGTCTCTCAGGTGAGACGCTCTCTTGTTGGGGCTATCCAAGAAGAGGTGAGTACCTGACAATCATCTATTAGCTACTAGCTAGAAGCTAGCTGGCTGTAGTTGGGTAGTCAACCAACCAGTGAACAAAATAGCCAGTTGCACAAGCTGCCGGACTTTGGTAGGACGACCTGAATGAAAGCACTGACAAATAGCTAACTCTGTCTACTCTAGAAAGCCGAGACAAGAAACGGTGCACGTGAGGTCTTGACTGTCGTAAAACTACCGTGTTGGTACGGAGTCAGCGTAAAGGCGCCTGAAAAGTCAGAAGCGAAGACTTTGTTTGGTTCTCGGGTCTGGGTTGTCGATTTTGAATTGGAAACACAGCGTCACTTCAGGTGAGATATTTGGTAAGACCGTTACCCCGACCGTTATTCCCGTAAGTAACCGTGGTACAACTGGACAACCTAGTTTGTCTCCTGCAGCTGTGATGTCAAACCAGTCATTTATTGATGACGTCAACTTCATTTTATTATGAACGCAAAAGAAAGGTGTCTCGACTCGGGACTAGACCTCGTGGATTTCGTTCTGACACCTTTTTTGGCAGTGAGTTATGTGGACCCCCCTCCCCCCCTGGAATCTGATGTGCACTGTTGTCTAGCTGCATGTGCAGTGTAGCACTTAAAATCTACAAGGCACTGGTACTGTTGGACACAGGGAAAAGGTTACAAAGCAATGAACTGGCTGGCCCCGGCTGCACCGCATTGTGTGCAGGATGATGAACATGTCAGCAAAACATCATTTGATCGTGAAAAGAAACAGAGGGAAACAAACGAACACCCGATGACTCCTTCAAATGTTGATTCAGGTGTGACCCAAAAATAAATAAGTAAATAAATCACAGAGCTCTTTTTGAATTGGCAATGAGAGCAGAAATGAGTGAAATGCAGCTCTGAATGTGCTGTTGCAGTCCAGGGGGCAGAGAGGGAATGAAAATTGTGTCTCTTCCCACCCAAGTGAAAACATGCAAGCAGAGCAATGTCACTGCTTTTGAGGGTCACAAGGAGTTGGTTACCGCTTCAACCCACCGTTTTAAGCATGATTTCTAAAATTGTCCTCAAATTGAGACCAAAATGTGGTCTGAGCAATGACACAACAATTGCCAGGAGGAAAATGAGAAAGTCGCATGAGACATTTGGATCAATGCTAGCTCAATGTGTGTGATCGGCTTTCTTTGGGCTCTCAGCAGATTCATTCATTCACAATGGGTGCTGCAACAATCTGAGGCTTGCATTTTCAGTCCAGTTGCACTTTGCTTGAGGACTTGGAGCCAAACAGAAACTGGATTGCTTTCAACTGTCATCTTTCACACCTTTCTTTAGCCAGTTTTGAGAAGCTAACTTTCAGTTCTGACAATGTCGGTGCACATTTGCCAAACACATTGGTTGAATTTGTTTGGAAGTGAAGTTCATCTGCAAGAGGCAGGGCCTGGGCACCTCCTAGGATTCTAACAGTTCTGGTGGTGCTTCAAAGCAATGTGTGACTGTTCATGCCTGACCCTCAACGCAGCTTTTGTTGTTGATGTGACATGACAATCAGACAATGCATGCAATGCTTGTCCGATCTTAACTTTACCTGACTCAGTAAAAAGCACATTCTTTACAAAACTAATAAGCACAAATATTCCAGCAGCCTGTTCATGGAGCACATTCGGACTTTGGGGTAGGCAGGTTTTGAATTCATTGACGTTATTCTATGCAACTTAAAACTATTTTTTTTTCTGGCGGAGTTCAGAGGGACCCGGCATGCTGTTCCCGGACATCTCCTAAAACAGAAATCTACTGGCGGCAGGTCTTTTCAATGACTGGAAGGGTATACCGCGTCAACTTCATGTGTTCTTTCCCATCTGGGGCATAATGACACCGCCCAAGCTTGTAGAATCGTCGATTGGCCAATTCGTGGTGACAGTTTTGAGCTGGGTGTAGAAATGAACGCCACGGGGGCCGTAAAAGTTGAAGTCTCCTCTGATGCTGGCTTTGTTTCCAGTAAAGGAAAACATGGGTAGAGGCACTGGAATGGGAACATTGATTCCCACTTGTCCGGCATGGATTTCATGGGTGAATTTTCTCGCGGCTGCCCCACTTGCGGTAAACAAAGCCACTCCGTTGCCATACGGATTCGCATTGATCAGTTGAATGGCGTCGTCCAAGGTATCGACTGGTTCTGTACATACCAGGACAGGACCAAAGATTTCTTCACGATAGGCAATGTTGTCGGTTGATACATTAGACAAGACAGTGGGGTGCACAAAATTGCCATGCGGGTATCCGTCTACCTTTCCATTTGCTCGCCCGTCCAAAGGAATTTGTGCTCCATCTTTCACTGCCTTGTCAATGATACTGAAGACTCGCTCTTGTGACTGAGTAGAAATAAGAGGGCCCACATCTACACCCGCGTCAAATCCACATCCCACTTTTAACTTTTTACCTCCTTCCACAATGTCCTGGATCCAATCCTTGGTTTCTCCTACTGCCACCAAAGTACTCAATGCCATGCATCGTTGACCCGCAGCGCCAAAGGCAGCTCCTACAATCGCATTGACAGTTGCTTCACGCCCGGCATCCGGGAGCAAACACGCGTGATTTTTTGCTCCCAAATTGGCTTGAACACGTTTTCCATGACGAGATCCTTCTTCGTGAATGTATTCGCCGGCCTGGTTGCTCCCAACAAACGAAATAGCTTTAACTGTGGGATGACGGCAAATATTATCAACCGTTTGCTTCCCACCATGGACAATGGATAACACGCCTTCTGGCAACCCCGCTTTGGTGGCCAAGTCGGCCAACATCATGGATGCCCCTGGTGTCTTTTCACTGGGTTTCAATACAAACGAGTTTCCGGCGACGCAAGCCAAGGGGAACATCCAGAGAGGAACCATGGCAGGAAAATTGAATGGTGCTAAAGGAAAAAAGGAGGGGATATTGAGGGAGTGTTTTTCGTTTTCGTTTTTTAAGGATTCCATTTCATATTTTTTGCCAATGCCAGTAACTTACCAATTCCAGCACAAACACCCAGAGGCTCTCGATAGCTAATGCAATCAATGGTACTGGAAATTCCCGCCAAAGAGTCCCCCAAAAGATGAGGCGCTGCCTGACATGCTGTTTCCACCATTTCCAATCCACGAAAAACATCTCCCTTGGCATCCGCAATTGTTTTTCCATTTTCCAACGTAATCAAACCAGCCAATTCGTTGGTATTTTCACGAATCAACTGCTGGAGTTCCAACATGACGCGCTGTCGCTGTTGGACGGGGACTTTTTTCCAATTCTCAAAGGCAGCTTGAGCCGTGGCCATGACATTGTCAAATTCTGCATCAGTGGTGTCGGGGACGTTACCGACCAACTCGTTCGTTGCCGGATTAAACACGGGATGAAAGGTCTCCGTGTTGGAAGAGGCCACAAACTTGCCGCTGACATAATTCTTGTAGAGGCCCGTGGATGGACCCAACCAATGCTCCTTGGAAAGCGCCGTCATGGCTTCAGCTGTGGGAGCACTGCTAAAGGAACGGCTAGATAGCCACAGCGGTGTATGGCTGCTTCTGTGCCGAGAAGAGGCACGGAGAGATTGTCTCATTAGGAAGAATGGCGTCACAACCATCTTTGCTTATGTCTTTGGTTTTCTGGTAATTGTTTGCAAAAATGGTGAAAAACAATGCTGCCGTATCTGGAAAAATAATGGGCTGAGTTGAGAACACTACTGTTGTTGCTACGAAATGTCAGATAGATCAGATTAGAGTCAATTCTTGTTGTCAGCTATCGATAAGACTGTTCCAACTGAAGATCAGATGATTCAATGAATTAGCTATCTAGCTAGCTAGCTAGTGTAGTAGTAGTAGATCAACGCCGTTGTCACGTGATGAAGGTTTGACTTCTCTTCGATGCAGGTGGTGTCGACGAAAGAATTCATTTTGTTAACAAGTAGGGTTGGGGTTATATGCTGGTTAGCTGTCTGCACTTCGTCCTCCGTGACAGGCGATCTGGACTCTACAAAAGATAGTACTGTATGACTGCTGGCAACGGTTGGTAGATGAGTAGGTAAGGTGATATTACTAGCTACTATAACTAGACCTACTGTAGATAGCTAAAGAAGCGGGTGAGCCGGTTGGCCTGCTACGTCGTACTACTTAGAACAATTGCACATCATTAGCCACAGGCTACGCAATCAATGGCGGACTGCCATTCCAAAAGTACTGCATCTACCGTAAGGCTAGTTGAAGAGCTCGGACACTGACCAATTCTGCTCCATCGTTCTATCTAGATAGCATTAGCACCTGCAAGTGGATTCCCTGGCCCATAGCTAGGGCATCGGTAGGCAACGAGACTTTCAGTAGCAAAGCAGCAAGTTCCCAGGACCTGGCAATCAAGGATATTACGTATCCCCATGAAAAAGGGTTTCATTTATTGCCGTCCTGTACTACCACTACCAAGATCTTCTACCAAGGTGGAAACAAATCCCCGGCGCCTTCATAGAAAATGGAGGATTGCATAGCGTCGCTTTGACGATTGTAGAAATCCAGGTATTGGGATTGTCGCATGCTTACACCGGTGGGGGATACAGCAGATTTTGTAGGATCTGTCTGGGCGCGGTGGACAACTGGCTGTCGTGGATCCTTTTGCTCTCTGATGCGATCCGATCCGATTCCGCTTGTAGATAGAGGTTGAATGGGGTCCATAGAAAACATGTGGAACGATGAGTCTGCTGGTGGCGGGGTGGTAAAACTGACTTTTTCTTCAGGGTCTGGCAGCCATGATTCTTTAGCTGTGCTGATCGCTGTACTATCGTCGGTATCGTCTGTTGCTACGTGGTAGTCTAATCGGAGTCGATCCTCTAATTCGCTTTCCAGTGACAGGGCTCCTCGGGCTATGTCTTCGATTATCGACCCGCTGGTGTTCTTCCCTCCTTCTGGTACTATATCAATGCGGAGTACCGCTTGTAGGTCACAATTTGTCGTCTTGGGTTGATCACTAGTGAAATTGCCGGCAATGCTAGTTGTCTCCGCGCCTCGTGCACAAAAAGAGAATGCACGCAGCAACCAGGTTGTCCGGTTGGCCAAGAATCCCGGGAGAACCCCCTCTTGTTCCATCTCAATGGCTGCTTTTGTAAGAATCCCCAATTCGGCACGGAGCTCCTCGACGTACTGCATTTGGAGCTCGTCTGCTGAGATTTCATTGTTGGAGTGCTTTATTGCACCAGATTCTGTGGGTGGGCTGCTTCTGTCTTGCTGTTGTTCCAGAAAGTGTCTTGTTCCTGGTTGGGCGACACATTCCAACAAGGATAAAGAAGAGACGTTCTCTATGATTGATCCGTCACCCATATCCGTTGCTTTGAAATGGGTGGACTTCTGTTCTTCACTACTTTCAAATTCATTTTCTCCTCGCTGCGGCTGCTCCTGATTATGTTCTTGTTGTCGCTGCTGTTCGTCTAACTGCTGCCATTTCACCAGAACCTCGGCGTGTTCTTGCACCAATCCTTGAAGGCATTTCGTAGGATCTGAGTCAACTCCACGAGATGTCGAAGCATCTCGAGACTGCTGTTCTCGAAATGGCGAGGCTCCACTTGTTGCTTCTGCTGAAGTGGATGGTACATCCTCACGATACAGTAATAGTCTCTGCCTGTCAGCCATCAACTTGGATTTCCTTCTGCGATTACTAAAGCTCGTTGGGGTATCCCCGGCTGCTGAACACGAATCTTTCGTGGCAGCATGCCGAGACAAAATTTCATTTTGTTCCTTGACGATATCAATTCTTTCTTGGAGCCATTCAAGACGTTCTTGTACTAGCTGACTTTTTCGTCTAGGGCTGGCCTTTTGTTGGAGATGCTGCTGTGGCTCTGGGTGTGAAGACTTTGCAAAGTGTCCCGAAAGCCATTCTGTTTTCTCTTGAATTTTGGCAGAAATGGTGTGGCTATGAACAGTACATGCCACTTCATCTTCATCATTCTCATCTCTGCTGCTCGTCGGCAGAAATTCCTGTGCATCAATGGCTGTGGCAATCTCACTTTCGTTGGTGCTGGTGCCATCATTTTGGGGTGGATTTCCAGGGTGTTCGTATAGGGGACGCTCTGATGCCAAAGGTGATGGATCATCATTCTTACCTATCAACTCCGTTTCATATTCACGTTTGTTATTGGCGAGCTCATTTTGGGAGCAACCTCCCTCACATGGAGGTAGCTCTCGCGAGTCCTTGCTAGTAGGTACTAAAGAAGGTGGATTGTCATCCTCAATTCGAGAAGATTCGTTTTCATTCAGTTGGTCTTCCACACTAGCTGCTTCCACATCGTTATCATGCTCGATATCGTTGTCCAAGCCGTCTTTATTTTGGGGAGAATGTCCATCAGATGAATGTAAGGGACGCTCTGATGGTTCGTTGTTGGGCTCCAGAGGAAGTTGATTATCATCCTTGCCTCTCGGCAACTTGGCATTCACGTGATCTTCCACAGTAGTTTCTTCTATTGGAAGAGTAATCTCGTTTTCGTTTTCCAAGCCATCTTCGATGCCTTCCCATGAAGACTCGTTGTCATCGTCGGAACGGTCTCCGGATAGTGAGCCTTGCCCTTTGGCATCTTTGGCCTTTTTGGAATCTTTTGGTGCGAAAAAGAAAAACATTATTCAATCAAGCAGGCGAGGGGCTTTGCTGGATCGTCTGGTTTTCCGCTAACCGATTGAGCCGAAAGCTTATCCGCTACAATATGAAGGAAGTTAAACCTAGCTATAGCTAGGTTGATTTGAAGGTAAATTGATTCAATACTCCATAGTACATGTAATAGTATGTATCGGCGCTTCAGCAGTGGCTTTTCACTGTTTTTCTTTGTCGCCGTTTGTGACAACCCAGATCACTGACGTCGCGAAGCATGGTCATGGCACCAGAGATGATAGCGAGAACACAAGGCACACACTTACCTTGACACTATACTGGGTACAACAGTTTGTCTTTCTGTCTCCTTCTATCCATCCTGATTGCGTGTTTTTCTAAGCTACTCATTGTCTGTCTCTCTACTTCTCCTGTTGTAGTGGACCTAAACAGTTTCATACATTGCCAAAGGACCAGACAAGCACGAAATTGTCAGTTCCTACAAAAACCAAGATGCATTGTTTCTACTTATTGCTAATGCCTTTCATGCTACAGCAGCTAGTCTAATAGTAGAAACCATATCAAGACATTGCAGTTGTAGATATACTTGTTTGCTAATTCTCTTCCTCCTCCCCCCATGACCACCTTCCCGCTTTGTGACAGTGTTTTTGGCGGTTGATACAGTAGCCAGCGCATAGTGCCGTCTCACTACTTGGCAAAAGCAGATCTAAACTGGCTAGAAAAATATACAAATTTGCCCATCCTATGTTTTTGGTTTTGTGCACACTGCTAGCTGAGAAAGCAACACGTTTTGGTTTTTAATCCATTGAGTATCCTAGTAGAGTAGAGTAGTTTAAGTTCAGGTAGGTAGGAGTCTTTCTCATTTTTGGTCGTTTGCATTGAGCTGTCTGAATAAAAATATAATTTTTGAATGAAAGTAGAAATTGATTCTTTGCTTTGTCTTTTTAACTCTCACGTTGTTTCCTTTCGATGCAAAACCCATTTTTTTCCAAGGAAGAGACAATTTTGGGAAGATTGTGGATGGTTTGAAACTTGTTTTTTTGTTCTTTTTCACTGTACCATCGACGACAAGCTAGTAGATGACTACTACCAAAAGTGCCCATCATTGAATCATCACGACAAGGTTTTCGTTTGCCTCACCCTACTCTTTCTTGGCCGCTCCTTCTTCGGCAAAATGTTTTCGTACCGCTGTAATTTTCAAATCTCCACCGTTGGGGCCCGTGACATGAACAGCCTTGGGCCGTCCCTGATCATCCATCTCTTGTCCGTACCTAAATGCACGGGGAAACGAGACAGAAGGAGCAAACCAAGAAGAATGAGTTGGATATTGGCGCAGTTGTATGAGCAAGATTTCATGTGACAAAGATATACAACGCCCAACTCTTGACGGTTACTGTAGTGTATACCCACGGACGGACGGACGGACTTACTCGACTTCTTCCTCGTTGTATAAATAACGGAATCCGCCACATTGAAGATCACTTTGATGGACAAAGACGAGTCGTTGCCGTTTGGATAATTTGGCTTGCTTTTCGTCCGTCATGACTGGCTCAATTAAACCGTACCCTTTTCGACGATCAAACCATTTGACCCTGCCGTGGTGGATTTTATGGGATGGTGCTGCTGCTGTGGTTGTTGCTTCCGAAGCAGCTGGTGTTGCAGCAGCAGCAGCAGTCGTAGTACTCTCCTTTTCGACTTGGACTTTTTCGTCCGCTGCTGGCGGTGGTACTTTGACTTCCTCTTTTACCGTTTCAACAGGAGTTGGTGCTTCCACCACGGCGGCAGCTTTGTGGGCCATCGTCTCTTGGACGACCTTGTCGGCCGTACTTTTCGTGGGAGCCGGCGTCGAATGACCAAAATTAAAAAAATTGCCCAAGAAATCATCCTTCTTTTCCTCCTTTTCTTCTTTCGTGGAGGATGTTTTGGGTTTGGGGTTGAACCAATCAAACATGTACAGTTGCGTAGTAGTAGTAATGGATCGACCAACAAGGTTCGACGACGACGGTGGTGGAGTCACCCATGCTTCGGTGGATGCGCCAAGCAACGCCAACAAAAGAACGGAGTGGTACAATTGCATTTTGTTGAGAAAAAGATATTCAAAAAAGGATATGGGGTGGGAAGGAGAGCGGGAGATGATCCACAGTATGTGATCTATTATTGGTTTTGTTTTATGGAGGGGGTGGATGTGGTGAAGATACAGGGGAGGAAGGATGTCAACAACAACAACAACAACAACAACAACAGGCGTCGGCAGCTGTCGCCTAAGATCTCATTGGAAGAAGTTTGATGTGTGTCAAAGGAAAAAAGATACAATAGTCAGTCACTAATATACGGGACTCGGAATCTGAACCGTGTGCGTCCGTAAATTTCGCCTGATTTATTATTCTTTTTTGTTTCATTTTATATGGGTAGACTAGGCTAGTGAGTCCTCCAACAATGTTTTGCACCGGAATGCTCTTCTCTACCTAGAGAGACCAAGCGAAATCGGTTTGCAAACACTATCTGTTCACTTTCTGATGATTATTCACGTTTAAGTAATAGTTAGTCTTTCTCCTGCAAGAAGACACTTATTTTGTATTTCATGGTTCGGTACAGTTTAGCCACTCGAGCCTGGTATCCCTCCACCATGGACAATCCATCCTCATGGAACATGAAATATCCTGCCATAGTTCCACTGAGATGAGCGGCATGCCCCAACCCCGTTTCATAAACAATGCCTGCACAAAGCCCTGC
>Ga0163144_10026359_pt1 | contig 11304 bp, 14 predicted proteins | sample OliLak19BULKMAT1_FD_123175 | JGI IMG/M metagenome (GOLD analysis project Ga0163144, IMG submission 123175) | Freshwater microbial mat bacterial communities from Lake Vanda, McMurdo Dry Valleys, Antarctica - Oligotrophic Lake LV.19.BULKMAT1 | ecosystem: Environmental > Aquatic > Freshwater >... | reverse complement strand
TCTAAAGGAAGCAATAAAAATACTTTATATAAAAACCAAGGATGCCATAATGGTGGGGCAGAATGTGGCCTTTGATTCAGCTTTCCTGGAATATGCTTTTTCAAAAACCGACATTGTCAACACAATGCATTATCACAAACTCGACACAATCTCTATCGCTTGGGCCAAACTTCACAATGACCCAAGTTTGGAATATTTTTCTTTGCGTGAAATGTGTATTCGTTTTGGCATAGAAAACAAAAATCCACATACTGGGCTTGGTGACGCGCGTGCTACCTATGAGCTTTACAAAAAGCTGATGGAATTGTAAAGTTTGAGTATGAAGAAGCAGGTTGTATTTGTCGGTATATCGGGCGGGGTGGACTCTGCGGTGTCTGCTGCACTTTTGAAACAGGCTACACCAAATAATTTTTCAAAATTATTTGGTTGCCCACCCCCAAAGGGGTTTAGTGGTTACCAAGTCGTGGGGGTTTTTATTCGTACCTGGCACCCAGAATTCTTGGAGTGCAATGAAGAGGAAGATCGTCGCGATGCCATGCGTATCGCGGCGCATTTGGATATTCCATTTCTTTCTTTCGACCTTGAAGATGTATACAAGAAAGAAGTGGCGGAATATATGATAGCCGAATACAAAGTCGGACGAACACCGAACCCAGATGTAATGTGCAACAAAGAAGTGAAGTTCGGCGCCTTTCTCAAAAAAGCTCTTGCCATGGGAGCCGACTTTGTGGCCACGGGTCACTACGCACAAGTTAATATGCAAGATATAAATTCAATGCTTTCTCATGTTTCGCATTCTGTCTTGAAGATCAATGAGCGAGATTTGGTTGCGAAGACCAAAGAAAACATTTATTTTCGTCTTGCCAAAGGTAATGATGTCACCAAAGAACAAAGTTATTTCTTATGGACACTTACTCAAAACCAGCTTTCCAAAATACTTTTCCCAATTGGGCACATTCCGAAGACTGAAGTTCGTAAACTGGCAAAGAAATTTAATTTACCAGTGGCAGAGAAGAAAGACAGTCAAGGTATATGTTTCTTGGGAGCCATAGATTTGAAAGAATTTTTGAAGCATTACATCAGTGATAAAAAAGGAAAGGTGCTGAATGTGGCAGGTGAGGAGATAGGGCACCACGATGGGGTGGTATTTCACACTCTTGGTGAGCGTCATGGATTTACTATAACCCAAAAAAGTCCGAATGACGGGGCATATTATGTGGTTGCCAAAGATTTTAAACAAAACGCACTTACTGTTTCCACTAGGCCGGAACTAGCGGTTTCTCTTAGTCCGGACCTAGCGGTCAGCATAAAAAATACTAATTGGATTTCATTCAATCCAGAATCAAATAAAAAATATACTGCACAGGTCCGCTACCATGGTGATTTTTTGGGCTGCAGGGTAGAATGTTTTAAGCCAGGCTTGGCACAAATTGTTTTCGACAAATCAGTGCTAGTGGCTCCTGGTCAGTCTATTGTGCTGTACGACAAAGATGTTTGCCTCGGTGGAGGAGTGGTTGTATAATATTCAAATGAGTATTTTAACACAAAATGAAATTGTATTTAGACTGGCAGTAGCTATCGGCCTCGGTATGCTCATCGGGCTTGAGAGAATATTGGTACACAAAGAAGCCGGCATGAAAACTCATGCCTTGGTGTCTCTGGGTTCTGCTATTTTTATAGTTATTTCTGAAATGATTTCTCTCAAGTACCCAGGTGTTGCTGGTTTTGACCCGACACGTATTGCTTCACAGATAATTGTGGGTATCGGATTCTTGGGAGCTGGGTCTATTATTTTACAAGGTAACAAGCTTTTCGGTCTGACCACTGCTAGTGGCTTGTGGGTGACTGCAGGTGTAGGTATGGCTGCGGGCTTTGGATTTATTACTTTAGCTACTATTGCTACTGGTTTTGTTTTATTTATTTTGGTGGTGGTTTATTTTCTCGAAAAACCACTAAGGAAAATTTCTAACGAGATGGATCAACCTCGAATTCAATAATCAAAGGCAAGGGCGTGATATTTTGGCTTCTCAGTGCTAGAATGGGATTTATATGCAGTCAAACGAAATTCGCAGACGGTTTCTAAAATTTTTTGAGAACAGGGGACACAAAATTATCCCTTCTGCTTCGCTCGTGCCCGAAAATGATCCTTCGGTGCTATTCAACACTGCGGGCATGCAACCTCTCGTACCGTATTTATTGGGTCAACCGCACCCAATGGGCAAGAGATTGGTGAATGCTCAAAAATGTGTACGTACTCAAGACATAGATGAAGTCGGAGACAATACTCATGATACGTTCTTTGAAATGCTTGGAAACTGGTCTTTGGGAGATTATTTTAAAGATGACGCAATACAATGGAGCTATGAATTTTTAATTTCGAAAGAAGAAGGTTTGGGTTTGGACCCTAAGCGACTGTACGTAACAGTCTTTGAAGGTGACGAAAATGCACCGAAGGACACAGAAGCATTTGATATTTGGAAAAAATATGTTCCAGAACATCGTATATATTATATGGGAGCGAAATCAAACTGGTGGAGTGTGGGAGACAATGGTCCGTGTGGACCAGACACTGAAATGTTCTATGATGTTACCAAAAATGGTTTGGGTGATTTATCAAAAGAAGAATACTTAAAAGCTGACAGTGAGCAAAAGGTTGTTGAGATTTGGAATGACGTGTTTATGCAGTTTTTAAAAAAGGATGGCAAAATAATTGGCCAACTGCCAAGTCAGAATGTGGATACTGGTTCTGGTCTTGAGCGAATTGCGATGGCCGTTCAGGGTAAAAGTAATCTTTTTGAAACCGATCTTTTTGCTGGGGCAATGGAAGTTTTAAAAAATTTGGTAGACAAATATGACGACAGGCCTGCTCGCATTGTAGCTGATCATATTCGCACCAGTATTTTTATGATTACAGATGGAGTGTTGCCCTCTAACACTGGCCGTGGATATATTTTACGCAGATTGCTTCGTCGGGCAATATTGAAAATGCGAAGCATGCACCCAGGAGAATTCAATATTGCAAGCGAGGGTTCTGTTTTTTTTGAGATAATTCAGAAGTTTTTTGAAATTTATAGTGATACTTCTTATTTAATAAAACCAGAAACAGAGGTGTTCGAAGTTATAAAAAATGAAGAATTAAAATTTAGAAATACTTTAGAGCAAGGATTAAAAGAGTTTGAATCTGGAACTGACCCTTTTGTTTTGTTCACTACTTATGGGTTTCCTGTTGAGCTAACTGTGGAGCTTGGGAGAAAAGTAAATATGGAAGATTTTAATACAAAAATAGCTGAACACCAGAAACTTTCACAGACTTCGTCTGCTGGGATGTTCAAGGGCGGACTTGCGAATCATAATGATAAAACCATTCGTCTGCACACTTCTCACCATTTGTTGCTAGCTGGGTTGCAAGCAATTGTCAGCCCAACTGTCAAACAGAGGGGAAGTAACATTACCGAAGAACGTCTTCGAATAGACTTCCTTTGTGACCACAAACTTACCGATGAAGAAAAGCAAAAAGTAGAAGCCTGGGTCAATGACAAAATTTCTAAAGAACTCAACGTTGTTCGAATGGAGATGCCACTAGTCGAAGCAGAGAAGATTGGTGCAGAGATGGAATTTGGCGCCAAGTACCCAGAAGTGGTTTCTGTTTACGTAATAGAAGACGAAGGCGGCAATCCTATTTCCAAAGAATTCTGCGGTGGTCCGCACGTCAGTAACACCCGAGAACTAGGTATGTTTAAAATTCAAAAAGAAGAAGCAGTTTCTGCTGGAGTCCGACGTATCAAAGCTGTACTCGGATAGTTTCCCATTTCTCTTATTTTTCTTTGGTGATATAATTGCAACATGTGGTTTTCTTCCAATTCCAAAAATAGAGAAGAACTGATTTTGGTTTTTGATATTGGCTCCGCTTCTGTTGGTGGAGCTTTGTTTTATGCGCAGTCTTCCGGGGTACCTAGAATTATTTTTTCTGTACGTGAACCGATAGTTTTGCTCGAAACTGTAGATACTGACCAATTGCTTTCGCTTACTCTCAAATCTTTGTCTGTGGTGGTGAGCAAGGTAGGAGAGATGGGCCTAGGCGCACCAGAGAAGATTTTCTGTGTGCTTTCTTCTCCATGGTACGCTTCCCAGACTCGTATTATAAAATTTGCCAAGAATACTCCTTTTGTTTTCACTAAAAAATTGGCAGACAGTCTGATTGAAAGGGAACTCAGTATTTTTACTGCTGAGCATACGGAGAAGTATGTAAACGTGGGGAACAAAGTAGTGCCCATTGAACTCAAGAATATGAAAATGACACTGAATGGCTATAACACACCAGAACCTCTGGAAAAAAAGGCAGAAGAGCTGGAGATGATGCTTTTTATTGCTATGAGTAGCGAGCAATTTCTGGTAAGCGTGGAAGAAGTAATCCAAAGACATTTCCATACAGAGAATATCAAGTTCTCTTCTTTTGTGATGTCATCTTTTGTTGTGGCACGAGATTTGTTTATCAGCGAAGAGGATTTTCTTTTAATAGACATCGGAGGAGAGGTGACAGACATAGCAATGATCAAGAAAGGAGCTTTGCGTGAATCCATTTCTTTCCCGATGGGTCCTAACTTCTTGATTCGAGGAGTAGCCCGAGGTTTGGCATGTTCGCTCGATGAAGCTAAATCCCATGTGTCCCTATTCAAAGACGATCATGCTCATGATTCTACAATTATAAAAGTAGAACCCATTGTGAACAAGCTAAAAGCCGAGTGGTTGAAAAAGTTCCAAGAAGCTTTAGCCAACCTTTCAAACGATATTTCTATCCCAGCTACTATTTTTATCACCGTGGATTACGAGATGGCCTCATTCTTCTCAGAGCTCATTAAGTCCGAGCAGTTTAGCCAGTACACTTTGACCGCTTCAAAGTTCAAAATTGTATATATTGGAGTCCAGGCTTTGCATGAAAAGGCCATGTTTGCGGAGAATGTCGTCCGTGATCAATTCCTGATTCTGGAATCCATTTACATTAGCAAGTACTTGCGGTAAAATATAATACATATGCCCAAAAATCTTTTTGAAGACATGGTTAGAATAAAAAGAGAACGCAGAGCTTCTCTTTCTGTTGACAGAGTAGAGCCGACAAATACCCTCAACACTCAAAAAATAATTAATCCCCCAAAACCAAAATTTAAAGAGGAAAAAACAGATGAAAGTTCAGATTACTCCACCGACAGCAAGTTCGCATCGGTTTATGATGTGGCTTTTGGTGGAGAAAATAAAAAGGGAACCAAACACACGATGTGGTTCGTGGCTGGTATTTCGGTACTGGTACTACTGTTCGCCTTGTCATATCTTTTTGCGGCGGCAAGTGTTAGCATTAATCCCAAAAGCAAGTCAGTTGTTTTAAATGAAAGCATTAGCGCCACTAAAGACGCCACCAATGAAGAATCAATTTCTTTTGATCTAGTTGTTTTGTCTGGAGAAGAAACCAAGTCAATAAAAGGAGGAGAAGAGAAAGAGGTTTTGCGTAGGGCTAAGGGCATAGTCATTATTTACAATGAGTTCGGCGCAGCTCCTCAAAATCTTGACATTGACACTCGCCTCGAAGGTTCTAATGGGAAAATTTATAAAACAGTTGCCAAGACCGTTGTTCCAGGCAAGGGCAAGGATGGCAAGCCAGGATCAGTGGAAGTGGGTATCTATGCCAATGAACCAGGAGAAGCCTACAACAGCACTCCGCTCGATTTTAAAATATTTGGCTTCAAGAATGGCCCTAAATACACCAAGTTCTATGCTAGGTCCAAAGACAAAATTACTGGAGGGGCCACAGGCAAGGAGCGAGTAGTGTCGGTAGAAGAAAAAGCAGCTACCATTTCTGAACTTGAAAAAACCCTGCAAACCAAACTATTCAAAAAAGCCACAGATCAAATACCAAGCGGATTCATTTTGTTCAAGGATGCGAGCTTCTTCCAGGCCGAAGAAGTTGTGGATGATTCCAAGACTGTTACCGCAACCAAACCCGAAGCTTTGGTGCCCATAACCCTTAAAGGGACCATATATGGAGTTTTGTTTGATGAACAGAAACTTACCAAGATGCTGGCGCTAGATTTGATAGCTGAATATAAAGGCGAAGAAGTGTATATTCCTAATATAGACAAACTGACTTTTGTTTTGGCTGATGCAGATGTTTCAGTAAAAGACGCCAAAACTCTCGACTTCAAACTCATCGGTAACACTACTATAGTTTGGAAGGTAGACACTGATAAATTCAAAGAAGACATCTTGGGCAAACCCAAAAAAGATTTTGAAAAAATACTAGCTAGTTATCCAAATATTAGAAATGCTAGAGTCACCATTCGTCCCGTTTGGAAAATGAGTTTCCCAAATAATTCCAAAGATATAACAATCCTAGTAAATGAACTCAAATAAATATTGTTCGCCCCTGTTTCCACTTGACGCAAGTGATTACTTTTGTTATATTTATCAAACCTAATGAGTGATTCAAAAAATGATAAAATAGTTGTTGCCAAAGGTACTGTTACCGAGGCGTTACCGAATACTTTGTTTAGAGTAAAATTGAACAATCAGGCGGAAGATGAGAAAGAAATTCTGGCGTACCTAGCAGGCAAGATGAGAATGCATCGCATCAAGGTTTTGATTGGAGACACAGTAGAAGTGGCGCTCGACTCATACGGCGGCAAGGGGAGAATCGTGAAAAGATTGTAGGGGACTTGTTATTTTAAAAGGAATGGTGTATTATTGTACTTACGGTTTATAAAAAGTTTTAAGCGTTGAAAAATAAGGGTTTTTCCCTTGTTTTGTATTTTATATATATATGAAAATCAGAGCATCAGTAAAGAAAATTTGTGATAATTGTAAAATGGTCAAACGCCAAAGGCATTTGAGAGTTATTTGCTCAAACCCGAAGCATAAGCAAAAACAATAATTTATATGAGAATATTAGGAATCACAGTGCCAAATGAAAAGAGATTAGAAATCGGTTTGACCGTTTTGTATGGAATAGGGATTTCAGCTGCACGCAAGATACTAGACACTGTCGGCATTGATCACGGCAAAAAAGCCAAGGATTTAACAGAAGAAGAAGAAAACAAGATTCGCGCAATTATGGAGGGTATCACTATCGAAGGTAACCTAAAAAGAGAAATTTCTGCCAACATTAAAAGACTAAAAGATATCAAAAGTCACCGTGGAGTCAGACACATGAAAAGACTTCCAGTCCGCGGTCAAAGAACCAAGACCAACTCGAGAACTGTCAGAGGTAACGTCCGGAAGACAATGGCTTCTGGTAAGAGAAAGGAAAGCAAGACCTAGTCGGTGGAAATTAGAACTCAAACATTATGGCAACAACAAAAACCACAAAAGAAAAGAAAGAAGAAGTAGCAGTTGAAACTGAGGTCAAGGTGGCTCCGGTGAAAGGTCCTAAGAAGAAGATAACTTCTGGAATTCTGAACATTGATGCCACTTTCAATAACACCAAAGTAATTTTTGCTGACAAAATAGGCAATGTGTTGTTTTGGTCAAGTGCTGGATCTCTGGGTTTCCGAGGAGCAAAGAAAGGTACGCCTTTTGCTGCTTCAAAAGTAGGAGACATCATTGGTAGCAAAGCGGCCGTCCTTGGAGTCAAGGATGCTGATGTTGTGGTTTGTGGAGTTGGTTCAGGGCGTGAGCCTGCAATAAGAGCTTTTATGGCTCATGGCGTAGAAATCACTTCCATCAAAGATGCGACTCCTGTGCCACACAATGGACCTAAGGCCAAGAAGCCACGAAGAGTATAAAGTTATAAAGTATAAAGATATTTTTTAAAACCATATGATAACTAAACCAAAATTTAAAATCTGCCGAAGACTAGGTCCTGGAGTATATGACAAATGTCAGACTCAAAAATTTAAGTCTGCACAAGCTAGCGGGGATCCTGGAGCTCGACGTCCGAAAGCTCTTTCTGAATATGGTACCCAGCTTGTAGAAAAGCAAAAAATTCGTTTTTCATATGGTATTTCTGAAAAGCAACTTTCAAATTACGTAAAGAAGGCAACTCAGACCAAGGGTGCTGGTACGGCTGAAAAGTTTTATGAAGGCCTAGAAACTCGTCTAGACAACGTAGTATACCGCATGGGCATGGGCGCTAGCCGACGTGCTACTCGTCAGATGGTTTCTCACGGACATTTTCTTGTAAACGGAAAGAAGGTGACCATACCTTCATACGAAGTAAAGATTGGCGACATGATCACCATCCGCGAAGGATCCAAAGGTTCTAAACTTTTTGAAAATTTAGCAGAAAGACTGAAGGAATACAACCCACCAGTTTGGATTGCTTTTGATTTGAATAAAATCGAAGGCAAGATTTTAGCAAAGCCAAAGAATATTGAGACATTCCTAGACCTCAATGCGGTCCTCGAGTTTTACAGTCGTTAAACTATTTTAAATTAAATTATTATTAGAATTTTTAAAAATTAACTTTTATAATATTATGCCTGAATATAAAATAATTATGCCTTCAAAGCCTCGAGCAGTTTCGGAAGAAGACCGAAAAGGGGTTTTTGAAATTGATGGTTTATATCCTGGATACGGACACACTCTTGGAAATTCTCTAAGAAGAATTATCCTTTCTTCACTTCCTGGTGCCAGTATAACTTCTATCAAAATAGAGGGAGTAACTCATGAATTCCAAACAATAGAAGGAATTAAAGAGGACGTGATAGTTATGATTCTTAACATGAAGAAGATTCGTTTCAAAATGACTTCTGACGAACCACAAATTGTAACTCTTTCTATCAAGGGACCAAAAGAAGTCCTTGCATCTGATATCAAGACCACTGGACAAGTAGAAGTACTAAACCCTGATTTGCACATCGCAGAAGTTACAGGCAAGGTAAACCTAAACATAGAACTTCGTATTGAAAAAGGTCTAGGATTTATTTCCAAAGAAGCTATGCAAAAAGATAAAGTAGACATCGGAACTATCGCGGTGGATGCTATCTTTACTCCTATCCGTCGAGTTTCCTATGAAGTAGAGAATATGCGAGTGGGCGACAATACAAACCACAACCGTCTACGTATAGCCATAGAGACTGATGGAACACTGACTCCACGCGAAGCTCTGTCACGTTCTATTGAAATCATGATCAATCAACTAAAAGCCATCATTGATTTTAAAGACGAAGAGGAAGTTGTAGAAGAAAAGCCAGCAAAATCAAAGAAGGGCGAAGAAGATGTAGATGAAAAAAAGGGAGATGATTTTTCTGATGCAATGAAGACTCGGATTGATTCTCTCGACTTGACCACTCGTACTCTAAACGCTTTGACTTCTGCAAACATTCGAACACTTGGAGGTCTAGCTCGCAAAAAACGAGAAGATTTGCTAGAAGTAGAAGGAATAGGCGAAAAGGGTATTACAGAAATCAAGAAAGTTTTGGCTAAATTTAGTCTGAACTTGAAAGAATAATAGTTTTAATATAATTTATATTTTATGAGACACGGTAATAACAAAAGAAAATTCGGTAGAACCAAAAGTCAGCGTAACGCACTTATGTCTTCTTTGGCACTGAACTTGATTGTCCGCGAGAAAATCAAGACCACTCTACCAAAAGCCAAAGAACTCCGACCATATATCGAGAAGTTAGTAACTCGTGCGAAGACTGGAAATTTGGCTACTCGCCGGCTTATCATCGCGAAGCTCGACAACCGCAGCAAGGAAGTTAAAAAGCTTTTTGATGTTATTGCTCCAAAATACACAAACAAAAAAGGTGGATACACTCGGGTATTAAAATTAGGGGTTCGAAAGTCTGACGGTGCAGAAATGGCCCATATTGAATTCGTATAATAAAACTAATATGAAAAAAGAAACAATAAACAACAAAAAAGAAATCAAGACTATCGACGCAAGCGGACGAACTTTGGGCCGGGTGGCTTCTGAGGTAGCTATGTCTTTGATGGGTAAAACCAAAGCAACCTTTGAACGCAATGTATACTCTGGAGTGCCGGTGGTGGTGGAGAATGCCTCCAAGCTACGGATAACCGCAAAGAAACTAGACCAAATTTTTCATACTCGATACTCTGGTGTGCCAGGTGGATTACGCATTTTGAAAGGTACTGAAACTGCAGAAAAGAAAGGAATGAAGGAACTTGTCAAGCTTGCGACCGAACAAATGTTGCCAGACAACAAACTTCGCCGTGAGATGATGAAGAATTTAACCATTAAAGATTAATACATATGGAAAAGAAAGAAAAATATATTGAAGCAATAGGACGCCGCAAAACCTCAACAGCCCGAGTTCGCATTTGGCCCTCTTCAAAAAATACATTTGTAGTAAATGATCGCGATGCGAAAGAATATTTTCAAACAGATGAAACTCGTCGTTTAGTACAAGATCCTATTGTAAAGGGTTTGAGGGGAACTCCTGAGAATCCTGCCAGTAAGTGGGCAGTAGAAGCTCATGTGACGGGTGGAGGAAGCCATTCTCAAGCTGAAGCGGTACGACATGGTCTAGCTCGAGCGCTTGTTGAATACGATCTTGAACTCCGCGGTGAACTCAAAACTCTTGGATTTCTAAAACGCGACCCTCGTGCCAAGGAACGCCGAAAATTCGGACTTAAGAAAGCAAGAAAGGCGCCACAGTGGAGCAAACGCTAATAAAATGTTTATTCAAAATACCCCTTTCACTAGGGGTATTTTTGTGTTAAAATGCAGTTATGAGTGAAGATACAAACGAAAATGATAAAGAAATAAAGCCCGAAATGCCGGAATTGAATGAGGGGGAAGACGAAGTCCTGGAATTCGAATTCAATGATGATGGGGAAGAAGACCTCAAGAAAACTCTCAAGAAATTTCGCGCGGACTTAAAACTGGCGAAGAAAGAAAAAGAAGAATATCTCAACGGCTGGCAGAAAGAGCGAGCGGATTTTGCTAATTACAAAAAAGGCGAGGAGGACCGCCGAGCGATGGTGTCTGAAACAATGCGTGAGCGCATTCTTTCTCGATTCCTCTCAGTGATGGATAGTTTCAATATGGCCTTTGCTAACAAAGAAGCATGGGAGAAGGTAGAACCGGGTTGGCGTAAAGGGGTGGAATATATTTATGCGCAGTTCAACAATGTATTTGAAGAATACGGAGTCAAACCAGTGGGTGTAGAAGGTGAAGTATTTGATCCGAACATGCATGAATCCATAGATATGGTGCAAACAGAAAACCAAGACCAAGACCACACCGTGGCAAATGTAATTCAAAAAGGATACAAATTAGGGGACAGAGTCATCCGCCCCGCACGAGTCAACGTGTATGAATTCAATTCAAAATAAAACTTGCCAAAACTG
>Ga0163144_10026358_pt1 | contig 11304 bp, 8 predicted proteins | sample OliLak19BULKMAT1_FD_123175 | JGI IMG/M metagenome (GOLD analysis project Ga0163144, IMG submission 123175) | Freshwater microbial mat bacterial communities from Lake Vanda, McMurdo Dry Valleys, Antarctica - Oligotrophic Lake LV.19.BULKMAT1 | ecosystem: Environmental > Aquatic > Freshwater > Lake... | reverse complement strand
CACTGGAAAACGATGTGTGGGTCAGCGGCACGTTGCCATCGATCGAACAATTAGAGAGCGAACTGTTCGCGCAGGACTTCGTCGTGGACAAATTCTTCGCAAACCACAAGGATGCCGAGACCTCACCTCCGAAGGAGAAGCCCGCTCCAGCGGTGGGCGGTGAGGACAATTCCCGCGCCGAGCAGAAGCCGATCCCCCGCACGAAACAGCTGCGTAACGCCCTCCTGAGAAACCGCTGGAAGGCCATATTTACCGTCGACGACCGCACTTCGGCTCCCTCGACGGCGCAATACGCAACGGCGGAACCCGGCCACTACGTCCTCGTCAGCATTCCCGAAGCAAAGCTGCAAATCCTCATCAGCGACGACCACTCGAAAGGTACGTACGTCCTTCGCAACCTTATCCAACCGGATGAATTCACGAATATCAGCAGCATCGACGAATTGACCGCGAAGTACGGTGCGACGCCACCGAGGTACAGTTCGTTATCGCAATTCCGCAGCGTGCTCGAAACGGAAATCCGCGAACAAATCAAAAATCCCATGACGATCTATCCCGTCGCGTCCAGTTACCCGACGCCACTCGACTCGTATCCTAATCCCGAAGCATTCGCCGCCCTCCAGCGTGATTTCGAGATGGTTGTGAACCTCGCGGGAAAACAATCAATCGATGACGTAACGGTGCATGATTTCGAAACGATCCGGTCGCGCGATACCCGCTGGAGCTTTGGCGGCGTAGCAGGAGGCGCGGCATATCTCGACCGCCTCGCGACTGAAATGGGATTGCATGCGAGCGCATTGAACAACCGTAACTCTCGCAACCTGCGCAGGCTCGACGCTGCCACGGCGAAGAACGCCGCGGAACCAGGCGAAGACGCGAAAGACGGCGAATACTACCGGAATGAATCGGCGCGCCTACAGGCGCTCGTTTCCGCCCCCGCAGAGCAGCCTCGTTACCGCGAACGCATTCTTCGCATGATCCTGTGGGACCTATCCGAGACATACCGCGCGTCGCGTTCGGAAATGTATGCCAAAAAGGCGAAGAATGGACGATGGCACAACCTCACCGAACGCGAGACCCGTAGCGACAAGAAAAAGGGCAATAGCAACCACACGACGCCCGAAAAATCCGCGGAGCAGTGACAGCCGCATTGCTATTACCGCACCCACGAAGGGGTTCTGCTGGAATCTTATGAAAATGTATTCAGCAGCAGCCGTTCCTGGCTGCGGCGATTATCAGTGACACCCCTGCCTACCGACAAGCAGGCGCACTTCCCTCTTCTTTCCCCTCCTTCGCGCAGGCGCATTCGCCGCCTCCTGTGCACGCGCAGGTCTTTTTCGCCGCATCCTCCGGTAGGTCGAGTTTGAACCGTCCGTCACGGTGGTCGATCGTCGCTCCTCCGACCCTGAGCAGCGTCACCGGAGAGGCGGCGAGTTTCAGTGCGGGCACGGACGGGTGCCCGAACAGCACGTGGTCATCCGCGACGTCGGGAAGCACGTCGAGGCAGAACCCGCCGTGCTCATCGAGGCCGACAACGAGGTAATGGTCCATCTGGTTTTCCGCTTCAAGAATCGCCGCAAGCCCTTTCGCAGCGGCTTCCGTTACGTCGATCTTTTTCGGGCGCGGCGGCTGGCGCTCGAAGAGCGCGTTCAGGTCCGTCACCAGGTCGTCGAGCTTGTCTTCGGTAAAACCGTGGGTCTTGTATCCCTCTTCCAGCGTCTCAAACGCACTTCCTTCGCATCCCACGCAATGCAGCCCATATTCCGCGAGCAACGGCTGCGCGTGTGGCAAAAGAGTGAGAATGTCTTGTACCCGCATTGCGCGAGTGATGGGCTGTGCCATACCCTGATTCTACAGTTTATGTCGCGCCCCACCCGTATTTTCGTCGGCTTCCTGGTCCCTGTCTTTGCCCTCCTCCTGGGGTGGCAATTGGGCGTGCGATACGCCACGGTCCAGTATAGCGACGCTCAGCAGCGCCTGGAGGAGATGCTCATCGGAACATCGCAAAGCGGGGCGACGATCACGAACCCGAAAGACGATGTGAACATCGAACTTCTGTGGACCACGTGGCGCCTCCTGCTGGCCAATTATCTGCGCCCCGAGGAGCTGAACACGCAGAAGATGGTGGAAGGTGCGGTGACGGGCATGGTGAGCGCCGTGGGCGACCCATACACGCTGTTCATGACGTCGGACGAGAGCACAGATTTCGTGAACGGCCTCGATGGCAACCTGGAGGGCATCGGCGCGGAACTCTCGGCCGAAGGCGGCATCGTCCGCGTCGTCCGCCTGATTGACGATTCTCCGGCCGAACGCGCGGGCTTGCTGCCGGAAGACATTATTACACGCGTGGGCGACACGGAGGTGTCCGGCCTGCCGCTCTACGACGTCATCACACTGATCCGCGGACCGAAGGGCACAACCGCCAACCTTCAGGTGGTGCGGACCAAGGACGGCCGCGACGAAACGAAAAACTTCGCGATCGTGCGTGACCAGATCCACATTCCGAGCGCCGAGTACGAGGAAAAGACGGGGACGGGCGGCGTTGTGGGCTTGCTCACGGTGAGCCAGTTCGGCACCGATACAATCGCCGAAGTACGTGCGCACGTGGCGAACATGGATCGCACGAAGGTGAAAGGCTTGATCATCGACCTTCGCTACAACGGGGGCGGTTACTTGGACGGTGCGATCGAACTGACGTCGATGTTTGTGAAAGAGGGGCGCGTGGTCACCGTGGCAGGCCGCGATCAACGGATCGAGCATGACGTGACGGGCAAGACGCTTCTGCCCGATATCCCGCTCGTGATACTCATTAACAGCGGGAGCGCGTCAGCGTCCGAAATCTTCGCCGGCGCCGTGCAAGACCATGACCGTGCGACGATCGTTGGAACACAAAGCTTTGGTAAAGGCACGGTGCAGGAAATCATCGACCTACCGGGCGGCACCAGCCTGCGCGTCACAATCGCGACGTGGCTGACGCCCGACGGCACCGATCTCGGCAAGCACGGCGTGACGCCGGACATCATCGTGGAGCGCACGACGGAAGACCTGGAAGCGGAACGGGACCCACAGTTGGAGGCGGCACTGACGGAGTTGCTGGAATAAGGAATTAGGAAGTATGAATTATGAACAGAGAAAGCAGACGTATTCCTAATTCCTAATTCTTAATTCATACTTCTTTCACATGCTTCGTCTTCCATCCGCTCTTGAAAGGCGCCTCCAGGAACTTTTCCCCCGCGCGAAGGATCGGGAGAAGTTCGTCGCGGACCTCGTGGAGGATGCGCTCCAATCTCGCCCGGCGAGCGAAGGTTTGCCGAACCAGATTGGCGGCACGCTGCACCTGTTCAGCGACGGCGGCTCCCGCGGGAACCCCGGCCATGCGGCAATCGGGTGCATTTTGGAGGACCCTATCAGCGGCACGGTCCTGAAGGAATACTGCGAACGCATCGGGCAGGAGACGAATAACGTGGCCGAGTATCGGGCGCTCATTAAAGGGCTCGAACTGGCGCGGGCATACCAGCCCAACCGCATCATCGCGCACCTCGACAGCGAACTCGTGGTGAAGCAGGTGAATGGCGAATACAAAGTGAAGATGCATACTCTCCAGCCGCTCGTGGAAGAGGTGCAGGAACTGGCAGATGGATTCCCCGACGTCGTGTTCACGCACATTCCGCGCGGCGACAACTACCGCGCCGACGCGCTCGTGAACCGCGCGCTCGACGAATTACCCAACCCAACGGGCGCCGTTCGACCAATGTACCATCCCCCGAACCTCTTCGATAAGCCTCCATTGCCCGGAGACGTGTATAGAGACGCACAACGGCGCCACGCCGAATAAAGACGTATGAATTATGACGTATGAAAATAACAAGCTTTCGTTCCATAATTCCTACTTCATAATTCCCGATTCGTCATTCCTAATTCCTCATTCCTCATTCATACTTTCGCCATGCGCCCATCGCTTCTTCTCATCGGTGCTATTAGCTTTTTGAGCCTCCCGACCCATGCCGCCGCGGCCGCCGACATGCTCTACCGACACGGACACTTCCTGTTTACCGTGCCCGCGGCGGACATCCGCTCGTGGACGAGCACGGAAACGGCATGGACCTACGCGGGCGAGCCCGTGACCCCGCCTCAGCGACTGATGGCCGACGGCGATGATCCTCCACAGGCGCCGGAAGGCTTCGCGCGCACGACGCGCGCGGGCTACGACGAAGATGCTATTCGCGAAACGCTCCGCGCGCGCATCAGCAGGCAATTCGACCGCCCCGCCGGCAACGTTATCATCGATAAGACGGGATCCGGTTCAATCACGTTCGACGGCGTTGGGCTTACCGGCCGCCGGGCTGATCTCGATACGCTCGTTCCTCTCACGATCGCCGCCCTGAAACAAGACATCGCCGACGTCGAGATTCCGATTGAGGAAACACAACCCTCCATTCGCGTCGACTCGCAGGAACTACGCGACCTCGGCATTAGGGAGGTGGTCACGATCGGCGAATCAAACTACGCCGGCTCGCCCGTAAACCGCCGCCATAACATCGCGGTCGGCCTCGCGCGCTTCAACGGCCACCTCATCCCACAAGGGTCAGTTTTCTCGTTCAATCAACGGCTTGGCCGCGTTGACGGCACGACCGGCTACCGCAAAGAACTCGTCATCAAGGGCGAGCGCACAGAACCCGACTACGGCGGCGGTCTGTGCCAGGTGAGTTCCACGGCCTACCGCGGCGTCTGGGAATACGGCTTCCCCATAGAACAGCGCATCAACCATAGCTACGCCGTGAGCTACTACGGCCCGGTGGGCACCGACGCCACGGTGTACCCGCCGAACCCCGATGTGAAGTTCACGAACGATGGCCCGAGTGCACTCCTCATTCAAACGTACAGCGACGAAAAGGACCACGCCTACTTCATCTACTACGGCACGACGGACGCGCGGGAGAGCGGCGTGTACGGACCGTTTATCTGGAACCGATCATCGCCCCCGCCTGATAAAACAATACAAACGACGGAACTGCCGCCCGGCCAAAAGCGGAAGGTGGGCGACCGCCACCCGGGCTTGAACGCCGCGTGGACGCGATACGTCACGATGCCCGATGGCACGGAGCTGGAAGACACCACGATCTCGATCTACCAGGCGCGCCCGCTGTTCTACGAAGTCGGCGTGTCGGGAGCCGTGGAACCCGCAGCCCCGCCGCAACAACCGGGCGAGATCCCCCCGCCGTCGTGGATCGACGCCTGAACGGATCTAACTGAGCGCCGAATACACCGCCGCGCTTCGGAGCTCCCGCCGCGCATGCTGTTCGCGCAGCGAGTCGGCGAGCGCAGAAATGGCTGGTGACGCGACCGACCGCACGCACAGCTCCCCGAAATCGGTTTCGCGCGCGCAGAGGCGCACGAACGCACGGTCTTCCTCGCCCAGAGCAGCGAAGCGCCGGTCGTCTCCGTGCTCGGGCAGGAACCCAAGCAGGTGGAACAACCGCAGTTGGAACGGCGGCAGCGCTCGACCCGGATCGACCGCAGCGGCATGCAGGAACTGGAACAGAAGATCGAACACGGCGGGCAGCGGCTCTCCGTCCTCGGTGAGGAGCAAGATGAGTTCGATCCCCTGCTGAGCCGCGGCAAAAGAAAGAGGGTCCGATAAGTCGGCGATATCGCCGTTCAAGCGCGCAGCCGCAATGGTCGCGTGGGCGCCGTCTTCCCGCACGTCAATGGTCACCCTCCGCCCCGGAAGGAGCAACGACCCCATGCGGCTGCCAAGCTTGCGGACCGCACGCGCACGCGCCGCGATGCGGCCCTTTTCCTTCGTGAGCACGATGCACAAGCGATCCGCCTCCCCGACGTTATGAGTTCGAAGCACAATGCCGTCCGCGACGTATTGCCCGCGCACGGTCAGGGGCGGAAAGCCGATCCGGCGCGACCAACGAGGTGCGCCAGCGCCAGCAACCCAGCGCCTTCGAGACCGATGATCGCCGGGATGGACGGTAGGATGCTCGTCCATGCGGCATGCGAAAACCATCCGCCGATTGCAGAAGATGCGGGAAGGAATGCGAGAACGATCCCGATGATGCCCGCTGCGAGCGTGGCTACGATCAACGAGCTGATCAGCGCGACTGCCCCGGCAGTCACTGCGGGCGTCGAGGTAATCACAGGCGTCGCGCCCGCGAGGAGCTCGGCGTGCACGGACGTCGCGCGGGCGGCGGCAAGATGCACGAGAAGATTGAACGAGAGGAGCGCCGATGTCGCGGCCGCAAGGATCGCGAGCAAACCAAGACCGGTCACGACCGTCTGCACCACACTGAGGAGCTCCCTCGTAGATGCTTCTTTCTGGGCGATCTCAGCGAACGCCGTCGGCCCGATGCCTCCACGATCATCTTCCGCCTCGACGAAACGACGCAGCTCCGCATACGTACTTCCGTCGCGCGGGACCGCGACAAAAGCGTCGGGGAATGGGTTTTCCATGCCGTACTGCTCCAAGAATTCGGCGAGCGACGGATCGCGCGCCTGCTCCTCGATCAATATCTGCTCGCCTGTCACGTACGTGGCCTCGAGCACCGACGGCAGCGACCGTAGATGCGCGTACAGTTCCTGCACCCGCTGATCGAGCGTGCCGGGTTCGACGTCGAGATGCACCACACCGCGTTCGAGTGCCGCCGACTCTGCCATGCGCGCGCCCGCGAGCGTCACGAGCAGCAATTGCAGCGATAGAAGCGACGTCGCAACGCCGAGCACACCCAATTTCCAGCCCTTAGCATGCACCAGGAAGGTCCACCCCCTCGAAATGCTGCGACCGAATGCGACGAATCCTGCGCTATCCATGGACCGCAGTATACACACCTCCCCGCTTTCAGTGGGACATTGGCTGTTCGTGCCGCTCTAATCGGCTCACCATGTCCACGCATTCGCGCGCACGGACGCTTTGAGGATCGAGCTCGAGTGCGCGCTGAAAGAGGAGCCGCGCCTTCGACGTATTCTTCAATTCAAGGTGCGCGACACCGAGGTCGCAGAGCGTGAGCGGATTGTCGTTATCGAGGTTCAGCGACCGCTCGAGCGTCACCACGCCTTCTGGCCGCTGGCCGCCGCGGAGCAGAGCCCAACCGAGACAGCGGAGAATTTCGGGGTTGTTCGCCTTCAGCTTGTTAGAAAGGCGCAACTCTACGAGCGCTACGTCCCACTTGCTCTCCTGTGACCGCAGGAAGCCGATGATGTAGTGGCCCATGTAACTGCCCTGGTCGAGCACGATGGCGCGCTCCGCCGCCGCTTCGGCGCGGGCGTAATGGTCGAGCGACAGTTCGTTGTCCGCCAATTCCTCGAGCGCCGGGACGTTCGCCGGATCGTCCATGATCAATGCTTCCAGAATAGCGATCGCCTCCTCGTGCTTGCCCTCTAACTTCAAATGTTCGGCACGCTCGAGCGTGTCTAAGGTGTCGTCGGAGAGATTATCAGAGTACATAGCTATCAATTGTAGAACACCCGCGGCGCTGGGCAACGGAATACGGGACTTTTTCCGGCCCTCAAGCAGCGAGGATGAAGAACGCCACCGTGCGCAGGATCGCGTACGCGCCGAGAACGATGACCATGGCAACGAGTGATTTGATCATGAGATCCTTGCCCTGCGTGCGCCATTCCTCGTTAAAACCCGAAGCGGTCAATTTCAGCGCGCCGAAGATAAAAATGGCCACGCTCACGAACCCGATCGACGCGGCCAAGAAATTCACGATGTTACTCGTCAATTGCCCCCAACTCAGCGGACTGCCGATGTTCACGACCAACTGCTGGGCGGAAGCGGGCGAAGCGGCCGAGAGAAGGCGGAGAAACGACGAAAGCATCGCTTCAGTATAGCATATTTTCCCACGGGTAGCACGTTGCGTTCGACTCCCACGGCCGTACACTAGACACCCTTATGGAGCCTGATTTCCAGCCCCGCCCCCTACAACCCGACGATACGCCCTCGAGGCATATTCCACGGGTTCGCATGCCCCGTACGCGCCGGGTGGATGGCTTCGCCGGACGCATGCTCGAAACCCTACGCGGCGCGCGCATATGGATGAAAGACCGGGGATGGAAGCGCCTGCTACGCGACAGCGCCGCCGCGGTGGCGGGGCTCGGCGTGCTCTACGCCGGTTTCTTGTGGGTTACCCTTCCCGACATCAATGATCCGCAGAGCCTGATCCCCGACCACAGCTCAGCCATCGTCGATCGCAACGGAACGGAACTCTACCGCCTATTCCGCGACGAGGACCGTGAGTTCCTCCCGAGCGAGCAGATTCCGCAGCACATGAAAGAGGCGATGGTGGCGATCGAAGACGAACGCTTCTACGACCGTGGCTGCCTCGACGTGATCGCTCTCGCGCGCGTTGTGTTCCGCTTCGGCAAATCCGGCGGTGCCTCAACGCTCACGCGCCAGCTCGCACGCAACGCACTCAACCTGCAGAAGGACAACATCATCAACCGCAAGCTGAAGGAATTGATCCTCGGCTGCCAGCTTGAACACCGATTCGGCAAAGATGAAGTACTCGCGATGTACCTCAACTGGGTGCCGTTCGGCCCCAACGCATACGGCATTGAACTGGCTAGCGAGCGGTACTTCGGCCGCTCCGCCAGCGGGCTCACCCTCGCTCAATCCGCGATCCTCGCCTCGATGCCCCAGCGCCCGACGTACTTCAACCCGTACGGCTCGCACGTGCATACCACTCCGACCGAAGCCACGCAGCGGCGCATAGACGAGGGCGACATTGACTCGGCCGACGATCTTACACTCGAGGACGTCCGCGTGGGGCTCCTCGGCGGCATGTTCGGCCCGTCCGATCCGGCAACTGGCCGTGCGGGCACGGGGTCCACCGCCTTCTACGTCGGCGGACGCAGCGACCAGGTACTGCAGAACATGCTCGAACAGGGGTATATCACGGAAGACGAGCGTGACGCCGCCACGAAGGACCTGCAAAAGATGGCGTTCGTCATGACACGCGACAACATCCGCGCGCCGCACTTCGTGCTATGGGTGCGCGAACAGGCGGAAGAACTACTGGGCGGCGCAGAGTCGGGCCTCCTTAATCAGGGTGGTCTGACGATCGAAACGACACTCGATTGGGAATTGCAGCAGGCGGCCGAAAAGGCCGTGGAAGCCCAGCGCGAAGGCGCCGCCACGACCTACGAAATCCATAACATCGCGCTCGTATCTGCCGTGCCGCAAACCGGCGAAATCGTCGCGTACGTCGGTAACGCCGATTTCGCGGACGAAGAATTCGGCGGCAAGATCGACATGGCCCGCGTCCCGCGCCAGCCGGGTTCCAGCTTCAAACCGCTCGTGTACGCCGCGGCCTTCGAGCAGACCGGCGCCGGACCCGCATCGCCCATCTTCGACGTGCCGACCACGATCGGCGGCGAACAGCCGCAGAACTTCGACGGAGGATTCTGGGGCGTCATGAACGCGCGCTCCGCTCTCGGCGGCTCGCGCAACATCCCCGCGATCAAGATGTACTTCCTTGCGGGCGGCGATGAACCGGTCCTCGACCTTGTCCGCAGGCTCGGCGCGCCAACCCCGATGGAAGAGCGCCGTAAAGCAAAAGAATCGAACCCCGACTTCGAGTACGGTTGGCCGCTCGCGCTCGGCGCAGCGGAAACTCCGCTCACGGAAATGGTGCAGGCCTACGGGACGATCGCCAACGGCGGAAAAATGATGCCGCTCCACGGCATCACGCGCATCACGCGCAACGACTCGATCCTCTATGAAGCTCCGCAGCACTCTGCGCAGGAGGCGATCGACCCGCGCATCGCGTACCAGATCACGTCGATCCTGAGTGACACCAGCGTGCGCCCCGGCGAGTTCTGGCAGAACGCGCTCACCGTCCCCGGCGGCCCGAGCGCCGCCAAGACCGGTACCAGTAACAAGTGTCTCAAGCGCGACGCCAACAACAACTGCACCGAGCGACGTCCGTCCGATCTCTGGACCATAGGCTTCATCCCCGGGCTCGTAACGGGCGTGTGGGCCGGCAACGCCGACTCGTCCCCCCTCGCGGTGAAGGCTGAATCGCTCACGAACGCCGCACCTATCTGGAAGAGCTACATGACAAGCGCGCGTTCGATTATGGATGGCCTCCCCGCTGCGTTCGCCATCCCGAGCGGCATCGCCAACCCGCAGATTTCGGCGCTCTCGGGCGAGCTCCCCACCGAGTGCACGCCGGTCGCCTACCGCAAGTCCGACGTGTTCCTGACGGAGCGCATGCCGTCCAAGCCCGACCCGGCCTGCGTGCAACTGGAGATCGATAAGGTGACGGGCCTGCTCGCGTCCGACGAATGCCCGGCCGAGGCACGCGAAACACGCAGCTTCTTCGCTCCTGTTGAACCCCTCGCCGCGCGCTTCCCACAGTGGCAGGCATCCATGAACGCGTGGCTCGCCTCGCGCACAGGCGTCTACGACCCGGTAGCCGGCACCTACAGCGGCTCCGTGCTTCCCCTGCCGCTCGCCCCCACGACATCCTGCACCCTGGCTATGACGCCGGGCCGCATGGAAAAACCCGAGCTGACGATCGAATATCCGAAAGACGGCGGCGTCGCCTCGTACCCGTCCTTCCAGCCCAAGTTCGACATCACCGTCGGTTCGCGCATCCGCGAGGTGCGCGCCGAAATCGACGGCAAACCGGCCGGCTCCGAGCGCGGCGCGGCTGCCCAGCGCATGACGATCACCGTACCCCGCTCGATCGCGGAAGGCGGATCGCACACGCTGACCCTGACGGTCGTGGACGAGTACTACAACACCGCGACAGATGAAGTGACGTTCCGCTTCGAGGAGGACTCCGGCGGCCCGAGCGTCACACTCCTCCATCCGCGCAACGGCCAGAACATCGTGCGCGGCGTTTCGTACACGGTCGAAGCGGATGCTGACGACGACGAAGGCGGCATCAAATACGTGCAGTTCTTCTTGGATACAATGCTCCTCACCACCAAGCCTCAAGCCCCCTACAAACTCGACTACGACTTCGACGTCGAACCCGGCGAGTATGAAGTGCGCGCAGTCGCTACGGACCTGGCAGGCAACGAGCACCAAGACAGTGTCGACGTAACGGTGATCGCGGGAGCGTCCGGCAGCGGGGCGACGGAGTAAGGCCGTAGCATTGGCTACATATCAGCATTCGTATGCACTTCGCTCACGTCGTCATCCTCCTCGAGGGCGTCGACGAATTCTGCGAGGCGTTCCATGGCGGCTTCGTCGGGCAGCGGCGCTTTCTGCTGCGCCACGTAGCGCAGCCCTGCCGACTGGATCTCCCACCCGTTCTGTTTCAAAAAATCACGCGTCGTCGTCCATCT
>Ga0163144_10026356_pt1 | contig 11305 bp, 9 predicted proteins | sample OliLak19BULKMAT1_FD_123175 | JGI IMG/M metagenome (GOLD analysis project Ga0163144, IMG submission 123175) | Freshwater microbial mat bacterial communities from Lake Vanda, McMurdo Dry Valleys, Antarctica - Oligotrophic Lake LV.19.BULKMAT1 | ecosystem: Environmental > Aquatic > Freshwater > Lake... | reverse complement strand
GGTTCGAGGGTGAGGCCGGATCGGCGAGTCCCGTCGCTCGCTACTCGGCGTTCGTCGGCGACCTGCTTGCACGCTATCGGGACTCGGTCATCCTGCGCGACCAGCATCACCGGCTGTGGCAGCTGATCCAGGGTGAGGCCCGACGCCTGGAACGAGATCAGCCGGAGGCGTGGGCACACGGAGTTGCGCTCCTCGCCCGGATCAACGGCGGCTGAGCGCCAGGATCACGGCATCGGAGAAGCGGGGCCAGGCCTCCAGCGCCCAGGGTCCGTACGTGCGATCCGTCAGGCACACGAGCGCGCGATCCAGAACGGGATCGACCCACACGAACGTGCCCGATCCCCCGAAGTGGCCGAATGTCTCCGGGCTGTTGCGGCTCCCGGTCCAGTGCGGCACCTTGCCGTCGCGCAGCTCGAAGGCCAAACCCCAATCCAGGGCGTCGAACCGCCCGACTCCAGGCAGCACCCCGGGGAGCGTCTCATACACGACCCGGGTCGCCATCCGGAACGTGGCCGCGGCCACGAGCGTCGGCCGAAGGAGCCCGCGCGCGAGCGCAGCCAGATCGAGGAGCGGGCCGTGCAGTCCCTGCGACGGCCGATCGAGCAGGACGGTCGCATCCATACCCAGGGGCGCGAGGACCCGCGCGCGCAGCGAAGCCTGAAACGGCTGGCCGTCGCGCTCGGCGAGCACCGATCCCAACGTGTCGAACCCGGTGTTCGAGTAGATCCGGCGGGTGCCCGGACGACCCTGGACCAGGTCGCTGTCGAAGGCCAGGCCGGAGGCATGGGCGAGGAGGTGGCGGATCGTCGCCCCGGTCGGAGCGGGCGCCGGGGCTGCTTCGTCAAGGTGGATCAGGCCGTCGTCCACGGCGATCAGCACCGCCAGGCCGGTCAACAGCTTGGTGATCGACGCCCACGCGAAGCGATGGTCGACATCGCCGTAAGCCGCGATGACGCCATCCGGCCCGACGACGGCCGCCGCAACGTTGGCGGCGCCGAAGGCATTGACGGCCCCGAGCGCCCTGGTGAGCGCATCTGTGGCAGTCGGAAGGTCGGTCATGACCCGGATGCTAGCGGCACCGGGGCGTGCAGGACCGGGTCGCCGGCGGCGGCGGCGGACGGCGGCGGCGGCGGACGGCGGCGGCGGTCAACGGGCGTAGACCCGCCGCCTTCTGCCCCCACCGACATTTCCAGGGTACGCGCCGCCGTAACGCCGCGTCGTTCGGCTCCTGGCCAGACTCGAAGCGGGCGTCCGTGCTCAAAACCCCGTGGCGAGCCTGTCGCGAGCGCACGCCCACGACCGGTATCGGCACCGAACCGCCCCGGATGACGCTCCCAGCAGAATCGGCAGGCGCATCGCCCTCGGCAGGCGCATCGCCCTCGGCAGGCGCATCGCCCTCGCCGGCCCTCCGCGCCCGGCCCTCCGCGCACCGGCACGGCCCCGCGGCCTCCCGGCTCGTCCGGTGTCCACCGTCACGGGAATGTCGCAGATCACGAATAGAATTCGGCGCATGCGCTTCTTCAGCTCCACGCCCGCGTCCATCCCCTCCCCCGCCGAGGCCCTCCGGGGTCGCCCGGATCCCATCGTCAAGCCCGGGACCCATACCGTCCTGGGTACGCCGATCGACGGTCCGTGGCCGGACGGCACGCAGGTCGCGGTCTTCGGTCTGGGCTGTTTCTGGGGACCCGAGAAGTCGTTCTGGCAGACGCCCGGCGTCGTCAGCACGGCCGTCGGCTACGCCGGTGGTTCCACCCCTAACCCGACCTACCAGGAGGCATGCTCCGGGCGGACCGGCCATGCCGAGGTCGTCCAGGTCGGCTTCGATCCCGCCCGCCTGTCCTACGAAGCGCTGCTCAAGATGTTCTGGGAGCACCACGACCCCACCCAGGGCATGCGCCAGGGCAGCGACACCGGATCCCAGTACCGCTCCATCATCCTGGTGGCGAACGACGAACAGCGACGTCATGCGGAAGCGTCTCGCGATGCCTATCAGGCACGCCTGACGGCCGCCGGCTACGGGACGATCACGACGGAGATCGCCGACCGGTCCGCGTTCTACTTCGCAGAGGACTACCACCAGCAATACCTGGACAAGAACCCTCGCGGCTACTGCCCGGATCACGGCACCGGCGTCGCCTGCCCGATCGGTGTCGGCATCAGCGTCGACGGGAGCTGACCCGGCTCAGCCCCGGTCGCCGCGCGGCAACCGGGGCGCACCCTCGCAATCCATGAACGGCGAGCGGTACTATCGAACCTGAACCGACGCATTGCGACGGTCCAGGGAGGGCTCAGTGGGCGCGACGATCACATTGATGTGCTTTCCGGCCGGCGACACCACGTTCGCGGACCTCGCGAAGCGCGCGCTCGGGTCGTCCGATGGTCGGGCCACGCCGGACGAGCTCGCAGCCGAACTCCGCCCGACCTATCCGCACGTCGTGGTGCGGCCCCAGGACCCGGCGGCTGCCCTTGGACCGGGAGCACGCTGGTACGTGTTCCGCGATGGTCGGCTGGCCATCCAGCCGGATGACCAGTGGTGGGAGGATGACGCCCTGCCGCGTGTGGTGATCGACGAGACGAACCGCTACGCAGAAGCGAACGACGCTGCGTGCCGGCTCTTCGGACTCCGCCCGGGCGAGCTCGTGGGAAGGTCGTGGGAGGAATTCGCGGAGCCGGCGACGGCCCGGGCCGCCGAAGCCCTTCGACAAACGCTGCAGCGCCAGGGTCATGGCGACAGCACCTTCCGCCTGATCCGCCCCGACGGATCGCGCTTCGAGTTCGACTATCACTCTGTCGTCTATATCAGCGGCGCTCGGGTACTCTACGAGACGGTCATGCGCCAGCGCCCGGAGGTCTCGGCAGTCGTTCCAGAGTCCGCCTGATCAGGCGGGCTTCGGTGTACCATCGGCGCATGCGCCAGAAGCGGCCGCGTCCGACCTCGCCGCCGACGTCCGAACCCGAACCGTTCCACGTGGATCTCGGGGCGTCCGCACGCCAGATCGGACTCTTCGAGACCGCGAACGGTCTGCCGAGTGGGATCTGGGCCATCGTGGTCGCCTTCCTGGCGGCCCTCCTGATGTTCCCGATCCGCGCCTTCTGGCGGCGGCTGGTGGGGGGCGACCGACCCCGGGCCTGACGTTGCTCGTCACTTCCGGCATCATCGGTCCATGAACCGTCCCACCCTGCCAGCCGGACTGCGTGAGGGCGGAGTCGTGGCGATCGCCCGTCGCCTGGAGCCGACGACCGTGCCGGCCATCGCCGATGCACTCGTCCGCGGCGGGATCCGCGCGTTCGAGTTGACGCTCAACGAGCCCGAGGACGAGGCGCTGCGCGCGATCGAAGCGGCTGCCCGACATGGCGTCGACGGGTCGCCGATCGCGATCGGCGCGGGCACGGTGCTGTCCGTGGAAGCTGCCGCGCGGGCGATCGATGCCGGCGCGACGTTTCTCGTCTCACCGCACCTCGACCAGGAGATCGTCCGATGGGCCGTCGATCGCGGCATCCCGATGCTCCCAGGCGCCGCGACGCCCACGGAGGTCCTTGCCGCGTGGCAGGCCGGCGCGGCCGCGGTCAAGATCTTCCCGGCGTCGGCACTGGGCCCGACGTTCCTGCGTGAACTGCGCGGCCCGTTCCCGGACATCCCGCTGCAGCCGACCGGGGGTATCACGGTGGACAACCTGGATGCCTACATCCGGGCCGGCGCGATCGCCGTCGGCATGGGCAGCTGGCTGTTCGCTGGTGAGACCCCTGGTTCCATCGCGGAGCGAGCGCTCCAGGCGACGACCGCGGTCGCCGCTGCCCGCGCCGACGTGAGCGCCCTCGCCGCAGGTCGCTGATCTCCAGCGCAACGCGCCTGCAACGCGCCACATGTGCCCCGGCATCCCGCAATCACGCGAAGTGCGCGATGCTGTGCCCCGACGCCGTCACCGCCCCGCCTCCGGAGACCTGAGTTTGTCCGCTTCCCCACGACCGGCCGGTCGCTCTGCCTCACGTCCTGCGCGTCGCGGCGGCCGGTCCACCTTGGCGTACATCGGCGTCATCCTGTTCATCTTCCTGGCTGGGCTCGGCATGATCGGTGCCGTCACCGCCGTCGCGGGCTACAACTACCTCGCCTCGGACCTCGTCCCGCCGGCGAAGCTGACCGAGTACGTCCTGGGCCAGGAGACGATCCTGTACGACCGGACCGGGACGACGGAACTCGCCCGCTACGGCGACTTCAAGCGCGAGGTCGTGGCCTTTGAGGAGATCCCGCCGATCATCCTGGACGCGACGACCGCGATCGAGGACAAGACCTTCTGGGAGAACGCGGGCTTCGACCCACTGGCGATCGCGGCGGCCGGTCTCGACTCCATCCGGGGCGACAGTCGTGGCGCCTCGACGATCACCCAGCAGCTGGTCCGGAACCGGTTGCTGGATGAGGGCCTGGTCCAGGATGGGGATCGGACGATCGAGCGCAAACTCAAGGAGATCATCCAGTCGATCCGGGTGACCCAGGCCTTCGATGGCGAGCCCGGCAAGCGCCAGATCATCACCGCCTACCTCAACCAGAACTACTACGGCAACCAGACCTACGGCGTGAAGGCTGCCTACGAGACGTACTTTGGCAAGCCGTTCACGGTGGAGAACGTGACGCCCGCGGAGGCGGCGATCATCGCGGCGATGCCCCAGTCGCCGTCGAACTACGACCTGGTCCGCAACGCGGTGGAGACGTGCGCGGATCCCGTGGAGGAAGGCCAGACGTGTCCGGCGGCCAAGAGCACCTTGACCGTTCCCGATGACACCAAGATCGTCGGGCGCCGCAACGCCATCCTGGACCTGCTCGCGCAGGGCGATCGGACCCCGATCTCCAAGGATGCGTTCAGCGCCGCCGACTTCGAGGCGGCGAAGTCGGACGAGGTCATCCTGGCCGGGCAGGCCAACCCGCGCTGGAAGGCCCCGCATTTCGTCTGGGCGGTTCGCGATGAGCTGACGGCCAAACTGTGCGGCGCGGACGCACAGACCTGCGATGTCCTGGAACAGGGCGGCCTGCGGGTGACCACGACCATCGACCTGAAGCTCCAGGCGGTGGCGGAGAAGTGGGTCAAGCTCGCGGCCCGCGTACCCCATCGAAAGGACCCGAAGGCCGCGGCCAAGGCGCTCGGCTTCGAGGAATACCCGGCCTGGGTCAAGAAACTGGAAGACAGGAATGTGCGCAACGGCGCGCTCGTCGCCCTCGACTACCAGACGGGGGAACTGGTCGCCTACGTCGGTTCCGCCGACTACTACTCCACCGGCGGGCGGGCCGAGTTCCAGCCCCAGTACGACGTGGTCGGCCAGGGCTATCGACAGCCCGGATCGGCCTTCAAGCCGTTCAACTACGCCGTCGGGATCGACGAGCGCACGTTGACGGCCGGCACGATGCTGATGGACGTCGGCACCGACTTCGGTGGCGATTACACGCCCAACAACTCGGATCGACTGGAACGTGGGCCGGTGCGCGTCCGGAATGCCCTGCAGTTCTCGTTGAACATCCCGGCCGTCAAGGCGATGGCGGTGAACGACCCGGTCCATGTCTTCGACCGGGCCAGGGACTTCGGGATGACCTTCCAGTCGGAGACGACGGATGCCGGCCTGGCCCTCGCCCTGGGCGTCGCGGAGACCAGGCCGGTGGACCTCGTGACGGCCTACGGAACCCTGGCCAACGGCGGCCGCCGGATCGGCAACACGACGATCCTCACGGTCAAGGATGGCCAGGGCAACGATGTCCTGGAACCGTACGTACCACCGGAAGGCGAGCAGGTCGTCAGCCCGCAGGCGGCGTTCATCGTGACGGACATCCTGCGTGAGAACACGGTCCGGGGCATCAACCCGTTCTGGGGCAAGTTCCAGATCCGCGACAGCGCCGACGAGTATCGGCCGGCCACGCTCAAGACGGGCACCAACAACGATGCCAAGGACCTCAACGCCTATGGCTACGTCGCCCCGCCCACGCCTGAGGGTCGGACGGCCGGGGCGTATGCGCTGACCGTCGGGGTCTGGAATGGCAACAGCGACAACACCGCGGTCTCCACACCGGAGGCCCCGATCTTCTCCATCGATATCTCGACCTACGTCTGGCAGGGCTTCCTCAAGGAAGTCAGCGCCGACTGGCCGATCACGACCTTCAGTCAACCGGACGGGCTCGTCCAGGTCGCCATCGACCCGTTCACCGGGCTGTTGCCGAAGGACGGCGTGGAACCCGTGCAGGAGTGGTACATCGCGGACACCCAGCCCACGACACGACTGGACGACGGCGTGTGCGGCGACAAGGTGATCGATGCGGTCGGCCTGGAGGGTGGGTTCCGCGGCTGGATGGATGCGGACCGCGAGTGGATCGCCAGGGCGGAAAAGGGCGTCGGGACGCGGGGCGGGCCGGACCGGACGCGCGTCGCGTACTTCTACAACAACGGCTTCAACCCGTATGGGAAGACCTGGGGTGCAGTGGTGGGTGGCGACGGCTGCGGCGAACCGAGCCCCTCCCCGTCGTGCTTCGTGGTCCCGACGCCGGACCCGAGCGGGGTGATCCCATCGTTCGCCCTGCCCTCCCCGTCCGGGTCCGACGCGGTCCCGGAACCGTGTCCGACCGCGGTACCCACGGACAGCCCGTTGCCGTCCGTCGAGGTGATCCCGAGCGTAGAGCCGACACCGCCACCGACCGAGCCACCGACGCCAGCGCCCACGCCGGTGCCCACGCCAGAGGTGACACCCGTGCCGCCGCCAGAGGTGACACCGCCCCCGGTCCCGCCCGAGGTGCCCCCCCAGGCACCCTGAGGGGCAGCGCGGCCGGCGTCAGGCGTGAAGTCGCCGCGCGGAAGTGCCGCGCGGCGGGTGGATCACTTCGGGAACGGTCCGCTGCTGCCGTTCGCCAGGGCCTGTGCGGCGGTCATGGCCAACATTGCGACGGACATGAGCATGGCATGGTCACCTATTTGACAATGTCCGCGGGACGGTAGGCTGGCAACGGCGATCGGCCATGAGCTGCGGCGCCGGCGCCTTCAGGCTGGGTTGAGCCAGGCGACCGTCGCAGCCCCGTTCACGCGGGCGTTCGCCTGCGCCGTGGAGCGAGGTCGGGCGTTGCCATCCATCCCTGCCTTGGCGGTCCTGTTCGATCATCTTGGCTGCGACTTCCAGGAGTTCTTTTCCAGGGGGTTCAAGTGCGTATGACCGTGATGTACACTGCCCAGCATGGAGACTGTCAAGAAGCGCCGTCGCGTCGTCGTCGATGATTCCGCCCTCGCCCACGCGATCGGCGGACGGATCAAGCAGGCCCGGCTCGCATCCGGCCTGACCCAGTCGGCCCTGGCCGGCGACCGCTACACCAAGGCCTACATCAGCGCCCTAGAGCACGGCCTGGCCAAGCCATCGATGGCCGCCCTCAACTACCTCTCGCCGCGACTCGGCACTACCTCAGCATCGCTCATCGCCGACTCGGACCCGATCTGGGACCGTGTCGCCGCGGACCTCGCGATGGCTGCGGGTGATTGGCTGGTGGCACTCGATCGATACGCCTCGGTCACCGCACGGACCACGGACCGAGTCGCGCTCGCGGACATCTCCGTCGCGGTCGTGGAGTGCCTGTGCAGGCTCGATCGGGCCGGCGAGGCGATCCGCCCGGCGACAGAGGCGATCGAGACCTTGCGCGGCGCGGGACGCCTGACGAGTCTCCCGCAGGCCGAATACTGGCTGGCGTCAGCCCAGTTCCAGTCCGAGAACATCAAGGAGTCACGCTCCATCGTGACGTCGCTGATCAATCGCATACGGCAGGGTCTCCGGGTCGATCCCGACTTCCATGTGCGCCTCCTCGTGTCCGCCGGGATGATCGAGACCTCCGCCGGCAACAGTGGACTGGCGCTCGCCTATCTCGAAGAGGCCCGGGGACTTTCCAGCGACCTGGACGCGCGTCGTCGCGCTACCTTCCTCTCCTCCCTGGCCACGGCCTACCGGAAGGTCGGAGACCTTGAAGGTGCGATCCGCTATGGGCGGGATGCCATCGCCTTGATGCGATCCGTCAGCGCGGATGAGGCCGTGCAGAGACTCGAGAACGAGCTGGCCCTGGCCTACCTCGCCAACGGGAACCAGACACGCGCCGCCGAACTGGCCCACGAGGCTCGACGAGGGGCCGTGGCGCGATCGGACGTGCATCTTGCGGCGCATCTCGCCGATACCGAAGCCATGATCGCGCTGGCCGGTGGTGATCCCGAGGCGGCCGTGGAGCTCGCGACCGAGGCGATCGATCTCGCCGACCAGATCGACAACGAGAAGGCGCGCCTCGGGGCGCTGGTCACCCGGGCGCGCGCCCACGCTGTGCTCGGGAACCACCCCGAGGCGGCGAGCGACTTCGAGGCGGCGGCCGGGCAGGCGGAAGGCATGCCCGCTCGGCGCCGCGAGATCCTGTCGGCGTGGGCCGACTCACTCGCCGCCCTGGGTCAGCACGATCGTGCGTTCGCCCTGGCGCGCGAGGCGCTCGACCAGCGGTGACCGATCCGGTCAGCCGGCGGACCATCCCGGAACCCCTCGGTCGGTGGCTGGCCTTGACCCCGATCGGTCTCGACGTGATCGCGGCCCTTGTCACGACCCGTCGGGACTCCGACTCACGCCGCCTGGCGCGGCCAGCTCGGACCAGTGGCTCAGGTCGTTCAGCGGACGTGCCCGCGACCTGATCGGATCGCCTGGCTCGCGGGGCGGCTCAGGAATGATCCGACCACGCCCGACACGCGAATGTCACGTGTCAGATGCACGATGTCCCCATGGATCCCGCTACCGCCACCGCTCCCCCGCCCCTCCCCGCCCCGCACCGTCGCCTGGCTGTCCTGGCCGGGGTCGTCGCGGCAGGCGTCGCGATCGGCCTGTCCGAGCTCTTGGCCGGCCTGCTGTCCGGCACGAGTTCGCTGGTCGCGGCGATCGGCCAACAGGTGATCGATCGCCAGCCGCCAGGTGCCAAGGACTTCGTGGTGGCCCTCTTCGGGATCAACGACAAGCTGGCCCTGGAGGTCGTGGTCGTCCTGGCCGCGCTGGCCTTCGGAGCGTTGCTGGGCCTGCTCGCCCGTCGTTCGTTCGTGGCGGCCGCACTGGGATTCGCCGCGTTCGGCATGTTGGGCTTCCTCGCGGCGTTCGGCGATCCGACCGCGAACACGTCCCTGGTGGCCGCCCAGGTCGCGGTGGCCGTCGGGGCCGGCGTCCAGACACTGTCCTGGTCGATGGCGCGCCTGGCCGGGATGGCCGCGATCGCCGCTCCGACGACCATCGGCACAGACCCGGTCCGTCGGACCTTTCTGCTCCGATCTGGCGCGCTGGGGTTCGCCGCGCTTGCTGCGGGGATCGGCGGACGGGCGCTCCTCGAACGCGGCCGAATCGCGCCGGACACCGGATCCACCCCGGTCCCGCCGGCATCGCAGGCGGTGGCCGCACTGGGTCCGGGAATGGACCTGGCGCCGACCACCCCAGGGCTGACCTCCATCGTGATCCCCAACGACCGGTTCTACCGGATCGACACGGCCCTCATCACCCCATCGGTCGACCTCGCCGAGTGGCGGCTGCGGATCCACGGCCTGGTGGACCGCGAGGTCACGCTGACCTGGGACGAGCTCATCGCGCTGCCGATGATCGAGCAGTACGTGACCATCGCGTGCGTCAGCAACGAGGTCGGCGGCAATCTCGTCGGGAACGCCAAATGGGCCGGGGTGCGGCTGCGTGATGTGTTGGAACTCGCGGGCGTGCAGTCAAACGCCACGCAGCTGGTGGGCCGCTCCGTGGATGGCTGGACCGCCGGCATGCCGACCGCCTGGGTGATGGACGAGGCACGCGAGCCGATGATCGCGCTGAAGATGAACGACGAGCCATTGCCGCGGGCCCATGGGTTCCCGGCCCGGCTCATCATCCCTGGGCTGTATGGCTACGTCTCCGCGACGAAATGGCTCGGTGAGCTGGAGCTGACGACCCTCGAGTCGTTCGATGGCTACTGGGTGCCGCTCGGCTGGGCAAAGGAGGCTCCCATCCTGACCCAGTCGCGGATCGATACGCCGCGAGGGTCCGTCACCCCCGGGCGGGTGGCCATCGCCGGTATCGCCTGGGCCCCTGATCGGGGGGTCAGCAAGGTGGAGGTCGCGGTGGACGGCCAGTGGCGCGAGGCTCAGCTGTCCACGCCCATCTCCGACACGACCTGGGTCCAGTGGCTGGCGTCGTGGGATGCGACGCCCGGCGATCACGCGATCTCGGTTCGGGCGACAGACGGCGAAGGCGTCGTGCAGGAGGAGTTGTCGTCGCCACCCGCACCGGATGGGGCGCGGGGCTGGCACACGATCCGGGTGAACGTCGGCTGAGTCGGGCGACACGGGCCTTTGCGTGGCCGTCTGACCGCCGTCGCCCCGAATTCAGTTAGAGTCCGACCATGCCTCGACGACGCTACATCTTTGACCCTCCGGAACGCTTCATCGCCGGCACCGTCGGCGATCCCGGGAGCCGCACCTTCTTCCTGCAAGCTCGGGAGGGAGGCCGGGTCGTGTCGGTCGTCCTGGAGAAGGTCCAGGTCGCGGTCCTGGCAGAACGCCTGGCCGACCTCCTTGGCGAACTCGACCGCCGAGGGGTGGAAGCAGCCAGCCATCCGGCAACAGCGCTGACCGGCTCGGGAAGCCCCGCGCCCGAGTCCGTCGAGGACATCGCCCCACTGGACGAGCCGGTCATCGAGGCGTTCCGGGCTGGCTCGCTCACCCTGGGTTGGGACGCCGACGCCGATCTGGTGCTGGTGGAGGCCCGCGCCCAGGACGAGGATGGCGAAGGCGTGGATCCGGACGACGATGACGACGAGGATGAGGACGGCCCGGACCTCCTCCGGGTGCGCATGACGGCCGCCACGGCGCGCGCGTTCGTGGCCCGGGCGTCGCGAGTCGTAGCCGGCGGCCGACCGCCCTGTCCGCTGTGCGGCGCACCCCTGGATCCACGCGGCCACATCTGCCCGCGCCGAAATGGGCACTACGTCAACTAGCGGCCGGCTCCGATCCATGCCTGACCATGCCCGGACACTCGCCCTCCTCGCCGAGGGCGAGATGGAGGTCGTGGGGCGGATCGTCGGGTCCAGCAACAACGCCCTGTTCGTTCGGGTCACGCGGATCTGCCCGGACCCGGATCCATCCCAGGGCATGGATGCCGTGTACAAGCCCACGGTCGGCGAACGCCCGCTGGATGACTTTCCGGACGGCACCCTGACCCGTCGCGAGGTCGCCGCCTGGCACGTATCGGAGGCGACCGGCTGGGACATCGTCCCGCCCACCGTCCTGCGCGACGGCCCGTTCGG